>OCPU01000196.1_pt1 | contig 67221 bp, 80 predicted proteins | sample 1538661 | NCBI WGS metagenome assembly OCPU01 (sample SAMN04571716, study PRJEB22368) | human gut metagenome | biome: human gut; material: stool | host: Homo sapiens | place: Luxembourg | collected 2012-10-19
CATCGAAGCATACAGGGAACACGACGAAGAGAAGACCAACCATCTGCTCGGCCAGTTCAGGCGCCGAGCCAAGGAAATCAAGGGTAAGGCTCCTTACGGCGCCGACCTCGGCAGGAAAAAGCTGTGAACTGGCGACGTGGAACGTGACCATCCGATACTCCGTTTTCATCCAAAATCACCTCCCTTCAAGAAGACAAGAAGACATCATGGACAACAATATCGAACCCCGGCGGAAGCCGAACTACACGCGCCGCCGCATCAAATTCGCCCTCGCGGTGGTCGCCCTCATCGTCACATCCACACTCATGCTCACCTGGCATGACGGTGACACCACCGCCGCGCTCATGGTGGAAGGCGTGTACATCGCCACCGCATTGTGGCTGATCGTCAGATTCGCGCCACGCGACTAAAGACTTCCCACCAGCCGACAGTCCACCAAAAACAAACCAAATCTGGGATGTTTTCGCGGACATCCACGTTCACTCATGTCGGCTGGCGGGAACCATAACTGAATATCGACAAACAACAAATCCGCCACGGCGTTTACATACACCATTCTGTCGTGGCTTCGGCTGGGCGACGGTTCGCCCGTCCACGGATTCCAATCCTCTTCTCTCTCTATCAAGAAACGCAGACACTCCGGTGTCTGCAAACCCTTTCAAGTCCGCCTGACGGCTTTCAGTCACCGTCGGCCACGCCACCGGCCGTGAACACGTTCAGGTCGTGTTCCAACAGTCAAAGGGGCGCTCGGAATCCAAGGACGGCACTGGTTCGACACCAGTGCCAGCCACTCAGCCCCATCCACTCGTCAGGACGGGGCACCACAACGCCAACAAGCAAAGGAAACGGTATGAACACTGAAATCCAGCCTTTCGAATTCGAGGGCAACAAGGTCAGGGCACTGGCCGATGGCGACGAGGTGGTGTTCGTCGCATCCGACATCGCCAAGATTCTCGGATACCGCGACGCCGCGAACCTCGCCCGCAATCTCGATGACGACGAGAGGGGTATACACGAAGTGAGTACCCCCAATGGAACGCAGAATATGACGGTTCTCACCGAGTCAGGTCTTTACCGTTCAATCCTCAACCGTGAAATCGCCTATGTGAAAGAACCGGAAGCGCAGGCATTCGTGAAGCGGTTCCAGCGTTGGGTCACGCATGAGGTGCTGCCGCAGATCCGTCGCACCGGCGGATACATCCACACCACCAATACCGACAGTGACGAGGATATTCTCGCCAAGGCCGTGCTCGTCGCGCAGAAGACCATCGAGCATAAGAATCGTCAGATCGCTGAAAAGGACGCGCAAATCAAGGTGTTGGAGCCTAAAGCGTTGTTCGCCGACGCTGTGGCCGCGTCCGACGGCACGTGCCTTGTCGGCGAATTGGCGAAGATGCTGCGCCAGAACGGCTTGAACATCGGCCAGAATCGGCTTTTTCAGCTTCTTCGTGATGATGGGTTCTTCGGCAAGTCCGGCTCGAACCGCAACGTGCCGACCCAGAAGGCGATGGACTTGGGCTTGTTCCACATCAAGGAGACGGCGGTGACGCATTCGGACGGCCACGTGACCATCAGCCGCACGCCGAAGGTGACCGGCAAGGGACAGCGCTATTTCATCGCCCGCTACTGCCCGGAGAAGAAGCCGAATGACTGACCTGCTTCGGCCGGAGGAGTTCGCGGCGATGATCGGCTTGAGTCCCCGCACTCTCGCCAATTGGCGGAGCAATGGCAGGGGGCCGAAGTATCTGAAGCTCGGCCCTGAACCACCAGCTGGCAAGCAGGACAGGCGCCCGGTGCTTTACGAGCGTGACGTGGCCGAGCGTTGGGCCACAGCACACCAGTACACGAGGACGATAGCGAGATGAAACCACACAATGATGGCCACTACTTCGTGCCTGGAAGCCGTCAGACCGGCAGATATGAGCCGCGAGGCTTCATGGTCGGCTCCTATGCCAAGCCGACTTTGACGGAGCAGGGCATCGACGTGGACGAATTCATCCGAGACAACTACCAGCTGATTCAACGCTTAAGGAAAGGAAACCATTGAAACACGAATACAGCAGTGACGAGCTCCGAGAGCTCAAAAGCATTTACGACGAGTCCGGCGAAGCGGGATTGAGCCGTGACGAAATGCGGGCCCTGCGCAAGGCCGGACTTGTCAAGCAAGACCTACCGCCAGAGCCGGAGAAGCCGCATGAGGATACTCTGGCCGACTATCAGGCCGTCAGCAAGCCCACGGCGGAACCGTCGAAACGAGACCTCATCCTCGCGCACTGCAGAAACCGCATCGACCAAGGCCAACCATTCGACGGCAAGGAAACCGCCGAAGCGCTCGGCATAAGCCAGAAAACAGCCGGCAACATCATCGGCCAACTCCGCAAGGAAGGACTGCTGCCGGCCTTCGACAAGCATTCACCCCGCAAAACAACACAAAAACCCACCACGACCGGAAAGAAGAAAGAAACCATGACCACCACATCGAAAATCACAGCGGACAACGTCACCGAAACGAAACTCACCCCGAGCGACGTCACCACCGGAACCATCACCGTCAAGCCACAAGCCACAGCCGATCCGCGCGCCATCATCGCAAACGCCTTGGTCGGCATCTTCGACGCCGTATCAGCCTTGCAGCGCACCGCATTCCAAGCCAACGACAAAGTGGTCTACGGATTCGCCACGAAGCTCCTCACCGGCGAGCTCATGGACATTAAGGCCAATTACTCGAAGGACGCAAAATGAAGCTCAATTTCGATAGCGAGAGTGGCGTTTTCACCATCAAGCCAGAGTCCGAGGCGGAGATCACCAAGCTCAGGACATCCGCGTTGGATATCGCCAATCTCGTGGTCAATTATTTCGACGCCGACATCATCAAAGCAGACATAAACAAGCCAAGCAATCAGCAGGGAGCCTGAAATGGACAAACAGTCAGAAAACAGCATCAGAAACCAATACAGCCAAATGCGGCCGGACGAGCAGAACAAATACATCGGCGGTATTGCCGGAATCGTCAAAAGAGCCACAGACGTCTTCAAAATCGTGAAGGATGAGTGGGCACACGACCATGACGGCGGAGACAAGGAGACGGTCAACATCGGCAGCCTCGAAACCGGGGAAATCAGCCTCAGCAAAGGCACCGAAGGAAAATACGTGGTCACCGACCCCAAAAAATACGGTGCGCTCCTCCATGATTGCGGCTTCACCATTCCAGGAGGACAGCCCGCAGCCGAACAGGCATGGATGCCACGTCCGGAAGCCATGGACCAGCAGTACATCGAAGACATGGTGGCCGACCACGGCGGCGAACTCCCGGACGGCGTGGAATACAAGGCCGGACGGCCAGCCACAGTCACATTCCGAGCCGCAAAAGGCTTTGTGGACAAAATGTTCAGCACCGAACTCGCAGCCGAAACCATGCGCATGCTACTCACCGCCACGCCAGAAAAAGGAGAAGACAAATGAGCAACGAACTCACTCTCACCGACACACAAGACACTTTCACCCAACGCCAATTGGCCGCATTGACGCAGATCGGCGTTCAGGACGCCACTCCGGCAGACCTTGCCGTGTTCCTGCATCAATGCCAGCGCACCGGCCTTGACCCATTCGCGAAACAGATCTACATGATCGCCCGTCGAAGCAAGGACTCGCGCGGCAATTACGTGATGAAGCAGACCATCCAAACCGGCATCGACGGCTTTCGTCTCATCGCCCGCCGAGTCGCTGACCGCAATCACGAAAAGCTTGAAGAGCAGGACGTGCTCTGGTGCGGCGATGACGGCGAATGGCATGACGTGTGGCTCAAGAAAGTGCCGCCGACCGCAGCGAAAGCCACCATCATCCGTGGAGACTCGAAATTCAGCGCTGTCGCACTCTTCTCGGAATACTGTCCGACACGTCTCGACCGTGGCAGCGGACAGCAGGTGCCGACCGGCGTCTGGGGCACGAAACCCGCCTTGATGATCGCGAAATGCGCTGAAGCATTGGCCTTGCGCAAGGCTTTCCCGCAAGACCTCTCAGGCGTCTACACCAGCGATGAGACGTCGATGGATGACGTGCAGGCCGAAGTCGTGGAAGAAGAGGAAAACAAGCGGAAAAGCTATGGCACTCGTGCCAGGCAAATGCCGGACAAGGCACCATGCCGACGCGAACAGGCCGAACGAATCTACCAGATTCTTCGTGAATGCGGCGTCTCATCCAAGGAGGAGGCCGAAGCCGTCATGTTCGCCCACACCGGCGCCCACGGATTGACAGACCCGACACACATCAGCGCATTGGATGCAGACAATCTCCTCGCCAATGAGGACTTCCTGCGCCGCAGGACCACTCAGGCATTGGACGAATACCGCAAGCAGCAGGAGCCCGAAGAGGAACCGGCCGAGGTCATCGAACCGGACCCCGAGGCCGAGGCTGATACCGATGTGAAGGATGGTGAGTGATGGCCGGAGAGACCGTTATCACGATCGTCGGCAATCTGACCGCCGACCCGGAATTGCGCACGACACGCAATGGCGGCGCGGTGGCGAATTTCAGCATCGCGGCCACGCCGAGAGTGTTCGACAAGCAGTCGAATCAGTGGGTGGACGGTGACGCTTTGTTCATGCGCTGCACCGCTTGGCGTGACCTCGCCACCCATTGCGCGCAGAGCCTTGCGAAGGGTATGCGTGTGATCGCGCATGGCAGGCTCACCCAGCATTCATGGGAGGACGAGCAGCACCAGAAGCGCACTGCCGTGGAATTGCAGGTCGATGAGATCGGCCCGAGCCTGCGGTATGCGACGGCGCAGGTGCAGAAGATGCAGTCAGGCGGATACCAGGGCAACGCCAATGGTGGCGGCTATCAGCAGCCGCAGCAGGCACAGCAGCAGTCGCAGGCTCCGGCAGATGACCCGTGGGGCGCTCCGGCTGGAGAGCCTGATTTCTGATGCGTGAGTGGATTGAGCCGCCGGACGTGCTGCCCACATGTCCGATTCATGGGTGCGCGATGTATCCGGCGCGCCCCATCCCATGCCCCGAATGTGAGGCCGAAAGCGAAGACCATTACGCGGACATTGGCGATGCCGACATTTGGATTTTGGAGGACGAATGACGCAGGAAACCACCATTGACGTGCCGAAGGCCTACTGGTGGACCCAGAACAAGCGTGGAGACTGGCGGGCGAAATACCGGCGCACCAGCGTCGTGAAAAGACGTGCCTACCTCACCTACCGCAGTCTCATCAACAGCGGCAAACTCAAGCCGCCAACCAAATGGCCAGTGCACGTCACCGCCATCATCCACCCCTTGACACACGGCAGATTCGATCCTGAGAACGCGGCGCCGATGGTCAAGGCAATCTTGGACGCCATCACACAAGCCGATTTCTGGCCGGACGATAACGCCAGATACGTGGTCGGCCCGGACTACAGGCTAGGCGAGCCAAGCACCGAAAAAGGCGTCTACCACATCACCATCCGAATCGAAGAAGAGGAGCTTTGACATGGCTACGAACGTGACCGAGAAAGACAAGACACTCAACGAGATCATCGACTGGGCGAAAAGTCGCTGTCATGAAGCCGCACTTTCCAGATTCGACGTTCGCAGAAAGAGCGACCGAGACTTCTATGACGGCCAAGTTAACGCATTCCATGAAATTCTAGAGCTTTGCTGTTCCATGCTCGGCTACAGCGGTTCCATGCCTTCAGAGGTACCCAATCAAAGCGAGGACGCGAAGGAATAGTTATGTGGTTCAAACGCAAATACAACGAATATGGGTGTCCAATGTGCGGCAGACTACCAGTAATCAAGGCATGGCAAACGGAAAAATACCACGAGAGCCGCAAAGTAAGGACAACACTCACAGTCTACCGGCTCCAATGTCCACGTGGACATATCTCTACAAGCTGGTTCAGCCACGCCGCACTCGCAAGCAGGCAGTGGAAAGAACTCGTGGACGAGTACAAGGGGAAGGATACGAAATGAGCGCGTACCAACCTGTTCTTGACCCCGCCTGCGGCGGCCGAATGTTCTGGTTCGACAAGTCGGATGATCGCGTGCTTTTTGGTGATGTGCGGGATGAAAGCTGGGAATTGTGCGATGGGCGTAGGTTCGATGTCAGGCCGGACATGCTGATGGACTATCGTGACCTGCCATTCCCTGATGAGACGTTCCGCATGGTCGTGCTTGACCCGCCACACCTGCGCAATGCGGGCGATACGAGCTACATGGTGCAGAAGTATGGGTGTCTCGACCAAGAGACGTGGAAGACCGACATTAAGACCATGTTCGACGAGTGTTTCCGCGTTCTGAAGACTTACGGGACATTGATTTTCAAGTGGAATGAAACGCAGATACCCGTCTCGCAGATTCTCAAGCTCACAGCGCACAAGCCACTCTTCGGCAACAAACAGCCGAATCGCACGGGAACACACTGGATTGTCTTCATGAAGGAGGACGCGAAATGAGTAAACGGTACAAGGTTTGTCCACTTTTTTGGAGTGATTACGGCGGTAAACGCACCTTGATGAATATGGGTGTGTTTGAAGAGTTGCTGAACGAGGGTTGGAAGATTCTGCGGGTGGATACCATGCCACCAACGGAATTGCGGAATAACGCCGTCGCAGCGACGAACGTCTACATCCTTGAGAGGGAGGCTAATGATGATTAGTCAATACGACAAGGACATGTGTTGCCTGTATATCGCTGAGGGGATGAGCTACATCTGGCAACAACGATGGAACCAAGAGCTTCCCCGAATACTTGAATCATTGGCCGATAGGAAGCTCATGAAGCGTGTCCATGGCGGGTATGCGATCACACTCAAGGGCCTGTTGGCAGTCAAGGTGTGGAGACTTCACCTGTTCCTGTTCCATCACGATGAATACAAGTACTTCAGGAGGAAGAAATGAGCAGGGCTGAAACCACCGCCATGCTGTCCAAGCTGGTCGAGAAGAGGTTGAAGAATCAGACCGCTTTTTGGGCGAGTGAGGTCAATTTCGACCGGAACACGACTGACGAGCGGCGCGTGGATTACGTGGGCTTCAAACCTTGGAACATCAACGGCGAACCGGTGCCCGCAAGCGTTGAAAAAGGCTGCTTCGAGTTCTACGAGGTCAAGTCATGCATGGCTGACTTCACGAGCGGCAACGGCCTGACCTTCTACGGTGATTCAAACTTCCTCGTCTGCACGAAGGAATTGTGCGACGAGATTGTGTGGCGGAAGATGGTGCCCGAGCGCGTGAACGCGATCCTGACACCGGATTCGACCGGCTCGAAACTGATTCTCAACTATGTGCAGTCCTACAACGACATGTCATACCGGCGACGGCCCGCAAGCGAAATCCTGTGGGCCATGGTCAAAGCAAACGGAAAGAGGACGAATTGAGCAATACGATCAGATACGTGGAATGCGCCCACTGCGGTGAGACGGTGGGCACATATTACGTCACCTGCCCTTACTGCGGGTATCGGCTGGTGGACGCGAAGCAAGCCGTAATGATGGGTTTGTCATGGTGACGCTTGACCCGCCACCGGACTTGGTGGAGATCGCCGAAGCCCTGGACGCGATGGCGAAACCACACGTGGGAAGCGGCTGGGCGAACACCAACTACACCGACCTGCCCTGCACCACGCCACGGCAGGAAGCCATCTGGATGGAATACAACAGCATCACAAGAGGAGAGGACTGAGATGGGCTATTTTCAGATTCCGGTCTCATGGTATCGGGACGAAACAATGCTGAACCTCATGGACAAGAACCCCGCATCCATAGGACTCTACGTGATGATGATTTCTTGGTGCTCCGACAACAGAAGCTACGGGGACATACCGTATACAGTCATCCGGTATGTTCTCGATGGTGAAGACGATGAATTACAGGCGATTATCGACGCGGGTTTCCTAACGAAGACAGACAAGGTTCGTCTTCGAGAACCCGTCTACCACATCAAGAGCTTCAGACGCTTCGACCCACGGTCAAGGGAGCCGATAAGCAAGAAGCTACGCAAGGCGGTATACGAGCGTGACCATTACCGTTGCGTCGAATGTGGAGCCACCGATCATCTGAGCCTTGACCACATCATTCCGTGGAGTCTTGGCGGCGAGGACACCATGGAGAATCTTCAAACCATGTGCCGCTCCTGCAATTCAAGGAAGGGGAACAGGTTAGATGTGGTTCAAGGTGGATGATTCGTTCTTCTCGAATCCGAAGACCGCCATGCTGTCGGACGGGGCTACCGCATTGTGGCTCCGTTCCGGCTCATGGTCGGCACAGCAGTTGACTGGCGGGTTCGTGCCAGCTCGCATGGTGCCGATGTTCCGTGGCTCCGATGATTCCGTGCGCGAACTGTGCGATGTCGGATTGTGGGAGCGTGACGATGAACGGGATGGCTATTGGTTCCACGATTGGAGCGACTATCAGCCGGACGGGGAGGAAGTGGACGCTCTGCGCCGGAAGCGGAGCGAAGCGGGCAAGAGGGGCGCGGACCGTCGGTGGAAACGGAAAACCGTTGACGAAAATGGCAAAAATGGCAAAACCGATGGCAAATGCCATAGCAAACCTATGGCAAACGCATGGCAAACCGATGGCAAGTCGATGGCAAACTCATGCCCCGTTCCCGTTCCCGTACCCGAAAAGAAAGATGAAGAAGAATATTCTTCTTCTTCATCCAAAGAAATCGGGCTGAACGACTTCGAGCTGGTCAGGGAGAAAGCCCACGCCAACGCCGCCATAATCCGCGATTACCCGAATCTCGACCTGTCGGACGCGTGGAACGCATTCTTAAGCCGTCATTATGGCGAGACCCGCACGATAGCCGACTGGACGCGCCTGTGGAAGGGCTGGTGCCAACGTCGGGCCAGAATGAGCGGCATACCACCCTCGAAACCACACGTGCACACGTGGCAGTGTTCCCACGTGCTCGAAGCGCTCGGACGCGACAAGGAAACCGCCACGCCAGACCAACGAGCCTGCCAACTCGCAGAACGACTCAACAAGGAGCAGAACACACAATGATAGAACCCAAACTCATCTACCATCTCACAGACGCCGAATACCACCGACGCATGGCCAAGGCATGGCGAGAAGGCTACGCGGCCGGTTGGAAAGACCAGGAATGCGACTTCCCGCCACACACCACAGAAAACCCATACAAGGAGACAACACGATGAGAATCAAGAAAGTCCTCGAAGACATGATCATCAAGTGGCATCAGGCCGGTTACGCGCTTGACGAGATCGCGCCGCTCGTGCCGCAGGTGCCGAAAGCGGAAGTCGCCGCACTCATCCACCAGCACGACAAGGAGACCAGACTTTGACCAACTGCCAGCACTGCCAGAAGCCAATGAAGCCGATCGCAGCGAATCTACTCTGCGCCAGCTGCCGCGAAAACTACTGGGCGCTCATCAGACAGCTCGGACACGTCCAACTGCCAGCATTAAGCTCCATCATGCTCAAGCAAGCGCACATCGGAGCCACGGGCCACGCGCCAAGCCGAGGCAGCGCGCCAATGCCAATCGACACGCACGCGCAAGCCCTCATCACCGATTCCGAAGCGTGGCTCGCAGAACAAGCAGGCAAAATCAGATCCGCATACGCAGGATACGGCTGGCGCAAAGCATGGCTCGCCATATTAAGCAACCGACACACCATATTGGACATGCCCACTGCGGCAGATGATTACGCAGCCCTGGAACACATCAGCCGACGCAACGAGGCAGCATTGACTCCGGAAGACGAGCTCATAATCCTCGGCACCTGCCCCACCTGCCGCCACCAGCTCACCGGCACGCCAGACGCCGAATCGGTCACATGCCAACACTGCCGCTCCGAATGGGCGGCACCAGCCATCAAAGCAGCACGAGACCAACGACTGTGGCAAGTGCAAATCACCGGCACGCCAAGCGACGCAGCCAAGGAACTGAAACGCTACGGCCTGACCATCAGCCGCAACCTCGTCAGCCAATGGCTCAGGCGCGGCAAATTGCACGCCACGCCGACAGAACACAAGCGGCAGTACGTGTTCAATTTAGGAGAGTTGGCCGCACTACTTGACTGTCACCGTTGAAATGCTATACTGTCGTATGTTCGTAGAATGAATGGCCCAGCCGGAATATAGCTGGGCCATTATCATATCAGCTTCGGTAGCTCAGTGGCAGAGCACAAGGGATAGCACAGATACCTAGGACGGACACCAAACCGGCCATGGCTTCCTGCTTCTTTAAATCGAATGCCCGTGATGATAAAAAGACAGTGCATCCCACACAAGCGCTGGTTCGACTCCAGCCCGAAGCACCAAAGGCGGTGATCGCATGCCAGGAAAAGTCCGCAAGACAAGCCGCCAATTCGAAAAAGACAAGGCCGTATTCTTCAACCAATGCAAGGCAAGCCATGCAGTCTGCTGGCTATGCGGAATGCCAATCGACTATTCAGCGGTGAAGAACACCACCGATGACAGCTTCAACCTCGACCACATGTTCCCAGTCAGCAAGCATCCCGAACTCCAATTCGACCCAGCAGGCTTCAAACCGAGCCACACCAGCTGCAACCGCTTGAGAGGCAACCAAGATCCGCCAGCGCCAATCGGAACACTAAGCAGGCAATGGATTAAGACAGCATGAGCAAGGAGACAGCAATGCAACAGCCAGTCAACCTAACGCTCACCGCAGAAATTAACGACAAGACATTCCCAATCAGCAGCTTCACGGTCAACATTCCAGTGCACGTCAACAGAACATACCGCTACGAGGTCATCGACTCCGAGCGTGCCATCGCCAAGCTGATGCCACCAAGCACAAACGAACTCATCAAACGCTTCAAAAACGCAATCAACGCATTCCAAACAGCATTCGAAACCGACCCAAACGGGGTAGGGGCGGTGAAATCGTAAAACCAACGCGATGGTGCAAGACGTCCCGCGTGGTTGCTCTTCCTCTCCCCGATAATGTTTTTTGTTGAGGGGTCGCGCGCGAAGGAGGCTCTATGACAGTCAAGAAGGGTGTTTCCGAGCGTCGTTTTCCGTATGAGCCCGTGGCGGACGCGTTGGAGAGGTCTTTGCGGAATGCGAAGTCGTTGCGTGCTGAGAATGCGGCTGTCGTGGCCGTTGCTCGCGTGCTTGCGGGTCGGATTGATTCGATTCGCAGGACTGGTTTCATCGACGAGAACGGGAAATTGGACAATGTGTCGGTTCCGACGTTTTTGAAATACTGCCAGTCGCTTGGTCTGACGCTGGTGGAGCCCGCCAAGGTCGGGCGTCCCGCGAAAGCGAAGCCTGAGCCGAAGGCCGAGGAGTCGAAGAGCGACAAGGTTATCGCGATGGATGATTTCATGAAGCGTTTCGGCTGAGGAGGTTGCGATGGCGGCGGAGAATCTGGAGGTTTTCGGCGCCATCGACGATGAGAGGCATGGCGTGACCCTGCCGCGCATCTTCACGCCACCGCTCAGGCCGTTGACAAAGAAGACAAGCAATGGTTTCGCGGTGATCGCGTTCGCTGAAATCATGCTGCACGTGCATTTGTACCCGTGGCAGCAGTGGCTGCTCGTCCATGCGCTAGAACTGCTTGAGGATGGCAGCTATCGCTTCCGCAAGGTGATTGTGCTTGTCGCCCGCCAGAATGGCAAGACCACGCTGATGGGCGTTCTGGCCGCATGGTGGCTCTTCGTGGATTCCAACAAGCATCCCGACCGAGTGCCGCCAGTTAAGTTTCTGGTGGTCGGCGCAGCGCAGACGTTGGACAATGCCAAGGGCCCGTACAATCAGGTCAAAGAATGGTGCAATCCTCAGCCTTCTACCGACGAGGAAGCGGATCTGGTGATTCCGGATCTCGCCGCGATGACGCAGAAGTTCGTCAATACGAACGGCGAGGAGGCGATCATCACCCGCTCGAAGGCCAGATATATTGTCCGCGCCGACAAGAACATTCGAGCAAAATCAGCCGCCCGTGTCGTATTCGATGAGCTTCGTGAGCAGCATACGGACGATGGCTGGAATGCCGTGAGTCAGACCACGAAGGCCGTCTGGTCGAGCCAGTTGTGGGGCATTTCCAATGCTGGCGACTATCGGTCTGTGGCGTTGCGCAAGCAGGTGGACAAGGGGCGAAAGCTTGTTGACGAGTGGGCGCGTCTGAGTGCAGACGGTGGCAATCCGGCTGATGTGTTCCTGTCCGGCGAGCAGGACGGCAGCTTTGGATATTTCGAATGGTCGGCTCCTGACAAGTGTCCGGTGGATGATGCCGACGCCATCCGCCAGGCTAACCCGTCGCTCGGCTACGGTCCGATGACCGTCATGAGCGTCAGATCCGATATTGACGGCATGACCGAGGCCGCTTTTCGTACCGAGGTCCTGTGCCAGTGGGTGACGGCTGACATCATTCCTTTCATCAACCCGAAAATGTGGGCCAGCGGCATCGACTCGCGTTCCACGATTCCGAATGAGAATCGAGTGGTGCTGTCCGTGGACACGAGCGCGGACAGGAAGACCACGTATGTGGCCGCTGCCGGAATGCGTGCGGACGGGTTGCCGCACGTGGAGTTGATCGCCCGTCGTGACGGCATGCTCTGGGCGCCGCACTTTTTGGATCTGCTTCGTGAGAGCTGGCCGGGCATCTGCGAGATAGCAGTGCAGTCGAAAGGCTGTCCGGCAGTCGATTTCATCGACCCGCTCACCGAAAAAGGGTGGAACGTGCATCTCATCGAAGGCTTCCGGTTGGGTGCGTGCTGTGGCCGTTTCCTGGACCGTGTGCGTGAGGGCAAGCTGCGGCACCTTCCGCAGCCCGCCATCGAACAGCAGGTTTCCGTGGCCGTATCCCGGCGTCTTGGCGAGGTCGAGGTGTGGGACCGCACGAAATCCGCATTGCAGATTTCCGGATTGGTGGCCGAATCTCAGGCGCTTTATGCGTTGGAGACCATGCAAGTCGAAGCGGAGACACCGAAATATGTGCCGAGCGTGACCCATTTCGCAGTCGTATGACCCAGTGAGGAGGTTTCATGGGGTTCTTTTCCAGATGGCTCAAGAAAAGCCCGGTATCTGTGGCCCAGAAGTTCTCCGAATCGCCAGTGAACATTTCGCAGGTCGCGCAGCTGCCGATCGATTGGTTCGGCGCTGGCGTTTATGATCGTGAGGCTGCGGTGCGTACCGTCATTGACCATATCGCGCGGAATATCGCCAGCATGCCGTTCAAGGTTTACACTCGCCAGCCTGACGGTGACCGCGTGGAGGATACCACAAGCCCGTTGGCGCAATTGATGGCCAAGCCGAGTGTGCTTCCTGGCATGACACGTTACCGATTCTTCTACTCGCTGCTCTGCGATGGCCTGCTCAATGATCGGTGGCTGTGCCTGCTCGATGCCGACAAGCAGTCCGGCAGACTGTGGCTGCGGCGTATTCCGGTGCAGAATTTCACGCTTTCCGGCAATACTCTTGATGAGATCACCGGCGTGCAGATCAGCACCGGACAGCCGGAAGGAAGCCAGTATTTCAAGCTGCCAGACCCGCAGATTCTGCTTGATGTGGGGTACAGCACGTCCGGCATCGGCGGTTCTCCGGTGTCCGGCACTCTCGCACCGCTTTTGGCGGAGGCGCGTGAGATGGCCGAATATCGTCGTGCGATTGCCAAGAACGGCGGTCAGATTCCGGCGTACATCTCGCGTCCGAAGGAGATGCCGTGGCCGTCGCAGGAGGCGCAGGACGAATTCGTGCAGGGCATGCGCAATTACAAGGCTGGAGGCAATCTCGCCGGTGGCTGGCCCCTGCTCAACGACGGCATGGAAATCAAGACAGTGGACGCGTTCAAGCCGATCGACATGCAGGACATCGACGCGAGGGACAGGATTCGCATAGACGTGGCCAACGCTTTCCATATCGCGCCGGAGAATCTTGGCTTTCGCAGTGGCACGAATTCCAACATCGCTTCCTTCAAGGAGCAGATGTGGAATGTGGAATTGATGCCGTACATCGTGGCGTTCGAACAGTCGCTCAATCTGCTGCTGCCTGACGCGCTCGGCCAGCCGGACGCCTACATCGAAGCGAATGTGGATGCGAAGCTTCGCGGCACGTTCTCCGAGCAGTATCAGGCGCTCAGCACGGCCACGGGGCGCAGCTTCATGACCACGAACGAGGCACGGCGCATCCTCAACTATCCGAAGCTCGATGGTGGCGACGAATTGGTGACGCCATTGAATGTGGCAACCGGCGGACAGCCCAGCCCGCAGGATGGCGGCAGGACGCAGAACGCGCAACAGAACAATCCAGTGAACGGAGAAGGACAGTGAATCTCAAACAGCTCAGATTCAACGTGAAATCCTTGGACGATTCCGCAGGCGAAGGCGTTTTCAGCGGCTACGCCAGCACTTTCGGCAACAAGGACCTGCAGGGTGACGTGATAGCCAAAGGCGCTTTCGCGGAGACCTTGGAGAAGGACTACGCCGGCGGAGCCGGCATCCCGATCCATTGGAACCATCAGGACGGCAAGCCGACCGACATCATCGGACGTACCTTGAGCGCCGTCGAGGACGAGAAAGGTCTGCTCATTTCGGCCCAGCTCGATATCGAGGATAATCCGACCGCACAGCAGGCTTACGACCTGCTCAAGGATGGCAGGGTCCATCAGATGAGCATCGGCTTCGTGCCGACGAAGACCGCGTGGATCACGGAAAAGGGCGATGGCCCGTGGGGTGGCCATTCCGAATTCCAGCAGATCAAGCTTTTCGAGATCAGCGTGGTGCCGGTGGCCGCGAACCAGCAGGCCGAGATTCTGGCCGTTAAGTCAGGTCGCGCCATCAGCTCCGCCAACGAGGAGAAGCTTCGTGCGGCATTGGCGTCGCTGAACGAGGTGCTGGAAGGCATCGATTCCGACAATTCCAGCACTTCCGACGAAGATAAGCCGGATGGTTCCAAGACCGGCGAGCAACAGGATAAGAAGCTTGCCCCTGATAAGGGTAGGGACGCGGAGGCTGAGAAGGCCGAGCGTCTGAATGTAATCAAATCCGCCCGTGAACTGGTCACTGGCGGCAAGGACAACAAGGAGACCAAATGAGTTTCAATGATCGTCTCGCCAAGACCAAGGCCGCCATCGAAGCGGTGCTGGCCAAGGGCGAGGATAATCTCACCGCTTCCGACATCGAGAAGCTGAAGGGGCTGAACGCCGAAGCGCACGAATTGCAGGATTCCATTGAAACGGTGGATGCGGTGCATAAGCGTTTCGCGGGATTGACCGACAATCTGGCGGACACCCAGAAGAGCGGAGCCGCATCCGGCGAGTCTCTTGGCGATTTCGTCGTGAAGAACATCGGCGAACAACTGGCGAAGATAAAGGGAGTTTCGGGAGCGTCAATCGCAGCACCGGAATGGGTTCCGCGCCGCAAGGCCAACACTGACACGCAGGTTACCGGCGGCCCGTCCGGCGTGTACGGCTCCCTGTTGACCTACGTGGACCCGAATTTCGTCCAGGCTTACCGCCGTCCGACCATCACCAACCTATTCGGTGTCGGCGCGATGAGCGGACAGGCCATCATCTACTACGTGGAAGGTGAAAAGGAAGGCGATTTCGACACCGTCGGCGAAGGCGAGAAATTCAGTCAGATCCATTACGCCGACGCGACAGAGCACACCGACGCATTATCCACAATCGCTGGATTCATTAAGGAATCCAACGACATGGTCACCGACCTCGAATTCCTGAAGTCCGACATCGATGGACGTCTGCTCTACGATCTGAGCATCGCCGAGGAGAAGCAGCTGCTCAACGGCGACGGCACCGGCAAGAACATCAAGGGCCTGCTGAATCGTGAAGGAATCCAGTCATACACCGCTACCGACGCCGGCAATGACGTTGCCGTACTGCACGCGCAGTCGATGATCTCCACCACGACCGGCATGATGCCGGATGCCCTTGTCATCAATCCGACAGACTATGAGGCCATTCGATTGAAGAAGGACAATGATGGCAATTTCATCGGCGGTGGACCGTTCTACGGCGTGAATGGCGGCGCGCTGACCATCACTCCGCGCCTCTGGGGTCTGGACACCGTGGTGACTCCCGCTGTCGACGCCGGCACAGCCATCGTCGGTTCCTTTAAGGGCGCTGCCACCTTCTATCGCAAGGGCGGCGTGACGGTCGAGGCCACCAATTCCAATGACACCGACTTCATCTCCGATCTGGTGACCATTCGCGCCAAGGAGCGTGTGGCTTTGGCCGTGCGCAAGCCGAAGGCTTTCGTCAAGCTGAACCTTAAGTAAGGAGACGTGATATGGCTCGACAGTTTCGAGTGATTCCAGCCTCGGCGGCGAAACTTGACCCGAATGCTAACGTGGCCGATGTGGTCTTCGTCGGGGCCAACGGCAAGCCGACCGATATTGGCAGCGCTGCAGTGAAGCCTGCAACGCATGTGGCTTTGGCCGCCGGCGCCACACCAACCAAGAGCGAATTCGACGCCCTGGTCAATTCTCTGATTGCGGCTGGCCTGATGGCTGCAGAGTAAGCGTGGAGGTCGGCATGATTGATGTGAATGTGATTCCTGACATGATTGCCGATCCTTCGGCTTTCGAGGATGACGTCGCCTTCCGGCTTAAGGCCGCGCAGGCGGCCATCCGCCGCGAGTGTGGTTGGCATGTCATGCCGAACGCGGCATTGTCCGGCGTCATCAACTCGCGTGGCGGCACGGTGATTCGACTGCCCGCCCGTCATGTGACGAGCATCGAATCCCTGACCGACCGTCAGGGCAATCCACTGGCTTACGCCTATGACCCGGAGACTGGTCTTGTGGAGTCGCTTTCCGGTGGCTTCCCGGCCGGCGTTGCGGCCATCCACTACGAGATTCACGCCGGATACGATGACGCGCCGGACGTGCAGCAGGTGCTCATCAATGCCGCTAAGCGTGCCGGCATGAGCCCGGTCGGGCTCGTCACCTCGCAGTCCACCAACGGCTCCAGCGCGAGTTTCGACGTGGTGTCGCTCATGCAGGAGGAGAAGGACAAGCTCAAGCCCTACCGGCTTGGAGGATTGCCATGAGCCTGCTTGACGACCTGACCGCTGGCGGCGGCTGGCGTATGCCTGGCGTGACCAAGTGGCGTCGACTGCGCGCGAGAAAGGTCAATGACCCGTATTCCGGCGAGCAGGCTGGCGAGGACTGGTCCAATCCGGAAACTTTGGATTTCACTGGCGCTCTCGCCGGGTCCAGCAGCATGCGCACGCCGGACGGTCTGCGCGAGCAGACCACGAGCACGGCTTACCTCACGTCTCCAGATCCGACTCTCGACATCATGCCGGGGGACAGGATTCAAGCGTTGCCGGATGACGGCAGATGCTGGGAGGTGTCCGGCTATCCGTCGCGTGACGTGAACGCTTTCACTTCGTGGCAGCCGACGGTCGAGATTCCACTATCAGAATATCGGGGGTGATGGCTTTTGGGTGTGATGGTCAAATTCAACGACAAATATTTTGACGAATTGATGAATTCGTCTGGCGTCAAGGCCATGACCCGTCGTGCTGCCGAGAAGACGCTCGCATATGCGCAATCGCATGCTCCGGTTGATACGGGAGCGTATCGCGACGGCCTCCAGATCGAGGAGGTCAAGCACGCGCATCGAACCACATGCATGGTGGTCGGCACTGATCCGAAGACCCTGCTTGTGGAATCGAAGACGGGCAATCTCCGCAAGGCGTTGAAGGCTGGCAAGTCATGACCATGGTCCTGCCACCGGATATTGAATTGTGGATCTGCTTTTTTCTACGTGCCAGGCTTAAGCCGTCTTTCCCGACGATCATCGTTTCGAATCGTGAGCCGGACGATTACGACGGCTCGCGGCCGCTCGTCGTGGTGCGTGATGATGGCGGATCGCAGTCGAATCGCGTGCTCTTCGATAGGAGCGTCGGCGTGACCGTGCGTTATGGGGCTCGTGCCGCTCCGAAATCCTGCCGTGACTTGGCGGCACGGATCTACGGTTTGCTCACCGACCCGGCGATTTGCCAGCTTGACGGGTCTCCGATCGCGGGCATTGATGAGGCTGGGTGCAATGGTCCGTATTTCGTGGCCGAGGACGCGAATATCGCCAGATGCTATCTGACTCTCGAATTCTCCACCATTGGGGAATTCCGATAATTCAATAATTTTTAAGGCGTTGAAACGTTTGTTTCAGCGCCTTTTTTGTTTGAAAGGACAAAATATGGCAGCTGATTCAGCAGGCAATGACCTGAGCGCCGCGAAGATCGTGGTGACAAGCGCCTTCCGGTTCGCACCTTATGATGCGACGCAGAAGCTGACCGCTGATCTCATCGCGCCGACCGTGGCCGACGTGAAGACCGGTTTGGACAAGATTTTCACCAAGGGCGGCTTCGTCGGCCTTATCACCGAGGATGGTGCCCCGCAGGATAGCCGTGACGCCGATGATGCGATCAAATTCCATCAGCCGGGATACAGCATTAATGGCAAGGCGTCGCTGACCGCGCAGTTCACGGTGGCCGAGGATAACGACATCACCCGTCAGATGACCATCGGCAAGCCGGACGCGAACGGCGTGTATCACGTGACCGACGTGATTCAGGATGGCAAGTGGTTCTGCTATCAGGAGACGGTGTTCAAGAATGGCACGCATCGCCGTCGTCTGGGTGTCGTGAATCTGACCGGCAACGAGCAGGGGCAGGATACTGCCGGCAAGAACACCGGTGACGCTTGGACCATCGAATGGATTCAGGATGACGCCTGCGATTCCGGCGCCTCGAAGTACCTGCAGTCCTTCGTGATGCCGAAGGCTTCGTCCGATTCTCATGCAACCGATCATCAGGCTGATGATTCCGAGTCTCAGCCGGTGGCTGACTGATTCAACTCTTCCCAGCATGTGTTTCTTTCTTCCTTTCTTCGCATGTGCTGGGATTCTTCCTCTTCATCCAACAAAGTAAAGGAATTTTTCATAGTCGTTTGAAAGAAGGAAGAAATGACCAAGAACGTGATGCCCTCCGCCGCCGATTTCGACGCCTGGACTCAGGAGGACGAGGACAAAGCGCTTGAGGCAGCCGCCGAGCAGATGAAGGTGAAGCACCTCATCAAGGACGGCAGCGTATGGTTCCTCGCACCGCACGGCCACATTTACAAACTACCTCTCGCACTGTCGATTGATGATTTCGCACGTCTGTCGAATCTGCAGTCCGACACCGAGCAGATTCAGGCGCTCAAGGACATGCTGACGGCTTTCGCCGGTGAGGATGCGGCGCGGCAGTTGGCGAAGGAGCCGGTCATGGTGCCGATGAACATCCTCGCCGATTACGGCGAAATCATTTCCAAGATGCAGGGTGCTGATTTGGGAAAATCGTCGGCTTCTGCCAGCTCCTCCAAGGAGACGCCGGCAGTCGAATAAGGGCCGATTTCGCGGCGCGTGGATGGAGTCTGCAGGCCGATTTGGGCGGCAGACTCCGCTACTGCGACGCGATCGCATTGTGGGAAAACCTCTCGGCCGATCCGAACACTTACACCGGCATGACTGCGGTGCATATGGTGCTGCCGATGGATGCGACGGCCATCATCACCGCGATTCAGGCTGGCGGCACGTCGATTCTTGGCGACCTCGCGCCGGAAAAGGCGGGGAAGCAGCACGTCGAAGTGACCGATGAGGAGCGTCGTGAGGCTTTGGAGTCGATGAGCAGCATCTTCGGCTTCAAAAAAAGTGAATAGAGGAGGCTGTCATGGCTGGCGGTAGCGAGCTTGGTTCCGCGCATGTGAGCATTTTCCCGCAGATGAATGGCTTCCGCCAGAATGTGGCGAAAGAGACCGGAAAAGCCGTCTCCGCCCTGAAAAACGCCTTTTCCAAAGGGTTCAACGGGGCGCAGCAGGGCAAGCAGGTCGGCAACGCCTTCAAAAGCGGCTTTAACAGTGGTGCCGCTGAATTGAATTCCGAGGCTTTGAAGTCCTTTAAAAAGGACGTGGCTCAAGCCTCGCAGAAGAATACTGACGCCTTGCTGAAATTCAAGGCTGCCGGCGTGCAGGTGCAGGCCGCGCAGGAGAAGCTGAACGCGGCCACGCAAAAATACGGGGCCGATTCGACTCAGGCGCAGGCTGCGGCCATCAAACTCGAACAGGCGCAGATCCGGCAGAAGGCGGCGGCTGACAATCTCAAGGCGGCGACCGATAACCTCAAGACCGCCAAGGGACGGCTTAAGGACCTTGAGACGCAGTTGGCGGCCGAAGCTGACAAGTCGAAGAACGCTTTCGTCCGGCTGGCGTCCGGCTTCGCGTCGGTGGGCCAGCAGATCGTCGGCAAGATTCCAGGCGTCAGCACGGCCGTGCAGAAGATCAGTTCGACGGCTGGCGAGGTCACGTCCAACATCAAAAGCAAGTTTTCGGCTGCTTGGAATGCTTTGCCGGAGGGTGCGCGTAATGCGGCCGCGAAGGCCGGTAATGCGTTGCATTCGGGTTTGAGCAAGGCTTCCGGTTTCGCTTCGAAGGCCGTGAGCGGTATCGGCAAGGCGGCTAAGGGCATGGCCACCGTCGTGTCCGGCGCCGCTGCCGCCGCTGGCGGATATCTGGTGAATTTCGGCAAGCAGGCCGTGGATGCGGCCCTCAAGGCCGGTGAAGTGACCGCGAAATTCCAACAGGTCGCCAAAAACAATAATTGGACTGACGAAGAGCAGAAGTCGCTGCTCAGCCTGAATAAGACGCTTGGACAGACCGGCGTCATATCCGGCGGCACATTGAAGGCCGCTCAGGCACAGCTCGGCACTTTCGCGCTGACGGCGGATCAGGTCAAGACTTTGACGCCCGCTTTGGCCGACATGATCGCCAACAATAAGGGTTATAACGCGACGGCTCAGGATGGCGTGCAGATCGCTAACCTGCTTGGCAAGGTCATGACCGGCAGCGCCACGGCACTGTCGAAATATGGTGTGACGATGACCGACGCGCAGAAGAAGGTCTTGCAGGAGGGTAGCGCGTCCGAGAAGGCCGCTATGGCCGCGCAGGTCTTGGAGGCTAATTTCGGCGGCATCAACAAGGCTCTCGCGGAGACTCCGCAGGGCAAGATGACCATCCTACAGCATGAAATCGCTGGCTTGAAGACTTCGGTCGGCAATGATCTCATTCAGGCTTTCGGTGGTGTCGACGGCGCGGTCATCAAGATGGTGCAGGCCGTCGAACCGCTCATCACCGCGTTTTTCGACAAGGTGGCGTCGCTGGCCGAGAAGATCGGTCCACCCTTGGAAAAGGTGTTCGGTGCTGTCGCTGACAAGATTGGCAAGCTTGATTTCAGTGGCTTTGCCAAGAGTCTTGGCTCACTGTCCGGGCCTATCGCGGCTGTGACCGGCTTGCTTGGCGCGGCTGGTCTTGGCGGCGCGTTGAGCGGATTGAGTGGCGTGCCGATCATCGGCAGCATGTTTGGCAGCTTGGGCAAAGTGCTCGGTGGTCTTGGTGGGCCTATCACGCTGGTGATTGGCGCTCTGGCCGGCCTTATCGCCACGAGCCCGCAATTGCGCAGCGAATTCGGCACGATGCTGCAGAACGTTTTCGTCAGCTTGCAGCAGGCATTCCAAATGCTTCAGCCGTCGATTCAGACGCTCATGACGGCTTTGAGCCAATTGGCGGCAGCTGTCATGCCGGTAATCACCAATCTCGTCGGCCAGATAATCCCGCTGCTGACGCCGATAATCTCCACGCTTGTGGGTGCTTTGGTGCCGGCCATTCAAGGCATTCTGACCGTGGTGACCACCGTCATTCAGGCGATAACTCCGGCCATCCAAGGCATCCAGCCGATCGTCATTACCGTGATCAATGAGGTCATGGCCGTGATTCAGGCGCTCATGCCGGTGATTCAGGCTCTCGCGCCTTTGGTGTCCACCATTATTTCCGCGATTGTCGGCTTCATTAGCTCGACGCTTCTGCCGACCGTGCAGGCCATGCTGCCGTTCATCCAGGGCGTCATCAACGGGATCGCTTCGGTCGTCAGCGGCATCGTCAATGTCATCCAAGGCGTCATCAATCTGGTGACCGGCCTGATTCATGGCAATTGGAGCCAGGCGTGGAATGGCTTTAGTCAAATTGTGCATGGTGTTGTGCAAGGCGTGCTCGGCTTTTTGGGTGGCATTGGCAGTGCGATTATCGGCATCTTCGCTGGTGCTGGCACGTGGCTGTGGAATGCCGGCGCGTCGATCATCAATGGTCTGCTCAATGGTCTGAGGGCGGCTTTCGGCAAAGTTAAGAGCTTTGTGAGTGGCATCGGCGATTGGATCGTCAAACATAAGGGTCCTCTCAGCTACGACAAGGTGATGCTTAAGCCTGCTGGCTTGGCGATCATGCAGGGCTTTGACAAGAGCCTTAAGGCTGGCTGGAAGGACGTGCAGCGCACTGTCAATGGCATGAATGCGCAGATCAATGGCGGTTTCGATGTGGATGCGTCGAAGTTGGGGCGCGCGAATGTCAGCAATGGCGGTGGCGGTGCCACGTATGTCACGCAGACGTTCAATTATCCCGCGATCGCGCCCACGTCGATTTCGACGCAGCAGAAATTGCAGACTGCGGCGATGCCGCAATGGTGACACACAAGTGAAAAAGGTGGTGCAATGATTCTCACGGATTATCTCATCAATGGTCAGCAGCTGACTGGTGAGCGTTCGAGCCTGATAGTCGGCACCACCCATTTCACAAGCATTAGCCCTCGTATTAATTCCGTGACCGTGAACGGCCGGTCCGGCGTCATGCTTCCGGCTGGGCCGGTGGCTTTCGATGCGCCGGAAATCACGCTGAAATTCATCACGGACGGGCCTGATGCGGATACTCTGATGCACCGCTTCTACCGCTTGTGCCGTTTGGCTTCCAAGCTGACTCGCGTGGAGCGTGACACGGTATCCGGCTGGGCTCGGCGCATGACCGCCAGTGCGGTATGCACGTCATGTCAGCCGGACGGTGACGAGATTCCGTGGGATGACCACCGCGCGGCCACCGCCGTCTTCCAATTGCCGGACGTTTATTGGCAGGGGGAGCAGTGGCAGGAGCGCACCTTGGACGCGACCGGCGGCCTCCTGCTGGCCGGTAGTGTCGATAAGCCCAGTGACAAGGGGTATTGGACGCGCTGGGCTGGATTGCCGAACGCCTCGCCCTCGCAGCTTTTCGACACCATCCCCGGGGGCTGGCTGTCCAATGCACCACTCACCGCGCTGGCATTGCGTTTCGGTGCCGCAACCGCCGTCACGATCAGTGACCCGATAAGTGGCACGAATCTGCTGTGGGGTGGCAAACGCGACGCCTCACGACCTTATCTTTTCGTCGATGTGGCCAATCGCAAGGCGTGGACGGCTGCCAACGCCGACGCATGGTCAGGCGGCACGGATGTGACGTCCGGCGTCGACTGGACCACCGAGCCACTGCAGGTGTGGCCCGCAATCGATTCCGGCGATTATCGCCTCGCAATCAAACAGACCGGCGGCACCGACAAGGTGACATGCCGGTTTTTGCAATCCTGGGAGTGATTCATGGCAAAGTCCCTTCATGCGCGCCTCGTGGCCTATCGTCCATTCGGTGACCGACTCGGTGTGCTGGCTGAGCCTGTGAGCTTCAGCGCCAGCATGCTCCACAATGATGATGGCGCAATCAGCATCGAATATTCCCTGCTGTCCGGTGATGCGCAGGCTTTCGACCGTGAGCTGACCGATGGTCTCGAAGTGGCCGTGGAAGTGTCGGACGGTAGCGGCTTTAAGGAGCCGGATAATGCGCGATTCGTCATCACGGGCCGCTCCGGCAAGACCGATGACCGCACCAAGACCATCACCTACAGCGGCCAGTCGATTGGCTGGCTGCTGTCCAAGGCCGAAAACAATGATTCTTCGCACCTCATCGCCGATGGTGACAACAAGGGCAAAAGGCCATTTTATTCGTCCAATCCGGGCACGATTATCAAGACCCTGCTTGACGAAAACCGTCAGCGTGGTGGCGTGGCCACCGGCCTGACCTTGGGCTTCGATACCGCCAAGGACGCGGCTGGAGCGGCATGGGCGAAAAAATACACCTTATATTACAGCCTCGGCACTGATTTGCAGACGATTCTGAGTGCTCTTGTCAATGGTGGCGGCTGCGACTGGCGCACGTCCGGCAGGACACTCAAGCTTTGGAATGCGGATAGCACCGCCTTGAGCCGTGACCTGAGCAAGAGTGTCGTGCTGCAATTGGCACGCGACATTAGCGAGGCCCCCTTCGAGGAGTCCATCGCGGATCTGGCCAGCACCATCCTTGTCGAAGGTGACAATAATCTGCTTTTCCGCATGGATAATCCGGCTGCTCCGACGCCGTGGGGCAAGTGGGAATCCTACGCCTCTCAGGGTGGCGTGTCCGACAAGGACACGGCGCAGGCCTTCATGCAATCCACGCTCGATGACGCGGCGAGGGTGAGAGGCCAGTACACGCGCAATCTCATCGTTTCCGACGTGGACAGCCTGCCGCTCGTCGACTATCATCCCGGCGATTGGATTACCGCCCCCACCGTGGCTCACGGGGGAAAGGTGCGCGTGCAGGAGATCGACCTGTCGATGCGCCAGGGTGAGGGCTTATCCTGCTCAATCGCTTTGAATGATATCAAGTATGACGCTTCGGTGCGTCAGGCGAAGAAAATCAAGGGCATTACCGGTGGCGCGTCATTGGCTGGAAGCGAGGGCGGTACGACCACCTCTTCGGACCGTGACCATCGCGTGCCGAAGGCACCACTCGGCCTTGTGGTGCAGACTGACGCCTATATCGGCAGCGACGGTTTCGCGCATGGTCTGGCCACGGCTTCGTGGTCTGCAGTGACCGAGGCCACGAACGATACCGCCATTGAGATTAGCGATTATGCCGTCGAATGGCGCAAGCATGTGGACGGTGCGCCGTGGCATTCCGCCGGAACGACTGATAAGACGCAGCTCGGTTTCGGCGGCTTGGATTGCGGCACGCAGATCGAGGTGCGCGTCAGGGCAGTGCCGACGTATTCGGACAAGCTGGGCGAATGGTCGAGCATCTTCGTGGCCACCGTGGAGCCGGATACGACGCCCTGCTCCGTCCCATCGAAGCCGATTGTCTCCTCCGAGCTGGGCGTGGTCACCGTCCATTGGGATGGCAAGACCTCCACTGGCGCGTCGATGGAATCGGACTTCGACCATATCGAGGTGGGCGAGGGCGTCAATGCGGCTGGAATGCAGGTCATCAGCGCCAACCAGTCTGGGCAGGGCGCTTACGTCATCACCGGTTTGACGGGCGGCTCACAGCACTCTTATGCGCTGCGCTCCGTGGACCATGCTGGCAATAAGTCTGACTGGTCTGCGATTGCCACTGTGACCGTGGCTTCCGCCGTCTCGCCTGAAGAGGTCAAGCAGATCCAAAAAGACCTGGCTGACAATCAGACGGCGTTGAAGGATAATACGGCCAAGCTCGATCAGGCGCGGAAGGATATCCAAGCCAACAAGACCAGCCTTGACACGGCGAATCAGACGCTCACGCAGGCGCAATCCGACCTGTCGCAGGCCCGGAAGGACATCGCGCAGACGAAATCCGATCTGACCACGGCGAACGGCGAGATCAGCAAGGCGAAGGAATCCGCCGCCCAGGCGTATGCCGAGGCCCACTCGAAGAACCATACGTTTCGCGGGCCGGACGAGCCGAAGGGCAATCTCATCGTCGGCGACCTGTGGCTCAAGACGCAGAAGTATTGGACGCGCTGGAAGGGTGAGAAGAACAATTCGCCGTCCATGCTGGCCGATTTTTATACGTACTGGACGGGCGCGCCGAACAACAGTCCGAGCGTCTTGGTGCCCTTGTCCGATCGTGTGATTGACACGCTTGTCTGGGATGGTGCCGCTTGGAACCACATGGGCTATGCCGACGTGGAGCGCAATGCCGACGAAATCGCTCAGGCGAAGTCGGATATCGCGGATAACGCCGCGAAGACCACCGACGCCAAGAAGACCGCCGAGAATGCCGCTGCCGCCGCCAAGAACGCTCAAGGCACAGCTGACACGGCCAATGGTACGGCGAAGACCGCGCAGGATACCGCCAATGCGGCTACCGCTGCCGCCAAGAGCGCGACCGCGACCGCAGGTCAGGCGAAGAGCGCCGCCGACGCCGCGCAGACCGCCGCCGAGAGCGCGAAGAAGACCGCTGGCAATGCCGAGACACTGGCGAACACGGCCAATGCTTCGGCCAATGCCGCCAAATCGGACGCTTCCACCGCGAAGACCGATGCGGCCAACGCCAAGGCCACCGCCTCGAATGCGTCGAGTGTGGCCACGCAGGCGAAAGCCACCGCCGACAGTGCGGCACAGTCCGCCACGGACGCGGCCAATGCCGCGAGGAAGGCGAATACGGCTGCTGCCGCCGCCGCTGGCGTGGCTAACGGCAAGGCCGACGTGCTCATCCAGTCCACTGCGCCGGACGCTTCGATGCGCAAGCCGACTACCTTGTGGATCGACACCACCGGTGGCGCTAACACGCCGAAACGGTGGAACGGCAGCACATGGGTGGCGGTGACGGACAAGGCGGCCACCGATGCCGCCAACGCCGCTGTCAAGGCACATGCTGCCGCGCAGACGGCGCAATCAACGGCTGACAAGGCTCAGACCACAGCCGCCAACGCCGCCGCGCAGGCGAATCAGGCGCAGGCCGCCGCGAAGAAGGCGCAGACCACTGCTGACGGAAAGAATCTCATCTACCGTGGCCCGGACGAACCGAATCATGATGGTTTGAAGCCGGGTGACATGTGGTGGCGCACGCAGAAGTATTGGACGAGGTGGAAAGGCGAGAAAAACAACTCACCGAGCCTCTTGGCCGACTTCTACACCTACTGGCAGGGCGCTCCGAACAACAGTCCGAGCGTCTTGGTGCCCTTGTCCGACCGCGTGGTCGAGGTGCTGACGTGGGATGGCACGCGCTTCGAACCTTTTGACCTCGTGGCGAACAACATCCTCGCGTCTGGCACGGTGGCTGCAAAGCATCTCGCCGTGGATTCCGTGACAGCCGAAAAGGTCAAGGCCAATGCCATCACGGTGGACAAGCTGGCGGCAAACTCGGTCACGACCGAGAAGCTGGTTTCCGATGCGGTGACCGCTGGCAAATTGGCGGCTGATTCGGTGCAGGCGCGGAATATCGTCGCACTGGCCATCACGTCCGACAAGATTGCAGCCAACTCGGTCACGACGGCGAAGCTCAAGGTCACGGAGGATATGACCGTGGCGCTCCTGAACGTGCACAAAATTCAGGCGGGCGACATCGTGTCCGGTGCAATCACGACGGACAAGCTCGCCGCGAACGCGGTTAACGCTGACAAGCTCGCGGCGAACTCGGTGAACGCTTCGAAGATAGTGTCCGGAGCGATCACCGCCGACAAGCTCGCCGCGAACTCCATCACTGCGGTGAAAATCGCAGCGGGCACGATCACGTCCGACAAGGTGGCGGCAGGCCAGTTCCGAGGCTACGTCTTCACCGGCGCGATATTCCAGAGCTCCGAGGCCGAGAACACCGGCATGAAGCTCAACGGCACCGCATTGCAAATGTGGGACAGCAACCACAATCGCACCGTCTATCTTGACGGCGAAGGCAAGTCGAATCTGCTGACTGGCACGTTCCAAACCCGCACGAGCGGGCACAGGGTGCGCATCAGCCCGGATTATCAGACCTACATCATCGGCGGATCTGAGACTTTCACCGGTGATGGCATCGAATTCCCCGCTTACAACGGGTCCACCGCCTACTTTTCGCATCCGGCCATCGCTTCTGCCATCCAGTCGAATCAGGTCGGCGCGATGGGCGAACTGGACTTGTGGAGCGGACACGTGAGCAAGAACGACCCTGCCGCGTTCATGTCTCTCAGATCGAAGCCGCGCAAGAAAGGCGGTACCGGCAGCGGCGGCGTCACATCCAGAGTGCATGCCGTGGCGAACACGGATTACGACGAGCCGGACGAGAGCAAGAAAAGCAGCGCTTTCCTCACTCTGTCCGGCGATAGCGCGAACGGTTCGGAGTGCTGGCTCGAAGCGCAAGACGCGAACGGCGAGGTCGGAGTCGGCGCGAACATCGGCACCGGATACGTGTATCTCGGCGGCTATCTTGGCGGCATCACGAACCGTTTTACGTTCCATGCCCAGGCTGCGTGGAAGGCGTGGTATCCGAATCCCGGCTCGAAGATTGCGACCGGCGCTTCCATGCAAGTCGATTGCACGTTCAGCCCGACGAAATACGGCCACTATTACGTCGTCGCGAACGCGGATTCACAATGGGCGGGCATCATCGCGCACCCGATGAACACGGGCGGCCAGAGCGGCTTCACATTGAAGCTGTATAACGCCGACCAGCCTTGCCCGGTGGATGTTTACGCGGAATTCCTGGCTTATTTGGTCAAATGATTGGAGGAAATCTTGTCAGCGACTTTCGAAACGGATGAGAACAGTGGGCTTTGCATTATCCGCTGCAATCCGCCCATAAACGGAGCGGACAGTTTCGTGTTCACGACCGACGTGCTCGTCTCGTGGAAGGCGCTGCTCGGCCTTGCTTCGACCCGTGAAGCGATCGCCGCAATCATGCAGGGCAAGGAGGACACGAGCCGATACGATTCGAAGACCGGCAGGGGCGTGTGGACTGGAGCGTTCGAGGCGTTGGAGGCGGCTTTGGCGGATTCCGCCACCAGTGTGAGCATGCTCGCCGCCGATGGGGAAGTGTTGGACGATCCGCTGACCGCCGCGCGCAATCAGGCGCGTGAGGGCATGAACCTGCCGGTCATGTCGAATGAGACGGACGCGAATCTCATTGCCACACTGGCGGCTGATGACTCCGATGAGGAGCCGTCGAGTGGCATTGACACAAGCATGACCAAAAACATTGAGGGCCTTGACGATTTCCTCAACGACGAGTCCAGTCAAAACGTTTTGGACGAGTGTGAGGAACGATTCTTCGAGTCCCTCATGCCAAGACAAAACCAACAGAATTAAGGAGATTGATTATGGCCGATGTGACCACTGAGACCACTACCGATACCGTGCCTACCGTGACGCCCGCCGAGCCGTCTGGCGTGCTTGATTTGCGTCCGCCGAAGGAGTCGGTGCGAGCGGAACTGTGCCGATTGGGATTGGAGTTTTCCAGCGCTGACGGCACCGCCGAATCGTGGCGCGACTACCAGCGTGGCGTGCTTGCGACGTTCGACGATTCCGGCACGTCCGTCACGTTGACGGACGTGAAGACGAATCTCGGACGCACCCTCACCTTGGACGAGCTTAAGGCCGTGACTCGTATCGACACGATGACCGCCGCCGACTAATCCAGCATTCCACATTTTTTCAACCCCTGCAATCCACGCGGATTGCGGGGGTTTCGTATTTAAGGAGACATTTTGACTCAGATTCCAGCCGACGTGAACGACGTCATCGACTCTCTTTCCGCGCAGATCGGCACTCTCAACAAGCAAATCGCAATCCTGACCAGTCAGCTCAACGCGGCCATGAAATTGATTCCCGCCGACGTGCTCGAAAGCGTGAAGGGGGATACGCATGCAGAGGATTAACTATTTCACCAATCCGAATTTCACCGGCCCATTCGCCGACGTAAACATTTCCGGTGAAGTGAAGGCATCATATAACGCCGACACCAAGCAGCTGAACATCTATGGCAACAATGGCGGTTATGGTTTCAATCTCACCGTGCCGAAAAACGCGGCACTCGTATTCGCCTGCTTCCTCTGGACGGAACACGACAAAAATCCGAAGCCGCTCACGGTGTACAGTCTCGAGTCAAGCGACACCAAGCCTATCGCTTATGCCACCGTCTCCCAGAATGCGAACAATTTGCTCCTGCGATTCAACTCCACCGGCAGTGGCCGGATACGTGTCGAATTCTATCCGAACGGCAGTGCCGCGAATATCGCCAATCCGATTTTGGAATTGGCCGACACTTACGATAAAGCCGTGGGGGGGGGCTTCCGGGCTTCTTCTCCGGCGACACGATGCCACGCGCATAGGAGCGTCCGTCGGGCGGGTGATGTCCGATGATAATCACGAACCTATGCACGAGCCCAACCTCGACCATCACCTTGAGAGCCAACAATTGGGTGCATCTCACGACCGTTCCGAGCGTGAGAGGGATGACATATTGGGTCAGTTTCGATGTGAACGTCACAGGCGGCACTGTCTCGTTTATCGGAACACAGGGCGAATTCAGCGCACGCCAACGTGTCAGCTACATGACGTACGTCGACAATTCCAGTCCGCTATCAGTGAATTATTCCGTCAAGTCAGGCAGTCCGACCGTCACCGTGACAAATATACTCATCTGCACGTGGGCCGAGTATCAGGCGAACAAGACCCTGCTCGACGGCATCGGATATTTCACCGGGGATACGATGCCGCTCGCCTGACCCTCTTGGGGGTGGTGGCATGACTTCCATCGTTAATCACTGCGTCATGCCGAAAGACGGTGTGAGCGTCAAGACGACGAACACGACACCATCGGACATCACCTTCACGGGGTTGACGGCGGGCGTGAAATACCATGTGAGCGTCGTCTGTTACATGCTGTCCACGAGTGGCGACAATCCGCGCTTGCGTCTCACCACCAATGGCAGTGATAGTGGGCTGGTCAGTTCGAATGGTCGCGTGGATTACGTCTTCACCGCCGCCAGCACCACTCACGGCATTCTCGTCGGTCTGAACAATTGCACGGTCAATCTGAGCAAGGGCTTGTGCGTGCCTCAAGACCAGTGGCAGCAGCTCGTCTCGTTGGGATTGCCGGGCAATTATTTCGATGGCGACACTATGCCAAAAGATTAAACGATTTCAAGGAGATGTGATGTGTTTCAAACGTTTTTAGCAGGGTTTGGTGGTGTGGGCGGCGCGTGCGCGGTAATCACACTGTGCTTGAAAATCTGGCCGGGGGCGCTCGAATCGCTCGCGACCGGATTGTATGCGCACGTTAACCCCGAGCGATTGCCTTACAATTCGGTGCTTTCCCAGCATTTCGCCAAGACCCGACAGCTTGGCGAACGCACCGAGAAATTCGACGAGCGGATGGACGAGTTGTGCCGTGACACGATCAAAAACACGATCATCAGCCTGATCTACGGCGACAAGGACACCGACCACAGCGAGGCCGTCAGCTACGAGTTGTCGAAGCTTGAGAAATTGGACGCGCAATGCTGGATCGTCGCCGCAGCCGAAAAATATTTGGAGGACAGGCAATGACACGACTGCTCATCGCGGGCGGAGCCTACCTATTGCTCCTCGCGCTCATCCTCATTTTCAATCACGGCGCGCATAAGCGCTGAAACCGATTTTCAGGGCCATCACTTCAGTGGTGGCCTTTTCGTTTGCCTCGAAAGAGGCGGAAAGGAGGCAGTCGTGATCGATGTGACCATGACGCCGGAAATGACACCGCAGGGCGACAGTCTGCCGCCCACTGACATCCCGGTCGTGTCCGAGGAGGACGCGGCCAAGGCAGTAGAGGGATTGGAGGACTGACATGGCAAGCGTAAGCACTCTTATCAATCGTATGCGCTACTGGTGCGCCGTCGCCAATCTCGGCTACAGCCAGTCCGACCGTTGGAATTTCAACGCTTCGGCGGGTAATTGCGACTGCTCCAGCCTGGTGATCCACTGCCTGCGCGAGGCAGGCTTCGACACCGGCAGCGCCACCTACACCGGCAACCTCTCCGGTGAGCTGACCAAGCGCGGTTGGAAGCGACTCCCCGCCAACGGCAATCCGCAGCCGGGCGACATCCTGCTTAACGACGTGCACCACGTGGCCGTCTACCTTGGCGGCGGCAAGCTCGCGCAGGCGTCCATCTCCGAGCGTGGCACAGCCTACGGCAAGGCTGGCGACCAGACTGGCCGCGAAACCAACATCCGCAATTACTACAGCTATCCGTGGGATTGCTATCTGCGATGCCAGGGCGCCCAATCTTCCGCTCCAGCCGCCAATTCCGGTGCCATCGCAGTGGACGGCAATGTCGGTCCGGCCACGGTACGCCGTTGGCAGCAGGTCATGGGCACCAGCGTGGACGGCATCATTTCAGGCCAGCAGGTGCCCGACGGGCGCACCTATGCTCGCCCAGCCATCGACAGCTCGGTGGTGCGCTACGGGTCTGGCGGCAGTGATCTGATCCGTGCCGTGCAGCGTCGCTTGGGCTGTGGCACTGATGGTCTGCTTGGTCCGGCCACCATTCGCGCCATCCAAGCGCATTACGGTTTGGCTCAGGACGCGAGCTTCGGCCCCGCGACCGCACGCGCCTTGCAGTCGGCGCTCAACCAGGGACGATTCTAAGGAGGAGGACAGATGGCTCAGCATGCAGCACCGTCCACTTTGGAGACCACTGTCAATAATCTGACCAACGAACGCGAGGACGGTCAGGACAATCAGCAGCCGGACGCGTACACTCCGGTCTTTTCTAAGCAGGTGCGTACCGTCGTGTACGTGCTCGGCCTGATCGCATCGTGCGTGGGTCTTGGCTTCATGACCTTCGGTGACGCCGCGATCGGCGGATACATCAGCACCGTGGCCGGCTTCATCTCCGCCGGACTCGGCGTCGCATACAATCCACTCCGCCGCAATTAATTTTCTGGCGTGAAACTCAAACTCGCGCTCGAAAATCAAACTCGCGTGGAAAAATTTAACGAACAGTGGCGCTTGTGGAAATTCTTGCACCCTGTTTTTAAATCTGCCCCTTCTCCATTTTGGAGGAGGGGCTTTATTTTTAGGACTTTCAAAATGGGCATCAGACAGCAGACGATTGACGATTACGGCGCGTTCGTGGAGAAATTCAAGCCGAAGAAGACCACGGATGACTGCTACACCCCCCCCGCAGTGTATGAGACCATAAAGGACTGGGCATGCCGTGAGTATGACATCGACCCCAGCAAGGTGGTGCGCCCGTTCTATCCGGGCGGCGACTACGAGCGGTTCGACTATTCTGGCGGTGCGGTGGTTGTGGATAATCCGCCGTTCAGCATCCTGTCGAAGATCTGCACGTTCTATCGGACGGAGCAAATTCCGTTCTTCCTGTTCGCGCCGTATCTCACGATCTTCTCCAGCACGTCGCGTAATGGGGCGCACATGATCGTCACGGATTCGACCATCGAATACGCGAACGGCGCGCAGGTCAACACGTCGTTCGTGACGAGTTTCGGTGATGACCTGATCCGCACCGCGCCGGACTTGGCCAACGCGATCGACGAGACCGTGAAGCGCGTCAGGAAAGAGCAACGCAGGCATCCGCCGAAATACGCGTATCCGCGTGAACTGCTTACCGTGAGCAGGCTCGGGAAGATTGGCAAGCAGGTCGAGTTCTGCGTCAAGGCTTCGGACGTTGCGTTCACGAGGGCTCTCGACTCGCAGAAGGCCGTGAAGAAGGCCATCTTACGGCGGCGGCTATCTCCTGAGCGAAGCTAAGGCCGCGGAACTGAAGGCCGCGGAACTGAAGGCCGCAGAACTGAAGGCCGCAGAACTGAAGGCCGCAGAACTGAAGGCCGCAGAAGATGTGACGGTATGGCCGCTCAGCGATTCCGAGAAGCGGATCATCGAAAACCTCGCATGAAAAAATCGCGCAGTTTAAATCCTGTTGGAATATTTTGCGCCCACATGCAACATCGCCCCTCTCTCAGCTGATGCTGGGGGAGGGGCGTTTTCGTGTTTATTCGGTCTTGTGTTTGCGTGGCCTGCCTCCGCCGACGCCGCGTCCGGGGCGTTGCGCGTTCCATTGGTCGATGGTCTTGGGGAGCCAGCCGCGCGTGCGTCCGATGGTGGCGTCCGGCTGGGGGAGCTTGTAGGCGCTGACGGCGGCGGTGCTGATGCCGAGGCGCTTGGCTACGTCGGTGACGCTCAGGTATTCGACGGCCATGTCAGTCCTTCCTTCCGGCGATGAGCGCGAAGACGGCGCTGACGATGGCGCATCCGGCGGTGAGCGCGAACGGCCAGCCGAACCATGCGCTGGCGGCGGTTCCGAGCGCGAATACCGCGCTGACTATCGATTCGGTCTTCATGATGTCCCATGACATAATCGGAGGTATGGGGTTCCGGCCCCTACGACTGGCCGGAACCCTTTCTCACTTTTTTCTCTTCGGTTTCCGTCTCATTTCCTTGACGAGTCCGGTAACCGCCTTGATGAGGGCCGCGATGCTCGCGACGAGAAGCGAGATGCTGGTGATCATCTCCGATGGTGTCATGTTCACCTCCTTTCCTTGATATAAACTATATTAGCACAGTAAATAAAGTAATGCAAGTCAAAACACAAGAAAACAGAGAAAAAAATCAACGGATTGATAGACTTGATGCCACGCAAACGAAGGGGCAAGCATGGCCTACACGATCCGCCAATACCAGACGAAAAGCGGAAAAAGATACGAAGTCAGATACCGTAAGCCGGACGGCACGGACACCGGCAAACGCGGCTTCAAACGCAAGATGGACGCCGATGCGTGGGGCGCAGCGAACGTGACCACAGCGAAAAGCGTCGGAGCTTACATCGACCCACAGGCCGGAAGAAGACTCGTGGAGGACTTCTGGGAGCCGTGGCTGGCCGCCAAGAAGACCAAGGCGAAGCCAAGCTACATCAAGTCGCTGGAAGACGCTTGGCGAGTGCATGTGGAGCCGCAGTGGGGCATGAGGGAGATGCAGTCAATCACGCGCGACGAAGTGCAGCGGTGGGTCACCGATCTGGCGGGACGACGCAGTGCGTCGGTGACGATTCGCGCCGAGAATCTGCTTCGCAGCCTCATGGAGAGGGCAAAGGCCGATCGGTGCATCCACGACAATCCATGCGACGGCATCGAGCTGCCGCGCAAACAGCGCAGACGACACGTGTATCTGGCAGCCGACGAACTCTCGCGTGTGGCGTTGCGTTGTGGCTGGCGTGAGCCTATCGTGCTCACTCTCGGACTGTGCGGCATGCGTTGGGGCGAACTCGTCGCCCTGCGCGTGGAGGACGTTGACCTGCAACGATGCAGGCTCCATATCTGGCGCAGCATCACCAGACTGTCCAGCGAAATGGTGGAGACGGATCCGAAAACCCATGAGGGACGCTCCGTCATGTTTCCGCGGATTCTCAGACCATTGCTTGCCAAGCAATGCAACGGACGTGGCCAGTCGGATTTTCTTTTCACGGCTCCAGGCAAGCCGTTGGACGAGCCCATGACGAACGGTTGGAATCCGACCAGGAGCGATGGCTGGTTCGCGGTCGCGCTGCGCAGGGCCGGCATCGAGCGCGGGCATATGACGATCCATGACCTGCGGCATACCGCCGCGAGCCTCATGGTGCAGTCTGGCGCGAACGTCAAGACCGTGCAGCGGCAGCTCGGCCACAAGTCGGCCGCGATGACGTTGGACGTGTATGCCGACCTTTTCGACGATGATCTGGACGACCTGTCGGAGCGTATGGGCGGTCTGCTGTTTTCGCGGAATGTGGGCAAAATGTGGGCAAACGTGACGCAAGGTGTCGATGGAACCGTTGAAACGGTTGGTGTCTGAAGCTTTTCGCCGGTGGGTTCGAGTCCCGCTGGAGGCACTTTTGGAAACCGCCAGAGATGGCGGTTTTCCTTTATTCTCCAACGGTTTTGGCATCATCGCGATTCACTGCGATTCAACCCTTTTCCACGGTGGGTTATGGAAAAATGTGGGCAATGTGTAGGCAAAATGTGGCATATCGTTCCCGAAACATTCCGTAGGTACACTGTCGGACATTACAAACCGTATGACACCGACTGAAACGGATGACGCATGACTTCGAAAGACATCAAGCCTGTAATCGAACAGCCCGCCACTGAAATCCCCCTGATGCTTGCGCAGGCGATTATCGTTGCCGGCGTGCTCGCTATCGGCGAAATCGCATGTTCTCCGCTGTACTTTACCTTGATGGACCATTCGTTGGCACTCGTTCCGTGGGCATTGGAAGCCGCATTCCTTGCCGTGGCGTTCACCTTCGTCGTGGGCTTCGCATTGTTGTGGTGCGCCGAATCGTTCACTTTCAAACTCAAGGAACGATTCCGCCCGTTCGGCTATGCGGCGGTAGGATTGATTGGATACGGCGTATGGAGCCTGCTGGTGTTCACCGCCACCATCAATTCGATACTCGCCAAAGTCGGGGAAAGCGTTCTTACCAACGGCCAGGTCGGCGCGATCGCGCTGAACGGAGCAGCCTTGGGCTTCGTCGCTTTCCTTTTCGCAAAACTGCTCGACGTCAAACTCGGCAATCGCAAAACCGTTGCGATAATTCTGCTTATCGCGGAAATCGTCATTGCCATCATCGGCCTACTCATCATGATTCGCATGTTCAGCGTGCTTTACGCGGCGTGACGGCGAAGACGCGGAAAAGAGAGCGCAATATACATGTTCAGCATTCTGGAGATGTTCACCATCGGCGTCGGCCCCAGCTCGTCGCACACCGTAGGACCGATGGTCGCGGCCAGCAGATTCGCTGCCTCCCTTGAACGTGACGGCATACTGAACCGGGTCGGCCGCGTGCGAACGGTACTGTATGGTTCGCTCGCCCTGACCGGTCTTGGGCACGGTACCGATCGCGCCACGGTGGCGGGCTTGGAAGGCAACGTACCGAAAACCGTCGATACCGATCACATGAGCAATATCCGTATGGAATGCGAGGCAGGCGGCGAGCTGATGCTCAACGGCACGCATCGCATCGATTTCGATTACGGACGCGATGTGGTGATGGATGTATGGCACCGCATGGCGGCCCATCCCAACGGCATGCGATTCCAAGCCTTCGACCGGCAGAACAATCTCATCGACGAACAGGTCTGGTATTCCATTGGCGGTGGATTCGTCAGACAAGGCGACGCCGACGACCTGATGATCGGCATCCATGAGAAACCCCCTGCGGGAACGGCCTTCGCCGATCAGACCGACGATTCCTCAACCGATATCGATATGGACATGCCCTATCCGTTCACCACATGCGACGAACTGATCTCGCTGTGCGATGAACATCACATGAGTGTGGCCGATGTGGTGTGGGCCAATGAGACGGCCATGCGGTCCGCCGTGCAGGTGCGCAGCGATTTGGACACTGTATGGCATGTGATGCGCCGCTGCGTGCAGCACGGTTGCAATACCAACCAAACCGTTCTGCCTGGCGGCCTTGACGTGCCCCGCAGGGCGCCAAAAATGTATGCAAGGCTCGCATCCAACAGCGACGTGCTCAAACGGGACGGCAGGCGCTCCGACGCTGTACTCGAATCATCGGACGCCGCATGGGTCGACCTGTTCGCATTGGCGGTTTCCGAGGAGAACGCGGCAGGCGGACGCATCGTCACCGCGCCTACCAACGGTGCGGCTGGCGTCATTCCGGCGGTGCTCCACTATTATTGGCATTTCGTGGATCATGCGGATGAGGATGGTGTGGTGACGTTCCTGCTGACCGCAGGGGCGATTGGATACTTGTTCAAACGCAACGCGTCCATTTCCGGTGCCGAAGTCGGATGTCAAGGCGAGGTCGGCACAGCCTGTTCCATGGCCGCGGCGGGGCTGTGCGCCGTGATGGGCGGCACGCCTCACCAAGTGGAGAATGCCGCGGAAATCGGTATCGAGCACAATCTGGGACTGACCTGCGATCCGGTCGGTGGTCTGGTGCAGATTCCCTGCATCGAACGCAACGCCATGGCGGCCAATACCGCCATCAACGCGGTCCGTATGGCCATGCTGGGCGACGGCACGCATATCGTGAGTCTTGACCAAGCCATCAAAACCATGAAGGACACCGGCGAGGACATGATGGCCAAGTACAAGGAGACGTCGAAAGGCGGTCTTGCGGTCAATGTTGTTGAATGCTAGCGATGGATGGTGCTAATCTTGGTGACACTGTGTTTTTTCAAGGAGGTTCACCATGGCATCTGAAATGCCTGTTGTCAATGCCGAATTCGGCGATCGCCCGACCATCGAATTCCCGACTGAGATCGCTCCCGCCGGCCTGAAGGTCGTGGAGCTCTTTGAAGGCAATGGCCCGATGGTCCGCCGTGGAGACACCGTCACCGTCAACTACCATGGTGTGGTCTGGGGCAAGGACACCCCGTTCGACTCCAGCTTCGACCGTCACCAGCCGGCCACGTTCGGCATCGGTGTGGGACAGGTCATCAAGGGCTGGGATCAGACCGTTCCGGGACACAACGTCGGTTCCCGCCTGGTGGTGTCCATTCCGCCGGAGTACGGTTATGGCTCCCGTGGCGTTCCGCAGGCCGGCATCGGCGGCGAGGACACGCTGGTGTTCGTGATCGACATCATCTCCACCCGCTGATTGACGGGTATCATTCTTCCAAGGTCAAGGAGGATAACATGGCCGAAGAAAAGACGATCCTGCTGACGCAGGAGGCGTACGACAAGATGAAAGAAGAACTCGCCTGGCGTGAGGGCGAGTACCGTGACGAGATTCTGTCCAAGGTCTCCGCGGCGCGTGCCGAAGGCGATTTGAGCGAGAACGGCGGCTATCAGGCTGCCCGTGAGGCGCAGCGCGTGAATCAGGGACGTATCGACGAACTGACCGTCAAACTGCGCAATGCGAAGATTCTGACTGCGCCCAAGGCCGGTGAGGTCGGTGACGGATCCTTAGTGACCCTTGAAGTCAACGGACGTGAAATGGTGTACGTGCTTGGCACGCGAGACCTGTCCATCGCCACGGATTACAGCATCATCAGTCCTGAATCGCCGATTGGCGCCGCCATCAATGGCGCTCATGCCGGAGATACGGTGACCTATACCGCTCCGAACGGCCGTGAGATTTCCGTGACCATCAAGGAAGCCAAGCCGCTCGCCTGACATACGTGTGACGAAAACAACGGCCCGTTCCTCCATCGCATTCGTACGATGAGGGGACGGGCTTATTTTGTTTTGTCCATGTGGGGTTGATTACGCCTTAGGGCCACAATTGCACGATCACCATGTAGATGGCCACCATGTGGCAGGCGTATCCCGCCACGGTTCCGGTATGGAAGATCTCATGGAAGCCGAACACCTTCGGCCAGGGGTCGGGCTTGCGCAGCGCATACACGATGGCTCCGGCGATATAGCAGGCGCCGCCGGCACACAGCAGTATCACCACGGTAGGTCCGGCATAGGGGGACATCCAGAACAATCCCATGAACGCGACGCCGGACACGCCGAAAATAATATAGACAAGAACATAAAGCCAGCGAGGCGCGCTGATCCAGATGACATGGATGATGAGCGCCACCGTGGTGCAGATCCACATGCCCGCGATGATGGAATCACGCCAGAATGGCGTGAGCGCGAAGGAAACGGGCGTATAAGTGCCGGCGATCAGCAAAAAGATGTTCATATGGTCGATGCGACGGAGCACATCGGTAACCCGTGGTGACCAATCTCCCAGATGATAACAGGCGGAATTGCCGAACAGTACCAGCGAGCAGGTCATGAACACGGCGCACGCCCATTTGAGCCCGGTGCCATGAGCGAGGCAGATCAGCACGATGCCCGCGGCAAGAGCCAGGGGAGTGGCGATGGCGTGGATCCAGCCACGCAGGAGCGGCTTTGGCCTGCCATGCACGTCGAGTCTGATTTTGCGTTCGATTTCGGCGGGGACGATGCCTTCGATTTTTGCGGCATGGGCTTCGCCTTTGGCGATGGCACGTTTGGCTTTTGCATCCGCCTTGCGTCGAATGTTCTCGGCCTTATTGTGCGCCTTCACGCGAATGGTCTCAGCTTTCGCCTGCAGGGCCTGCTCGCGTGCTTCGGCGATGACCGCGCGTTTCGCCTCGATTTCTGCGTTTGTAGGTTTCGCCATCGGATGCCTCCACTATAAGTTACGGAACCGTAACCTACGTTAGCGTAACCGTCGGATATGTCAATCGGCGTTTCCGCATTATACGTGGGCATATGGTATGCAACCTCGCCATTGATGCGTATTATGGTTGCATGGCTGATTTCTCACATATCCTGATGACCCGTCCGGATTTCGGTGACGACGATCGTGAATGGTTGCACCAGTTGGTGGCCGATTGGCAGGTGATTGCCGATTTGAGTTTCGCCGACTTGCTGCTAATCCTGCAGAACGGCGAGGGCAAGTACATCATTGCCGAGCAATGCCGTCCGTCCACGGTAATGAGTCTGAGAGCCGAGGATGTGGTCGGCAACGTCGTCCCGGAATCCCTGTGCGCCGAGCTTGACGCGGCCATGGACTCCGAATCGGTGTTCCGCTCCTCGAAACTGCGTACGGTCGGCAAGGCCAAGGTCTGCAACGTGTACGCCCCGGTGCGTCATAATGGCAAGATGCTTGGCTTGGTGGTCCGCGAGACCAACATGGCCACACGCGAATCGAACGGCCGTTATGAGTCCGAAAGCATCAGCGCCGGCAAACAGCTGTATGAGATGATTCCGCGCGGCCAGTTCCCGTACCGTAACCCGGTTATGAACCAGCGCCATAACGCACGTGTGGCGGATGGCTTCATCGTGCTCACCGTCGACGGCATCGTCCGATACGCGTCTCCGAACGCCATCAGCTGTTTCCGTCGTTTGGGATCGGTCAGCACCATGCAGGGGGAGTATCTGAGCGAGATCGGCACCAAACTGCTGCATGAGAACGATCCGGTGCTGGAAACGCTGCCATTGGTACTGAGCGGCAAAGCCGCGGTGGATTCCGAATTGGACGCCAACAAAGCCGCGGTGTCCATGCGCTCTCTGCCGTTGATGGACGCCAATGGTCGCGTGGGTGGTATCGTGCTGTGCCGTGACGTCAGCGAATTGCGCCGCCGCGAGAAGGAATTGCAGACCAAGGACGCCACCATTTCCGAGATTCACCATCGTGTGAAGAACAATCTTCAGGCGGTATCCGCGTTGCTGCGCTTGCAGGCGCGCAAGACCAAGTCCGAAGAGGTCAAAAAGGAGCTCAAGGAAGCACAGCGCCGCGTGCAGACCATCGCCATGGTGCATGAGGGATTGAGCCAGACCGCCGATGAGATCGTCGACTATGACAAGGTCATTTCCAACCTGCTTAAGATGGCCGTCGATTTGGCTACGATGCGCGACCAGCACATCGATGTCGATTTCGTAGGCAAATTCGGCATGATGCCGGCACAGGATGCCACGCCGCTATCGTTGGTGCTTACCGAACTGATCACCAATTCGGTGGAACACGGTTTCGAAGGACGTAAGGAAGGACATATCACGATTTCTGTGGGCCGCGGTGGCAATAACCTCAACGTGGTGGTGGAGGATGATGGCACCGGCTTGGCGGATGAGGAGCATGATGGCATGGCTCGCTCTTCCGGATCAGGGCTTGGAACACAGATCATCAACACGTTCGTCACCAATGATTTTGGCGGAACGGTGCATTGGGAGCCACGTCGCGGTGGTGGTACCCGTGTGGTGCTCGACATGAAATTGCGTGCCGCGCAAGATAACTGACCTCTAGAACTGGAATGGCATATGGAAGGGCCGGTCGGATTCCATCGAATCCGACCGGCCCTTCCATATGCCCTGAAAAGAATCAGACCTGCATCTGCATGGCCTGCGAGCGACGTGCACGCATCGCGCGCCGCTTGAGCGCGCGCCGCTCGTCTTCGCTCAGACCGCCCCAAACGCCGTAGTCCTGATTGGTGTCGAGCGCGCATTTCAGACACGCGTCAATCACCTTGCAGGTACGGCAAACGGCCTTGGCTTCTTCGATTTGCTGATAGGCGGCACCGGTGTTGCCGACCGGGAAAAACAGTTCCGGATCCTTATCCCGGCACGCGGCCTTGGCTCGCCAATCGAAAGCACTGCTCATGTAATCGCCTTCCTCTTGCCATAAGTGGCGTTCTATCCGTTATTTAGATAACCACGAATCGGATGATTTTTCAAGACTTTTTTCGCAAAAGAAGCCAAGTTTTTTTAGAATCCTTGGAATTCCGCGCATTGCACGGGACATGCCCGTGCTTGTTGGATGAAGACCCCACGCCCGGCAATGGCATAATCATCGACGCCGAAACCGTCGAGAACCGCGCTGGGAATCCCCATCATCACATCGGTGGCTCTCTCTCCGCAAGGAAACGCAACACGTGTGAGGCAACGTTCAAGTAGGGTGCTTTGCGGCTTTTCCACAGCTGCGATTACCGTGACGGACGGATCGGCGAGTGCGGTCTTGAGCTTATCGGCTTCGGGCATGGCTGCGAAAGGGGAGAGCAATTCGTCGGCGTCATCCACGAACCATATGGTGCGTTCGTGCTGCGGCGATGTTCTGCCGTCGTCGGTGGTCCATTCGCTGTTCGTCTTGCGTGTGAACCGGATGGTGCAGCGACCGGATTCATAGAGACGGCTGGCGCAGCAGAGCAGCAGATTGGTTTTGCCGCTTCCGCATGCGCCAATCACGGCGATGTTGCCGTGTCCTACGTCAAGGAATGCGGTGGAGATGAGTACACCGTCGTCGCTCAAAGCAAAAGGCACACGGTGCCATGCCTCTCGCTGTGGCGCCGTCAAATCGTCTTTGCCTGCATGTGGTGCGAGCGGCGCGGAGAACAAAGGGGAGGGATTGGTGGTGCCGCTGAATGCCGATGCGGTGTTGATGGCATGCACCAAGGAATCAATGTCATGGACCGCGCTGCAGCGGAAAGGAACAGTGCGTTGACCGTCATGACAGTAAGCGGCACCGGGGAAGGCCGGTGGAATCAAAGCTGCATCCTTGGTGCCGATCAGTTCATTCGATTGCATTTGGTCGGTGACGCGTAGGCAGATGCTCAGCGATATGTTGGCCTTCATATCGGCATGGACCTGACCCATGGGATTTTGCGTGCATACGATGAGATGCATACCCAAAGAGCGTCCGAGCGACGCCAATCGATTGAGTCGCTGCATATAGTCGGGTAGACGGTCGCGCAATGCATGGAATTCGTCAATGACCACCACGAGCCGTGCAGGGGGATGGGAAAGCTGGTCGAATCTGGAAACGCGTTCGGCACTTACCAAGGCCTCCCTGCGTGCCAATTCTTGTTCTATGGCGTTCAGCGCACGGACGGCATGGGCGAGGTCAAGATCGCAGACGTTGCCCACGGTATGCGGCAGACACTCCAAAGCGTTGAAGGTCGATCCTCCTTTGAAATCCAGAAAGACGAAATGGAGGGTTTGAGGACTATGCCGAATCGCCAATGCCATGCACCAACTGATCAGCAGTTCGGATTTCCCCGAGCCTGTGGTCCCCGCGACCATGGCATGTGGTCCGGATGATGCCAGATCTATATGGAATATGCCATGTTCTGACATGCCGATGCCGTTCGTTGGGGAACGGACAAGCCAATTACGCACGATGGTGCGCCATATGAGCGGGTCGTTGTCCAGGCCATGCAGATGCTCAAAACTTATGGACGGCATGTCGGCAAAAAGCTGAGCATGGTCGATTTCGTTTCCGTTATGATGCGTTGGAACCGGCGAATCGCTTCCAGTAATGGTGTTGCTGTTCGTTTCTTCATGCCTGACGCGCATGATCATGGTGATGAGCATCAATGCGCTGCCGAGCAGACTCGGAGCGAGCATCGCCGCATAGAGCCAATGACGTTGCATACACATGACAATCAGCATGATGAGCTGCGCCAGCAAAGGCGCGCTCCAACTCAATACAGTGAGATGTTGTTCGCTTATACGGTGAGGGGCCTTTTTGTTCATACGGCCAGCATGGGCAAGAGCGGCGGCATGCCGCAAGCCAATATGAGGGTTGTGGTCGGAGGATGTGGGTTATCCACATCCTCCGGCGTGTCGTCAGTTTTGCTGTTCGGCCAGCGTGCCCACGGTTCCTGCGGAATGCGTGCCGTGTGAGAGTTCGGAGAAAAGCTGGATGTTCTTCGCGTCATCCAGCAGAACGCACGATCCGACCCCATCGACGTAATAGTCCGGATCGGTCCAATACACGCTTCCCGAAATGCCATCCTTGCCTGAGGCGCTTTTGAAAGCCAACGCCATCCGAAGCAGAGAGGAAGTCGATGCTTTCTCATCCACGGTTACGGAGCTCAACGCCGCTGCGGCGACCTTTTTGGTCTTGTTGAAATTCGTGAGCGTCTGTTTGGAAGCGCCCTTCTTGACGATGGCGTTGATCACCTGGCGCTGACGTGCGGCACGGCCGAAATCGCCTTGCACATCGGCATATCGCATACGGGAGAACGCCAAAGCGGTGTTGCCGTCCACGGTGTGGCATCCGGCGGTCCAGTTCATACCCGAATAAGGGTCATTCACATTCTGGTCGTAGCATAGGTCCACGCCTCCCAAGGCATCGACCACTTTGACGAGTCCGCCGAAGCGGACCATTGCCACATGGTTGATTTTCTGGCCGGTGATGTCCTCCACCTCGTTGACCAACTGTTTGCGGCTGTACAGCTGCGCCACGGCGTTGATCTTCATATAGCTCCCATCGATTTCCACCAGGGAATCGCGAGGAATGGAAATCAGCGAGGACGATCCTGTCTTCGGCTTGGTGAGTACAAGAATGGTGTCGGTTCTGAAACCTTCGACGTCACCGGCATCTCCGATGGTGCCCTCACGTTCGTCGGAGCCAAGAATAAGCCAGCTTTCGCCGGCGGTGTCCGCTTTGGATGTCAGCCAGGTCTGTTTGTTGAGCTGGTCATCGACCCAGTTCCAAGCGGAGAATACCCCTATTCCCAGTGCGAGAATCAGTACAAGGAAAATGGAAAGGACGATACGTCCGACGCGAGGTCTTCTTTTTGGTACGGAAGCCGTCGCTGGAGAGGATGGAACAGATCGGAGCGCCGTGGAGACGGAGGATGACCCCCGGAACTGCTGCGTTGGATTGGCCGTGCGGGTATGTTCTGGAGCGAAGGACACCGGAGATGATGAAGGGTTTCTTCTTGTCTCGCTCGTTGCCCGTGCCGCAGGCTGGAAGCTTTGCGGAACCGAGGAAGAAGGACGCGCCGTGCGTTTGGCCGGTTTTACGGATGATGCATGGTCGGAACGTTTCGCCGGTGCGAAACTCGCTGGCTGGCTCGGTGCGCTTTGCGAGCGGGAGGAATCCGTGGACGGCATGGTTTTTTTGCGTCCTGATGACGGAATGAAACTTGGTGGCACGCTCGTAGGCTCTTTTGCTCCTTTGCCTTCACTCATGGTTCCTCCAAAAAGATTCGTCCCTGCGTCATACGTTGAAAGGGGACGTGATTGCGTGGTCTACGTCAGTTCTTTGCCGGAACGGCACATACGGTCGCATTAAGGTATCGATCCGCAAGGCCGATGTACTGGCCCGTGGTCGCGTCATGAATGGAGCCGTCATCCGGGTCGACGGTGCCGCCAGTGCTTGGATCGACCAACGTGCCGTCGGATTTGGTGATCAGTCCCGTGACGGGATCGGGAGTCTCGGCAGTGGTGTCCGACTGGTTGCTGTCGGTCGTGCCGGAATCGTCGGAGCTGGCTGAATTATCTGAGCTGGTGTCGGAGGAGTCGCCCGAGTTTGAATCGGCGGTATCGAAAATCGGCTTGCCCGCTCGCATCTTCTCCCAGAGATTGTCGGCTTCGTCGGTCCAGACGGAACGGTTGGGGTCGGACGGTGCTGGGACCACGGGGACGGTCTGGGTCTGCAGGTTGGTCATGGTGAAATTCTTCAGGCTCATGGCAAGTCCCGCCAAAGCCGCGGTATCAGCCATGCCTTGGGATATGTTGAGCGATTTCAGCGCGGATTTCGCCAGCTGGTACAGCTGCGCGGTATCAGTGAACAGATTCTTGCTGAGCGCCTCGCTCATCAGCTGCTTGATGAGATACTGCTGACGTGTGGTACGCGAGGTGTCGGATCCGTCTCCTATGCCGTGACGGATCCGGGCGTACTGCGTCGCCGCAACGCCGTCAAGATGGTGCATGCCCTTGTCGAGATTGAGTCCGGTGTACGGGTCGTTGACGTTCTGCGGAATGCACAGGTCCACGCCGCCGACTGAATCAATCATCTTGACCAGGCCGGCGAAGTCCACGACGATGAAGTTCTGAATATTCAACCCGGTGAGACTGTTCACGGCGTTCAGCGTGCAGCTGGCCGCCGAGGAGAGATCTCCGCCGGTTTTGTAGGCACCTGCGAAGATGGAATTGAACATGACGTTATACTGTGCGGGAATCGTGCCCTTCGACGTTTCGCACTGAGGCACGTCCACCAGGGAATCTCGTGGAATGGAGACTAGGTTGATTTCCTTGCGGTCGGCGGAGATCTGCACAATCATGGCGGTGTCGGCCTGATGGTTGCCGATGACATCATCGAAACTGCCTCCGATGGCTTGGTTCTCCGCGCCGTCACGGGAATCCTGTCCGATCAGCACGAACTCGATCGGCTTGCCGGAGTTCGGATCGATGATGGATGCGTCCGTATTCAGGGAACCCTGGCCGATCACGCCGACCGAATTGTTCTTGATGATGCCATTGACGTCCATCCAAGTAGCGGCAGCTGCAGTGCCGACGAACACCAGAGTCGCGGCGATTGCCGCGGCGACTGCGGTCCTGACGTGATGCTGCACGCGATATCCCAGGCTGTGACGTGGTTTCGCATCCTGAAGACCATTGATGTTAGGAAGCTTATTGCCGGTTGATGACGTTGCCACGGTGTTGCCTTCCTGATTGAGATGCGCGTTTGACGCAATGCTTTTAGAACCTACCACTATCCAAATGGGCAATTATAGGGTTAATGGCCGATTTTCACCGATTCTGCGACTGTAGACCCCAGATTGGGCTGAACTTTAGCATGGATTTTCTGAAATATAGGCATTGACACGGGGAAACTTGACAAAATTACATTGCGTGTGTGTAATTTGAAGCGGTGTGAAAGTATGCGCATAAAAGGTGCGCACACAATTATGGGAGGACTCATGTGGGGCGTGACTGATGAGTCTTCTGAGAATCCGCTTGCTGAACTGTGGGGTTTGTTCAAGCGGGATGATGACGTGTCTTGGCAGCACAAAGCGCTGTGCTCGCAGACCGATCCCGAAGCATTCTTCCCGGAAAAAGGCGGTTCCACCAGGGATGCGAAGAGGGTTTGCGCCCAGTGTGAAGTCCGTGAACAGTGTCTGAAATGGGCCATCGACCATGATGAGCGTTTCGGTATCTGGGGCGGTATGAGCGAGCGTGAGCGTCGTCGCTACAAAAAAGAGCACAAGGAACGGGCTTGAAGGCATGGTGCGTCCCGTGCGTACACTTAAATTATGAATTCTAACGCCAGCAGCGATATCCAGACAATCGTGACCGATGTGCTGAACAGCAGACCGTATACGCATCGGCAGGACGTCGATATGTCCGTGGCTGCGGTGATCACCGCGCAGCATGACCTTCGATTCCTCGCTTCTACCGTTGGAGCGGTGCTTGCGCAGCGCATGCTTCCAGGAATGATCGTTATCGCCGATTGCACGGGGCAGATCGAGCAGCCCATGCAGATGACCTTCGATGTCATTCACTCATCACAGGATGTGCTTACGGAAGTGCCGGAAGCCAAAACGGTGAGGGTCATTCTGGTGGGAGTGAAGCAGGCGGCGTCCTTCATGGACGCTGTAACGCGTGCGATGGATCAGATCGGCATTGATGCCGGCATCCGCGCGTTGTGGACCTTGCATGACGATTCGCGGCCGGCGGATGACCGGTGCTTCGAGACGTTGCTGGATGCGTGGAGAAACACGCCGACAGCCGCGCTGCTCGGTGCCAAGCAGTTGGATTGGCAGGCGAAGAACCTGCACAATGTGGGTTTGTATGCCGGGCACCATGATGTCGTTTCCTTGGTGGTCGACGGCGAGCCTGACCAGGAGCAATATGACGGGCGTCAGGATGTGCTGTCGGTCTCCCTATCGGGCGCGTTGGTGCCGTTGGCTACGTTGCGTGCGTTCGAAGAGGCTGACCCCTGGTTCGGCACCTTCGCGGAATCCACGGACCTGTGCCGCCGCATATGTCTTGGCGGTGGGCGTGTCGTAGTGGTTCCCCAGGCTCGCATCGCCCACAGAAGAGCCCGATTCGAAGGAATCCGTTCCAAGAACGGGCGCCCTGTGGAAGACGAGGACGGTCGCATCGATCCGTATCTTGCCGTACGCGAGGCGAATGCCAAATACGCGTACACTGACATGCACCGTTCATGGTGGCCGTTGCTTTGGCTGTGGTCCATCATCCAGTCGTTGGGATTGGCCGTGCTTTGCTTGGCACGCAAACAGCCGTATCATGCATGCTGCGAGCTGGCGATGCCGTGGCGTGCGCTGCTGCGTCTGCGGGGTGCTTGGCGCGCCCGTGCGCGGTTACGCAGGCAAAGCAAGGTCACGCTTAAATCGCTATCCACGCTGTCTGCGAATCATCGGCAGGTCAGGGAATGGCTCGACCGTCGCCGTGCGTTGCGCGACCAGAGGGATGTCGTGCTGCTCAGTCCTCTTGAGAAGGACCATCTGCGTAAACGGTTGCTGCGTAGATGGGGATTGGCCTTCGGCGCGGCGCTGATTGCCGGCATATGGATAGTCGTGCTGTATTGGGACGTGCTTCGTTCCGTATGTTCGGGTGCGTCGATGTATTCCGCACAGCTGTTGCCCACGGGCGCGAGCTTCACCCAGTTGCTTCATACCGCGACCACGTCATGGTCGTATGCCTCAGGCACGGGCATCAGTGCGCCTAACGCGCCATGGCTGTTGGTGCTTGCGCTGGCGTCGGTGCTCACTGGTGGACATGTTGCCGGAGCTGTCGGACTGATGTTCTTCCTTGCAGCCCCGCTCATGGTGTTTTCCTTCTGGGCGCTGGCCGGCATCTTCACCCGCTCGGATGCGGTGCGCTGCGTGGTCGCGTTGGCGTGGTTCGCGTTGGCGTTGTCCATGGGACTTTATGATGACGCGGATGTCACGATGCTGACGGTCATGGTGTTTCTTCCGGCCGCTTTCGCCTTCTCGTTCCGTGCGGTCGGCATGTATCGGACGGAGGATCTGGTCAATCCCCACGCGTCGGTCCAGGCGGCGGCGGTTGCGGCGCTGTGTTTCATTCCGGTCGTCGCCGCGCAGCCGCAGTTGTTGCTGCCGCTGATGCTCACCTTCCTGGGATTCCTGCTGTTCGTCCGCTCCCATAAGCCCGCGTTGCTTCTGATTCCGCTTCCGGCGGCGTTCGTATGCGCGCCGACGTTGGTCAATGCCGTTCGTTTCGCTTCCGACGGTACATGGCGTCAGCTGTTCGGCAGCGTCATGCTGCCCTCCTCCGCGCATGATGGCAAACCGGTCGTCGCGAATCTGTCCGATCTGTTGCTGCGGGTGTTCGGCATCGGCGCCGACGGTGGCGCATGGCGGTATGTGGCGGTTTCCATACTGGCGTTGATCGTATTGCTGGCCGCGGTGTCATTGGTGTTGCCTTTCGTGCTGCGCGTGTCCCGCATGATGTGGGTCGCCGTGTTCGCGGGATTGGCGACGGCCTTGCTGTCCGCGGCGATTGCGGTGGCCGTCGATGTGGATGGTCCGGTCTCCGGTTCCATGCTTCCGGGAACCACATATGCGATGATGGGCTTGCTCGCCTGCATCTGCATGATGTCGGGCGGCGCGGTTCGACGTTTCGTCATGCTGAGACAGCATGAGAAGACCGGCGCCGTCGAAATCGAAGGACGTGGCTCGAAGGCAGTGTCGATTGCCTCGCATGTGGGTCGTGCCGTATTGGTTTGCCTGCTGGCCGTCTCCGTCGTGGCCTGTGCGGGATTCAACTATGTCGAATGCGATCACAGCCAGGTAAAGACCAGCGATGCTGGACTGCCGATGGTGGCGACCGATTTCCTTGGGCAGGATGATGCACGTCGCGTGCTTGCCTTGCGTGCCGATAGCGCCGAGTCGGTCAGCTACAGTGTGATGCGTACCGGTCGTGGCGACTTGATTGACAGCTCTCCCGCGCAACGCGTCGAAGTGGTTTCGGGACGTTCCGACGGGTCCAGCAGAACCATTGCGCAGGATTGCGCCCAGTTGCTGGCCAATGCCGATTCCGATGCCATCAACGAGCTTGGCAAGTTGGGTTTCGGCGGCATTTACGTTATCAAGCAGAACGGCGACAAAGCGCAGCGAGAGGCCTCGAACCAGCTCAATTCGAACATTGGAGCCTCCGACGGGACACAGAATGTCGTCAGTCTGGATAATGGCACGTATTATCGTTTGACGGTTCAGGATCTATCCAAGCAGCATATCGATCGAAGCGGGCTTGATAAGGCCGGCTCAAGTGTGTGGCGTCGTTCATGGCTGTGGTGCATGGGCGTCGTTCTTGTAGCGTATTGCCTGGTGGCGCTTCCGCGCATTCGTCGTCAGGGTCTGGAGGAAGCATGAGCAGACATTCTCGTCCCAATACGCCTTTGCGTATTGCGCTTGCCGTAATCTCGGTGTTGCTCATCGTGGTCCTGATGGCCGTGACGCTCATATACCGGCCATCATGGCTGCATGCGGACACGCCCACGGTGGAACGCTCTTCGGTGGGTCGTACCGTCAGCCCCCGGCAGCGGCAGACGTACTGCCCGTCTCGCATGACCATTGCCGATACCGATGCCTATGGAGATAGCGAATACCAGGCATCCAACGGCAATATCGCATCTTCCGCGAGATACGCCGCCTTCGGTTCGGTGTTCCATTCATCCGTCGCCTCGATGGGAGCCGACATGACGGCATCCGTGTCGATGCTGGACAAAAAAGACGACTCGTCCGATGACATCTTTGTGGCTTCCGGCAATGTCGATGACGGCTCCCGATTGCAAGACACGCGTCTGCTGACGGCTTCGAACGGTACCGGCGCGGTTTCCTCAGTGATGTCATGGGCCACGGACGGTGATTTGAAGGGCGTATCAGCAGCCTCCTGCGTCGTGCCGGCGCTGAAACAGGCGTTCCTGCTTTCCGGTACGAAGACCGGCTTGACGCAACAGCTTGTTGTGGCCAATCCCTCCGCCAAGGACACATCGGTGACCATCAGAATCTGGGGCTCCGACAAATCCGGCGCGCTGGCGCTCTCCACCGGATCGACGCTGACCGTGGCCTCAGGCAAGGAAACGGTACTGAATCTTTCCGCAGCTGCTTCCGGCCAAGACGCGCTGTATGCCACGGTGACTGGAACGGACACTCCTGTGGCCGCAATCGTCCGCACCGTCTCCATGGACGGATTGACCTCAAAGGGATCGGATTATGCGCTTCCGAATAACGCTTTCGCGAAATCTCTGGCCCTCTACGGTTTGAATAGCGGAGACCATGCGACACTGTACCTGTATACGTCCCGCAAAACGGATGTCACCGTATCCTGGATCGACTCCAAGGGGGCACAGCAGACCAATCAGCAGGAGCTGAAGGCGAACCGCGCGTCCGCCATCGATCTTGGAGACGTTCCAAAATCCGCTACCGGCATCGCCATAGCCGCTTCCGAACCGGTGTCTGCCACGGCGAAGATTTCAGACGATGGCCCCGATGGACAATCCGATTTCGCCCTAGTCAATGCGTCCGCTCCGGCGAAGATCTCCGCCATCGCGGTTCCTGACCAATCCACCGCGACGGTAGGCTTCGTCAACACCGCGGATGAGGATCGGACAGCGATCATGACGGCTTACGACACGGACGGCAAACAAGTGGACAGGCGTGAAATCGCCATCCGTCCCTCGGCTTCGACGTCGGTGCGCATCGCCGATATTAATGATGGCGATGTCGCCGCCATCCGTTTGAAGGATCCCGCCCAAGCCGTGGTCTGGAATCTTCGTGTCGGACAGAAAGATGTGTCCGGTGCGAAACTCGCCGGACTTGCCATCATCGGCGCCGTCGATTTGAAGGAGGCCAGAGAGCAGATCTGGGCGAATCAGGATATGACTGTTGTCCGTTGAAAGTCACATGCCCCAATCAGGATCTATTTCTTCCGGACGGCGTCCGTAGATTTCCGCCAGACGTGAGACCACCTCGTCTCTGATTGCGAATTGCAGGTCCATACGGTTACGGGCATGCGATTGCAGCGGCATGCGGTACAGCACGATACGGGGTGGAATGCCGTGTCCGGCGGGGAATGACTGCGATCCAAGATGCGGAACGTCCTCCCAAGGCGCGGGATCGGATGGCGGAACATCCTCCACAGCGAATTGGACCGGAGCTATGAGCTCAGGCCATGCCCCGTTGAGTCTGCGGATTTGCGCCACCAGCATATCGTCGAACATACCGCTTCTGGTACGGTACCGGGGCAGTCTGGTACCAAACATGGGCGTACGCGTGCCACGTCCATGGCGGTTGCGGTATATCGGGGTCTCCCAAGGCATCTGTTGCATGGTTTCTACCTTATCAGGGCTTATTCGAAACATGCGATACCATGGTATGGGCTGCTCGACAAGGGGAGAAATGATCATGGCGGATATTTCCGTACCTTATTGGAACATCGTTGATGTCAACATGTTGTGTGAAGGCGCGCGGCTGATTGGGTTTGACCTCGACAACACGTTGGCGCGGTCCAAGAAACCTATGAAAGCGGACATGGCCGAATGCTTCTCTGCATTGACATCATTGATTGACGTCGCGGTGATCACCGGCGGCAAATACTCGTTGCTGCAAAGTCAGGTGGTGGACAGGCTGTCCGACCATGCCGACAAGTCGAAACTTCACCTCATGCCGACCAGCGGAACCCGCTACTACCGGTGGGACGGGCAACGGTGGGGGAAAGTGTTCTCCCACGATCTAAGCGACGAGGACCGTGCCAAGGCGAAGGAATCGCTGGAACGGAATGCTCGTGAGCAGGGCATTTGGGCCACTCATGTCTGGGGCGAGCGCATCGAGGACAGAGGCAGTCAGATCACCTTTTCCGCATTGGGGCAGCTTGCCCCCGTCGAGGCCAAGGAGGCATGGGACCCCACCAACGAGAAGAAGAACCGATTGGCCTGTGCGGTTGCTGCCGAACTACCGAATCTTGAAGTAAGACCTGGAGGCTCCAGCAGTGTTGATATCTCACAGCGTGGCGTCGATAAGTCGTTCGCCGTCCGTGAACTCGCGGATATTCTCGATATCGAGGTCGGTCAGATCGTGTTCATCGGAGACCGGATGGAACCCAACGGCAATGATTATCCCGCGGCGAAGGCCGGCACAAGGGCTGTCAAAGTGAACGGTCCCGCGGATACCGTGAAATTATGCGGCGAGATTATCGCCAGATTGTCCCGATGACGGAGCCGGTGTGAATCTGATGGCGGGCTCATTCGCGCATATGGCGAATCTGTTGTTCCCACGAGGCTGTGCGGGATGCGACAAGCCTGATGACGTGTTGTGCGATGCCTGTCTTGCGTCATTCGACTGCGAACTGTCCCAGCCATTGGAAACGGCTGAGATGGGTCGATGGTTCGCGTGCGGATGGTATCGGGGTGCCGCCAGACAGTCGATTCTGGCATGGAAAGACCACGGAGACGAGGAATGCGACCGTCCGTTCTCGGATGCGTTGTGCAGGCTTGCGGAACGCGCCGGTGTGATTGATGCCATGGATGGCGTTCGTGAGATCTGCGATACCATACTGGTCGTTCCCGCGCCGTCGTCGATTGCTTCCATGCGTCAGCGCGGACGACGGCACATGATGCCGCTGGCAAAACGGTTGTCGGCGTTTCTACGGTGCCGGACAGGTTTCCGCGTACAGGTATGCGATGCGTTGACGAACAAAGGAATCAAAGGCAAATCCGTCGAGACCAAGGGCACGGAACAGAGGGCGCAACGCCTTAAGGGGCATGTCATGGTTTGTCCGGGCGTCACCCTTCAAAACAAGGCGGTGATTCTGGTGGATGACATCGTCACCTCTGGAGCCACCATGCGTCGTTGTGTTGACGCTCTAACTTCACAGGGAGCTTTGGTCATTACCGTGCTTGCGTTGGCACACACTCCGGCCGGCAGACCTTTGGCGGCGTAAATCGTCACTCGTCATCGGAAATGTGATATTTCGGCAAAGTGATTTCGAAATCGGCGCCGCGCGGATCATCCACCACTCGTACCGTGCCGCCATGCAACTGCGCCGCCCATCGGGCGATTGACAGTCCAAGACCGGTTCCTCCCGATTCGGTACCCGGTCCCGTCTTGCCTTTGACGAATCGACGGAAGATATCGGACCGCGCTTCTTGGGGAATCTGCGAGCCGAAGTTGACGACATTCGTCACAATCGTGCCGAAATCCTTGTTTTCATGCGCTTCGATGAGCACCGCGGTATTGTCTGCGGAGTGTTTGAGCGCATTGGCGATGATATTGGTGAACAACTGGCGCAGACGATCCTGATCGCCTTCCATTTCGATGTCGTCGGGCACGTGGATTTCGATATTGTGGGCATGCCCGGCATCGGCGATTTCCAACGGTTCCACGGTTTCGTCGATGAAATCCGCGAAATTGAATTTATCGATCTGCAGGCTCGCCGCACCGGCTTCCATGCGGGACAAATCAAGCAGAAACGCGATCAGATCCGACAAACGGTGCGTTTGGTTGAGAATGCTTTCCAGATTCGATGGGGTCGGTTCCACAACGCCGTCGGCCATGTTCTCGACCATGGCCTGCAACGCGGATACAGGCGTACGTAGCTCGTGGCTCACATTGGCCACCATGTCCCGTCTCATCTGGTCGGCATGCTGCAGTTCCTCCGCCATCTCATTGAAAGACAAAGCCAGCTGTCCGACCTCGTCGCGGCTGTTGGCATCGACATGCACCCGGACGGTGTAGTCGCCGTCCGCCATAGCCTCCGCGGCATCCCGCATCTCGCGCAGGGGAGAGGTGAGTCCCCTAGAGAAGAAATAGGTGATGCCCAAAGCCACGGCAAGGGTGATCGGCATGGCTATCCACAGGCTCAATCCGACTTTGAGCAGGAACCAAGCCATGATGAACGCGATGATGGTGGAAATGGTGATCAGCACGCTCAATTCCATTTTGAGCGAAGAGAACAAACCAATAGGGCGTTCGGTATCCAACGGATTGACCGAACGCCCTGGTTTTGAATCAGTGGTATGCATACCACCAAATCTTAGCGCATCATACTATTCTTCCGGCGGTTCGAACGCGTAGCCTACGCCATGCACGGTTCGAATGGTCTTCGAACCCAGCTTGTGACGTAGCGCCTTGACATGCGAATCCACAGTACGGGTGCCGGACGCATCCACCCAATCCCACACTTCCTCGAGCAGCTTCTCGCGAGTGAGCACGGACTTCGGTTTGCGGGCCAAAGTGGCCAGCAAATCAAATTCCGTTGGGGTCAAATGCACCTGCTCCCCATTGACGGTGACGATACGCTGGGCCGGATCGATGACCAGAGAGCCGAAATCAAGCAGTTTCTCGTTTTCGGAGTTCTTGGCGATGACCTTCGCCCTGTCCACACGACGAAGCAGCGCCTTGCATCGGGCGATGAGCTCGCGCATGGAGAACGGCTTGGTCATGTAATCGTCGGCTCCGGCACCAAGACCGATGACCTTGTCGGCCTCGTCGTCTCGCGCCGTCAGAATCAGCACAGGCACAGGACGTTCAGCCACGATGCGCTTGGTGGCCTCAAGACCATCCATCACGGGCAGCATGATATCCATGATGACCAGATCCGGACGGAGCGTGGAAGCGGCCTGGACGGCGCTGGCGCCGTCGGAAGCCACGCGCGCGGTCCAACCCTCCGCAGTGATGCGCTGCGCGATGGCGGTGGCCAAGGTCGGTTCATCCTCGACCACCAGAACGGTACGTGGAATTACTGTGGATTGTGCTGATGAATTGAGCATAGCGTTCCGCCTTTCTCAGAGTTCCGGCTTCAAGAATACTGCTCCCAGTGCCGGAACGGTGATTTTCGCGGACCAATCACGGGAATGATACTCACCCTTGACCGCCTTGAAGGTGCCGTTGTGAATATCGGAACCGCCGTACTTCTTATCGTCCGTGGTCAGCACTTCGGTCCACTTGCCGCCCTTGGTGAGCGGAACCTGGTAATCCTCCCATGCCTCGCCCGAGAAGTTCACGACAACGACCATCTGCTCGCCATCCTTGCCGATACGCACGAAGCTGAGCGTGTTATGGTCGGCGTCATCGCTGGTCAGCCATTGGAATCCGGCAGGATCGAAGTCCTGGCTCCACAATGCGGGAGACGCCTTGTACAGGGTGTTCAGGTCGGCGACGAGCTTCTGCACGCCACGGTGGTCAGGCCAATTGAGCACATCCCAATCCACCGAACCGTCATGATCCCATTCGCCGTACTGCGCCACCTCATTGCCCATGAAGGAGAGCTTCTTGCCCGGATGGGCCCACTGATAGGCGAACAGCGCGCGCACGCCGGCATAGCGCTGCCAGTCATCGCCCGGCATCTTGCCGAACAGCGAGCCCTTGCCGTACACGACCTCGTCGTGGCTGATCGGCAGCACATAATGCTCCGAGTATGCGTACACCATGGAGAAGGTGATCTCGTTGTGGTGCCACTTACGGTTGATCGGCTCCTCGTGCAGATACTGCAGGGTGTCGTGCATCCAACCCATGTTCCACTTGAGGCCGAAGCCCAAACCGCCGGCATCGGTCGGTGCGGTGATGCCGGGGTACGCGGTGGATTCCTCGGCGATCATCATGATGCCCGGATTGTTCTTGTACGCGGTCGCCGTGGCTTCCTTGAGGAAGTCGATGGCCTCGAGGTTCTCTCGTCCACCGTAGATGTTCGGATGCCACTGGCCCGGCTTGCGGCTGTAATCCAAGTACAGCATCGAGGAGACCGCGTCCACGCGCAGCGCGTCGATATGGTACTCGTCCAGCCAGAAGCAGGCGTTGGCCACCAGGAAGTTGCGCACTTCGCGGCGTCCGAAATTGAACACGTAGGTGCCCCAATCCGGATGCTCGCCACGGGTCGGGTCCGGATCCTCGTACAGAGGCGTGCCATCGAATCTGCCAAGGGCGAACGCGTCCTTCGGGAAATGCGCCGGAACCCAGTCCATGATCACGCCGATGCCGGCCTCGTGCATCTTCTCGACGAGATACTTGAAGTCGTCAGGGCCGCCAAGGCGCGAATCAATCGCGTAATAGCCGGTTACCTGATAACCCCACGAGCCGGAGAAGGGATGCTCGGCCAGCGGCATGAATTCCACATGGGTGAAACCTTCCTTCTGGACGTAGGGGACCAGCTTGTCGGCCAGTTCGCGATAGTTCTTCACATCCTTGCGCCAGCTAGAGGCATGGACCTCGTAGATGCTGACCGGACCGTTGTGCGGGTCGGTCTTGGCTCGCTGGTCCATCCAGTTCTCGTCATGCCACGCATGGACGGAGTCGACGACGATGGAACCGGTGCGCGGCGGAATCTCATGCGAACGCTCCATCGGATCGGCCTTCATGACCCATTCGTTGTTGGCGTTGAGGATCTCGTACTTGTAAATCGTTCCCGTTTCGACACCAGGAATGAACAGCTCCCAGACTCCAGAGGAGCCCAGTTCACGCATGGCGTGGGTGCGTCCGTTCCAGCCGTTGAAATCTCCCACCACACGTACCGCATGGGCATTCGGAGCCCACACGGTGAATGCGGTGCCCACCAGCTGTTCGCCCTTGACGCCGTCATTGGAGCCCAACGGATCGTCATAGCGCAGCACGCGCGCTCCCAAAGCCTCCCAAAGGCGCTCATGGCGTCCCTCGCCAAACAGGTACATGTCCAAATCGCCGATGGTGGGCAGATAACGGTACGGGTCGTCGGACACCACGGTGGAACCGTCTTCATATTCGGTGCTGATGCGATAATCGGGCACGCCGAAGCCGTCATCGGTCTTGATGGCCGGAATGAGTGCCATGAAAACGCCATTGTGTTCATGCACCGCCTGGGTCCGGGCATTTTCGGTGATGATCGTCACGGATTTCGCCAACGGACGAAGCACGCGGATCGTGACGACATCCTCATGCTCGTCGGGACCGAGATGCCCGCCGAGCACCTCGTGTGGATTGTAGAACGTACCGTTGCTTACTGCATCCAGGTCGCCCTGTGCAACAGGAACGGCAACGCTATCTTCTTTGATCTTGGATTCTGTAGCCATGGGAAAAGTGTAAGCATGAAATGCTTGAAAATTGGCCCGTGTCGCGTCTTTTTTGGTTTTTTGGCGGATTTTTAGGCAAGTCCAACCCTGATGGCACAATAATTCGGGTTTTGTGTAAGCTTTTCACGGAGGATTCATGGGTTACAAGGTCGGCGACATGGTCGTCTATCCGCGTCACGGCGCAGCGAAGGTGGAGGCCATCACCGAGCGAACGGTCAAGGGTGTGACCCGAGAATATCTGCAGCTGTCGGTGCTGTCGTCCGACGGGCTGGTCATCAATGTTCCGGTGGAGAACGCCAAGAAAGTGGGCGTCCGAGACATCGTCGGCGCCAAGGAGGTCGCGAAGGTCTTCGAGATTCTGCGTACTCCGATCATCGAAAAGGAAATGAACTGGTCCCGCCGGTACAAGCTGAACGTCGAGAAGATCGCCACCGGCGATGTGAACAAAATCGCCGAAGTCGTGCGAGATCTCGCCCAGCGTGATGTCGACGAGCATGGGCTGTCCGCCGGTGAGAAGCGCATGCTCACCAAGGCTCGCAGCATCCTGACTTCCGAGATCGCGTTGTCGGAGCATCTTGATGAGAATGAGGCCCAGCGTCTGCTTGACGTGAACCTTGGTTATGAACCGCCGCGCCCTGGCGACGAGGATCATCACACCGAAGCTCCTGAAGAGGCGGCCATGGACACTTTGGCGCGCGTTGAGGCGGAGAACAAGAAGTCCAAGAAGAAGTAAGGGAATTCCTATGCGTATCGGCCAGGGATTTGACGCCCATCGATTCGCGTCCCATGATGCAGGCAAGCCGTTATGGCTTGCCTGTTTGCGTTGGGACGGTGACGGCATCGAAGGTGATTCGGACGGTGATGTCGCAGCCCATGCGTTGATTGACGCGTTGCTTTCCGCAGCCGGATTGGGTGATATAGGCATGCTTTTCGGAGTCGGTTCCGATTCCGCCGGTGCCGGCAAACACGGCGACGAAATGCTCCGCGCGACGGTTGCGTATTTGCGTGCGCATGGCATGAGGCCGGTGAGCGCAAGCGTGGTCGTCGTGGCCAATCGTCCGAAAATCGGCAAGCGCCGTGACGAGGCGCAACAGGCGTTGAGCCATGCCATCGGCTGTGAAGTGTCGCTGACGGCCACCACTACCGACGGCATGGGATTCACCGGCTCGGGCGAGGGCATCGCAGCCATCGCCAACGCCTTGGTGGAACCGATCGGTTGATATTCTCGCTACCTGCGGCGTGCCGATTCGATTATTTTGGCGACAATCCAGAACAGTGTGGAAATCGTCACGATGATGAAGCTTGGGGGAGCGGGGAACATGGCGGAAATCAACAGCCCACCCCAAATGGAGATCAAACAGATCACGGTGGAGACGACCATCGCGGCGAACGGGGACCGTGAGATGATGTTCGCAGTCGCGGCGGGCGTGACCACAAGAGCGAATATCAGCAACGTGCCCACGGCGGGCACCGCGATGGTGATCACACCGGCCATAATGGCCATGAAGCAGATGTTCATGAGATTCACCGGCACGCCTTTTGCCTGCGCCACCTGTTCATCAAGCGAGCTGAACAGCAGCGGTCGATAGATAACGGCCAAAACGGCCAGCAACAACACGTCGAAAACCGCAAACCCGACGATCTGCCCGTCCGTGATTGTCAGGATGGAGCCGAAAAGAATCGATTGCATCTGCTGCGAGGCGGAACTGGACAAGCGTGCGAAAAACAGACCCATGCCTGTGGCGAACGCCAATACGGTTCCTGTGGCGATTTCGCGTTGCGATGCCTTTTTGCCCAATGCGCCGATCACCAATGCTCCGCCGAGAGCGAACACGCCGAGACCGGCACTGACCGGCAGACTCAACAGCACGGCTCCGGTCGCTCCTGGCAGTCCGATGTGCGCCAGCGCATGCGCGGCGAACGTGGAATGACGGGCGATGGTGAAGTAACCCATCACTCCAGCGGCCAAGGCGATGCACAGGCCGGCGAGGAAAGCGTTTGTCATGAATGGCGCGGTCAGCGTGCCCATCCAATCCGGATCGAAGGAGAAAGCGGTTTCGTTCATGATCATGCCTCCTGCGAAATGCGGTTGTGTCGGTGGAATCTTGCGATTTCCTCCGGCGCGTGGGCGTCGACGTCAATGTCATCAGGCTCATCCTCGCTTGGAGTGACGAACATATCTCCTTGGGGAGTGGTGACCACCTGCACCGTGGTGCCATATAGATGGGTGAGCAGCTTCGAATCCAGCACCTCGTTCATCTTCGCATAATGCGGATGCCCGTCGAGCAGATATACGGCACCGGTGAGAATCGGCAGAAGCATGTTCAAATCGTGCGCCACTACTTGAATGGACATGCCGAGTTCTCGGTTGAGTTTGGCGAGCACGTGCACCGTGGCACGTTGGCTGGCCAGATCAAGATTGGCGAGCGGTTCATCCAACATGAGCAGTTGGGGGTCCGACACCAGCGCCTGCGCGATGGCGACGCGTTGCCGCAGGCCTCCCGAGAGCTCCGACAGCCGGTATCTCGCCTTGTCCTGCATGTCGACGAATTCCAGCGCATTGCGTACTTTGTCTTTTTGCAGGCGGGTGATGGGATGAATGCCGAACCTTGCCCCGGTCAGGCCAAGCAGCACCGACTGTTCGGCGGTGATGTTCGATTCGATGTCGGATGCGTAGCTCTGCGGCACATACCCTATACGGTGATTCATGGCGCCGGCCGGCTTGCCGAGTACGGTTATGCCGCCGTGGGCGATGGGAATCAATCCGAGTTCGGCCTTCATCATGGTGGTTTTCCCGGCTCCGTTGGTGCCGACGATGGCTGTCACCGAGCCTTGCGGGATACGGAAGGTGCCATGCTGCCAGATGATGTGTCCGCCGCGTGAGACCCCTGCGTCGTCGAATTCGATACAGAATGATGCCTTGTCGTGCATGGCTCGCTCCCTTGATAAGTCAACGATAGTATTCTCACAAACGGTGTTGACAATCATTCTCAATAAGAAGCATGCATGGACGATGAAAAGTCTCATGATGAATCCGCCTGGATCGTAACTGTTGCTGGGAAAAAGAATTCGCCGATGTCGGGGAATTGCTCGACATCGGCGAATCGGGGGAGGGAGGATGACCGTGGCTTTATTTACCAGGATCCGTCTGCCCTGTGTTGTCCGGCGTTGCGGCGTCGGAATCGGAGTCGGGATTGTCGCTCGACGGTTGCTCGCCATTCGATTCAGAGGGAGAGACGTCCGAATCTGATGATGTCGCATCATCTTTGGAGGAAACCGCCTCATTCATTTGCTTGATGAGCTGCGCGATCCATGAGATCAGGCTTTTGCTGTCGGCCGGCATCTGTTCCGTGACGTCGATGACCGGCACATCGGATTTGTGTGCGGTGCCGGTCAGAATATTTGTGGCATCCTCCGCCTTCTGAACATTGTTGATCAGCATATCCACTTGATGACCCTCCAGAATCTTCTGGAAGTCCTGGAGTTCCTTGGACGAGGGCTGAGAGCCTTCCGAGATGGACTGCGTGTAGCTTTCGGGAGTCTTATCGGATAGGCCCATGTCGCTGAGCAGATAATATGCGACCGGCTCGGTGGCTGCGTAGGAGACGTTCTTATGCGTATCGGAGAACTCTTTCATGCTTCTCTCGATTACCGTCTCGCGTCTGTTCCACGCCTTGAGTTTGTTTGTGAAATATTTCCTTTGCTTGGGCATGATGCGGCTGTAGGTGTCGGCAAGCTCCTTCGCCATGGCGTTGCGTGCGTCGCTGGAGAACCAGAGATGGGGATTGTCTCCCTCAACGGCTCCGACCATTTGCGCGGCCGAAACGGAAACGGTGTCTCTTTCCAGGTTTTTTGTGGCCCAGGAGTCGTATCCCGCTCCGTTGGACACGACGACCTGTGCCTTCTGCAGGGTGTCGACAGCAGTGGTCTTCGGTTCGAACGTGTGGGCGTCCTCTGTTGTGGAGGACAGAATCGAGGTGACTTTGACGTGCACGCCGCCGATCTGCTCCGCCAAAGCCCCCCACTGGTTGCCCGACGCCACCACGTTGATCGGGGTGGTCTGCTCCTTTGGTGCGTCGGGTGCCGTTGGTTGATCGGGCTCCGAAGAAGCGCCAAAGCAGGAAGCGGTGCCCAGCACAGTGCACAATGTGATTCCCGCGGCAAGGATGCGGAAAAATGGACGCTGGTGAGAGCGCATGTCGATTGCCTTCCTCTTGGGTCGTCCGTCGTTTCGGTCGCGTCCATCTCATATAGCACATGCGCGACTTACGACTGAAACCAAGATAGCCTACGATACTTGCAAATGCCAATACGACAAGCGACTTAGCGAGGAAGTGGACCACATGGGAACAAGGATTGATGGCAAAAAGGTGGCGGCACGGACCAAGGCGGACCTCGCCAAACGCGTGGAACTGCTGAAGGCGAGGGGAATCCAACCTGGATTGGGTACCATTTTGGTCGGATCAGACCCCGGCTCCGTGAAATATGTCGCCGGCAAACATGCCGATTGCGCCGAAATCGGCGTGAATTCCATCAAGCGCGAGCTGCCTGAGAATGCGACGTTCGATCAGGTCGCCGATGCGGTCCGCCAGCTCAATGCGGATCCCGCCTGTACCGGATATATCGTGCAGCTGCCCTTGCCAAGGGGAATCGACGAGAACGCCATCATCGATCTGATCGATCCCAAGAAGGACGCCGACGGGATGCATCCGTATAATCTCGGCGAACTTGTGCTGCATGCCCGAGGAGACATCACCACGCCGTTGCCATGCACGCCTCGCGGCGTGATCGAGCTGTTGCGCGCCTACGACATCGATTTGGACGGCAAGGAGGTGTGCGTGCTGGGCCGTGGCATCACCATCGGCCGCACCATCGGTCTGTTGTTGACTCGTAAGGCGGTCAACGCCACCGTCACGCTGTGTCATACGGGAACCAAGGATGTGCGTGACCACATGCGACGGGCCGATGTGATCGTCGCAGCCATGGGAGTGGCTGGTTTCGTCAAGCCGGAAGACATCAAGGAAGGGTCGATTCTCGTCGACGTCGGAGTATCCCGCGTGTTCGACGAGGAATCCGGCCGATACAAGGTCAAGGGTGATGTCGATAAAGCCTGTTACGAGAAGGCTTTGGCATACACGCCGAATCCTGGAGGCGTAGGGCCGATGACGCGTGCCATGCTGTTGCAGAATGTCGTGGAGATGGCCGAACGTCAGTTGTGAGTTTCGCGATAGTGCTTTCGGGCGTGTCGTGACATGCGACACGCCCGATTTTTGTGCATGGCTTCTTGTAGACTTTCGCCTTGTGTGTATTTGCGCACACGTATAACTGAAGAACGATTTTATCCATCCACTATTTTGTAAGAAACCACATTAATGGCAGAGAACAATAACGAAGTCGCCAAGGTCGCCATCAACGACATCGGCACCGAAGAGGACTTCATCAAGGCAGTCGATTCCACCATCAAGAACTTCGATGATGGTGATCTGGTCGAAGGTACCGTCGTCAAGGTCGATCATGACGAGGTCCTGCTCGACATCGGCTACAAGACCGAGGGTGTCATCCCCTCCCGCGAGCTTTCCATCAAGAAGGACGTTGATCCTGACGAAGTCGTCGAGGTCGGCGACACCATCGAGGCCCTTGTCGTCACCAAGGAAGACAAGGAAGGCCGTCTGATTCTGTCCAAGAAGCGTGCGCAGTACGAGCGCGCTTGGGGCGACATCGAGAAGATCAAGGAAGCCGATGGCGTTGTCGAAGGCACTGTCATCGAAGCTGTCAAGGGTGGTCTCATCGTCGACATCGGTCTGCGTGGCTTCCTGCCGGCATCTCTCGTCGAGATGCGTCGTGTCCGCGATCTGTCCCCGTATATCGGCCAGAAGATCAAGGCCAAGATCCTCGAGCTCGACAAGAACCGCAACAACGTGGTCCTCTCCCGTCGCCAGTACCTCGAGGAGACCCAGTCCGAAGTGCGCGAGACCTTCCTGTCCCAGCTTAAGAAGGGCCAGATCCGTGAAGGCGTCGTGTCCTCCATCGTCAACTTCGGCGCGTTCGTCGATCTGGGCGGTGTTGACGGCCTGATCCACGTTTCCGAGCTGTCTTGGAAGCACATCGATCACCCGTCCGAGGTCGTCAAGGTCGGAGACAAGGTCACCGTCGAGGTGCTTGACGTTGATCTCGATCGTGAGCGCATCTCCCTGTCCCTCAAGGCCACCCAGGAAGATCCGTGGCAGCGCTTCGCCCGCACCCACGTTCCTGGCCAGATCGTCAAGGGCAAGGTCACCAAGATCGTTCAGTTCGGTGTCTTCATCTCCGTCGAAGACGGCATCGAAGGCCTCGTGCATATCTCCGAGCTGGCCAACCGCCACGTGGAGAACCCGGAGACCGTCGTCAAGCCGGGCGAAGAAGTGTTCGTCAAGGTGATCGACGTTGATCTCGATCGTCGCCGCATCTCCCTGTCCCTCAAGCAGGCCAACGACTCCGTCGATCCGGCTTCCGAGGACTTCGATCCGGCTCTGTACGGCATGCCGGCAGAGTACGACGAGCAGGGCAACTACAAGTATCCGGAAGGCTTCGACCCGGCAACCAACGAGTGGATCGCTGGTTACGAGAAGCAGCGTGAGGAGTGGGAGTCCCAGTACGCCACCGCTCACGATCTGTGGGAGCAGCACAAGGAATTCGTTGCCAAGGAACTCGAGAACGCCGAGGCTTCCGCAGCCGAAGACGGCCAGGCTCCGAAGGAAGAGAAGGTCGAAGAGGTGTCCAACTACTCCTCCGACAACACCTCCAACGGCACCCTCGCCGATTCCGACCAGCTCGCCGCTCTGCGCGACCAGCTGCTCGGCAAGTGAGTTTCGACGGATCAAAATAAACTGATTCGCGTAAACCGCTGATAAATGGCCCCGCACCTGATGGTGTGGGGCCATTTGCGTATGTTGCGAGTCCGTCAAACATTACAATGGCGGTTGTGATGATTCGAATTGGGTTGACCGGAGGCATCGCCGCCGGCAAAAGCACGGTCGCTACGCATCTGTGTGAACTGGGCGCGACGCTTGTCGATTATGATGTGCTCGCCCGAAAAGTCGTGGAACCCGGAAACGTGGGTCTGCAACGAATCGTGGAACATTTCGGGCCGGATGCGATGAACGCGCAAGGTGGTCTTAATCGGCGATGGATGTCCGAACACGTCTTCTCCGATCCGAATGCCGAATCCGAACGTAGAATCCTTGACGATATCGAACATCCGTTGATCTACGATCTTGCATTGTCGGAGGAACGGCAGGCGGTCGAAAAGAATCCGGATGCCGTGGTCGTACATGATATTCCGCTTTTGGCAGAAGTAATCGATGACATACCCATGCGTTTCGACCATATCGTAACAGTCGAAGCACCGGAACAGACGCGTGTGGAACGTATGATGCGCACCCGTGGCATGAGCGAGGCACAGGCGAAGGCGCGTATCGCGCATCAGCCCACGCGTGCGGCACGAGAATCCATAGCCGATGCGGTGATTGACTCATCCCAGGATGTAGAACACATGTTCGACTGTGTTGATAGGCTGATGGAACAGTGGCGTAAGGAAGCGAGACGGAACCATGGGATTCAACATTGAACGAGTGAACAAGCCGTTTGTGGTCAAATCTCCATATAAGCCTTCAGGCGACCAGCCGAAGGCCATCGAGGAGCTGGCCACGCGCATCGAGAATGGCGAGAACGACGTGGTGCTCATGGGCGCCACCGGCACCGGCAAAACCGCCACTACAGCGTGGCTGATCGAACGTCTGCAGCGACCGACGCTTATCATCGAGCCGAACAAGACGCTCGCCGCGCAGTTGTGCGCCGAATTCCGCGAACTCATGCCGGACAATGCGGTGAGCTACTTCGTTTCCTACTACGACTACTACCAGCCGGAAGCGTACATTCCCCAGACCGACACCTACATCGAGAAGGATTCCAACATCAACGACGATGTGGAGCGATTGCGCCACGCCGCCACCGCGAACCTTCTGACCCGTCGCGATTGCGTGGTCGTGGCCACCGTCTCCTGCATCTACGGTTTGGGAACGCCGGAAGAATACGCTGGCCGTATGCTGTTCCTCCAGGAAGGCCAGCAGATCGACCGTGACGATTTACTGCGCAAATTCGTGGACATGCAATACAAGCGTAACGACATCGCCTTCACACGAGGCACATTCCGCGTGCGCGGCGACACCGTTGAGATCATCCCCGTATACGAGGAACTGGCCATCCGCATCGAATTCTTCGGCGACGAAATCGACCGCATCTCCACGCTGCATCCGCTGACCGGCGACGTGATCGCGCACGAATCGCAGGTGCACATCTTCCCGGCCTCGCATTACGTTGCCGGACCGGAACGTATGGAACGGGCGCTCAAAACCATCCAACAGGAACTTGACGAGCGTACCGCCGAATTGCATAAGCAAGGCAAGGAACTTGAAGCGCAGCGTCTCACCATGCGCACCACATACGATCTGGAAATGCTCTCGCAGGTCGGCACATGCTCCGGCGTGGAGAACTATTCGCGGCATTTCGACGGACGCGCGCCGGGCACGCCTCCGCACACGCTGCTTGACTTTTTCCCCGATGATTTCCTGCTCGTCATCGACGAATCACATGTCACCGTGCCGCAGATTGGTGCCATGTACGAAGGCGACGCGAGCCGCAAACGCACGCTGGTCGAACACGGTTTCCGCCTGCCGTCGGCAATGGACAATCGACCGCTCAAATGGCCGGAGTTCCAGGAACGCGTCGGTCAGACGGTGTACCTGTCGGCAACGCCCGGCGATTACGAACTCGGTTTGAGCGACGGTGTGGTCGAACAGATCATACGTCCGACCGGACTAGTCGATCCGCAGATCGACGTGCGGCCGGTGGAAGGGCAGATCGATGACCTGCTCGCCGAAATTAAAGACCGCGTGGCAAGGAACGAACGTGCGCTGGTCACCACGCTCACTAAGAAAATGGCCGAGGATCTGACCGACTATCTGCTGGAACGCGGCATCAAAGTCGAATATCTGCATTCCGATGTGGACACCTTGCGTCGTGTCGAACTGCTGCGTGAACTGCGTGAAGGCAAGATCGACGTCATCGTCGGCATCAACCTGCTACGAGAGGGCCTCGATCTGCCGGAAGTGTCATTGGTCGCAATCCTCGACGCGGATAAGGAAGGCTTCCTGCGTTCCTACCGTTCGCTCATCCAGACCATCGGCCGTGCGGCGCGAAACGTGTCCGGCACCGTCGTCATGTATGCGGATGACATCACCGAAGCCATGCGCAAGGCCATCGACGAGACCAACCGCCGCCGTGACATCCAGATCGCCTACAATAAGGAACATGGCATCGATCCGAAGCCGCTCATCAAGAAGATCTCCGATGTCAACG
>OCPU01000238.1_pt1 | contig 62307 bp, 44 predicted proteins | sample 1538661 | NCBI WGS metagenome assembly OCPU01 (sample SAMN04571716, study PRJEB22368) | human gut metagenome | biome: human gut; material: stool | host: Homo sapiens | place: Luxembourg | collected 2012-10-19
TAAAAGTGGGAGAGTAGATAGCCGCCGTTTTTTAGGAGTGAGAGCGAAAGTTCTCCGTGAAGGAAGCCGATTCAGTTTTGAGTCGGCTTTTTTCGTTTCCGACAGCCCATTCTTTAGAGATCGTGTTTTTGGATGGCGAGTTTGTCCTCCACGACGTTATGTTTGATTTGCATGTAATGCTCGTATTGTAATGTCCCAAGATCCGGCAGGTGCACGAATGGGGGGATAAATGATCCGACCGTTCAGTGGAGAAAGCCCGACTTGGATCAGAATTCTACACTGGGAGTATAGAGGACACGCGGTGTACGCTTAAGGAAGGCCGTTCAATGAAGAGGTTTAACCAGCCTTACAAATGGAAGGCATATCGTCCGACAAGCAGGAATCCAGAATCCGGGATTCCGGAAGATGCATTCTAGGAGCGGGAGGGTCTGATAAAAAACGGGGCCTCTCAGTGTTGAGAGCCCCCGCATAAAAGATCTTATTAAGATAGCAAACGCTTCGATTAACAAATTCTTTTTTTGAAGTCATAGTCAAGGTTACATATTTTTTCTTAGTCAAGGACTTGGATGCACAAACGTAGGCATTCCTTTTTTACTATGCAAGTATTTGTTTGTTTATTTTTGAAACAATCGGATTTTACTGAATTGATTTTGTTACTACTTTGTTACTTGGACTTGGAAAGTTCTTTTCGTAAGTAGACCATATCCACTAGTTGCTTGCCGTCTTCGTATATAGGATGATCATAATTGTCGGTAAAGAAATCCTTGATACGATGCGAGTATTTGAATCCGTTCTGTTCATAGAAAGGGATGGTCAGCGGACTTTCACCTGTGCCGACAAGCAGAGTGTCATATTTCCCCGCATAATGTTCGGAGATAAATCGGATCAATCTTTTGCCATATCCCTGTTTCTGATATTGTGGATCGGTTGCGATATTTTTGAGTTCGATCGTTTTGCCACCTTCATCCGTGACAACACAAATAGTTTTTAGGATATTTTGATCGTACAAAGCAAACATTTCTCCCCGTTCGAGATAAAGGTCTATCATCGATTCCTGTTCATCGGCCAACAACAGAAGATCGAGGAAACGTTTCTTATGGCGGAAGATTTGCCGGATTTCGAAGGAACTGTCTGAAGCCTGCACGATTGTTTCATTGAGCGAAAGATGCAGGATCGGAAATGGATTGCCGTTTGGATCGGTTTCATCTCTTCCGACAATATCAAATCCTCTGTTCAGATAGAAAGAAGTAGCCTTTTCGTTTTGTTCGTTGACGTCTACTTTGAATATCTGTTTGTGGTGAATGGCAAATTCGATTAACAGCTTGCCGTACCCTTTTCCTTGTTCTTCCGGATGGACGAAAAGCATTTCGATTAATTCGTCACTTAGCCCCATAAATGCAGCTATCCGGTTTTGTCCATTTCGGATGGTGTATAATTCGACAACCGGAATATATTTGTTCCGGACTAACGGCTTGAAGAACCGGATATCCTTTTCGGTCAGAAAACGGTGGGTGCTTCGAACGGAGGCCTCCCATACTTCTACCAATTCGTTTTTTAGCTTTTCTGATTCATCAGGACTAATTGCAGACCAATTTATTTTCTGTAGCATGGATTTTTAATAACAATGGATTTCTATTTATGAAAAAATTCTTGTAGCAGATGCCGGATAGCAGCTGTCGGATGATATAATATCATTCTGGGGCCAGCAAAACGCATGACCTCCTGCATTTTCTTGCGCCTATCCGGTTTGTAGCAATGAACAGGGCATAACCGGCATGTTGTTTTCTTCTCTCCGAAAGGACAATGAGACAGTCGTGCATGAGCATATTGCAAAAGTTCTTTACAATCCGGGCATAAATCCGTATGCTTTTCTTTCTGACGGCAATAGATACGGACCATCTGTGAGACGATCTCCTGTTCTTGTCGGATACGGGTTGATGGCATATTGAGTCTGTTCTTTTCTACAAATTTAGGCATAATCAACATTATCTTCCAAGTTTAAATACCAAATATGTGCGGGTTTGTTGTTTCTGCCATATATTTGTTGATCGGATGAGTTTTTAATGTAGTTTTATAGGAAGAAGGGATATATGGAATATGCAGAATTGTTGAAACGGTTGACGGTGGATTGTAAGGATGACGGAAAACAGTTCCGGAAGAAAGACCGGATACATGAGATAAAAGCCTTGTTGGAAAATTCGGGTTATGAATTGTTGGGCGAGGGAAATCTTTCTTTGCTGTATGGAAAGCCGATGGAAGAAGAAAATACTTACCGGACGCTTGTTTCATCCCATATTGATTGCGTTTATAAAAATTGTTTTGCCAAAGACGAAGACGAACTTTGCTGGAAGGGCACGTTCGACAATAGTGCGACCAATGCTGCCGTGATCGACCTGATGTTGCGGGGCGAACTGGATGAATCCGTTCTGGTCGCTTTCACGGGAGATGAAGAGAAAGACTCGGCAGGAGCCATCGAAATCATGCAGATGTTAGGCCGAATGGAATGTCTGGTAGGTAAGGCTCTCGTGCTTGATGTCACGAATGAAGGTTGGGAAGATGAAGCTGCTTTCTCTATCGAAAACGATCATGGTTTTGATATAATAACCGGTTATCACATTGTCGAATTACTTCAAGCAAGCGGTACTTCGTGCGTGTTTGTACATGAAGCAGAACCCGATGAGACTTGGGAATACAGTAAAGGCTCCAGCTCAGATCTGCCGGGAATCCCGTGCCTAAGTCTGTGCTTGCCTGTCTGTGGAAATATGCATGGGGATGATGGAGTCTTGTTGCGCAAGTCATCTGTCATCCCCTATGAAGATATTCTGAGAAAACTGGCAAATGCCGTTTTCTAATTCTTATTGATAGGATAAAGAACAGTATTCAAATACGGCAGGCTCCTTTTCGTCTCCTTCATGATAAAGTCCCGGACGTGCCACCCGATCCCAGCGAATAAGTGAGCGTATGGCTTCTTCCGATAGACCGTGGTTCACCGGAGTCCATTGCTTGCCGTCTTTACTCCAGGCGAATTGATAGGGGAGTCCTTCTTTCACCTGCATGCGCAGATGCAATGCCATGCTGGGCAGTGGCAGATCGGCCAACTGTTGTTCCTTCCCTTCTCGAACCAACTTTATTTGCAATCGGTCGCCGACCGGGCCGTAAGCGATATAATAGCTATTATCCCCGTAAAGCGTGATCCCTTTCCAACTGCCATTTTGGTTTGTTATGCCGGCATCCAATGTGTAGCCCGAAGATGCAGGACGAAGGCAAAGTGCCTCTCCTGCCTTGCATTCCGGCTTGGGAGAACCACTCAGCCACAGTCTGCCCGCTTCGATTTTAGTTTGGACATTCGAGTACGGATAATTCCAACTCCATTCCGGGCGCAGGTTCGGGCCGGCAAAATTGTCGAAGAAACCAGTTACAGGCTCTTGCACGCAATCGGCAAAAGGCATCGGTTGTACCAAGCGGGCATATTCGCCGGTAACGAAATAAGGCCAGTTGTCCTCTCCGAAACGCAACTCCTGGAGATGGGGCTGACGCCCTAAAAAGAAATCGCTGCCTTCCGAATAGGCGTGACATAGATAAAACATACGTCCGTCAGGCGTTGTCGTCAGTGTGCCATGACCGATAGATTGTATCTCGTCGCTCCCGTGCAGGATCGGATTTCCTTCATACTTTTCATAAGGCCCTTCGAGCTTCTTCGAGCGGGCGACAGCTACGGCATAGTCGCTATTGGGACCGCAACAACCATTAATCGCATAGATCAGATAGTAGTAACCGTTCTTTTTGAACCAGTGCTGTCCTTCCATCCCCACACGTTCGTCGTCTCGGAGCAGGCTGAACGGCTTGCCGGTCAATTTCAACCCGTCCGGAGTCAACTTGCTGGCGAGAAGTTCGATCGGCCGGTTGTCCAGTCCGTAGGCTTTCCAGCTGATGTATAAATCACCCTTGTCTTCGAGGATAAAAGCATCGATCGCTTCCGTTCCGGATTCGACAACCGGTCCGTGATCTTTGAATTTGCCTGTCGGAGAGTCGGAAGTGGCTACTCCGATGTAGGAAGTGTTGTTCGACTTCTTTCGTGCGGTATAGTATACATAAACCTTACCGTTATGATAATACCATTCCGGAGCCCAGAACGACGACTTGGTCCATTCCGGCTGCTGCTCGAATACGTGTCCGGTCTGTTTCCAGTTGACTAGGTCTTTAGATGTGAATACCGGATAGTAGGGAGCCCATTCGGAGGAAGTCCCCGTTGCATAATAAGTATCATCGATCCTCAGGATGGACGGGTCGGCGACATCCCCGTGAATAACAGGATTGGTAAAATAGGTCTGTTTCTGGGCCATACTTGCGCCGGAATACAGGACGGAGCCTAACAAGGCGATGATGAGTCTGTTCATGGTCTGTTAAAACACTAATTATTAATTGGTCTAAAATTGATGGTTACAAATCTACTGGATAAAACGGAGCTGTCCAAAAAAATCCTTTACTTTTGCCGGATAAAACGTTTTGATTCGGAAAAAGCATGAACAAACTTCACTATTTTGCAGATTCTATTTCTCTTCTCTCTCTGCCGGAAAAGTTTACCTATCCGTTCCATTATACCCCGCATCCCCTTTGTGTGGCGGCAGCGGGCGAGGTCGGGCGCTATTTGTCGACAAAGGGAGAATGGCAGGAGGAACTGCGGAAAGGGAAGATGTTCGGCGTTTTGATTGTCCGTACAGGAGAGGGGGAAGTCGGCTATTTGGCAGCCTTCTCCGGCATCCTGGCAGGGAAGAATCGACACACTTATTTCGTGCCTCCGGTTTATGACGTGCAAGAGCCAGATGGCTTTTTCAGAATCGAAGAAGAACAGATATCGGGAATCAACAGGCGGATCGAGGAGTTGCAGGCAGACGTGCGATATAAAGATTGCAAGCAACGGTTGACTGATGAGACGATCCTTGCCGGACAGGTTTTGGATGATATACGGGAACGGATGAAAGCGGCTAAGGTTGAACGTGACCGGTTGCGTTCGACCGTCACACGGGTAGATTCGGAGCAGCTGATCCGTGAAAGCCAGTTCCAGAAAGCGGAACTGAAACGGCAGAAACAATATTGGAAAGATCACCTTGCTTCCCTCCAAGCGGAAGTAGAGGTGTTCGAGACGGAAATCGAACGCCTCAAAGCAGAACGCAAGACCCGTTCGGCTGCCCTTCAACAATGGCTTTTCAAACAATTCCGCATGTTGAACGCCCGCGGAGAGGAACGGGATTTGTGCAACTTGTTTAAAGATACCGTCCAAAAGACGCCACCGGCAGGTGCAGGTGAGTGTGCGGCTCCCAAGCTTCTGCAATATGCCTACCGGAACGGTTGGCAACCTCTTGCTATGGCTGAATTCTGGTGGGGAGATTCTCCGAAAAACGAGATCCGCCGTCATGGATATTATTATCCGGCCTGCAAAGGGAAATGCGGACCGATCCTGAAGCATATGCTACAAGGCCTACACGTCGAGAAAAACCCGTTGGAAACGGATATGCACCGGGGTACGGAGTTGGAAATCATGTATGAAGACGAATGGTTGTCGGTAGTGAACAAACCGGCCGGCATGTTGTCAGTCCCCGGAAAATCGGATATCGATTCCGTCTACGGGCGAGTGCGACGGATGTATCCCGAAGCGACCGGACCGATGGTCGTGCATCGCTTAGATATGGCAACATCCGGTCTGATGCTCGTTGCCAAGACAAAGGAAGTGCACCAGAACTTGCAGGCACAGTTCAAGAACCGGACGGTGTGTAAACGATATGTCGCTTGGTTGGATGGCATTGTGGAGAAAAAAGAAGGTCATATTGAACTCCCCCTTCGCCCGGATCCGGAAGACCGGCCGCGGCAGGTGGTCGATGCGGTTCACGGAAAACCTGCCGTGACTGATTATACTGTGCTGCATTATGATTCGGGGCGTACTTTTATTTCTTTCATACCGAAAACCGGGCGCACACATCAATTGCGTGTCCATTCGGCCCATCCGCTTGGCTTGAATGCCCCGATAGTAGGGGATGAGTTGTATGGCAGGAAGGCAGACCGCTTGTATCTGCATGCCGAATACTTGGGGTTTATTCATCCTGTCTCTGGAGTGTATATGGAAATAGAAAAGGAATCCGGCTTTGATGATCTTTTATAGTTGTGCCACGATTTCTTCATGCCGTTGGCACTGTTGTTTCCTCGGCATGGTACAGTCGTTTCATGCCGAGGAAACAACAGTTTCATGCTATGGTAACAGTTGTGCCATGTCTATGTAACGGTTGTGTCATGCCTATGGTATAGCGATTGTCACTCGATATAGATCATTTTCTTTGTCATCCCTCCATCGATCGTTACGTTCTCGCCGTTCATAAAATCATTTTCCTCCTGGCAGATGAACAGGCACAAACGGGCGATGTCTTCCGGTTTACCTACTCGCCCCGACGGATGTTGGGCGTGATCTTCTGGGCGAAGCTGTTCGTAGTCGCGCGTCTCGATCCAGCCCGGCGAAATCGAGTTGACCGTGATATGCCATTGGGCAAGCGATAGTGCAAGGGCGTGCGTCAGCGAATAGATACCGCCTTTGGATGCCGCATAACCTTCGCTGCCGGGTTCGCTCATCAGATAGCGAGTGGAACAGATATTGACGATCCGTCCGAACGGATTGGGTGCCTCCTGTGATTGGCGGTGAATGGCCAATCTGCGGGAAGTGATGAAAACCGGACGCAAGTTCACGGATAATATCCGGTCGAAATCTTCCACACCGGTTTCCGTGATAGGGGAGAAACAACTGATTCCCGCATTGTTGATTATGATATCGATATCGCCCCATTCCTTGAAAATCTGCTGCATGCAGTTCTCTAGCGCTTCTTGGTCACTTACGTCAACATGGAAAAAAGAAGTTCCGGTCTGCAACGCTGTCTCTTTTCCCGCCGCTTCGTTACGGTCGCAGAACGCCACGCGGTGTCCGGCGGAACGGAAAGCTCTTACGATCGCTTTGCCTATACCTTCCGCACCTCCTGTTACAAAGACTCTCCTGGTTTTGTGGATAACGGTTGTTTTCCTACCATTGTACGGATGGTTCGTACGTCCCTCCTTGCGGGATTTATATTCTTCGTATTTCTTTTCCAGATAATTGTCTGCCATGGTCTTACGCTTTTTAATAGGATGGCAAAAGTAATCATAATTGAAAATATCTACAACGGTTGCCGGTAAACGATATGCGATCGGGAAATTATTGTGGATTCGGAGCACGAAGTTGCCAAAATGCCACGGCCGCTGCGGCTGCCACATTAAGTGAATCGACACCGTGCGACATGGGGATGCGGACAACATAGTCGGCTGCGGCAATCGTTTCCTGCGAAAGTCCGTCCCCTTCAGTCCCCATCACGATTGCCAATCTGGGTTCGGTTGCCAAGACAGGATTATCGATGGAAATAGAATTGTCTGTGAGTGCCATGGCTGCCGTACGAAAACCCAGTCTTCCCAAGTCGCCAAGAGAACCGTCCATCCAAGTCCAGGGCACAAGAAAGACTGTCCCCATTGACACTCTGACTGCGCGACGGTTCAATGGGTCACAAGAGTTGCGTGTCAGTAATACGGCATCAATTCCAAGAGCCGCCGCCGAACGGAAAATAGCACCGATATTGGTTGTGTCGACAACCCCATCGATTACGACGATGCGTCGGGCCTTCTGGCATACATCTTCCATGCCGCGTGGCTCAGGACGACGCATGGCGCAAAGGACACCGCGTGTCAGGACATAGCCGGTCAATGTCGCAAGCAACTCCCTTTCTCCTGTATAGACAGGCACGTTGCTACAACGTTCAATGATATCGGAAGCATCTCCTGTGATATGCTTGTGCTCGCACAAAATGGCTAAAGGTTCGTAGCCGGCATCCAGAGCCCTCGTGATAACCTTTGGGCTTTCTACGATAAAAATACCTTTGTCTGGCTCGATACGATTGCGCAACTGAGCTTCGGTGAGTGTACAGAACATCTCGACTCCGGGATGAGATAAAGAAGATATTTCGATAACAGGCATTTGACAAGTCTTTTAATAAATAGCAATCTTGATTACACCGTCCAGTTTGTTTTCAAAAACTCGATAAGCCTCCTCGATCTCGTTCAATGCAAAGCGGTGGGTGATAAGGGGAGTGGTGTCTATCTTGCCTTCCTCAATCAGTTGGAGAATCTCAGCACAATCACAACCGTCTACTCCACCGGTTTTGAAAATCAGGTTCTTACCATACATGTCAGGCAGAGGGAAAAGTAGAGGTTTATCGTAAAGAGCCACGATTGTGACTGTCGCGTTTGGACGAGCGCATTCCCACGCCATCTGGAAACTGTCTTCGCTCCCTGCCACTTCCAGAACAACATCTGCTCCGCCGTGGTCACTGTTTTTGAGTACAAACTCCTTACAGTTATCAGGAGTCGTGATCAATACGTCAGGGTAATGTTCACGGATAAACCGAACCCTTTCAGGGGACTTTTCACAGACAATGATATGCTTCGGGTTCTTCAGCATCGAGCAGAGTAAAGTACAAATTCCGGTAGGCCCTGCACCGATGATGAGGACCGTGTCTTTCTCCGTAATTTCCGAGATGCGAGTAGCCCAAAAACCTGTGGCAAGTATGTCTCCGACAAACAGAGCCTGCTCGTCACTGACCGTGTCGGGAATGCGATTCAGTCCTTGATCGGCATAGGGTACTCTGACATATTCCGCCTGTCCTCCGTCGATACGGCAGCCTAAAGCCCAGCCACCGTTGAGGTCGGTACAATTATTGACATATCCGTGTTGGCAAAAGAAGCATTTTCCACAGAAAGTCTCGACGTTCACGGTTACTCTGTCTCCGGGTTTGACAGATGTGACGCCTGTTCCCACTTCTTCGACGACACCTACCATTTCATGTCCGACGGTTGTTCCGAGTATTGCGCGGGGTACACTTCCGTGCTTGATATGCAGGTCACTGGTGCAGATACTACCCAGGGTCACACGCACGATCGCATCCCGTGCATCCGTAATTTTCGGTTTCGGTTTTTCTGTTAAACCAAATTTGCCTTTTTCAATATATGTATATGCAAGCATGATATGATCTTTATTGATTAATTGATTCTTTTCCTTACAAAGATACGAATTTCATCAATTGTAATCCTATAAATTTTTTGTCAATCCAGACAAAAGATTTACCTTTGTTGTATGCTTAGAATTGTAACACATATTGAACGTTTGCTTTTAGTGCATGATTGTGTGATTGTGCCGAAGTTCGGAGGTTTTGTTCTGCAGGCTGTTCCGGCCATGCAGCATAAGGAGGAACATACGTTTCGTCCTTTGAGAAAAGAGATCGGTTTCAATATGACGCTGCAACATAATGACGGGCTTTTGCCTGAATCGTATATGCAGATGCACGAGGTGAGCTATCGTCAGGCACAACTGATGCTGGAAGAAGATGTGGAGGATATAAAGAACATCCTGCAACAATATGGAAAGTTGTCGTTAGGGGTGTTAGGTTCGTTCAGCATAGGAGAAGAAGGACAGATGATTTTCCATCCGGGGGAAACCGATCTGTTCAGTGTCGGCTCGTATGGCTTGCCTGTTTTCCATTTCCCGGTTCTCGCTCCACTAGAGATGGAACGCGAAGAAGCGGTTCTTCTTGTATCCCAAAAAGAGAAGAAAGATACTCTTTATATTCCGATTAGCCGTAAACTTATCCGTACAGTGATGGCTTCGGCTGCTGCAGTGGCATTGTTCCTGTTGGTTTCTACTCCGGTTAGAGATGTTAACCAAGAGGCTTATACAGCCAGTTTTGTTCCGACGGGGATGGTTGTACAAAAGCCGGTTCTTCTTGAAGCGGTTTTGCCAGACAGTACTGTGGCGGAGGCAGATACGAAGCAAGAGTCATCGGAAGAGGTGATTGCGCGTGAAGTGAAAAAAGTTGTGTCTGTTCCGGCTCCGGAAAAGAAGGCGTTTGTGTCCAGGCCTGTAGTTGTCCAATCTAAAAAAATGTATCATATCGTAATCGCCAGTTTTCCATCAGAATCGCAAGCGGACGAATTTATTGCCGGTGTAGATCGTAACGAATGTAAGCATGTCAGCAAGGTTGTTCGTGACGGGAAGTATCGTATCTATGCGGATAAGTTTGATAATCGCGAAGCTGCGGAATCTTATATGGCAACTCTCCGTTCCAATCCGAAATATAAGGATGCGTGGTTATTTATTAGCCGTTGATTTATAATGAATAGAAAGAAATATCCTTCAGTTGAAAAGTTATTTTCTACCGAAGGATATTTAAAAAACGTCCGGACAGGTTTTCGTTATTATTGTTTTCTACTCTTTATTTTTCTCTTCAGATTTTAGTATTCGTTTCTTTTTGAGGCGCCCTGCCTTGCGTAGGGCTTGATCCAAAATGTATTGTATCTGGCCGTTTGTACTCCGAAATTCATCGGCAGCCCAGGCTTCGATCGCTTCCATCATTTCTGCGTCCACACGCAATATGAAACTCTTGGTCGCATTTCCATTTTCCTTTTTGGCCATATTTAGTATTACTGTATTAAGTTACTGATATAAAGTACCTGTATTGACTACAGGTTGTGCGGACTCGTCTGCGCAAAGGACTACCAGCAGATTGCTGACCATTGCTGCTTTCCGTTCTTCATCCAGCTCGACAACACCGTCTTTCTCTAACTTTTCCAATGCCAGGTGAACCATGCTGACAGCTCCTTCCACGATCCGTTCGCGGGCAGAAATGATGGCGTCTGCCTGCTGGCGGCGTAACATCACGCTGGCGATTTCGGATGCATAAGCCAGATAGTTGATACGGGCTTCCACAATTTCGATTCCAGCGATGGCAAGACGGCTGTTGAGTTCGTCTTCTAGGCGTTGGGTTATTTCTCCGCTTTCATCGGAACGGAGTGTGACTTTATCAATCGTCTCATTTGTGTCGTAAGCATACATGCCTGCTACTTGCCGTAGAGCGGCATCGCTTTGTATTTGGACAAACTCTCGGATGTTTCCGGATATATCGAAACTGGCTTTGTAGGTGTCTTTTATTCTCCAGACGACCACGGCTCCGATCATGATCGGATTTCCGACTTTGTCGTTGACTTTGATCGGGTCGATGTTCAAGTTTAGGATGCGTAATGTTACGGTTGATTTCAGGAAAAGTGGGTTTACCCAATAGAAACCGTTACTAATGACCGTTCCGGCATATCTGCCGAAAAAAGTCAATACGCGCGAATTGTTTGGCTGGATGATCATAAATCCGGGTAACATGACAACAACGCATATCCCGCAGATGACACCGGCGATGATACTCGGTGTTTGTGGCAGCGATAGTAGATATATGGCTGTCCCTGTTAAAGCAAGCATGATAAGTATAGCCGTAAAACCGGATAATTTGATGCCGTCGAAGTTCTTTTCCTGTGTTTTCATAATGATCGTTATTTGATATTATTTTGATATCACAAAATAAGACAAAGTTTCGGACATATGCAAATAAATTATGGACTTTTTATGAGTAGATATATAAAATATTCTATAGCTTTGTCTACTTAAAAATTACACGATTGGAATTTCAGTTAGACACAGATAATAAGGAGTTTCAGGATGCCCTGCAACTGATCACTCATACACGTCAGTCCGTCTTCTTGACCGGGAAGGCCGGAACGGGTAAATCCACGTTCTTGAAATACATCTGCGCACATACGAAAAAGAAATATGTCGTATTGGCACCGACAGGGATAGCCGCGATTAACGCGGAAGGGGTGACGCTTCATTCTTTTTTTAAATTACCTTTTCGCCCGATGTTGCCCGATGATCCGGATTTGAGTCTGAAGAACGGACGGATCTTCGAGTTTTTCAAATACAGGAAAGAGCATCGGAAGTTGATTTCGGAAGTGGAATTGATCATTATAGACGAGATTTCGATGGTACGGGCAGATATCATCGATTGTGTCGACCGGATCTTGCGTGTCTTTTCCGGTAATATGCGTTTGCCGTTCGGAGGCAAGCAATTGCTGTTTGTCGGCGACGTCTTCCAATTGGAGCCGGTGGTCCCTGCCGACCAGAAAGAAATATTAAGTCTCTTCTATGCCAGTCCGTTTTTCTTTTCGGCCCGTGTCTTCAAAGATATAAATCTGGTCCCGATCGAATTGCAGAAAGTGTACCGGCAGACAGATCCTGTATTTATCAATATTTTGGATCGTATCCGTAGCAATATTGCCCGGAAACAGGAGTTGGATACTTTGAATGCTCGCTATTTCCCTGATTTTATACCTCGAAACGAGGATATGTACATCACGCTTGCCACCCGGCGGGATCAGGTGGATTTTATCAATGAACGGAAGTTGGGGGAATTGCCCGGTGAAGAGTTCGTTTCTCACGGCAAGATCGAAGGTGATTTCCCTGAGTCGTCTCTACCGACACAATTGAACCTATCCATCAAGGAGCAGGCCCAGGTCATTTTTATCGATAATGATTATGAACGCCGTTGGGTCAATGGTACGATCGGTATGGTGTCGGGGATCGACGAGAATGGGAATGTCTACGTCCTGTTAGAGGACGGGAGGGAATATCTGGTCGAGCCGACTTCCTGGCGCAACTATAAGTATAAATACAATGAAAAGGAGAAAAAGGTCGAAGAAGAAATTGTCGGTACTTTCGAGCAGTTGCCGATTCGTCTTGCCTGGGCGATCACCGTGCATAAGAGCCAGGGGCTTACGTTCAGCCGTGTCGTGGTGGATTTGACTGGTGGTGTGTTTGCTGGTGGCCAGACATATGTCGCTTTAAGTCGTTGTACGTCTCTGGAAGGGCTGGTGCTGAAAAGCCGGATTTCTCCGCATGATATCTTTGTGCGGAAAGAGATCGTCCAGTTCAGCCAGATGTTTAATGACCGGCAGTTGATTGAAAAAAGTTTGCGTGAAAGTGAGGCGGAATTGTTGTATGCACGTGCCGCCCGTTGTTTTAAATCCGGCAATGTGAAAGAGATGGTTGAGGCTTTCGCTGCTGCTGTCAGTAAGCGGAATGAGCTGGAAAAGCCAGAAGTGCAACGGTTGCTCCGTATGAAATTGCAAACTATGAACACTCAACGGGCGCAGATCAAGAAACTCCGGGAGGAGATACACGCCCAGCGGGAGATTCAGAAAGAATATGCCCACGAATACTATTTGATGGGGAATGAATGTATTACGAAAGCGCACGATCCGAATGCAGCTATTCGCTCTTTCGACAAAGCGCTCAAGCTTTATCCTGAGTTTGTGGATGCTTGGGTACGTAAAGGAGTGACCCTTCTCGATATGGGTGACGGTTTCCAGGCGGTTACTTGCCTGAATGAAGCCGTGCGACTGAACCCGAAATCATTTAAAGCGCGTTATAATCGTGGAAAATCTTATCTTCAACTGAAATATTACGACGAGGCCGTTTCTGACTTTATGAAAGCTGTCGACCTGAAACCGAAGCACGCTGCAGCCCATGAATATCTTGCCGAAGCATTTCTGCATATAGGGGAGGAAGAGTTGGCTCGGCAGCATCAGGATATTGCCGATGACCTTCGTAATGGGAATGAAAATTAATAAGTTGTCATTAATTTTGTACAGAAATATAATAAAAGCGTGATAATAAGGTTGTATCTTTGTGATGCAATGTTAAATTTTGTAGAGGGTATTCATTAAAAACAAATTTCTGTATGAAAAAAGTTATCTGCTTTTTTGTATGTGTTTTGATATGCATAGGGTTCTCCGTAAAAGCTCAGGTGACAACTTCCGTACTGAGCGGAAAAATTATCGACGATCAAAATGAGTATGTGATAGGAGCTACGGTGGTAGCGGTACACGAACCATCCGGAACCATGTATGGTGCGGTAACGAATGTGGATGGCCGTTACACGATCCAGGGAATGCGTACCGGAGGACCCTATAAAGTGGAGATTTCCTATGTCGGTTATAAAAAGGCTGTTTTTACGGATATCAGGTTGGAATTGGGCAATACATATGTCCTGAATGCGACCTTGTATCCCAGTTCGGAGCAATTGGGAGAAGTGGTAGTCACAGCTGATGCAAAAGCGAATATCGGTGCATCCGAAAATTTTTCTACAGGAAGGATACAGGAGACTCCGACGGTCGACCGCAATATATATGATGTCGTAAAGAATATGCCGATGGCCATGACCTCCAAAAACGGAGGGATCACGTTTGCCGGCTCCAATAACCGTTATAACAGTTTCCAGATCGACGGTACGGTGAGCAATGATGTTTTCGGGCTGGCTCCGTCGGGTACAAACGGTGGTCAGACGAATGCCAATCCGATTTCGATGGATGCCATCCAGGAAATCCAAGTGGTGGTCGCTCCTTTCGATGTCCGCCAGAGCGGTTTTACCGGAGGTGGCATCAATGCTATTACCAAACAGGGAAACAACACATATCATGCATCGGTCTATTCCTATTTTACAAATGAAGGTCTCTACGGAAAATACAATGCTTATAAAGATAACATAAAGGATAAATTGACGGAACAGTCCACAAAAACTTTTGGCGGGACGTTGAGTGGTCCGATCATCAAAGACAAGCTGTTTTTCTTTGCCAATGCAGAAAACCGTAAGGAATCTTATCCCTCCCGTTTCTATGCCGGATATGACGAGAAAGGATTTTCCACCGATATGGCACAGAAAATCGCCGATAAGTATGAAGAATATACCGGAATCCGTGAGAGCTTCGGATCACGCGATGTAGATCAGAGGGCCTTTAATTTCTTAGGACGTATCGACTGGAATATCGACCGGAACAATAAACTGGCTTTCCGTTATCAGTATAATAACTCATACGATGACATTTTCAGCCCGTCAAGCACGACCTACTTCTTTAACGGGAGTGGTTACCGGATGAAAAATAAGACGAATTCGTTTGTGGCCGAGTGGAACTCCCATTGGAGCGATGTCTTGTATAACGAGTTCCGTGCAGGTGTTACGACAGTCCGGGATGAACGCCAGGTGGCTTACCAAGGGCCGAACGTAAAGATTAACGGTAGTGATAACAGCGGAACGAACAATACGACGGTCAACATCGGTACGGAGTATTCTTCCGGTGCAAACGCCCTGGATCAGGATATTTACACATTTGAGGACAATCTTTCCTGGTATAAGGGTAATCATACTTTTACTTTCGGTACGCACAATGAAATATTCCGGATGAAGAACCTCTTTATCCAGGCCGTTACCGGCTCATGGGAGTTCGGTTCGATGGACGCATTCTTGAACGACAGTCCTTCCAAATATGTATTCAAGTATACAGACCCCGATGTGACGGGCGGTAACTATCGCTATACACCTATTATTAAAGCCGGTCAGTTTGGCTTCTATGCACAGGACAAATGGGATGTCGCCGATAATTTTTCGCTGACTTACGGTTTACGTTTTGATATCCCTTTGTTGTTTAATGATCCGACAGTCAATAATGAATTCAATGAATATGCCGCAAGCAAAAATATTAAGGAAAGAGTAGGAGAAATGCCCGGCGCCAAAGTGATGGTATCTCCCCGTCTGGGATTCCGCTGGTATACGGACGATAGTCGGACCACCTTGATTCGTGGTGGACTGGGGTTGTTTACGGGGCGCGTTCCTTTTGTATGGCTTTCCAATGCTTATAATAATACCGGGGTTGAGCAGAAAGGTACGACTATCTTTGCTTCCGGTTCGACTTCCGCCCCTTCGTTGGGACAATATGCGGATGATCCGATCGGAGCCATGAATTCCCAAAAGGGAAATCCTGCGACCCCCGATATCGTGACCGTGTCCAAAGACTTTAAATATCCGCAGGTTTTCCGTGTGAACTTGGCATTGGAACGTGTCTTGCCCGGTGATGTGAAGATGACTTTGGAAGGGCTATATTCCAAAACATTCAATAACGTATATTTTGAGAACCTGGCATTATCGAGCAATGCCAAAGTCTATGCCGTTCCGGGTGTGGAAACTTCCGCCACTCCTTATTACTCCGTAGACAAGAAGTATTTCAGTATTACCAATCTGAAAAATACGAATATGGGATATACCTATTCTCTGTCCGCCTTGTTTGAAAAGAGTTTCTATTTCGGTTTGGACTTGGCTGCGTCTTATACGTTCGGGCATTCCAAATCGGTGTATGACGGAACCTCTTCTGTGGCTTATTCCAACTGGAAATATAATTATGCGGTAGATTCCAATAACCCTGGTCTGGCTTATTCCATGTTCGATATCCCTCACCGTGTGATGGTTTCTGTCGGTTATCGGACTCCCCGCTATGCCAAAGGCTTCATGGCAACTACCGTCTCTCTTGTCTATAACGGCTACGTGGGACAGCGTTACAGTCTGACGATGAACGAATCTTACTACGATGCCGAGAAAAAGAAAACGGTCTATATCGACTACAACGGTGACGGCTGGGGTGGAAACTCATTGCTTTATATCCCGACTGAAGACGAACTGCAGAAGATGGACTTCAAGACAGAAGAAGACCGTCGGAAGTTTGACGAATGGATCGAAGGCGACAGCTATGCAAAGAAACATCGTGGAGCGTACGCCATGCGTAACTCCAATTCGGCTCCGTGGGAAAACCGGGTCGACCTGCATGTGGCGCAGGATATCTTCGTGCTGAAAGACCGTGGCAGCAAATTCCAGGTGACATTCGACGTTACGAACTTTGCCAATATGTTGAATAAGAAATGGGGAACCACTTACACAGCAGCCTATAACGTAATGCCTTTGCAGGTAATCGGCAGTAAGAAGGGTGAAGATGGCAACTACACAAACACATATGCTTATAATTCGAGGAATACGATCACCAAGAATGATGTTTTGTCTCGCTGGCATGCCCAGATCGGTTTTAAATATATTTTCTAAACCTATATGTATAGATTTCAGACATTCATATTAGTAAGTCTCTTTTCGATAATCTGTTTGTCGATAGCCGGATGTACGGCTCACTCGAAGAAGGAACGCTACGTCGTAGTCCTGTCTATGGACGGTTTTCGTTCGGATTATCCGTCGCATGCACATACGCCGACGTTCGATTCATTGGCCTGCGTTGGGGTGAAGGCTGCTTTTCGTCCCAGCTTTCCGAGTGTGACTTTCCCGAACCATTACAGTATGGCGACAGGCTTGCATCCGGATCATCATGGATTGGTGAATAATTTCTTTTATGCCCCCGATCTGGATAGCGTCTATGTGATGGGAAATCCGAATCCAGCCTTTTTCGGAGGAGAGCCGATCTGGAACACGGCGGAAAAGCAGGGTGTCCGAACCGCCTCGTTCTATTGGGTCGGTAGTGAATATCCGATACAGGGATGCCGGCCTTCCATCTGGAAACCGTTCGATAAGAATGTTCCTTTTTCTGACAGGGCGGATTCGGTGATTGCTTGGTTGCAACTGCCGGAGGAAGTCCGCCCGCACCTGATCATGTGGTATATGGAAGAACCGGACGGAGTCGGGCATAGGGCAACCCCCGATTCGTCGGCAACCCTTTCAACGGTTGAACATTTGGACCGTATATTAGGTGACTTCTTTGCTGAAGCCCGTAGGCTGGATATCTTTGACCAGATTGATTTTATCGTCCTGTCTGATCATGGCATGGCAACTTATTATCCGGAGAATTATGTGAATCTGAACGATTATCTGCCTCGCGACAGTTTCGATTATGTTTTCGACGGAGTGCCGACTTTGCTTTATCCGAAACCGACTTATACAGATAGCGCTTATGCAATCCTGAAGCGTGTACCTCGTGTAACGGTTTGGAGAAAGAATGAGATTCCGGAAAAGTTCGTGTATGGAAAGAATCCGCGTATAGGCGATCTGTTCGTATTACCGGATATCGGGACGTATCTGCAATTCCGCCCCGAATCGTGTCCTGTATTCGCGGCTACACATGGATATGATAACTTTGCTCCGGAAATGGAGGCCATCTTTTATGCTGCAGGGCCTTCCTTCAAACAGAATGTCGAGCTGCCGGTGATGGCGAATGTCAATTTGTATCTGATAATTGCCCGCTTGCTGGATCTGCAGCCGGCTCCTAATGATGGAGATAGCGTGGTTGTTTCAACATTGTTCAGATAAGTATAATTTGCTTTCATCTGAGTGTAAGTCGGACTCGGAAGGCCACTATTTAAGTGGCAATAACCATACTTCTATTGCAAAACCGCTTAACCATAGACCTTTTGCCCTTAGTCGAATAGGTTTTCGCCCTTAGTCAAAAGCCCTTTCGACTAAGGGCGAAAACCTTTTTGCCTTTGGTCGAAAAGCAAAAGAGTAGTAGTCTTGGTTATAAATCTCAGTGTATATGTTTGTTAGTTTGGGTTGTTACGTCCTTATTTTTCACTAATATATAGTTGTGGATATAAAGCGGGAGGTGGCATGGTCAACTTGAATCAGGACGAGACACGTTTGTTCATAACCTGAAAAAGAAAAAGCCCGCAAATGAACTGCGAGCTTCTTGTAGTGCGTCCGGGGTTCGAACCCGAGTTTCCGCCGTGAGAGGGCGGCGTCCTAGACCACTAGACGAATGCACCGGGTAGTCTTTGTTTGACGTTGCGAAATTAGTAAATATTTTATTCCGATGTATCATTTGGAGAAATTTTTTTGAAGAAAATGTTTGTCTCCTGTCATTTTGGTATCCAAATTCTATGTGTCTCCACTAAAAGGCGTTAAAAGAGGTGTCAAATTCGTTTGTATTTCATTTGCGTTCAAGTTTATTTATTCTACCTTTGCCTTCTGTTATTGAACAATATACTATTGAACAATTACTAATACCAGTATTAAAATAACTAATATTATGGCAGAATTAAAAGAAAAACTTTTCTCAGAATTCGCACCTGTGTCTACTGAAGAGTGGATGGGAAGATTACGGCCGACCTGAAAGGGGTTCCGTTTGAGAAAAAGCTTGTTTGGAAGACAGGCGAAGGATTTAATGTGAATCCTTTCTATCGTGCAGAAGACATCGAAGGTTTGAAGACTACCGAGTCTCTTCCCGGTGAATTCCCTTATGTTCGCGGAACAAAGAAGGACAACGATTGGAAGGTGCGCCAGAACATCGAAGTCACCTGTTTCAAAGGTGCTAATGAAAAAGCCCTTGACATCCTGAATAAGGGTGTGACGTCTCTTGGCTTCATCATTAAGGGAAGCGACGTAAACGCTGAAAACATTGCTACCTTACTTGACGGGATTTGTCCTGAGTGTGTGGAACTGAATTTCAATACTTGCAACTGCAAGGCTGAAATGCTGATCGGTATTCTCGCCGACTATTTCAAAGGCAAAGGCGCAGACCTGGAAAAATGCAAAGGGTCTGTAAACTACGACCCGTTCAAGAAACCTCTGGTAAAAGGTAAGGAAAATGAAAACTGGGTGGAAGCTGCTGCTGCTGTGCTCAAAGCGGGTGCTGCTCTGCCGGGTTACAAAGTATTGGCAGTGAATGCCTTCTACTTCAACAATGCAGGTGCTTATATCTCTCAGGAGTTGGGATATGCATTGGCTTGGGGAAACGAACTGCTGGCTAAGCTGACCGAGGCAGGCCTGGACGCTACGGAAGTGGCCAAGAAGATCAAATTCAATTTTGGTATCAGCTCCAACTACTTCATGGAAATCGCCAAGTTCCGTGCTGCTCGTTGGCTGTGGGCAGAAATCGTTGCCGCCTACAACCCTGCTTGCCAGTGCGCTTGCAAGATGCATGTTCATGCACAGACTTCGGAATGGAACATGACGGTTTATGATGCTCACGTAAACTTGCTGCGTTCACAGACGGAAGCCATGTCTGCTGCTCTTGCCGGTGTCGATTCGATCACGGTTCGTCCGTTCGACAAGACTTATCAGACTCCGGACGACTTCTCCGAACGTATAGCCCGCAACCAGCAGTTGTTGTTGAAGGAAGAATGTCATTTGGATAAGGTTGTCGATCCTTCTGCCGGTTCTTATTATGTGGAAGTTTTGACAAATTCTCTGGCTGATGTAGCCTGGAAGTTGTTCTTGGAAGTGGAAGATAAGGGCGGTTTTGGTGCGGAAGTCGCTTCCGGCGAAATCCAGAAAGCAGTTAACGCATCCAACGAAGCCCGCAAGAAAGCAGTCGCTACCCGTCGTGAAATCCTGTTAGGAACCAACCAGTTCCCGAACTTCAACGAAGTGGCTGCCGAAAAGATCCAGAACGAAGCTGCCGGTTGCTGCTGTGGCGGTGGTCACAATTGCGGTGAAGCGACTATCACGGCTCTCGATTTCTCACGGGGTGCTTCGGAATTTGAAGCTTTGCGTCTGGCAACGGAAAAGAGCGGCAAGACTCCGAAAGTATTCATGCTGACGATCGGTAACCTGGCTATGCGCCTGGCTCGTTCTCAGTTCTCAAGCAACTTCTTTGCTTGTGCAGGATATAAGGTCATTGATAACTTAGGCTTCGATACGGTTGAAGCCGGTGTGGAAGCCGCTGTTGAGGCTGGTGCTGAAATCGTGGTTCTTTGCTCAAGCGATGATGAATATGCAGAATTGGCTCCTGCTGCTTACAAGGCTTTGGCCGGAAGAGCAGAATTTGTTGTAGCCGGTATGCCTGCTTGCATGGAAGATCTGAAAGCAGTAGGCATCGACCAATATGTAAATGTAAAGAGCAACGTGCTTGAGACATTGAAAGCTTTCAACGTAAAATTAGGAATTAATTGATTTATGATTTATGATTTATAATTTATGATTGGCAGTTCGTTGCCATGAATCATAAATCGCAAATCATAAATGGTGAATCTCAAATCATCAGAGATATGAGACCAAATTTTAAAAACATAGATATAAAGAATGCCGGTTTTGCAGCTACTAATGCTGCCGAATGGGCAAAAGCCAATGGCATCGAGGCCAATTGGAAAACACCCGAGCACATCGAGGTGAAACCCGTATATACTAAAGAAGACCTGGAAGGTATGGAACATCTGAACTATGCTTCCGGTCTGCCTCCTTATTTGCGTGGTCCGTATAGCGGCATGTACGCTATGCGTCCCTGGACAATCCGCCAGTATGCAGGTTTCTCAACTGCTGAAGAGTCCAACGCATTCTACCGTCGTAACCTGGCTTCCGGCCAGAAAGGTCTGTCTGTCGCTTTCGACCTTCCGACGCACCGTGGTTATGATGCCGACAACGAACGTGTGGTAGGTGATGTCGGTAAAGCCGGTGTTTCTATCTGTTCGTTGGAAAACATGAAAGTTTTGTTCGATGGTATTCCTTTGAACAAGATGTCTGTATCCATGACAATGAACGGTGCCGTACTTCCTGTACTGGCATTCTATATCAATGCCGGTTTGGAACAGGGCGCCAAGTTGGAAGAGATGGCCGGTACGATCCAAAACGATATCCTGAAAGAATTCATGGTGCGTAACACTTATATCTACCCGCCTGAATTCTCCATGCGTATCATTGCCGATATCTTCGAATACACTTCTCAGAAGATGCCGAAGTTCAACTCCATCTCCATCTCCGGTTACCACATGCAGGAAGCAGGTGCGACGGCCGATATCGAAATGGCTTATACGCTTTGCGACGGTCTTGAATATCTTCGTGCCGGTGTGAATGCAGGTATCGATATCGATGCTTTCGCTCCGCGTCTGTCTTTCTTCTGGGCGATCGGTGTGAACCATTTCATGGAAATCGCCAAGATGCGTGCCGCACGTATGTTGTGGGCGAAGATCGTGAAGAGCTTCGGTGCCAAGAACCCGAAATCTCTGGCTTTGCGTACTCACTGCCAGACATCTGGTTGGTCGTTGACCGAACAGGATCCGTTCAACAACGTTGGCCGTACTTGTATTGAAGCTATGGCTGCCGCTTTGGGGCACACGCAGTCTTTGCACACGAACGCATTGGACGAAGCGATCGCTTTGCCGACAGACTTCTCTGCACGTATCGCTCGTAACACTCAGATTTATATCCAGGAAGAAACAAAGATCTGTAAGGAAATCGACCCGTGGGCTGGTTCTTACTATGTGGAATCTCTGACGAACGAATTGGTTCATAAAGGCTGGGCTTTGATCCAGGAGATCGAAAGCATGGGTGGTATGGCGAAAGCTATCGAAACCGGTCTGCCCAAGATGCGCATCGAAGAAGCGGCTGCCCGTACGCAGGCTCGGATCGACTCCGGTATCCAGACAATCGTTGGTGTGAACAAATATCGTCTACCGAAGGAAGATCCGATCGATATCCTTGAAATCGATAATACTGCCGTTCGTAACGAGCAGATCGAACTGCTGAAAGAACTGCGTGCCAACCGTGATGAAGAAGCCGTACAGAAAGCATTGGCCGACATCACGGAATGTGTTCGTACGAAGAAAGGCAACTTGCTGGAACTGGCTGTCAAGGCAGCCGGCTTGCGTGCATCACTGGGAGAAATCTCCGATGCTTGCGAAGTTGTAGTAGGTCGTTATAAAGCAATCATCAGAACTATATCAGGCGTGTATTCATCAGAAACTAAGAAAGATGCAGACTTCCAGAAGGCTTGTGAGCTGACTGCCGAGTTTGCCAAGAAAGAAGGTCGCCAGCCGCGTATCATGATCGCTAAGATGGGTCAGGACGGACACGACCGTGGTGCTAAAGTTGTAGCTACAGGTTATGCAGACTGTGGTTTCGACGTGGATATGGGACCGTTGTTCCAGACTCCGGCCGAAGCTGCCCGCCAGGCTGTAGAAAACGACGTTCACGTAATGGGTGTTTCTTCTTTGGCTGCCGGACACAAGACTTTGGTTCCGCAGGTGATCGAAGAACTGAAGAAGTTAGGACGCGAAGATATCATCGTGATAGCTGGTGGCGTTATTCCTGCACAGGATTATGACTTCCTGTACAAGGCAGGCGTTGCTGCCATCTTTGGTCCGGGTACTTCTGTGTCGAAGGCTGCCGTTCAGATCTTGGAAATCCTGTTAGGTGAAGAATAATAGCTGTAAATTTTTTATTATAATATAGTAGACTGCGTAGCTTTCGATGGAGAGTTACGCAGTTTTTTTATTACCATTATAAGTATTGATATGAACAAACAAGCAAAACTAAAACAAGATCAGGATGTGGCAAAAGATGATTTAACTATCATACTATCATATCCACATGTATATCGGTTTAAGCCAATATGTTATGGCATGATAGTTGCTGTTTTGAACTGCCATTCATCTGTCATAACCATCATGGAGAAAAACGATAATATCCTGTGTATCAATTATACGATAAAAACAGGGACCGTCCGGGAACAGGTGCAAAACCTGTTAAAGCGGCTTCTTTTTTCATCAAGACAGGCTTTTCTTTTGTCAAAAACAGCTTGCAAAGCCGCTTGAGACCCGGGTGTACCCACCACAGAGGCCCGGGTGTGGGAGAGGTGCAGACCCGGGTCTGCGCGAGGCCTTTGCGGGGGTGTGGGGATGTTTATCTGCTGTGTTGGATGCGTTTTTATGCCCTGTTTTTGCATCTTTTCCGGCGAAAAAGGTCGTTTTATATTTAAACGCCTCCGTTTTGTCGATGGTTATTATTTGAACATTCTTCTCGATTCGTTGCTTACTCATTAATAATGGTTATATTTGTGCCATAAGTAATAGTGAATAAAGCAAAAAAGGAAGAGTCGGATTTGGAAATCAGGAAAGAGATGGAGAGAAGGGTGTTGCAGGATAGGCCTATTCGCTTTGACTGGGTCATCAAACGTTTGTTGTACCGGAAGGCCAACTTCAATGTGCTCAATGGTTTTGCCGTCCTCGCGGGATTGCTGGCTATCCTTTTGCTTGTACCGTCTTGTACGACGGAGGATGAGGTTCCGGATCTCTCCGACGAGGGTACGAATGGTTGGATCTATAAGATTATGGCGGATTACTATTTGTGGAATGAGGATATGCCCGGCAAAGGAAATTTGAACTTCTCACAATCTCCAGATAAGTTCTTCGATTCATTGTTGTCTGATCAGGATGGCGTAAAATACGGAGACGGATGGCTCACTTTTTCCCGGATAGAGAAAAAGAAAGAGGATACGAAGTCTGTTACGGCAGACGATTCGTATGGTTTTGAGTTTGCATCGTATAAACACGGCGACCTTTATTATGCTTGGGTTTTGTATGTCTTGCCTGGCTCTCCTGCTGCCGAGGCCGGATTGGAACGGGGGGACTGGATTATTGCTGTTGGTAGTGAGACTCCGAATGTGACGAACTTGTCTGCTTTTTATAGCGGAGGTGAAACTACTTTCTTATTGGCAGATGCGGTAAGAAAAGGCAATGAGGTCACTTTTTATAAAAGAAAAACTATTTCGGTTGCAGCTTCCCGTGCAGTGGAAGACACGCCTTTTCTGAAAGATTCCGTCTATACGGTGGGTGGCAAGAAGGTCGGTTATTTGGTTTACAACAGTTTTTCTTCCGGTCCGGACGATGAAAGTACAATCTATGACGACCGGATGAAACAGGTCTTTGCCGGGTTTAAGGTTGAAAATGTGGACGAGTTTATATTGGATTTGCGATATAATCAGGGAGGTTTGGTCACTTGTGCGCAGTTGATGACCTCTCTTCTGGCTCCGGCCGATGCTTTGGGTAAGACATTCTGTATTATGGAGCATAACGAAAAGCAATCAAAAAGTGATGAAACTTTGCTGTTGAGAAAAAATTCTGAAATAGGAAATGCTAATCTGGACTTAAAACGCATTTACGTGCTGACAGGAAGTGTGACCGCATCTGCTTCGGAGGCCGTGATCAATTGCCTGATCCCTTATCTTACCCGTAGTAACATCACGATCATAGGAGAAAAAACGATTGGCAAGCGGGTGGGCAGCAACACTTTCGGAACCAAAGAAAAATATGGCTGGCTGTTGCATCCGATTACATTACGCATTTATAATGCCGATCACGAAGCTGACTATGCAAATGGTTTTGAACCGGATGTGAAGATCGAGGAACTGGTTATAGGAAATGATTTGTTGCCCTTCGGAGATACGAACGAGAGGCTGCTGAGTGAGGCGCTTTCGCGGATAAGCGGATTGAAGAGCCTGCCGGTACATGCGGAAAGCGAAGGTCGTATTTTGCTCACCCCGTCATCTCTCGAAAGAAAACAAACGAAAGGTCTTATCTTCGAGGAGGGAAAATAAGGCCTCTTGTGCCGTCTATGCTTGAAGGTCTTCTGCCAGCTTGGTTTTATTTTTGATATACTTACAAAGATATTTTTCTCTTCCGGCAAAAGCTCATATTTTATCCTTATTTTTGTTTCCGGTATCAACTAATTACGTTATGAAAATGATAAATTGCTTCATTCCGTTCCTTTCTTTACCCCAGGCCAGGCAAACCGTAAGAGCGTTGGGGTTATGTGACCGGATAAAGAATATCTACTTGTTAGCGACGGAAAAGATTCCCGATGAGGTCGAGGGTTGTGAGATGCTGATGATCGATTCGCCCGCCAGTACCGCTACTTTTCGGACGATTGCTTTACATGCAGATACGGCCTATACATTGTTATATACCAAATATACGGCATTCGAGCCGGGGCAGTTCGCCTTCGAACGCCTGTTGGCTATTGCCGGCGATACGAATGCCGGAATGCTTTATGCGGATCGTTACCTGTTAAAAAACGGCAACAGCCAACAGGCTCCTGTCATAGACTATCAGAAAGGAAGCTTGCGTGATGATTTTGATTTCGGCTCCCTGCTGTTTTTCCGTTCGTCCGTTTTGAAGCAGGCGGTCCGGGCGATGGATGCTGATTACCGTTTTGCCGGGCTGTATGACCTTCGCCTTCGTGTCTCGGAGCTGGCCGAACTGGTTCATGTCAATGAATATTTGTACTCGGAAGTGGAGACGGATATCCGCAAGAGCGGAGAGAAGTTGTTCGATTATGTTGATCCGAAAAACCGGGCGGTGCAGATCGAGATGGAAGCTGTTTGTACGGCCTACCTGAAACGGGTCGGCGGTTATCTTGCCCCGGACTTTGAACCGGTCACCTTCGATGCTGGCGGTTTCGAGCAGGAAGCCTCCGTTATCATCCCGGTCCGCAACCGTATCCGTACGATAGAAGATGCTATCCGTTCCGTGCTGGCACAAAAAACGACCTTCCGCTTTAATCTGATTATTGTGGATAACCATTCGACAGACGGAACTTCCGAAGCGATCGGAAAATATACCGCAGACGGACGTGTGGTTCATTTGGTTCCGGAACGTTCCGATCTGGGGATCGGCGGTTGCTGGAACGTGGGTGTGCATCATCCGGCTTGTGGCAAGTTTGCCGTCCAGCTCGATAGCGACGATGTATATAGCGGTCCTGATACGTTGCAGAAGATCGTTGATGCTTTTTACGAACAGAACTGCGCGATGGTTGTCGGAACCTATCGGATGACCGATTTCAAGATGAACGAAATACCGCCCGGCATCATCGACCATCGGGAGTGGACGCTTGAAAACGGACGTAACAATGCGCTCCGCATCAACGGTCTGGGAGCTCCCCGTGCCTTTTATACACCTGTGCTCCGGAGGATCAACCTTCCGAATACAAGCTATGGAGAAGATTATGCTTTGGGACTGCGTATCTCCCGCACTTGGCGTATCGGGCGCATCTATGATGTCCTTTACCTCTGCCGCCGCTGGGAAGACAATTCGGATGCCGCGCTCGATGTCGTGAAAATGAACGGACATAATACCTACAAAGACCGTATTCGTACTTGGGAATTGCAGGCGCGGATTGCCTTGAACGCTCATTCGCCCAAATGATTTCTTCTTGGTCTTTTGGCCGTTTGCTCACTATGGATTCTTTTTTCACTACATTTGTGTTGCGGGACAAGTTGCCGGCAACCATGAAAACACGAAGCTTATGAATGATTTGGAACGAGAAATAGAATTCCTGCTGATAGACCAAAAGCAGGATTGGAAACTGGCAAGGGAGAATTATGGTTCTTTGACCAATGTGCAGACGCGTTATTTCCAGGATGATTACAGGACAACGATTCTTCAATTTAATCCGGAACGGATTCGTTCTTCCGCAGCTAAGATCGACAAGGCATCCTTGTTGGCGCGCCCCTGTTTTTTCTGCCATCGGCCGGAAGAACAAAAGGGAGTGACGTATAATGATGCGTTTGAAATACTGGTTAATCCATACCCTATTTTCGAGGACCATCTGACCGTTCCCCTGCGTTGGCATGAAAAGCAACAGATAAAGCCTTATTACGAGGATATGCTGGACATCGTTTCGGATTTATCTGACTATGCCTTGTTCTATAATGGTCCGAAATGCGGTGCTTCCGCTCCGGATCATATGCATTTCCAAGCTGGAAAGAAAGAGGAGTTTCCGGTTGTGAGAAATTGGCCGAACTTCCCGAAACAGGTCGTTTGGGAAAGTGAACGGACTGGTTTCTATGCTTCAGTTGATCTCCTTCCGGTCTGTTTTATCCTAGTGTCGAGGGATAAGGGTGAGGCGGCGGCCGTTTTCGAGTTGTTATACGACATGATGCCGATGGGACCGGATGATTACGAACCAATGATGAACCTGTTGGTCTGGAGGGAGGATGATGTTTGGATTACCTGTATCTTCCCCCGGCGGGAATTGCGTCCATCCTGCTATTATGCCGAGGGAGATGCCAATATTCTCATCAGCCCGGCGACGGTCGAGATGGCCGGTTTATTTGTCGTCCCTTTGGAAAAGGACTTTAAGAAAGTGACATTTGCAGATCTCGAAAAGGTCTGGGAAGAGGTAAGTATTACGGAGGATGAGGAGAATGAGCTCATCCGGAAAATAAGAGATGAAGTATGACATCATATAAGTCTATGTCTGATAAGCCATCTGTACGGTCTCCTTGGTTTTGGGTTCCTTCCCTGTATTTTGCGCAGGGAATACCTTATGTCGCGGTGATGATCGTCTCTGTCCTTATGTATAAGCGCCTGGGAGTTTCAAATACCGATATCGCCCTTTATACGAGTTGGCTGAATCTGCCCTGGGTGATCAAACCTTTTTGGAGTCCTTTTGTGGATTTGCTGAAGACTAAACGCTGGTGGGTGGCCACGATGCAGTTATTGATCGGGGCAGGACTTGCCGGAGTGGCGTTTACGATCCCGACGACGTTCTTTTTCCAGGCTTCATTGGCTGTATTCTGGTTGCTGGCTTTCAGTTCCGCCACACATGATATTGCGGCGGACGGCTTTTACATGCTGGCTCTCGATTCGCATGAACAGGCTTTCTTCGTCGGTATCCGGAGTACTTTTTACCGGATTGCGATTATTGCCGGACAGGGTGTGCTGGTCATGTTTGCCGGATTTCTGGAAAACAGTACGGGGAATATCCCGCTTGCCTGGTCTGTTACATTCTTTATTTTAGGCGGGCTGTTTTTGGCTTTGTTCCTGTATCACCGGTATATACTTCCTTTGCCGAAAGGGGATAAGCCATCGGCTACGGTGACTCCTTCCACAATCTTAAAAGAGTTTTTCGCGACTTTCGCCTCTTTTTTCAAAAAGAAACAAGCCTTTGTCGCGATCCTGTTTATGCTGTTGTACCGTTTTCCGGAAGCCCAGTTGACTAAATTGGTAACGCCTTTCCTGGTCGATCCCCGCGAAGTGGGTGGCTTGGGGCTTTCGACGGCTGAAATCGGACTGGTGTACGGGACGATCGGTACGATCGGTTTGACATTGGGCGGAATATTGGGAGGTATCTCCGCCTCGGCAGGAGGATTGAAGAAATGGATCTGGCCGATGGCGTTGGCAATTTCCCTTCCTGACGCTGTCTTTATTTATTTGAGCAGTGCGTTGCCTGATAATTTGTGGATAGTCAACATTTGCGTATTTATCGAACAGTTTGGATACGGCTTTGGCTTTACGGCCTATATGTTGTATCTGATTTATTATTCCGACGGAGAACATAAGACGGCACATTATGCGATCTGTACGGCTTTTATGGCTTTGGGCCTGATGCTTCCTGGAATGGCGGCCGGCTGGTTGCAGGAACAGATGGGTTACGAGAATTTCTTCTGGTGGGTGATGGGATGTTGCCTGGTGACGTTGCTTGTCACGGCCTGCCTGAAGATCGATCCCGAATTCGGGAAGAAGAAACAAGGAAATAACTAAATATATTTGCTTTGTATGGTGGCGAAAACGATATTGATAGCGGATGGCGGTTCCACGAAAACGGATTGGAGTATTGTGTCCGGCAATCGGGAGATAGACCGGATCAGGACAGGAGGAATTAATCCTTTTTTCCAGACGGAAGAGGAGATCTCGGCTGAGATAAGGGACAATCTGATTCCCCGGATAAGGGAGTCCGATTCTGTCGGGGCCGTTTACTTTTATGGTGCCGGATGTGCATTCACGGAAAAGAACGAGATTATACGCCGTTCTGTCACGCGCTATCTGCCGGTCCCGGTGGAGGTCGGCAGCGATTTGCTGGCAGCCGCCCGTGCCCTTTGTGGAGACAGCCCCGGCATTGCTTGTATTTTGGGGACCGGTTCCAACTCCTGTCTGTATGACGGAAAGGGTATTGTCAAGAGCATATCTCCGTTGGGCTTTGTCTTGGGAGATGAGGGGAGTGGCGCCGTACTTGGAAAATTGTTGGTTGGGGATGTGTTGAAGAACCAGTTGCCGGCAGCTTTGCAAGAGGCTTTTTGGGCGGAGTCCGGTTTGACACCGGCCATCATTATGGAAAAGGTTTATAAAGGGTCTTTCCCGAATCGTTTTTTGGCAAGCCTGTCTCCTTTTTTGCTCCGGCATATGGAAGAACCTGCAATACGTGATCTGGTGAACAATAGCTTCCGGGCGTTCTTTGCCCGCAATGTCATGCAGTATGATTACCGGGAGCATCCTGTCTATCTGACAGGCTCCATTGCTTGGTATTATCAGGATATATTGAAAGATGTTGCTCGTGAGTTCGAGCTTCGATTAGGAACGATCGTTCAAAGTCCGGTTCAAGGTCTGATCCACTATCACTGTGTTTTATAAATAATAAATTATCTAATTCGGTTTTTATCATGAAAAAATCTTTATTCTTATTGTGTTTGCTTCTGGGTATGTTGGGTAATTGTGCGTTGGTGTTGGCACAACCAGCCCAGAAGTTGGTCAATGTGGTGGTTTCGCCTGATCGTATCGATTGGAAATGCAAGGCGAAGGAAGAAGTCAAGTTTACGGTACAGGTTTTCAAGAATGAGAATTTGTTGAAAGATGTAGTTGTCGATTATGAGTTGGGACCGGAATATTTTCCGACGGTTGTAAAGAAAGACGTTCGTTTGGCGGATGGAAAAACGATACTGAAAGCGAAGATGAATGAACCCGGATTCTTGCGTTGCAGGGTGACGGCCAAAGTGGACGGACGGAAGTATGAAGGGATGGCGACAGTTGGCGTGGATGAAACGAGGATTCGGCCGACGACGGTCAATCCGGAAGATTTTGATGCTTTCTGGACCGGTGCGATCGCTGAAGCCCGTAAGCAGCCGCTAGATCCCAAGATGACTTTGTTGCCGGAAAGATGCACTTCTACGCAGAATGTCTATCATGTCAGTTTCCAGAATGAACGCCCCGGTTCCCGTATATATGGCATTCTGATTGTACCGAAGAAAACTGGTAAATATCCGGCGGTCCTCCAGGTTCCAGGAGCGGGCATACGTCCTTATAACGGATTCAATTTGGGAGAAGATATCATTACGTTGGAGATTGGAATACATGGTGTTCCTGTGACGATGCCGCAGGAAGTGTATAACAACTTGGCTGCTGGAGCATTGAACGGATATAATGCAATGAACAAGAATAATCGCGATACGCATTACTACAAACGGGTCTATCTCGGTTGCGTGCGGGCTGTGGACTTCCTCTATTCTTTGCCTGAGTTTGATGGAAATACAGTCGGTGTGACCGGTGGAAGCCAGGGAGGAGCCTTGTCTATTGTCACGGCCGGACTAGACCCGCGTATCAAGTTTCTTGCTGCTTTCTATCCGGCCTTGTGCGATTATGCCGGCTATCTGCATAAACGTGCGGGAGGCTGGCCGCATTACTACCGGAATGCGCAGCCTGTGGCAAACGAAGTGGAAACGCTCGCTTACTTTGATGTCGTGAATTTTGCCCGCCGGGTGAACGCTCCGGGCTGGTATAGCTGGGGATATAATGATGTGACTTGTCCTCCGACATCCATGTATTCGGCCTACAATGTTATTCCGGGAGTGAAGGACTTGCATCTTTACCTCGAAACCGGTCACTGGACATATCCGGAACAGCAGTCGGAACGTATTGAATGGTTGAAAGATAAATGCGGGAAGTAAATACGTTTCCCGGTTAATAATAATGCATGTATGTCGAATTTAAAGTATTTTTTAGCGGGGGTGTTAATTATGGCAATAACATCGTGTATGCAAAAGGATAGTGAATTGTTTTTGTTTGTCGGATCGTATGCGGATGCTACAGACCCTGGTATAAATCTGTTTCGCTTCGATGTGGAGAAAGGGACGGCTGTGCCGGTGAAAAGCCTGTCGGGCATTCAGGACCCTTCTTATCTGACAGTGAGCCGGGATGGCAAGTTTGTCTATTCGGTAAGTGAAACTGCTGTGCCGGACGCGAAAGTATGTGCCTATTCGTTTGACAAGCAAACCGGGACGCTTTCTTTGCTGAACGAGCAGCATACGGATGGGAGCGCTCCCTGCTATATCTGGGTGGACAGTAAACGCCGGATGGCTGTCACGGCCAACTACAACGGCGGAAGCATAAGTGTTTTCTCCATCTCGGCCGATGGAGCTTTGCTACCGGCTGAAGTATATGCGTATGAAGGAGGAAGCCCGGGGGCCGAACGCCAGGCGGTCCCGCATCTGCATTGCGTGTACGCTTCTCCGGATGAGAACTATCTGTATGCCAACGATCTGGGAACGGACCGGATTTATAAATACGAGATCGTTGCTTCCGATAAAGGCTTGAGTTTGCGGGAAGGGACGCCTTCCTCTTTTAGTTTGCCGGCGGGAGAAGGTCCGCGCCATACGGTTTTTCATCCGAACGGGAAATGGGCTTACCTGATTAGCGAGCTTTCGGGCCGCGTCGCTCTCATGTATTACGACAAGGGCAACCTGACCCCGGTCCGGTTTGTAGAAGCCGATACGTTACATGTCTCCGGTAGTGCCGATATACACATCACACCGGACGGTCGTTTCCTATATGCCTCTAACCGTCTGAAAGGTGACGGTATCGCGATTTTTTCTATCGATCTGGAAAACGGGCAATTGACAAAGATTGGTTATCAGCTGACCGGTATTCATCCGCGTAATTTCGTCATCACCCCCAACGGCAAGTTCCTGCTTTGCGCTTGTCGGGATAGTCATATCGTGCAGGTTTACGAAATAGACAAGCAAAGCGGTTTGTTGAAAGATACGGGAAAAGACATCCGGGTTAGCAAGCCTGTTTGCTTGAAGTTTACCGACATGTAAATGTGATATTTTTAGTAGCTTTGCAACGTGTAAATTGTAATAAGCTATGTCATTCATTAAGATAACGGAACAGAATTCTCTCTATAACGACCTGGAACGGAAGTCCGTCCGGGACTTGCTTGAAGATATCAATACGGAAGATCAGAAAGTGGCGTTGGCTGTCCGAGAGACAATCCCCAAAATAGAAGAATTGGTTTTGCAGATCGTTCCCCGCATGAAGCAGGGCGGACGGATCTTTTATCTGGGAGCCGGAACCAGCGGGCGGTTGGGAGTTTTGGATGCTTCCGAAATCCCCCCGACGTTTGGGATGCCTTCCACACTGATTGTCGGCTTGATAGCTGGTGGCGATACTGCCCTCCGGAATCCTGTGGAGAATGCTGAAGACGATGAGGAACGCGGCTGGCAGGAATTGCTGGAGCACCGGGTTAATACGAAGGATACCGTGATCGGCATTGCTGCTTCCGGGACGACTCCTTATGTGATCGGTGCCCTTCGCAAAGCACGTGAACAGGGTATCCTGACCGCCTCCATTTCCAGCAATCCAGATTCACCGATGGCGATGGAGGCCGATGTCGCAATCGAAATGATTGTCGGGCCGGAGTTCCCGTATGAAATCCGGCACGGGGCAGAAAATGATCCTGAACATGATCTCTACCTCCGTTATGATCCGATTGGGTAGGGTTAAAGGAAACCGGATGGTCAATATGCAGCTCACCAATCAGAAACTTATAGACCGTGGAACCCGCATGGTTGCCGAGGAATTGAATCTTCCCTATAACCAATCCCGCCATCTGCTGTTGATGTACGGCTCCGTTCAGGAAGCTGTCGAGGCTTACCGCAAAGCTTAACGGGTCTGGAGTCGGTTTCAGCTTTTTTCTGTAAGAAGATGAGAAATATATGGAAAATATCTTTATATTTGTCCCATGCATTGTTCCTGCTTCGCAATCTGCGGAAAAGGATTAAAAGGGAATCGGGTGCAAATCCCGGACAGTCCCGCTGCTGTAAGCTTCAAAACGGATTGGGCAATTCTTTTATGCCACTGACGCGAGTTGGGAAGGCGCTCATACCGGAAGTAAGTCAGAAGACCTGCAACGCATATTTTTTCGACGGCTTCGAGGATAGGCCGGAAGAGAACTGTGAAGCCGTAGGCTTTTGCCTTTCTTTATTTCCGTTTCCCGTAGCTATTTACTTGTTTTTAATTATTTTGCCATAATAATTAGGAAAAGAGGCATGAATCTGTGGGTGGGATGAGCTCCGCCTCGATTCATGCTTTCCTTTTATGAGTGTGATTAATCTTCCGGCTTTTGTCGTATAAACCTTTTTTTCGTACCTTTGTGCGTTTCCTCCATAAAGAGAGGAAGATAAATACGACTTCAAATTTGTATATGGAAATGAGAAAAACAGTATTATATGGCGTTTTGGCCTTTTGTTTGGTTGTGTTGAATTCTTGTTTGGGAGACCCGGCCACCCAATTGACGATGGCAAACCAGGCAGGGGTAGTGGTGACCGGTTACGGACCTGGTAAGGCTATTTATACCAAGGGGGACGTAGTGGTCTCTTCGGAAGATTTCCAGAATGCCAATGTGGAAAACGGAGAATGTATTTTGTTTGATTATTCCATCGATTACGGGGTCGCAAACAATATGGGGGCAGGGACGGATACCAGTTATACCGAGGCTATTATTTATGAAAATACGATCTCGGAGGTTAATCGTTGGAACTTCTATAATACGTTGACCGATACCTCTATTGTTGCAAAGGACGAACTGTTGCTTTCTTCCCTCCAGGCGCGTTCCGCTTATATCAGAGGCAATTTGTTCCTGTTCACGGAGATAAGCAATCACCCGGCAAACCAAGTGGACAGTTTCTCTTTGTCCTATAATTCGGATAAATTGTTGGGAGACGATAATATTTATAGCCTCTACCTCCGCACGATCAGAATCAAGGCGGACACGACAAGAGGCGAGGCGATGATTATTCCTTGTGCGTTCAATATCGAAGATCTGGTGAAAAAGGCGGAAAAGAATCATTCGGATGAACTGAAGTTCCGGATTAACTATGCATATTCGTTCGGGAAGGATTCTGCATCGATAAACTGGAAAAGTTCCGACGTGTTTACAATAGACTTGACAGGAAAAGGCAAATAAAATGATAAATAGCAAACGAGCGTATTGAAAAATGTATAAAGAGATATTTAAATTGGTTGTAGCCATCATCTCCCAGCCGGGAAAGGCGTGGGATATTCTGACGAGAAAAGAAGAAAAGGACGATGAGTTTTTATCCCGGTTTGTGTATCCTCTCATCGGATTCGTTACGGTTGCTGCTTTTTTAGGCGTGCTGTTCACTCGGAAGGAGTTTGATGTCGAACTGGCGTTGAAGTCGTCTATCCGGACATTAGTCGCTGCGTTCGGCGGCTTTTATCTGGCTTCCTATTTGCTGAATGAGATTTGGCAGGGATGGTTCAAACGGGAGAAGGATATGAAACTGTGTCAACGCTTTGTCGGCTATTCGTCTTCGTTGATGTTTGCATTGAACATCGTGTTGATGTTACTTCCGGAGTTTTTCTTTTTGCGTATATTTGTGTTATATACATTTTATATCGTATGGGAAGGGGCCGGCCCTTATATGCAGGTGGAGGAGAAGATACGCCTGAAGTTTGTCGGGACCGCGACCGGTCTGATTTTGCTGACGCCCTGGTTGATCGAGGTAATTCTTTCCATGCTGATGCCCGGTTTACGTTTTTGATAGGAGAATAAGATGAAAGAGAAGATTAGTAATAACATACAGATAAAGAACAAGCGGGCGACTTTCGATTATGAGTTGCTCGACACGTTTACGGCAGGGATCGTGCTGACCGGTACGGAGATCAAATCGATACGCTTGGGAAAGGCGAGTCTGGTTGATACGTTTTGTATTGTGGAGAAGGGGGAATTGTGGGTGAAGAATATGTATGTGGCAGAATATTTCTACGGGACATACAATAACCATACGGCTCGCCGTGACCGCAAGCTGTTGCTGACTAAAAAGGAATTGCGGAAGATTGAAAGCGCTGCCCGCAATAATGGCTTTACAATTATTCCGACACGTCTTTTTATTAATGATAAAGGACTGGCCAAAGTCGTTGTGGCTATTGCCAAAGGTAAGAAGGAATATGACAAACGCGACTCTATCAAGGAACGGGACGACCGCCGGGAGATGGATCGTGCATTTAAACGGTAACGAACCTTTATGGATAAAGAAATATTTTTGAATCTCCTGAAAGAACGCATTTTGATTCTGGACGGAGGAATGGGTACGATGGTCCAGGGATTTAAACTGACCGAGAAAGATTATCGCGGAAAACAGTTTGCCGATTGGACGAGCGACCTGAAAGGAAATAACGACCTGTTATGTATCACCCGGCCGGATGTGATCAAATCGATCCACCGTCAGTATCTGGATGCCGGTGCCGATATTTTTGCTACCAACACTTTCAATGCAAATGCTATCTCGATGGAGGATTACGGCATGCAAGGGCAGGTGAGAAATATCAATTTGGCTGCCGGAAAATTGGCGCGTGAGGTGGCCGATGGCTTTATGAAGGAGCATCCGGATCGCACGATCTTTGTAGCTGGTTCTGTCGGCCCAACTAATAAGACAGCTTCGATGAGCCCTGACGTGAGCGATCCGGCTTACCGTGCTGTCACCTACTTGGATTTGTATAGTGCCTATAAAGAACAGGTAGACGCTTTGGTAGACGGGGGCGTGGATATCGTTTTGTTTGAGACGACTTTCGACACGCTGAATGTGAAAGCCGGACTGGAAGCCGCCGAGGCTGTGTTGAAGGAAAAAGGCAAGGATTTACCAATTATGCTTTCTCTGACGTTATCTGCCCAGGGAGGACGTACGTTTTCGGGGCAGACATTGCTTGCGTTTTTGGCTTCCGTGCAACATACCAATATTGTTAGTGTCGGTCTGAACTGCTCTTTCGGTGCTGCCGATATGAAGCCTTTTCTGGCTGAATTGGCAAAACATGCTCCCTATTATATAAGTGCTTATCCGAACGCCGGTCTGCCGAACAGTTTCGGTTCCTATGATGAGACGCCGGAAAAGATGGCTGTTCATGTAAAATCTTTTATTGACGAAGGGCTGGTGAATATATTGGGAGGCTGTTGTGGTACGACGCCGGCCCATATTGCCAAATATCCCGAACTGGTGAAAGGGGCCAAGCCGCATGTACCGGCTCCGAGGCCCGATTGTCTTTGGTTGTCCGGTCTGGAGTTGCTGGAAGTAAAGCCGGAAAATAATTTCGTGAATGTCGGCGAACGATGCAATGTGGCTGGTTCACGTAAGTTCTTGCGCCTGATCAAGGAAGAAAATTATGAAGAGGCTTTGACAATTGCCCGCAAGCAGGTGGAAGACGGCGCGCAGGTGATCGATATCAATATGGATGACGGAATGTTGGATGCCGTGAAGGAGATGACGACTTTCTTGAACTTGATCGCATCCGAACCTGATATTTCCCGTGTTCCCGTGATGATCGACTCTTCTAAATGGGAGGTGATCGAAAAAGGTTTGATGTGCGTGCAGGGTAAAAGTATTGTGAATTCGATTTCTTTGAAAGAAGGAGAAGAGGTTTTCCTGCAACATGCCGCTCGCATCAAACAGTTGGGTGCAGCTACGGTCGTAATGGCTTTTGATGAAAAGGGGCAGGCAGACACGTTTGAACGGAAGATCGAGGTTTGCGGACGTGCTTACCGTCTCCTCCGGGAGAAAGTCGATTTCGATCCGAACGGAATTATTTTCGATCCGAATGTGCTGGCTATCGCTACCGGTATGGAAGAACATAACGGGTACGGACTTGACTTTATCCGTGCCGTGGAATGGATCAAGAAGAACCTGCCGGGGGCGAAGGTGAGCGGCGGTGTCAGCAATCTTTCCTTCTCTTTCCGTGGAAATAATTATGTGCGGGAGGCCATGCATTCCGTATTCCTGTATCATGCGATTAACAAAGGCATGGACATGGGGATCGTGAACCCGTCGTCGTCCGTACTCTATGAAGATATAGAACCTGCTTTCCGTATGTTGTTGGAAGACGTCATTCTGGCACGCCGTCCGGAAGCAGCTGAAGAACTGATTGCATATGCCCAGAACCTGCATGTAAAAGCGCAGGAGGGAGAAGGTGAAAAGCAGGAAGTCTGGCGTGAATATCCGTTGAAGGAACGTCTGGAAAACGCTCTGATAAAAGGAGTCGGCGATCATTTGGAAGAAGATTTAAAGGAAGCCTTGAAGGAATATCCGCGTGCGGTGGATATTATCGACGGACCGCTGATGGGTGGGATGAATAAGGTAGGCGAATTGTTTGGTGCTGGAAAAATGTTCCTACCGCAGGTTGTCAAGACTGCCCGTACGATGAAAAAGGCAGTCGCCATCTTGCAACCGGCGATCGAGGCAGAAAAGGTCTCTTCCGATTCTGCTAAGGCAGGAAAGGTTCTGTTTGCGACAGTGAAAGGTGACGTGCATGACATTGGAAAGAATATTGTTTCGATCGTCCTGGCTTGCAATAATTATGAGGTGATCGATTTGGGAGTGATGGTTCCGGCAGACGTGATTGTAAAAAAGGCAATTGAAGAAAAGCCCGACCTGGTCTGTCTTTCCGGTCTGATCACGCCTTCGCTCGAAGAGATGGTGCATGTGACGGACGAGATGCAGAAAGCCGGCCTGAGCATTCCCATAATGGTGGGCGGCGCCACGACTTCGAAGTTGCATACGGCCATTAAGATCGCTCCGCATTATGACTATCCGGTCATTCATGTGCTGGACGCCTCGCAAAACCCGTTGATTGCGGCCAAACTGTTGAACCCGGATACGCGCGATGCTTATATCGCCCAGCTGAACAGTGAGTATGAAGCTCTGCGTGCCTCTGTGAATAAGAAAAAAGAGATACTGGTCCCGTTGGCGGAAGCCCGGACGAATCGTCCGGTGATCGATTGGGCTTCTTATAACCCGGTTGTCCCGGCTCGGAACGGGGTACAGGTGATTCCTTCTATTCCTTTGGAAGAAATAATTCCATATATTCATTGGACCTTCTTTTTTAGTGCCTGGAAACTGAATGGGCGTTTCTCGGAAATTGCGCAGATCCACGGCTGTGACGCTTGTCGTGCCGCCTGGCTGGCCGAATTCTCGGAAGCGGACCGGACGAAGGCGTCGGAGGCTATGCAGTTATACAAGGATGCAGTTAAGTTGTTGGATCGCTTGGTTGAGATGAAAGCCGAGTATTGCAAGGCGGTTTATGGTTTCTTCCCGGCAAATGGTGATGGGGATAATATCCGTGTGGGGGAAGTCTTGCTTCCAGTTTTGCGTCAACAGGCGAAAAAAGAGGAAGGAATCTATAAGTCGTTAGCCGATTATGTGATGCCAGTATCGGAAGGGCGTACGGATTATGTCGGCGCTTTCGTGGTGACGGCCGGTGTCGGTGCAGAATCTCTGAAAGAGCGATTTGAGCAGGAAGGTGACACCTATAATTCCATGTTGCTGCAAACCTTGACCGACCGTTTGGCCGAGGCTACGGCCGAATATCTCCATGAAAAGGTCCGTAAGGAATATTGGGGATATGCTCCGGATGAATCGCTTTCCATCTCCGACCTGTATAAAGTGAAATATCAGGGAATACGTCCGGCTATCGGTTATCCTTCATTGCCGGACCAGCTTTTGAACTACACGTTGGATAAGTTGTTAAATATGTCACAGATCGGTGTCCGGTTGACGGAAAACGGCGCTATGTATCCGACGGCGACGGTGAGCGGCATTTATATTGCACATCCGGATTCCCAATATTTCATGATTGGTAATATTGATGAAGAACAGATGAAAGATTATGCCTGTCGCCGGAATCTGTCGGAAGCGGAAGTGAAGAAGTTATTGAATAAAAACATTTCAAATTGAAATATATACGCTGGATAGTCTTGTCTCTCCTTCTGGCCGGTATCTGGTGCGCCATGCGTTCGCCGGATATAGGAGAGGCGTATGCCCGGAATGTATATCCTTATATATCGGGTGCTTTGTCCTGTTTTTCTTCTCTATTTTCTTTTTCGATAGGTGATTGCCTGATATACGGTAGTATGGCCGGTTTGCTTGCTTATCTGGTTTATGCCATTGTGAAGAAACGTTCCTGGCGGGCGACAGCCGGACGGATGATCGAATATTTGTTGTGGATATATGTCTGGTTTTATCTGGCTTGGGGATTGAATTATTTCAGGAAAGACTTTTTTACACGGACGGAAATCCCGTATGCGGCTTATTCAGCCGACGCTTTTCGTTCGTTCTTATCCACTTATACAGATTCGTTGAATGCGTCCTTTGTGCCTGTCGAAAAAATAGATAAGGCCCTCGTCGCAGAGGAAGTGAAAAAGGGATATCATGAAATTGCCGGGCGTTTCTCTTTAGTCAGTCCTGCCGGGTATTTGCATCCGAAGCCGATGTTAATGCCCTTTTTGATGAGTGGAGTGGGGGTATTGGGGTATATGGGACCGTTTTTTACCGAATATAATCTGAACCCTGATCTGCTCCCGGTCCAGTATCCGTTTACTTATGCACATGAAATGGCGCATGTGTTAGGAATATCCAGCGAGGCGGAAGCGAATTTGTATGGTTTTCTCGTCTGTTCCCGTTCCGGAGTGCCGGAAATCCGGTTTTCGGCTTATTTTGCTTTGTTGCCTTATGTGTTGAGCAATGCCTACGGCTTATTGTCGGAAGAGGAGTTTAATGAATGGAAAGAGACGATCTCCCCCGAGGTAAAAGATCTTTACAACCGGAAAGTCGCTTACTGGGAGAATTTGTACAGCCCGTTTATAGGCGAGATCCAGAGTACCGTTTACAACTGGTTCTTGAAAGGAAACAACATTCCCTCCGGCCGGAAGAATTATTCGGAAGTGGTGGCATTATTGATGGCGCTGGGAAATACGTCCGGAGAGATTTGAGTCCTTGCTGTTTCCATATTGCCTAATTCGAATTAAATCACTACCTTTGCGGCAATTTTTGAGAAGATAGATAAATATAACGCATATGAGTAAGAAATTTGCCGAATACTCGAAACTTGACTTGTCGAACGTCAATAAAGAGGTGCTGAAGAAATGGCAGGATGGCGACATCTTCCATAAGAGTCTTGAAATCCGCGAAGGACATCCCTCGTTTGTCTTTTATGAAGGTCCTCCTTCTGCAAACGGTATGCCTGGTATTCACCATGTGATTGCCCGTTCGATTAAGGATATTTTCTGCCGTTATAAGACCATGAAAGGATATCTTGTCAACCGTAAGGCGGGATGGGATACACACGGACTTCCAGTAGAGCTGGGAGTTGAAAAAACATTGGGTATCACCAAAGAAGATATCGGCAAAAAGATCTCTGTGGCCGAATATAATGCCGCCTGCCGCCGCGACGTGATGAAGTTCACGAAGGAATGGACGGATCTGACACAGAAGATGGGATATTGGGTCGACCTTGAAAACCCGTATATCACTTACGACAATCGTTATATCGAAACATTGTGGTACCTGCTGAAGGAACTGTATAAGAAAGGATTGCTTTACAAAGGGTACACGATCCAGCCGTATTCGCCGGCTGCCGGAACGGGGCTTAGCTCGCACGAGTTGAACCAGCCGGGTTGCTATCGCGATGTAAAGGATACGACTTGTACGGCTCAGTTCCGTATTCTCGATCCGAAACCGGAGATGGCGGGATTTGGCGAACCGTTCTTCTTGGCATGGACCACTACTCCGTGGACTTTGCCTTCCAACACGGCTCTTTGTGTGGGTCCAAATTTCACTTATGTGGCTGTTCAGACCTATAATCCATATACAGGTATGCCGATGACGGCTGTTTTGGCTAAGGACTTGTTGAATGTGTATTTCAATCCGAAAGCCGCCGATCTGGCTCTGACCGATTATAAACCGGGCGATAAACTGGTGCCATTCAAAGTGGTCGGCGAATGGAAAGGACCGGAACTGGCCGGCATGCATTACGAGCAGCTGATCCCGTGGGTCAATCCGGGAGAAGGTGCTTTCCGGGTAATCACCGGCGACTATGTGACGGTGGAAGATGGTACGGGTATCGTACATATCGCTCCGACTTTCGGTGCGGATGACGACCGTGTGGCAAAAGCAAGCGGCGTACCTCCTTTGATGATGATCGACAAAGATGGGAACCGTCGTCCGATGGTCGATATGACAGGTAAATTCTATCTGCTGGAAGACCTCGATCCCGAGTATGTTCAGGAGCATATGAATGCTGCCGACTATGATCCGTGGCAGGGCAAGTTCGTGAAGAACGCTTACGATGCGACAAAGGGAGAAAAAGACGAAACGCTGGATATCGAAATCTGCATGATGCTGAAAGCGCAGAACCGTGTGTTCCGCATCGAGAAGCATGTCCACAACTATCCGCACTGTTGGCGTACGGACAAGCCTGTGTTGTACTATCCGCTGGATAGCTGGTTTATCCGCACGACCGCTTGCCGCGAACGGATGATTGAACTGAACAATACGATCAACTGGAAACCGCAGAGCACCGGCACGGGACGTTTCGGCAAATGGTTGGAAAACCTTCAGGACTGGAACCTGAGCCGTAGTCGCTACTGGGGAACGCCGTTGCCTATCTGGCGTACCGAAGACGGGGCGGAAGAAATCTGCATCGGTTCGGTTGAAGAACTGTACAATGAAATTGAGAAATCCGTAAAAGCCGGGCTGATGGAGTCCAACCCGTATAAGGAATTGAAATTCCAGCCGGGCGAATATACGAAGGAGAACTACGAAAAGATCGACCTTCACCGTCCGTATGTGGATGATGTGATTCTGGTTTCCGAAAGCGGTAAGCCGATGAAGCGCGAGACCGACCTGATCGACGTATGGTTCGATTCCGGCGCGATGCCTTATGCTCAGATTCATTATCCGTTCGAGAACAAGGAAATCTTCGACGACCGCAAGGTTTATCCGGCCGATTTCATCGCCGAAGGCGTCGACCAGACACGCGGATGGTTCTTTACTTTGCATGCGATTGCTACGATGGTATTCGATAGCGTGTCGTATAAAGCCGTCGTTTCGAACGGCTTGGTGTTGGACAAGAATGGCAACAAAATGTCCAAACGTCTGGGTAATGCCGTCGATCCGTTCGCCACGATTGAGCAGTACGGTTCCGATCCTTTGCGCTGGTACATGATTACGAACGCCTCTCCGTGGGATAACATCAAGTTTGATATCGACGGTATCGAAGAAGTTCGCCGCAAGTTCTTCGGTACATTATATAATACATATTCGTTCTTCGCCTTGTATGCGAATGTGGACGGTTTCGATTATTCCGAACCGGATGTGGATTGGAAAGAACGTCCCGAAATCGACCGTTGGATTCTGTCGTTGCTGAATTCGTTGGTAAAGGATGTGGATGGATTCCTGGATACATACGAACCGACCCGTGCCGGACGTGCGATCTCTGATTTCGTAAACGATAACCTGAGTAACTGGTATGTGCGCCTGAACCGCCGCCGTTTCTGGGGTGGAGGTATGACGACCGACAAGTTGTCCGCTTACCAGACTTTGTACACCTGTCTGGAAACGGTCGCCAAGTTGATGGCTCCGATCGCGCCGTTCTATGCAGACCGGTTGTTCTGTGACCTGATCGCCGCTACCGGACGCGAAAAGGTTGAATCTGTCCACCTGTCCGAATTCCCGGTTTGCAATGAGGCAATGATCGACAAGGACCTGGAAGAACGTATGCAGATGGCTCAGGATGTGTCTTCTATGGTGCTGGCTTTGCGCCGTAAGGTGAACATCAAGGTGCGTCAGCCGCTTCAAACCATCATGGTCCCGGTTGTGGATGCCCACCAGCAGGAAAGCATCGAAGCCGTGAAAGCGCTGATCTTGAACGAGGTCAATGTGAAGGAACTGAAGTTTGTCGATAATGCCGCCGGTATTTTGGTGAAGAAGATCAAGCCGGACTTCAAGAAGCTGGGCCCGCGTTACGGCAAGATCATGAAGGCATTGGCCGCCGCTATCCAGGCGATGAGCCAGGACGAAATCAATGCGTTCGAGAAAGCCGGAACATTTACGCTGACCGTCGAAGGACAGGAGGCGATGATCGAACGTGCAGACGTCGAAATCATCTCCGAAGACATACCGGGCTGGTTGGTTGCGAACGAAGGCCGCTTGACGGTGGCGCTGGATATCACCGTGACGGAAAACCTCCGCAAGGAAGGGCTGGCGCGTGAGTTGGTAAACCGTATCCAGAACCTGCGTAAGAGCAGCGGTTACGACATTACTGACAAAATATCCGTCACTGTCCTTTCGAACGATGGGATGGACGAGGCGATCAAGGACTTCAATTCCTATATCGCAAACCAGGTGTTGGCTGTATCAGTGGAAATTACGGATGTGATCAGCGACGCGACCGAGATGGATTTCGAAGACTTCAAGCTTTCGGTCCGGATCGAAAAAGCATAAATATTCAATGAATAATGAATAATTAATAATGAACAATGGAAGAATTGCTTATATTTGTGGGCAAGAGAAAAGGAAATCTTTCTCATTGTTGAATTATTCATTATTCATTCTTGATTGTTAATTATTAATTTAAATGAACCATGGCAGAAAAGACAAGATATTCGGATGCCGAACTTGAGGAGTTCCGCGCCATAATATTGGAAAAGCTGGAAAAGGCGAAAAAAGATTATGACCTGTTGAGATCCGGTGTCACCAATTCTGACGGCAATGATGTCGCCGATACATCTCCTACGTTTAAAGTATTGGAGGAAGGTGCTGCGACTTTATCGAAGGAAGAGGCCGGTCGTTTGGCACAACGCCAGATGAAGTTTATCCAGAACTTGCAGGCGGCATTGATCCGGATTGAGAATAAGACATACGGTATTTGCCGCGAGACCGGTAAATTGATCCCGAAAGAAAGATTACGTGCAGTACCTCACGCTACGTTGAGTATCGAAGCTAAACAGGGAGGTGCCAAGTAAATGAGATATTCCAAAGGTTGGGGAGCAGCGTTGATTGTGATGCTGCTCCTTATTCTTGACCAGGCTCTTAAAATATGGATTAAAACTCACATGCAGCTGCATGAGAGTATCGAAATTACTCCGTGGTTTTATTTGTACTTCACCGAGAATCCGGGAATGGCTTTCGGGATAGAAGTGATCGGTAAGTTGTTTTTATCGGTATTCCGTATTATAGCTGTCGGCTTTATCGGTTATTACCTGTATAAGCTGGTGAAACAGAATTATGCCTTTGGCTTTATCGCCTGTATCTCGTTGATCTTTGCAGGGGCTATTGGGAACATCATCGACTCTATATTCTATGGGGTGGTGTTCGATCATAGTTTTGGACAGGTAGCCTCATTTATGCCGGAGGGTGGAGGCTATGCCAGTTGGTTGCACGGGAAAGTGGTCGATATGTTCTATTTTCCTTTGATACAGACGGTGTTGCCCGAATGGATTCCGGTGTGGGGAGGAGAGGAGTTCATCTTTTTCCGTCCGATCTTTAACTTGGCCGATTCGGCGATTTGCGTAGGCGTCTTTTTGTTGTTGCTGTTCTACCGTCATACATTGTCGACAAGTCTCTCAAAAGAAAAATAAAAGAATTGATGCGGAACAGGCTGCATAGATATAGATATAATGTCGTTTTGTTGCTGGCAACCTGGCTGGTTGCCTGTAGCAAAGTACCGGATGACATTCTTTCGGAAAAGAAAATGCAAGCTGTACAGGTGGATATGCAATTGGCAGAAGCTATGATTAACTTGGACAGCAAGGCGTTTTCCGATAATGCCCGTAAGGAGGCTCTATATCAGTCCATCTTCCGCAAATACGATATCACACAAGCCGAGTACGACAGTTCGCTCATTTGGTATGGACGGCATCTGGATATTTATATGAAGGTGTATGACCGTGTGCTGGCCGATTTGAATAAACGGCAGAAAGCGTTAGGCGACGTACAGGCTTTGGCTGCACCTGTTTCCAAACAGGATTCGGTGGATATCTGGCCTCGTCGCACCTCTTTAAGATTGGAACCCGATGCTCTGTTTAACGGTGTGACGTTCGACATCAAACCGGAAACGAACTATTCGTCCGGCAGCACGTTTGTGTTGGGGATGAATGTCTGGGGTATCAATAAAGGGATGGTCTATAAACCGGAAATACGCATAAGTGCTGATCAGGGCGATACGATCGTGACTGTCAATGACAAGGTGCTTCGTGATGGTTATCATGAAACCGTTTTGAAGACAGTTCCGACCAAGCAGGTTAAACGCGTGTATGGGTATATTTTTATGAACAATGCCGATTCTTCCTACTACAAAGTTTATCTGGACAGCCTGAACCTCATGAAATATAATTACGGTCGTCTGACCGATATGGCAAAAGATTCGTCTGCCGTAAAAATATCCACAGCGGAATAAAAAGTGTTATGCGCCGGATCGCTTCCCATTATATCTATTGGAGACAGTTCTACCGGCTGCACTATGTCGAGTTGAATGATAACGGCGTATTGGCCGGAATTTTCCCTTTGGAAGGGGAAATTGCGGGTACGGAGTTCTATGACGGCATCTTGATCCTTGTACCTATTCCCGCGCTTGACGCAGGGGCGCAGGAGAACAAGCGGTGTCATCAGGATTCTTATTCTGACACATCTTTTGTAATTCCGAGTCAAGCGCGGGAACAGGGCACTTTTGACATGCTGCCGGGAGAACAGTTGGCAGATGCCTTGGAACGTCAAGGTTTTACAGGTATTGCTGAAGCGGGTTCGCCTGTTTGTGTGCTGTTATTGGGCGGCATTCCCCTGGCAACGGCGAAATTCGGCGCAGATGACAGCCGTAGCGATGGCTACATTCAAAGACTCTGATGTTTCTCTTTCGGGTGGAAAGCTTGGAATATAAAGTTTTTGATTAATCAACTTTTCTATTTGCGGACGTATTCCGTTCCCTTCGTTCCCCATCACGATGATTCCGTTTGCCGACAATTCCTTTGTGTACATGTTTTCTCCGTCGAGGAATGTACCGAACAACGGAATTTGTCTTGCCGCCTGGGCTTTCAGGTAGTCTTCCAGTTCCGTATAATGGACTTTTACATGTGCCAGTGCGCCCATTGTGGCCTGCACAGTCTTCGGACTGAAGACATCTGCGGTGTCGGGGCTGCAAACGATATGTTCGATGCCGAACCAGTCGGCAAGGCGTATGATGGTTCCGAGATTTCCAGGGTCCTGTATGCCGTCTAAAGCTAAAACGAGCGAGGTAGAAGGATCGGCTTCGTCGAGCGACCAGTCCGGGCGCTTGAACACGGCAAGTACATCCTGCGGGTTTTTCAAGAAACTGGCTTTACGGATGTCATCCCCTTCCGCTTCCAATAGTTCTTTCGCCGGAATGTTTCCCTGCATCGCCATCCAGGATGGTTTGGCGAGAATCAGTTCGCATTCGAAAGCAAACATCATGTCGGCAACCAGTTTGTTTCCTTCGGCAACGAATGCATTCAGTTCGTTCCGATATTTCTTCATTTCCAATGAATGGATGTACTTTACTTTCCCCTTGCTTAGCATCTTTACTCTTTTTATGCGGCAAAGGTAATTGGTTTTTACGATTTATGATTTATGATTTGTGATTTATGTGTCGTTGATAAATCATAAATCATAAATCATAAACCACATTTTATTTTTACATTTGCGTGCGTAAAAACTTGAATGATGAAGGGAATCCAAACACTATATTTCATTTGTTTCCTATTGTTGTTAATCTCCTGTAGCTCGACAAAATATGTAGGCGAAGGAGAATACCTGTTGGACAAAGTGGAGATTGTGTCGGATGGCAAGACTTATAAAAACAGCGATTTGAAGCCTTATTTGCGCCAGCAACCCAACTTTAAAGCATTCGGGCTGATGAAATGGCAGTTGTTCGTGTACGATTGGTCGGGCCGGAACGAGAAGAAATGGATCAATAAACAGCTTCGCCGGATGGGAGAGGCTCCCGTCATTCTGGATACGACGCTGGTAACGCAGTCGGTTGACGAGTTGAAACGTTTCTTTATCAATAAAGGATATATGAATGCCGAAGTCTCGGCTTCTATTGATACTTCACGAGTCAAAAAGGCTGTTGTGACCTATAGGATCGTCCCTAACACTCCTTACCGGGTTCATAATTATTCGATGGATTTGAGCGATCCTAAGATCGATAGCATTGCTAAGCTCAAACCGCCTCACCGTTCCGTGCTGGCTTCGGCTTTTCGTACTTATTCCAACGATTATACTTCTCTGATAAAAGACAGTGCCTTGTTTGACCGCGATGTGCTGGACAAGGAGAGGCAACGCATTACGACTTTGCTTCGTCGGCGTGGTTATTATGCTTTCAACCGGGATTACCTGTCTTATATTGCCGATAGCTCTTTGAATCGGAATATCGTAGATTTGGATATGCTTCTGAAACCGTACCGTTTGCAGAAGCCTGACGGGACGGTGGTCGACACGTTACATCGTCAGTATTACATTAAAGACGTTTCGATTGTGACCGATTATGACCCGTTGACGTTAGAGGAAAACAACGCTATGCCTTACGATACGGTTCGAACTGACGGTATTGATATCCTATACGGCAAGAACGGCAGAAGTATCCGTCCGGGAGTCTTGCGCAAGAGCAATTATATCATGCCGGGACGCTTGTATAACGAGCGGACGGTGGAGCAGACCTATTCTTCGTTTGCCACGCTGCGTGCTTTGCGTAATGTAAATATCCGTTTTTCGGAGGTCGAAGAGAACGACACGATGAAGCTTAATTGTACGATCTTGACTTCTCCCGCAAAACTGCAAGGTTTTGGGGTCGATCTGGAAGGGACGAATTCGGCAGGGGATTTTGGATTTGCTTCCAGTTTGAGTTATCAGCACCGAAACTTGTTCAAGGGCTCGGAGGTTTTTTCTGCTAAAGTACGCGGTGCATACGAGGCGTTGACCGGCAGCCAGTCGGAAGGAAACAACTTTTGGGAATTCGGTGCGGAAGCATCTGTTTTGTTTCCCCGTTTCCTGTTCCCCTTCTTGCATGAAAATTTCCGTCGTAAGATTCGTGCAACGACCGAACTGAAGGTGAACTACAGCATACAAACACGTCCGGAATTCAAAAGAGCCATCGTCTCTGCAGGATGGAATTATATCTGGCAGGAGCGGAGCAATATGCAGGCGCGCCATGTGTTCAAGTTGTTGGACATTGACTATGTGCACTTGCCGAAGATAAGTCAGTCGTTTAAAGATTCGTTGCCTGAATCTACTTTGCTTTACAATTTTACCGACCAGTTTATTGTCGGTTCCGGTTATACCTATTCTTTTAATAATTATGATCCTCAGAATCGTTTGAGGAATACGCATTCCGTTCGCTTCTCCTTCGAGATGGCAGGCAACTTGCTGTATGGGCTTTCCCGTCTGACTGGTGCGGATAAGGATGACGAAGGGCGCTATAAATTGTTTGGGATTAATTATGCCCAGTTTGTGAAAGGGGATATAGATTTCAGTAAAAGTATCGTGTTGGACAATCGTAACAAGTTGGCTTTCCACATTGGTATCGGAGTCGGTTATCCGTATGGTAACTCGAAGATGCTACCGTTCGAACGCAGCTATTTCTCTGGAGGTGCAAATAGTGTCCGCGGTTGGTCCGTACGTTCGCTCGGTCCCGGTAGCATGCCGCTCGATTCGGTCAAGTCCTTTGCCCAGCAGATCGGTGATATCCGTCTGGATCTGAATTTGGAATACCGAACGAAACTATTTTGGAAATTCGAGATGGCGGCCTTTATTGATGCCGGTAATATCTGGACTTTCCATAAGGATGAGAGCCGTCCGAACGGTAACTTCGATTTTTCCCGTTTCTACAAAGAGATTGCCGTCTCTTATGGATTAGGTCTCCGCCTCGATTTCGATTTCTTCCTGATCCGTTTCGATACCGGTATGAAAGCCTATAACCCGCAGGAAAGTGGCAGAAGGAAATGGGCTATCCTGCATCCGAACTTTGGCAGTAACTTCGCGTGGCATTTTGCGGTGGGATATCCGTTCTGATTTTATTTCCTTCTTTATGTAGTTCGACTACATATGAATTTAGGAGGAAAAATAACAAAAATATTTGCTTGTTAAAATAATATTACTACCTTTGCACCGCAAATAAGGATGGTTCCGTAGCTCAGCTGGATAGAGCAACGCCCTTCTAAGGCGTGGGTCGAGCGTTCGAATCGCTCCGGAATCACATGATTTGAAAAAAATACCTGGTAGATTAAACATTTACCGGGTATTTTTTTGTATACTCAGTTGTGTTTTGTATGGATTACTTTTTACCGGACATATGTCTCGCACAGGCAATGGCAGTGAAAACTGTTTCGTAGAGATTTAAGTTATTGAACAATCGGTCAGGTCGATACCTAGTCAAATAAGGTGATAGAAAATAGCCGTTTGCGGGTTGAAACGGAACGATTATCCCTGTTAAGATGTTTTTCTTGATCAAATCTGCTATAATTATATATCTATTGCTTATATTTACAACCTTTTTGATAGATAAGCTTGTCGATAAATATATTGACTTGTAACGTCTGAACAATATCTATTTATTTATTCCAAATACAAAAATGTATTTTTTGCACTGAAGAAGAAATGAGAAAATGGCGTATTGAAGACTCAGAAGAACTCTACAACATCACAGGTTGGGGGACTTCGTACTTTGGTATCAATGACAAAGGTCATGTAGTGGTAACTCCTCGTAAAGACGGCGCCGGTGTAGATCTGAGAGAGCTGGTCGACGAACTGCAATTACGGGATGTGGAGGCTCCTGTACTGATCCGTTTCCCAGATATTCTGGATAACCGTATTGAAAAGATCGCGAACTGTTTCAAGCAGGCTTCTGATGAATATGGTTATAAGGCGCAGAATTTCATTATCTATCCGATTAAAGTAAATCAGATGCGTCCGGTAGTGGAAGAGATTATCGGTCATGGCAAGAAGTTCAACTTAGGGTTGGAAGCCGGTTCAAAGCCGGAACTCCATGCGGTGATTGCGGTCAATACAGATTCGGATTCTTTGATTATCTGCAACGGTTACAAGGATGAGAGTTATATCGAACTAGCTTTGCTGGCACAGAAAATGGGTAAACGCATTTTTCTGGTTGTCGAAAAGATCAACGAACTGACTTTGATCGCCAAGATGGCCAAGCAGTTGAATGTCCGTCCGAATATCGGCATCCGTATTAAACTGGCATCTTCCGGCAGTGGTAAATGGGAAGAGAGCGGTGGCGATGCCAGCAAGTTCGGCTTGACGTCCAGCGAATTGCTGGAAGCACTTGATTTTCTGGAAAAGAAAGATTTGACAGATTGTCTGAAGCTGATTCATTTCCACATCGGCAGTCAGGTGACCAAGATACGCCGTATTAAAACGGCTTTGCGCGAAGCATCACAATTTTATGTACAACTGCATGCGATGGGCTTCAATATCGAGTTTGTGGATATTGGTGGCGGACTGGGAGTCGATTATGATGGTACTCGTTCTTCCAATAGCGAGAGCAGCGTCAATTATTCCATCCAGGAATATGTAAACGACTCTATTTCTACAATGGTCGATGCCAGTGACAAGAACGGTATCCCGCATCCGAACATCATAACGGAAAGCGGGCGTTCGTTGACTGCCCATCATTCCGTTTTGATATTTGAAGTGCTGGAAACAGCTACGCTTCCCGAAATGGATGAAGACTTCGAGGTGAGCGAATCTGATCACGAGCTTGTGCATGAACTGTATGAGATTTGGGATAAGCTGAACCAAAGCCGTATGCTGGAAGCCTGGCACGATGCGCAGCAGATACGCGAGGAAGCGTTGGATTTGTTCAGTCATGGTATTGTCGATTTGAAGACCCGTGCCCAAATCGAACGCTTGTATTGGTCTGTGACGCGCGAAATCAGCCAAATTGCTTCCGGGTTGAAACATGCACCGGATGAGTTTAGAAAACTGGACAAACTATTGGCTGATAAGTATTTCTGTAATTTCTCGCTATTCCAGTCCTTGCCTGACTCTTGGGCGATCGATCAGATTTTCCCGATCATGCCTATCCAGCGGTTGGATGAACGTCCGGACCGGACGGCGACTTTGCAGGACATAACCTGCGACTCGGATGGCAAGATTGCCAACTTTATTTCGACACGCAATGTTTCCCATGATCTGCCGGTACATTCGCTGAAAGGAAAAGATGCTTATTATATCGGTGTCTTTCTGGTTGGGGCCTATCAGGAAATTCTGGGAGATATGCACAATCTTTTCGGTGATACGAATGCAGTGCATGTAACGGTAGATGAAAAAGGTTACAACATCGAGCAAGTCATCGACGGGGAAACGGTTGCTGAAGTGCTCGATTATGTCCAGTATAATCCTAAAAAGTTGGTGAGGACACTGGAAACTTGGGTGACTAAGTCTGTAAAGGAAGGTAAGATTTCGGTTGAAGAAGGTAAAGAGTTCCTTTCCAACTATCGTTCCGGCTTGTATGGATATACTTATTTAGAGTAATCCCAGTCGCTGAATTCAAAACTTAGTTGTTCCCAGCGGGCTTTCTCTTCGTTCTTCTCGTAAGGATTGGAGACCGAAAGCCCGATCAGGCGAATCGGGTGAGTCGTATATTCGATGTCTTTCAACAGTCCTTTGGCTAAAGGTAGTATTTCGGCTAAAGTCGTCAGTTCGTGGCTTTGGGTGATGCTTCTTGTCTTTTGGTTGAAATCATGGAATTTAATTTTTAAAGTAAGGGTATTTCCTTTGAAACCGGTTCGTTGCAGCCGTTCGATCAGTTCGGTCGCAACATGATATAATTCGATGATAACGGACGATTGCTGCGAAATGTCTTTTTCAAGCGTATGTTCACAGCCTACGGATTTGCGGATTCGGACGGCTTCGACAGGGCGTAAGTCTATCCCTCTTGAAAATTCATAATATAAAATTCCTGCTTTTCCGAATTGTCGGGTGAGCATTTCTTGTGAACAAGCTCTCAACTGTTCTCCGTTATGGATGCCTAATGAGTGCATTCGTTGGGCGGTGACCGGACCGATCCCCCAGAAGGATTCGATCGGCAGACGTTTGATGAATTCTTCCGCCTGGGACGGATGGATGGTGCACAGTCCGTCCGGCTTGCGGTAGTCAGAGGCGATTTTAGCCAAAAACTTATTATACGATACCCCAGCCGAGGCAATCAGATGCAGCTCCTCCCGGATTTTTTGCTTGATTGCTTTGGCTATGTCGACGGCAAGCGGGATGTTTTGTTTATTCTCGGTAACATCCAGAAACGCCTCGTCCAGTGAAAGTGGCTCGACAATGTCCGTATATTCGTGGAAGATTTCGTGTATCTGGCGGGACACCGCTTTATAGACATCCATCCGTCCGGAAACAAATGTGAGCTGAGGGCATAGGCGTTTAGCCCTTTGTGACGACATGGCGGAGCGTACGCCGAACTTCCGGGCTTCGTAGCTTGCTGCCGCTACGACACCCCGTTCCTCCGCGTGGCCGACTGCAAGCGGAATTCCGCGAAGTTCCGGATTATCCCGCTGTTCCACAGAAGCGTAGAATGCGTCCATGTCGATATGTATGATCTTCCGTTCCATTAAAATCCGTTCATCGGAACCAATACTGTCGGTATGAGTAACAGGAATCCGACTATTACCAGAAGCAATATGAATTTCCATGCCCAGCGAAACCATTTATCGTAGGGGATACGGCTGACACCCAGAACGGCGATCAACACTCCCGATGTCGGGGTGATCATATTGGTGAATCCGTCTCCGAACTGGAAGGCCATCACAGTCGCTTGCTTTGACAATCCGATCAAGTCGGAGAAAGGAGCCATGATCGGCATGGTCAGGGCTGCTTTGGCACTTCCGGAAGGAATGATCAGGTTGATCAAGGTCTGGATCACGTACATCATGCCGACGGTCGCCACTTGTCCGAGCCCTTCCATCCCTTTCGCCAAGTTGTAGAGAATGGTGTCGATGACAAGCCCTTCTTTCAGTATCACGATAATACCGCCTGCAAGGCCGACTACCAAAGCTGCGCTCATAATGTCCTTGCATCCGTCCAGAAACAGTTTGACCAGTTCGTTGGGAGTCCGGTTGTTGGCGATGCCGGCTGCCAGTCCGAGGGCGAAGAACAGGGTGGCTATCTCCATGATATACCAGCCATATCCCATCACTCCCGTTATCAGATAAAAAATCGTGAAGAAGAGGAGGTTCAGGATATAAAGATGGACTGTCTTGCGTAGGGCGAACAGGGAAGTCAAGATAAAAGCAGCTGTTAGAATGGGGAGGAGAGGCAGTCCTTTGATAACGCTGTTCCCGATTTGTAAAGTTGTTGCAGGATAATAAGCTGCGAAAATGATTTGTATGACTACCAATATACCGAAACTGACCCAAGCGGCACGTGGCGTATGATAGCTTACATCCAGCGAGTTGTTATTGTGTAGGTCCCGCCAATACTGATCTTCTTCGTAGACTAACGAAGCTTTCGGGTTTTTCTTTACTTTAGCAGCATAACGCAGTATCCAGGAGAAACCGATCATATTGATGACAATCCAGCAAAATATCCGGTATTCGATTCCGGAAAAGAGCGGAATACCGGCCAGCCCTTGCGCAATGCCGATTGTAAATGGGTTCAGTATCGCACCGGCAAATCCTAATCCGGCGGCGACAAAGACCATGCAAACGCCTGTAATGGAGTCATACCCCATCGAGATAGCCATCGGGACAAGCACCAGGCAAAATGCGATGGTCTCTTCACTCATCCCGAAGACGGCCCCGAATATGCTGAATAGTAGCATGATGGATGTCAGTAAGAAATTCTCCACTCCGATCTTGCGCAGGAAACGGTTGTTCTCCATTTTACGGGCGCGGCCGAGGAAACTGACGGTTCCGATATCGAAAGCCTTACTGTCGTTGACGATCCAGAACGCCCCTCCGATAATCAGGATGAAGACGATGATATCTGCCTTGTCGACAAATCCTTTGTAAAAAGCCGAGAACACCTGCCAAGTTTGCGGAACATGTTCTACCGCTTCGTAGACAACCGTTTTTTCTCCGGCGGCATTGATACTCTCTTTGTATTGTCCGCCCGGAATGATCCAGGTGAGGGCTGCACAGAAAAGAATGATATAAAATATGATGGCGTATGTATGTGGAATCTGTCTCTTTTTCATAATCCGTTTTCGTTTTCTTCATCCGTTAATGGACCTATTTCGGGAAGGATGGCACGTGCCTCCCTGTCGCTGAGGGTGTCTACATCTTTCAGTTTGCGCTGGATCACGCGTGTGCGTGTCCCTAATACCTCTTCGATCTGTCCGCTGGCCGTCTGCAAGTTCTTCTGTGCTTTTTCCAGCATGCCGCCTACCTTCTCGAATTCTTTCTTTACCGCCCCCAAGATGGTCCATACCTCGCCGGAGTGTTTCTGGATAGCGAGCGTGCGGAATCCCATTTGCAGGCTGTTCAGGATGGCGGCAAGCGTTGTCGGACCGGTGACGACCACTTTATAGTTGCGCTGTAGTTCTTCCAGCAGGGAAGAACGGCGTACGACCTCCGCATAGATTCCTTCGAAAGGCAGGAACATGATGCCGAAGTCGGTGGTGGCGGGGGGAGCCAGATACTTGTCGGAAATATCCTTTGCCATCTTTTTAATAGTTGTTTCCAATAGCTTTCCGGCTGCTTCTATAGCCTGTGTGTCGGCATGATCGTATGCATCGAGCAGCTGTTCGTAGACGTCTTTGGGAAATTTTGCATCTATCGGCAGATAGACAAATTCGCGGACATCGTCACGCCCCGGAAGTTTGACGGCAAACTCCACGACGGCATCCGATCCTTTGCGGGTGTGCACATTCGCCTCGTATTGCTCCGGCGCCAGGATTTGTTCGAGAAGCATGCTTAATTGGATTTCCCCGATGTTGCCGCGTGTCTTCACATTGCTGAGGACACGTTTCAAACCACCTACGTCTTGTGCCAGCGTTTGCATTTCTCCAAGTCCTTTCTGTACGCTTTCCAGTTGTTCCGTCACAAGCCGGAATGATTGGCCGATCCGGTCATTCAGTGTCTTTTGCAATTTCTCGTCTACGGTCAGGCGGATTTCTTCCAACCGTTTTTCCGTGTTGGCGACAAGCAGGCGTTGCTGTTCGTCCAGATTGGCAAACTTTTCCCGTTGCAGGGCATTGAAGGAAGTGATCCCCCGGTCGAAAGCATCCCGGAATTCGTTCATGGAGCGCGTCAGTTCTTCCCGGTTATCCCTGGCGACGATGCGGCCTTCTTCCCGGTTCAGACGAAAATCTTCCCGAAAGTTTTTTTCGATACGTTCAAATGAACGTTGCATTTCGTCGAGCAGCCGTTTCAATTCGCCTGCGATGTCCGAATGGTCTTTCCGGGGGCGGAAAAAGACCTGTAAAGCAATGATTACAACAAGTAAGCAAATAATCAACCCATCCATTTCTTTCTATTTTGGGTCAAAGATAGAAAAAGAGTTATCGAGAGCAGTAATTAAAAAGAGTTAAAAGGAAAAACATTATTCAGATTCCTTTGTTTAAGTTATACAAAGCAGCTTATATTTGTAAGCCGCTTTTGATAAAGAACATAAAATACAACAAAAGATGGCAAAGATAACATTTAAAGGTAATGAAGTCAATACGAACGGTTCATTGCCCGCAGTTGGAGCAGAGGCTCCTGATTTTAAGGGTGTAAAGAGCGATTTATCCGAATTGCATCTGAAAGATTTAAAAGGAAAGAAAGTCGTGATTAACGTGTTCCCAAGTTTGGACACTGCCGTGTGTGCCGCATCGGTAAGACGTTTTAATAAAGAAGCCGCTTCTCTTCCTAATACTGTGGTGCTTGCCGTATCAAAAGACTTGCCTTTTGCGCAAGGACGTTTCTGTACCACGGAAGGTATCGATAAAGTGATCCCACTTTCTGCATTCCGTTGTTCTTGTTTTGAAAACGGGTACGGGATGTTGATGGTCGATGGTCCGCTGAAGGGTTTGTTAGCCCGTGGCGTGATAGTTGTCGACGAAGCCGGTAAAGTTGTTTATGAGGAACTGGTTTCCGAAATAACGAACGAACCGAATTACGAAGCCGCAATCGCTTCGTTAAAAAACTAATAAAGTAGATTATTGTTTTTCATTGGTTAAAGTTAAGGGTTAGTGTAGAAGGCCGCCGGATGTGAATCCCGTGGCCTTCGTTTTTTATAATCCTGACCAGCTCATCGTTAATTTGGCAATTGTCTTATGGCTTAGTTTTGAAACAAAATCGGCGGAGGTATTGGTTTGGGTTACTATCATGGCTATGCATTCCCAATCTTTATCCGCTTACGACGCCTTTCAATCGAAGATTTGAGGAAAATAGAATATATGTACCAGTATCAAAGATATTAAAGTGGTTCACAGATTAACTTGTAACCGATTCCTCTTACGTTCAAGATCTTGATGCGAGAGTCTTTGTCCAATTTGTGGCGCAGCTTGGTGATGAAAACATGCAGGCTGCGTGCATTATAAAAGCTGTCGTCTCCCCATAGGCTCAGCAGAATGTCCTTGCTGTAGATCGGCTGGTTCTCGTTTTCGCATAGGCGTTTCAATATTTCGGATTCTTTGTAGGAGAGTTTGTCGCTTTCTCCGGCTATCAGCAAGGTCTGGACTTTCGGGTAGAAAGTGTAAAGCCCGATCTCGTAGAATTCGGTTCTTCCCTCCTCCTGTTTATATTTGATCAGGAGGGCTTTAGCGCGAACGACCAATTCACGCAGACTGAACGGTTTGCGAACATAGTCGTTGGCTCCTAATTCGAAGCCGAAGACGATGTCATCTGTTGAAGAACGGGCACTCAGGAAGAGTACAGGCACTTCTTTATTCTCCTTCCGTATCCGCCGGATCATTTCGAACCCGTCTATTTCCGGCATCATGACATCCGCGATAATCAGGTCGGGAGCATACTTGTAGAAACGATCGATCCCCTGCAGGCCGTTTCCTGCCGTTATGACTTGGAAGTCTTCTTCTTCCAGTGCATCTTTGATGATCATGGACAGGCTCGCTTCGTCTTCAACCAATAATATCGATTTCTTGTCTTTCATGTGTTTGCGGTAATGTGATTATGAAGCAACTTCCCTTTCCGGGCTGGCTTTCTACCCGGATCGTACCGTTGTGCATGTGTATCATTGTCTTGACATAAAACAGCCCGATGCCGTACCCTCTTACGGGAGGTCGCTTGCTGTTGGAAACCCGGTAGAATTTATCGAAGATATGTGCCAGGTGTTCTTCTTCTATTCCGATGCCGTTGTCGGTAATGCGGATGATGACCGAACCGTTGCGCTCTTCTGCCGTTATCTGGATGTGCGGACTATCACCGGAATATTTGATGGCATTGTCCAGAATGTTGCTCAAGATGTTGTAAAGATGTGTTCTGTCGGCTTCCAGTATAATCCTGTCCGGCATGGATTCCAGCCCGACATGAAAGGGTTTGGAGGATTTGATGCTCTGTTGTTCGACGATTTTATCGAGCAACCCGTTCAGGTCTACTCTTTCGTATTTAAGTTTGAAATCCTTTTTACGTTCCAGGCCGAGTGAAAGAATTTGCTCGACCATATTGCCGAGACGTAGCACTTCCTCGTGACAGATATGCAAGTATTTGTTTGTCTTTTCTTTGTTTCCGGTTATGTTGTAATGGATCATGGCTTCGATTGCTGCATAGGTGATTGCTATCGGGGTTTTCAATTCATGCGTGACATTGTGCGTAAAGTCATCTTTCAGTTGTTCCACTGTCTTTTGGTGGATCAGGAACCAGAACATATAAGCGAAAGAGAGGATCAGGATCAACAGGATCAGGAATGAAGAGAATAGGATGCCCGACATCATCCGGATCGTATCCCACCGGGTTGGTTCGGTATAAACCAGATAAGCCCTTTTATGATAGGTCGTGTATTCCCATTTGTGTAGGTCGTATTCTGTCTTGTCCAGGTCTGCCGGAACGGATGAGGCGATGATCGAACTGTCTTCCAGATTCCACATTTCGGTATGATGGCGAATATCCAGCCCCCTCTTTTGCAGGTGGGAGGACAGGATGCTGTCGAACTTTGCAAGGTCGACCGGTTTGACCGAATCGATCACTTCATGTAGAGCTTGCTGCATCTGTAAGCCTAACTCTCCTAACGACCTGAAATCGTTACCGACCTCCACTGCCGTGCTTTTTAGCATTTTACCCGCTTCGTTACGGAGTGTCTGGCTCCGGTATCGGGGATGATAGATATTCGTATCTAAAGGCTGCACGCTCAGTTCGGGAATAACCGAATCCTTGTCAGGAAACCGGGTACTGAGAGCCGCACCGCCTTTCGTATCGGCAATGGCGGATGTCTCTCTTTGCCTGTGCGTGACCCTGCTGAGGAAATCGGCCCGATTGAACAGTTCGATATGATCTGCATTTTTGATCGCCATCCGGATCTCTTCCTGGTTCTGCTTTTGCCGTGAGTGGTAGAGGCCGGTTATCCAGAATAGCTGATAGATGAAGAGGCCGGACAACGACAGGATGACCAGAACGATTACATATTTGAACGAAGATTTCATGTAAACAAATGTAGGGAAAGTTTATCTGATCCGGTTTATTTGGTAAGACTAAATAACATTCGTGCGGGGGGATGTTATATAGTCTTACCAAAAAGAGGCAAAGTTTGGAACTCTCGTTTCCGAATATAACCTTTACAAGAAAAAATAATACGATGAAGCATTTCTATCATTATTTGTTGACCGTTTTTCTGGCAGGGCAAGTACCTGGATGGGGGCAGAACGCAACGGAAAAGAAACACATCTTCGTGAACGACAGTATAACCGTAGATCTTCCGGAGGTGTTTGTAAAAGCGGAACGGCCGCTGGTGAAAGTGTCGGAAGGCAAGTTGCAGTACGACATTCCGAACCTGGTAAAAGATAAACCGGTCGATAACGCTTTTGATGTGATAGGCGAATTGCCCGGTATACAAAAAGATGGGGATAAGGTGTCGATTATCGGAACCCCTTCGACCTCGATCCTGATCAACGGACGCAAAAGTTCGATGACAGCGGAACAATTGGCTGGCTTATTGAAATCCACATCTTCATCCAAAGTAAAACAAATAGATGTGATGTATAGCACGCCTCCCCGGTTTGGCGTGAAAGGTGCATCCATCAATGTCGTAATAGAAAATGACAAATCTTTGAAAGACGTGCTGAAGGGGGAAATCTCTTTGACGGGTAAGCAAGGTTATTTCTTTTCTCCATCCGGTCAGGCGAACCTTTCGTATATCGGGAAGAATTACTCGGCTGATATCTCTTATTCGGCCGCTTATGATCATGGACGCCAGGAAGAGGAAATGATTGCCCGACCGACTGTAAACGATCGCCCGTACGATATTAGGCAGGATGACTGGTATAATAATGTAAGCCTTTCTCACAATATACGGGGAGCTTTCGATTTCGATTTGAAAAGTAAAGACCGCTTGTCACTTTCCTATACCGGCCGTTTTTACGACCCGGATAAAGTATCGAGAAGAGGCGCGTTGACCGAGTTTGTCGATATCCGGCGGGTAGAGACGGAGCTGGAATTGTCCGGCGCTTCGAATCTGCATAATGCCCGGATGGATTATATCGGTCATAAAGGGTTCAGAGCCGGGATGGATTATACTTTTTATAAGAATGACGACAAGCAACATTTGGTTAATGACTTTGAAAAAGAGGAAGAGCAGACAATCTCAACTCTGTCTTCCCAGCAGGTACAACGTGTTGATCTTTATATGAACGACAGTCGTAAATTGAAAAAAGAATGGATGTTGGATTACGGAGTAGATGCTTCTTTTTCCGATACCCGTAACGAGTCCGGTCAGTCGATCAATGGTGGGAATGCTCCTGAAGGAACTTTCCGCCTTAAACAAAAAGATTATTCAATGGGTGCTTTTGCCAGTTTTACGAAACAATTCGGGAAAAAGGTTTCATTGAATGCATCCCTTTCCTTGCAGTATTATAAAGCATCCGTCGATTCGGCAGGAAAGAAAAAGACATTATGGAACAGGGCCGGCCTTTTCCCTCAATTGAATTTTACTTACAAGGTGGCTCCGTCCGGTATGCTGATGTTTTCCTTTTCGAGTGATAAAACCTATCCGTCCTATTGGATGACTACTCCTACTACCTATTATATGAATGTCTACAGTTCTATAATCGGGAACCCGGACCTGAAGCCGCAGCTCTCTTATTCGATGCAACTGAATTATGTCCTGAAGAGCAAGTATGTATTCGGCTTATTTACAAATATACAGCCCGATAAAATACAACAGATGACGTACCAGCGCCACGATGAGTTGAGGTCCGTATTCCAGACAGTGAATATGGATATCTACAATATGTACGGAGCGGTCGCCGTCATCCCTTTCAGGCCTTTTGATTTTATGAGTTCCAGGCTGACGCTGATGGGCTGTGCCATTCATAACAAAGGGACGCTTTATGATGTCTTTTTCGACCGTAAAAAACTGTTTGGCCGGGCCGAATTGAACAATACCTTCTACCTGACCGAAGACCGGAACTTGTTGTTGGAGTTGCGGGGCTATTGTATATCTCCGGTCATACAGGGATTGTATGATGTCGATCTGATATACAACGTGTCGGCCGGTCTGACCTGGACATTCGCGAAAAAGAAGATGCGCCTGACGGTTCGGGGTAATGATTTGTTCGAGGGAGGCAATCCCGTTACCCGTGTGGATGAACAGGGGCAGAAAAGCCGCATGAAACTGTGGCAGGATAGCCGGAATGTGACACTGACATTACGGTATAGTTTCGGTGGCTACAAAGAGAAAAAGGCAAAAGAGGTAGACACTTCACGTTTGGGGACGGGGATTTGATATGCTTGCTGTCCAAATACCGGGATGAATCAACTGATGGCGGAAATGTTGGGAGGTATAGTAAATAAGTCTTGAAGAACAATTGTTTGTGTTATTATATTTTATACCTTTAGCGCTGACTTGCTAATGCTATCCTGTACCTCTTAGTTAGTTATCCTGTACACCCTGGTAAACCATCCTGTACATCTTGACCGATTATCCTGTACAGGCTGTTGTTACTGAGTGGTTACTAATAAGATATAGGATGGTAACCTTTGAGATAAATCGTGTTAATGTTAAATCTAATAGAAAGATAATAGTATGGCGGTAAGATACAAGCTGACAAAAATCAATGACAATATTACTGATAATAAGACGGTAAAGTATTCGGTAACGACGGTAAGCTATGACAATGTGAATTTGGATGCTTTAGCCGAGCAAATAGCCGGATCCAGTACATTTTCCTACGGCGAAGTGAAAGGACTTGTGGAAAATCTGACTATTCTGATTGCGGAAGCTCTGGAAGGCGGCAATACCGTGACGATCGACGGTTTGGGAACATTTTCCGTAACTGCCCGACCCAACCGTGAAGTGGAAGATCCGTTGAAAATCCGTGCCGAATCTATTAAGCTGAAAGGAATTGGCTTCAAACCCAGCCCGAAACTGAAGGAGAGGCTGAGAAGTATTGAGTTTACGAGGATGAAATAGGTTTTATACATAAAGTTTACGGGAAGTATTTGCCATTTGCAATCTTACCAGGTAATAATTTGTATAATAGTTTGTTATTCCATTGCAAATATCTTTTTGAGTTTGCAATGGAGTTTGTCATTAGTCATAAAACAAAAGTTGCACAAATGAGTCCGGATATGAAAATAACACAAGTGAAGAGTAATGGTAAGTCTTTGAAAAATATAGAGTTGCCAGATGTGATGACTGCGATAAGATCCGGCGAACAAGCCAGGGTGGTGAATGAACATCGGGGGATATTATCCTCTTCAATGCCTGGCGATCGGAACATTCATGCGACGGATATTCCTGTTTTGCTTTTTGCCGCCCGGTTCAGGAAAAAGGAAAGCAGGATAGAGTATCAGGTGTATAACGGGCTGGTGCTGATGGATG
>OCPU01000302.1_pt1 | contig 54687 bp, 39 predicted proteins | sample 1538661 | NCBI WGS metagenome assembly OCPU01 (sample SAMN04571716, study PRJEB22368) | human gut metagenome | biome: human gut; material: stool | host: Homo sapiens | place: Luxembourg | collected 2012-10-19
CTGTGATGATTGATTCCTCTAAATGGGATGTAATCGTTGCCGGATTGAAATGCCTGCAAGGAAAGTCCATCGTGAATTCAATCTCTCTGAAAGAGGGAGAAGAAAAGTTTCTGGAACATGCCCGCACGATCAGGCAATATGGTGCGGCTACCGTAGTAATGGCTTTTGATGAAAAAGGACAGGCGGATACATACGAACGTAAGATTGAAGTGTGTGCCCGCGCTTATCAGCTTTTGGTTGAAAAAGTGGGCTTTAATCCTCATGATATTATCTTTGACCCTAACGTCCTTGCCGTAGCTACGGGTATGGACGAACATAATAATTATGCTGTAGACTTCATCCGGGCTACCGGTTGGATACGTAAGAATCTGCCGGGTGCGCATGTCAGTGGTGGCGTTAGCAACCTTTCATTCTCTTTCCGCGGCAACAATTATATCCGTGAAGCCATGCATGCAGTGTTCCTTTATCATGCCATCCGTGAAGGAATGGATATGGGAATCGTAAATCCGGCTACGGCTGTACTTTATACCGATATCCCTGCCGATATACTGGAACGTATAGAGGATGTGGTTTTAAACCGTCGTCCCGATGCTGCCGAACGCCTGATAGAAACTGCTGAACAACTGAAAGCTGCTGCCGAACAACAGAAAGGTAATGCCACTGATAAACAAGTTACCCCTCTTTCATGGCGTAATGGAACAAGTGTGGAAGAACGTTTGAAACATGCTTTGACAAAAGGAATTGGTGACTATCTGGAGGAAGACTTGGCAGAAGCCCTGAAACTTTACCCGAAAGCTGTGGATATCATCGAAGGTCCTTTAATGTCAGGTATGAACTATGTAGGTGAGCTCTTTGGCGCCGGAAAGATGTTTTTGCCTCAGGTGGTGAAAACAGCCCGTACCATGAAGAAAGCTGTTGCAATTCTTCAGCCTGTAATTGAAGCGGAAAAACAAGAAGGCTCCACTTCCGCCGGAAAAGTCCTGCTTGCCACGGTGAAAGGTGATGTACATGATATAGGCAAAAATATCGTTTCTGTGGTCATGGCCTGCAATGGTTATGAGATTATAGACCTTGGTGTGATGGTACCTGCCGAAACGATTGTTCAGCGTGCCTTGGAAGAAAAGGTGGATATGATTGGACTCAGTGGTCTGATAACCCCATCATTGGAAGAAATGGTACACGTGGCTATGGAACTGGAAAAGGTAGGTGCCGATATTCCTTTATTGATAGGTGGAGCTACTACCTCTCAATTGCATACAGCATTGAAAATAGCTCCTGTCTATCATGCTCCTGTAGTTCATCTGAAAGATGCCTCGCAGAATGCAACAGTAGCCGCCCGCTTGATGAATCCGAAAGCCAAAGAAGAATTAAAAGAAAAATTAAGTTCAGAATATCAACGGTTGCGTGAAAAGAGCGTTACGCAAGCACCGAAGACTGTTTCGTTGGAGGAGGCGCAGAAGAATAAGCTGAACTTATTTTAGCTTCCTCACTTCTTTATCTTCTTCTTATACGTCTCATACCTCCCCATAATATCCCTCACAAAGTTATATGTCTCTATTCCACGGAAGTATCCGTTTTTACAGACAGGGTCGGTGAAGTATTCTTCATTGCTTTTCAATAAGATGAAGTTTTCTACATTGTCTTTCCAGACATACTTGTTCTTTCCATATTTCTCAGCCAGTGCCATTGCATCCTGTACGTGGCCGATACCCGAATTGTAGGAAGCAAGTACGAAGTTGAGCCGTTCTTCTTTCGGCACTGAAGAGAAACTCTTACTGGTAGCATTGATATATTTTATGGCAGCTTTCACACTCTCTTCCGGATTCTGTTCTTTTCCTTCGGGGAGTCCCATGGCACGTGCTGTAGCAGGCATCAGTTGCATTAGCCCTTTGGCACCGGCCCATGAAACGGCTGTCGTATCAAAGTTAGACTCCGTATACGCCAGAGAGGCAAGCAACCGCCAATCCCAGTCTATTTCCGAAGCATACTTTTTGAATAATTCGTCGAAATGTGAAATCTTTCCCTCACGAAGAGAAAGGATAGAAGTGTGTGGAGTTGCCTTGCTGATCTCAAAATATCTTTTCATACTGGCAGTGTAGGCGAGAGAAGTCATATTCTCTTCATGCCATTTATTAGCGGCTGCTGCCAATTCCGGACTATCCTTGCGCACCGCCCAGGAAGCCCTTTGGTCGAAACTGATGGATAATTTAATATTCAGGTTGGGGTAATACGTAGTGTTAAGTCTGGCTACGTCATTATCGGCCACCGTATAAGGAATCTTTCCCTGGGATACTTGTGTGATGAGGTCCTCCACTGAAATGCTGTCATTAGTCACTTTGTGGATATGGATGCCGCCACCGAGTTCTTTATCCAGATTTACCAAACGGTCGTAATATTTCCCGGGCTTTACATATACATCCTTACCTATCAGTTCTGTTACATCCGTCAGCGGTTTTGTCTTCCCACCTGCGCGTTGCACAATAACCTGGTGTGTGATGACCTCTTCACCGCAATAGATCAGACTATCTTTTAATTCCTTCGTGATGGGGACATTGTAGGCAATGATGTCTCCTTCGCCTGCCAGTAACTTTTTTATAAGTCCCTGTACATTCCTTGCCACCACTACGCGCAGTTTTACCCCGAGACTTTTGGCAAACTGTTCACTCAACTCGTACTGGAACCCCATTTCCTGGCCACGATAGTTGAAGTAAGAAGTAGAACTGTATAGCGTCAGTACAACGAGTTCACCGCTATCTTTTATCTGTTGCAAATCGCCCACAGCTTCATCGGGCATGGAACCATGCCGTTTATTTCCGCACCCCGACAGGCAGCACAGACATAACAAGGCAATCAGGAAAAGATTAGCAGTTACCCTCATTTAATTTTTAATTTTCAATTTTTAATTCTCAAAGATGCTTCTTTATATACATCGTCAGAATATCGATTGCCACCTGATTATTTCCTCCTTCGGGTATAATCAGGTCCGCATATCGTTTGCACGGTTCGATGAATTGCAGATGCATAGGCTTCAAGATACGGGTATACCGCTCCATAACCGCTTCTGCCGTACGTCCACGCTCCACTACATCCCGTTGTATGACACGAATCAGACGTTCGTCCGGATCAGCATCCACAAAGATTTTGAGGTCCATCATGCTGCGCAGTTTCTTGTCGCACAAAGCAAGAATCCCTTCAATAATCACTACTTCCCGTGGCTCGATATGAATCGTTTCGGGCTCTCGTGTACAAGTAAGGTACGAGTAGGTGGGTTGTTCAATGCTTTTTCCTTCACGCAGCATGGCTACATGTTTAGATAAAAGACTCCACTCGAAGGCATCCGGGTGGTCAAAGTTGATGTTCTGTCGTTCTTCTACAGGTACATGGCTACTGTCCTTATAGTAAGAGTCTTGCGGTAACAGTACCACTTCACCTGCCGGCAGGCTTTCAATGATTTTACGTACGACGGTGGTTTTTCCCGAGCCAGTTCCGCCTGCAATTCCTATTATTAACATCCGTTTAAGTGTATATTTAAAACAAAACGAGTATTTTTGCGGTTAATATTAATCGCTTCGGTTGACAAATATATAGATAAATCATTAAAATTGCAAAGTTATGGTCAAACACATTGTATTATTTAAATTAAAAGACGAAGCTCCGGCTGACAAAAAGCTGACAGCAATGAAAGAATTCAAGGCCGCTATCGAGGCTTTACCAGCTAAAATCTCTGTTATACGTAAGATAGAAGTTGGACTCAATATGAATCCCGGCGAAACTTGGAGCATTGCCCTCTACAGCGAATTTGATACGCTGGACGACGTGAAATTTTATGCTACTCATCCCGAGCATGTGGCAGCAGGCAAGCTGATTGCTGATGTAAAGGAGAATCGCGCCTGTGTTGACTACGAGATTTAATAATAAATTATAGATTATAAGGATGAGAAAAATATTATCCATTTGTCTGTTGCTGATTGCTGTCGTGGCACAAGCGCAGATACAGGAGCCCGTCAAGTTTAAGTCGGAACTGAAGACGCTTGCAGCGGGAGAGGCGGAAATTGTATTTACCGCTACTATCGACAAGGGTTGGCATGTATATTCTACCGACCTGGGTGACGGTGGTCCTATCTCGGCTACCTTCAATGTAGAGAAGATTTCCGGTGCTACAGTTGTAGGAAAGTTGCAGCCGAAAGGAAAAGAAATAGCTTCTTATGATAAGTTGTTCGAGATGAACGTACGCTATTTTGAGTCTACGGCACAATTTGTTCAGAAGCTGAAGCTCACAGGAGGAGATTATAAGATAGAAGGTTTTCTGGAATTCGGTGCTTGTAATGATGAAAACTGCTTGCCTCCTACGCAGGTAGAATTTAATTTTTCAGGTAAAGCGGAAGCCGATAAAGGTGCAGCCGCCGCAACTCCTGCTGAAAAGGTAACAGTTCCGGCAGAGGAAACGAAACCGGAAACTCAACCTGCTTCTCAAACAGAAACACCTGCGGATACAGCTTCTACTGGCATCATAGGTGGTGCAGATGGTCCGACGGATATAAATGTGGCAGGCAATATTGACTTGTGGAAACCTGTCATCAATGATCTGCAATCTTATGGTGAAACCACTTCACAGGAAGATATGTCATGGTTCTATATCTTTATCACCGGTTTCCTCGGTGGACTGCTGGCATTGTTTACCCCTTGTGTGTGGCCTATTATCCCTATGACAGTAAGTTTCTTCCTGAAACGTTCCAAAGATAAAAAGAAAGGTATTCGTGATGCCTGGACGTATGGTGCTTCCATCGTGGTGATTTACGTAACTTTAGGTTTGGCCATTACGTTGATCTTTGGTGCCAGTGCGTTGAATGCACTTTCCACGAATGCTGTGTTCAATATCCTTTTCTGTCTGATGTTGGTTGTGTTTGCAGCTTCCTTCTTCGGAGCTTTCGAACTGACGCTACCCTCTAAATGGAGCAACGCAGTAGATAGTAAAGCTGAAGCAACAAGCGGTTTGCTCAGTATCTTCCTGATGGCATTCACGCTTTCACTGGTATCTTTCTCTTGTACAGGTCCTATTATCGGCTTCTTGCTGGTACAGGTATCTACAACGGGTAGTGTGGTAGCTCCGGCTATCGGTATGCTCGGTTTTGCTATTGCTTTGGCATTGCCGTTCACACTGTTCGCCCTGTTCCCGTCCTGGCTGAAGTCTATGCCGAAATCAGGCGGTTGGATGAATGTCATAAAGGTTACCCTCGGTTTCCTGGAATTGGCTTTCGCTCTGAAGTTCCTCTCTGTAGCCGACCTGGCTTATGGCTGGCGCATCCTCGACCGTGAAACGTTCCTGGCATTGTGGATTGTTCTGTTTGCTTTACTGGGCTTCTACCTGTTGGGTAAGATCAAGTTCCCGCATGATGATGACGATACGAAAGTGGGAGTGGGCCGCTTCTTTATGGCACTTTTCTCACTGGCATTTGCCGTATATATGGTTCCCGGTTTGTGGGGTGCTCCGTTGAAGGCGGTTAGTGCTTTTGCACCGCCTATGCAGACTCAGGACTTCAACCTCTATAATAATGAAGTGCATGCCAAGTTCGATGATTACGATCTGGGTATGGAATATGCCCGTCAGCATGGCAAACCCGTAATGCTCGACTTCACCGGGTATGGTTGTGTAAACTGCCGTAAGATGGAACTTGCCGTATGGACAGACTCTAAGGTAAGTGACATTATCAACAACGACTACGTACTTATTACACTTTATGTAGATAATAAAACCCCATTGACCTCACCTGTTAAAGTGACAGAAAACGGTCGGGAACGTACATTGCGCACAGTAGGCGATAAGTGGAGTTATCTCCAACGCGTTAAATTCGGTGCCAATGCACAGCCCTTTTATGTGCTGATAGATAATGAAGGTCGCCCTTTGAATAAATCTTATTCGTATGACGAGGACATTCCTAAGTATATCGAGTTCTTGCAAACAGGATTGGAAAACTATAAGAAAGGAAAATAAACGAACGAATGCCCGGCTGATATCATGCGACCGGGCATTTTTCATTAATCAATAACTTTATGAGACATATTGTAGACATCGAGACATGGGAGCGCCGGGACAATTACAATTTCTTCCGGGGCTTTGTAAATTCCTGGTATTCCATTACCACAGAGATTGATTGTACCGAAGCCAGTGCCGCAGCGAGAGCCTCGGGCCATTCCTTTTTTCTTTATTATCTATATGCCGTAGTGCGTTCGGCGAATGAAGTTCCGGAACTCCGTTATCGTACCGACAAGAACGGACAAGTTATTTTTCATGATGAAGTGGATATCATTTCTCCGATAGCTGTTCCAGGAAAGACCTTTTATACGGTTCGGATTCCTTACCACGAAGATTTCAAACGCTTTTATGCCGAAGCGTATGAGTTGATAACCAATATCCCCGAAGATGGCAATCCTTATGGTGCCGAAGAGGAGTTGGCAAAACAGGGAGATTATGATGTAGTGCATTTAAGCGCTGTCCCCAAAATGTATTTCACTGCCACCACCTATACGCTGGCCGAAGCCGGCAATGGTTGCAGTTACCCTTTGATGACTTCCGGTAAAGCGGTAACCCGCGAGGGGCGTCTGGTATTTCCTTTATCTATTTATGTAAATCATGCCTTTGTAGATGGTTCGCATCTGGCATCATTTTTTCAAAAGATAGAAGAACACCTGAAACGAATTTCACGGGAATAAATTGATAGAATAAGTAAGCTATGCTTTCTTCTTATTTTATCTTTTCCCTTTTTTATTTCCCGGATTTTACATACGTTTGCAGCATCTATTAAACTTTTGTTTCCCGAAAAAACTAAAGATTGCTATATGTGTGCAGATAATTTCTCAGAAGAACGTTCACTCATTCTCCGCTTGATAGGGGGGGATGAGGACGCCTTTTGTGAATTGTATGCCACTTATAAAAACCGTCTGATATACTTTGCAATGCGTTTCCTTAAATCGCGGGAGTATGCAGAAGATGTTTTTCAGGATGCTTTCACTGTAGTTTGGCAAAGCCGCCGTTTCATTAATCCCGATGCTTCCTTTTCTTCCTATCTCTACACCATTATGCGCAACCGGATACTGAACCAGTTGCGCAATGCTGCTAATGAGGAAAAACTAAAGGAGAGTATTCTTTCACAGGCATTGGACTACACGGAAGATACCAAACGTGAAGTAATGCTGAATGATTTGAAATCCCTCATTTCCCATGCCTTGCAGCAGCTGACTCCCCGCCAGCGTGAGATTTTCGAGATGAGTCGTGAAGCCCAGCTCTCTCATAAAGAGATTGCAGATAAGTTGGGCATCTCCATCAACACCGTTCAGGAGCATATATCTACCTCCCTTAAGTTGATTCGTACCTATCTCATTAAGTATTCAGGCAGTGAATATGTGGATTTGCTATTGCTGCTGATTTGCCTTAATACATAATAAATGTTAATCACACCCCAGATGTTTTCCTTTACTGTGTATTACTCTATGTAAAGGAAAAGTTTTCATGACCTTTATACTAAAAGAGCCCGCACAATGAAGAATGATGTAACAGACAAATCTATAATGCGCCGTTATCTGGATGATATGTACACCCAGGAAGAGGCCCGTGGATTATTATCCCGACTGAAAGATGATATTCATGCCCCAATGCTGGACGAATTGGCAACAGATGTCTGGAAAGAAGCCGCCATGGAAGAGCTCACCACCGGCATGGAACGTGAAAAATATAAGGAAGAAGCCAGTCGGTTACTGAAACGCATCGAACATAAGAAACGCACCTGGTTTCGGCGGATAGTCCTGACGGTGGCAAGTGCTTCTGCTGTTGTACTGCTCATTTTCGGGGGAATCAATCTACTGGGTTATATGGATAAACGGCAGGTTTCTTATTTGGAAGCCTCTACCTCTTATGGTGAATCCAGACAAATCCGGTTGCCGGATGGAACACAGCTGATCTTAAATTCCTGTTCCCGTGTTCGCTATCCGAGTAGTTTTGTAGAAGATGAACGGCAGATAGAACTGGAAGGCGAAGCTTATTTTCAGGTTCAACGAAACGAAAAGCAACCTTTTATTGTCAGGACCGCCCGTTTTGATGTAAGGGTTCTGGGAACTTGCTTTGATGTGAAAGCTTATTCTTCGGATGAAGTTGTTTCTGTAGATGTGGAGAGTGGCAAAGTACAGGTGGATCTGCCTGAAGCGATGATGCGTTTGCAGGCTAAGGAACAAGTGTCGATCAATACACTTTCCGGTGAATACAGCAAACGGCGCGAAGAACGTGATGTTGCCGTATGGCGCAAAGGTGGATTACGTTTTAGCAGCACTCCGGTGCGCGATGTGGCTAAAGAGCTTGAACGCATGTATAATTGTCGCATTACGTTTGCGGAAGGACAGGAGTTCAACAACCTGATTTCCGGAGAACATGAAAATAAAAGTTTGGAGGCGGTACTCCAATCAATGGAATATACCAGTGGCATCCGGTATAGAAAAGAAGGAAATCATATCTTCTTATTCAAGTAGCAGAAAAGCATGAATATACGTCCGGCTGGTAAACGGATGTGTGTTATAATATATGTGAGTATTAATATGTTTAACCTTTAATTAAAAGAGAATATAGAATATGAAAGCACCCACTTAGCGTCTCCTCTAAGAAAAATAGGAGCTGTCTCACAGAGAAGCCCCTATCTCGTAATGCGAACAGGTATTCATTCGTTTCGACCCGCGTGAATCATGTATCGCAAATTACTCCTTTGTTCTAATTAATTTTATCAATTACTAAAACGCACAAATAAATGAATAATCTTCCTAATTCCAAAAGGAAAAGTAGAAATATACATTCGTTTTTAGCTTTTTTACTATTCGTATGCTTGTCATTGATGCCTGATCAGGCACAAGCTCAGAAGGAAAAAACTGTAACGTTAAACGTTCAGAATGAAACTGTAGAGAATGTTTTTGTTCAGTTGGGCAAGCAGACAGGCTTGAAATTCTTTTATGATCAAAATGTTGTGAACACTGCTCCGCGCATATCTATCAAAGTAAAGAATAGTCCCCTACAGACTGTTCTGGGCAAGATTACGGAGCAAACCAATTTGTTTTTCAATAGGGATAATAATACAATATCTGTAGGCAAACAAAAAATCGGGAATGATGTCCTGAAGTCGAAAACAAGAACTATAAAGGGAACAGTGGTAGATGAAACCGGTGAGTCGGTAATCGGTGCTACTGTAATGGTGAAAGGCACTACTAATGGTGTAACCACTAATCTTGATGGAAATTACACGTTGAACGATGTTCCCGATGGTGCTACTATCTTAATTTCCTATATCGGTTACCAGACCGTTGAACTAAAGTCCGGCAGTAAGGAACTGGCAAAAATTACATTAAAAGAAAATAGCGAATTATTGGATGAGGTTGTAGTCTTGGGATATGGCAATATTCGCCGTAGTGATGTGACGGGATCTATTGCGTCTGTTTCCTCGGAATCTATCTCTAAAGTTGCCTCTGCCTCTGTGGCCGATGCCTTGGCGGGAAAGATGGCAGGTGTACAGATCACCACAACAGATGGTGCATTGGATGCTGAAATCAGTATTCGTGTACGTGGTGGAGGATCAATCACTCAGGACAATTCACCGTTGTTCCTGGTCGACGGCTTTCCGGTTGATGATTTGAGTGGTATTCCGCCTACGGACATCGAGTCTATTGATGTTTTGAAAGAGGCTTCTATGACTGCTGTTTACGGTGCTAGAGGTGCGAATGGCGTAGTCATTGTCACCACGAAGAACCCGAAGATGGGTAAGACCTCGGTTCAATTCAATAGCTATGTACAGACACGTACACTGGCAGGGAAGTTACCGGTAATGAACAACTATGAATTTGTGATGGCGGAGTACGAGTACCAGATGATACGTAAAGGATCGGCTGATACTTTTATTAAGAATTTTGGCTATTATGACGATATTGACTTATACAAATATACGGACTCTACCGACTGGCAGGATGAAGTACTGGGAGGCAATCCGATTTCACAATACTATAATCTGACTATCAGCGGCGGTAGTGAAAAGACGAAATTTAATCTAAGTTATAACCGTAATAAAGATGAAGGACAGCTGATAGGTTCCGGTCTGTCACGTAACAATATTATTCTGAAGCTGAACCATGAACTATTCAGGAACCTGAAACTGGAGACGAATGCCACATATCGTACTCGTACCATTGACGGAGCAGGTACATCGGGAACCAACATTGTCACGGCTCTTCGTTTTCGTCCCACAAACGGACTAACTTCCGGCGCATCCCTTGATCCGGATGATGATGATGAAAATCTGGATGAAGATGGTAATTCCTTAAATCAGAGATACACCCCGTTGGAGGAAAATAAGCAGAACTATAGAAAAAGGGAAGAAACTGCAATCAGCCTCAAAGCAGCTTTGGTGTGGGATATGTTTAAAGGAATGCAATTCCGCTCCGAATATGGCATCAGCACAACGGACTCGAATGATGACCAGTTTTATGGAGCTTTGTCCAGCACAGCGTCTGCTGCGGGAATGAATAATATGCCTTCGGCTAAGCGTACTAAAACACATAAAGAGTCGTACCGACTGGCAAATACGCTGACCTATCGCAATTTGTTCCGTAAAATTCATAATGTAAACCTGATGCTTGGACAGGAAATAAACCATTCGCAGAATAACAATACTTTTATGAGTGCACGTTATTTCCCGGTTTCCATTACGGCAGAAGCGGCTCTTGAAAACTTTGCATTGGGCACTCCACACCAGAGCACCAGTTATAAAGCTGCTCCGGACAGAACTGCCTCTTTCTTTGGTCGTGCCTTGTACGATTATAAAAGCCGTTATTATGCCACTTTTACATTTCGTGCAGACGGCTCGACGAAGTTTGCACCCGGTAAGCAATGGGGGGTGTTTCCTGCCGGTTCCATAGCTTGGAGACTTTCCAAAGAGAAATGGATGAAATCGGTCAAGTTTATTTCAGAACTGAAACTGAGAGCAAGTTATGGGTTGGCTGGTAACAACCGTATCAGTGATGATTTGTGGCATAACATCTATCGTGTGTATAGCGGATCAAGTGCTCCCGGTTTCAATAATGAAGAATATAATTACTATCAGTTTGCCGACCAGACTTATTTGTATGATCCGGATTTGAGATGGGAGACTACCATTACACGAAATCTCGGTTTGGATTTCGGTATCTTCAAAAACCGTTTAACCGGTACAGTCGATGTATACTGGAATACAACTAAAGATTTGCTGGTGCCGTCAATCATTCCTAATTCATCAGGTTATTCGAGACAGATGACAAATGTAGGCCGGACTTCCAATAGAGGAGTTGAGCTTTCATTGAACGGTAAAATCGTCCAGACAAAGAACTTTAATTTGTCTGCCAGTTTCAATGTGGCCTTTAATAAGAACAAAGTCGATAAGCTTTCTTCCGGTGAGACGGAATGGAAAACAAAAGCTTCCTTGTCCAACTGGTATGGAACCTACAATTATAAAATGGAAGTGGGCAAAAGTATGGGACTCATCTATGGTTTTGTGAATGATGGTTTTTATACGGTTGACGATTTTAATTTTGATGAAACGACGAAGAAGTGGACTTTGAAACCGGGAGTTCCGGATAATTCTTCATTTAGTTCAGGTAACTTTAGCTTTAAACCGGGAGCAATGAAGTTCAAGAAACTGTCTGATTCCGACTCAGACCTGATAACGGAAGAAGATATGACGGTCATTGGAAATACGAATCCGAAGGTAACAGGTGGTTTTGGCCTTTCCGGCAGTTGGAAGAACTTGGATTTTACCGCGTTCTTTAATTATATGTGCGATTTTGATGTATTCAACGTCAATAAACTCTATTTGAATTCGGCTGTTCGTCGCAACTATTCCAATCTGTCTACCAATATGAATTTGGCACGCCGTTTCCGCTATGTGGATGATGCCGGTGTCAATGTCTCCAGTGATCCGGTTGCATTGGCTGCATTAAATCAGAATGCCGCCACTTATTCCTGGATGTCCGTTACACAGGGTATTACAATGAGCGATTTGATTGAAGACGGTTCATTCTTGCGTCTGAGTACGCTGACTGTGGGATATACATTTCCGCAACGCTGGTTGAGCCGCCTGGGAGTGAAGAGTCTGCGCCTATACTTCTCCGGTAGTAACCTGTTCACTTTGACGGGATATAGCGGATATGATCCGGAAGTGAATATACAGAAAGGTTTGACGCCGGGTATAGATAATAATGTGACTCCTCGCAGTCGTGTTTATACGCTTGGAATGAATTTGAATTTTTAATACTATAGAATTGAACCATGAGAAAATTTTATATTCCAGTTATCATATTGATGATACTTACATCTTGTGAAGATTACCTGAATGTAAATTCGCCTTCCACTTTTGATAAAGATTATATATTTACCAGTGAATCGGAGATTGCGACTGCCGTCAATGGCATGTACGTACCGATGGTCAGTGGTAAGGGATGGGTAGGTAATTTGGCCCAGAAAATGCTGTTTAATACGGATGTGGAGTTTACTACGGTCACTACATCGTCTAATCTGAAAGAGAGTGCTTTCGAACCGAGTGCAGGTGACATCAGTTCGTACGGCAGCATCTGGACAGGGATGTATGATGGAGTGAACAGGACGAATGACGTGATAGAAGGTATCGAACAAAGCCCTCTGTTTGAGGCTGCTGATAAAACCAAGCCTTCGCGGTTAATGCATTATTATGGTGAGGCGAAAGTTCTGCGTGCCATGTACTATCTGGAACTGGTGAGAAACTGGGGAGACGTTCCTTACAGGCGGAAACCGGCAGGAAACAAGGATGAACTGTTTATCGGTGCAACTGACCGTGACATCATATTGACAGACATGATCAATGACCTGATTGAAGTTGAACCGGTCATGTGGTATGCGGAAGAATCGGACAGGGGAGTGGAAGCGGCATCAAGAGAGTTTTGCCAGGGATTGATTGCCCGTATGGCATTGTATAGAGGAGGATGGACTCTGCGTCCGGATTACTCGAACCCTGCCGCTATCGGTTCAATGCAGCGTAATGATGACTGGCAGAAATACTATGAGATAGCCGAGAAATATGCAGGTAAAGTGATTAATGAAGGCAAACACTCGCTGAATCGCTCATTCCGTCAGGTTTGGGTGGACGAATGTAGTTGGGTTGTTCCGGTGAATGATGATAATATCTTCGATGTACCGGCAAAGGTAGGAGGCTCCGGAGAGTTGGGATATTCCTGGGGGACATACATCGTTTCGCAAAAGAATTCAGAGGGACAGAATGCATCTAATGCTCCGCATGGATATTCTTCGGGAGGTTCCAAACTGGCACTTACCTATATGCTGTCGTTTGATAATAAGGACTTGCGCCGCGATCTTACGTGCGAGATGTTTCGCTATGAAAATTCAGGAATGACTAATATAGTTCAGAAACCGATAGCCGCCCTTACGGTTTATTGCGGAAAATGGAACCGCCTGTTTATGGCAACTCCTCTGGGCAGTACTTCTAATAAAGGTACCGGAATCAATTACACTTATATGCGGTATGCAGACATACTACTTATGTATGCCGAAGCTGCCAATGAGAATCATAACGGTCCTACACCCCAAGCCAAAGAGGCTCTGAAGAAAGTCCGCAACCGTGCTTTCGCGGCGGAAGATCAGCCGGAAATGGTAGATGCCTATGTCGATAAACTTACTTCAAAAGAAGATTTCTTTGATGCAATCGTTAAAGAGCGCGCATGGGAGTTTGGGGGTGAAAAGCATAGAAGATATGATCTGGCGCGTTGGAATCTGTATGGAAAGACCCTCTATAACTTGTATTTTGATTGGATTACGTTAGGAAAAGTTGCCCGTACCAAGCAATATGAGAATACGACCACTGCATTTGAGGAACCTACTTATGATGAACGTTTTGAATCTTATCCGGCAGTTGCTTATTACAAAATGGTCGATGCCGTGAATCCGGCTGCCGTATGTGTATCGCAGACCATAGACTGGTATAAAGAAGGAGGCAAGAACTCTTATGATGAGGCTTTTGAATCCTATCCTTCAAAGGCACCTACGGGATATACACTTATCAATATGTGTAATCAATATTGCACGCAGGTCAAGAATACCTCGAATCCGCGTCAATGGGTTCCTGCCCCTGCTGTCTTGTTTTCCTTTTACGGCTATATCAATGAATCGAATGCCGCAACTGTGAATCCGGAAACCGATCCGGTCCGCTATCTGGTACCTATACCTCCTGATGCATTGTCAAGCCATCAGGGACTGTTGAAGAATTATTATGGATATTAAAAAAGAGAGTATGAAAAAGTTATTGATATATTTGATACCTGTATTGGCATTTTGTCTATTGAATATTACTTCATGCAAGGATGATGCGGAAGAACTACCCCGCCTGTTCAGACCTTCCTTCATAGCCTCCTCCTGTTTTGCGGAAGGGAATTCGATTACCCTTGCCTGGAGAACATCCGGAGAAGCGACCTCTTATACGGTGGAGCTTTCGCGTGACCAAACTTTCCAGTCGGAACCCGCTGCAACACAGACCGTAAACAACGGTAAATGCACTTTTACAGGTTTGCGTTATGAAACAGGTTATTATGCCCGGGTAAGAGCTAATAATGAGAGTCTGGATATCATTTCAAACTGGACGGAATATTCTTCTCTTATCACCACTTTGACGCGTATCATACCCAAGGTACTTTATGCATTGGATGAACACCAGATAACGGAGAATTCGGCTGTGATAGAATGGAGAGTCTCTGACCAGAATCCTGTGGACGGTGTTTCTATCTGGCAACAGGAAAATGGAACGGATGAAAAGCATTTTGACTTGTCCGGATCGGAAATAGCTTCAGGCAAATATGTAATTTCAGGATTGGCTCCCCGTACGTCCTACTATGTTGCATTGACCAATAGCAAAGCTCCCGAAGGTGCGGAAAAGTACAACCGGCAGAAATTCACAACAGCCGGTATGCCTTCCGGTGCCGTTCTGGTGACGGATGGTGTTGATTTACTATCGAAGATAAAAGAGGGAATGGCTGATGACAGCCAATCAAGTTTGATCTTTCAATTGAAAAACGGGGTTGATTATTATCTGTCGACAGACGGACTTCCCGAAAGTAGCACCGGTGACATCAAACTGACGAAAAGCATTGCATTCTTGGCTAATCCCGGAGATCGCCCTACGCTCTATATACGTAAAGGCGGCTTCATCATTAAACCGGAAGTGAATAATATTCCTGAAATCAACTATTTTATTGTTGAGAATGTGAATGTCAAAGAGCCAATCGTGTCCGGAGGAAGTGGCGGTAGCAAAACACGCTTGTTGAATATCGGCAAGCACGATGCCGGAACTGATATCACGATAGACCGTTTTGAAATCCGTAACTCCGATATTGTCTTGCCTTCTACCGTTCTGATGATGAGCGATGCCAGCGAAGGAATGACGACCATCAACCATATCCGGATTGATAATTGTCTGGTTACCGGAATCAATGACACCAAATATGTAACGAAGCAATTCGGATTCATACATGCCATCAATAAAGGTTCCAATGTCTGGAATGATGTTTCTGTAACGAACTCCACCTTCTATGAATTTTATATCTCACCGGGTGTCTTTGGAGTGCTTACCGCCGATGTGCCGGTTTCGGCTAACGCTAAGGTGTCTATCTCGAATTGTACATTCTATAATTGGGCCACAAGCAAGTCGTCGTATACGGCAATTGGCAATTTCTCTAAACTGTCTGTGGCATTGCCTCTGTCCGTTAATGCCTGTGTCTTTGGATATAGTGCAGGAAAAGCTCTGGTTCCGGGACAAGTCAATCTGACGGGAAAGAACAATTATTGTACCACAGACTTTGAGCAGGCAGCCGATACTGGACTGACGTTGATAGATCTGGGTATGTCGGATTCTTCATTTTTCAGGAATGCTAAGGATGGTGACTTTACGATTATCAATACCGGGTCTACAGTTTATACCCAGGAATATGGTGACCCGCGCTGGATAACGGTTTCCGAATACTAACTTATTGATAAAAAACAGAAAGTGTAAGATTCTGTAAGAGGGCTGTGCTTAGTATGGACGGATTTTGATTCGTTCATACGGGCCGCCTATTGACTATACACTATTAAAATAGGAGATTAGAATAATGAGATATGCTACAATTGGAATACTTCTTCTGGCATGGGTTCTGTTGGCCTGTGATGAAAAAGAGGAGGTTTCCGGTCCGTCTGTTCCTTTCCCTGATTATGGAGCAGTACTTGCTTTTCCGGGAGCAGAAGGGTACGGGCGCAATGCGGTAGGCGGAAGACATGGCGAGGTCTATCACGTCACTACGCTTGCCGACTCGGGAAAAGGCTCTTTGCGTGATGCGGTGAGTAAACCCGGAAGAATCGTTGTTTTTGATGTTGCGGGAATCATTCGCCTGCAATCCCCGCTTGCTTTTTCCAGGAATCTGACTATTGCTGCACAAACGGCTCCCGGTGACGGAATTGTCATTTATGGAAATCATGTTTCTTTTTCCGGGGCCGACAATGTCATTTGCCGCTATCTGCGCATACGGATGGGGGTGAACGGGAAAGACGGTAAAGATGCCGCCGGTGTCGCTTACGGAGCGAATATGATTTTTGATCACATGTCGGTCACTTGGGGACGTGATGAATGTTTTTCCATCAATGGAGATCCGAAGAAACCGGGCGATCAGCCCCGGAATATAACTATCCAGAACTCCTTTATAGGGCAAGGCCTGCAACCACATTCTTGCGGAGGACTTATCCAGACTACGGCTGAAAATGGAGTGACTTTATACCGTAACCTGTATATCGACAACAAAACCCGTAATCCGAAAGTGAAAGGTCTGAATCAGTTTGTAAATAACGTAGTTTACAACTGGGGTAATGGCGGTGCTTATATCATGGGTGATACGGAACAGACTTCCGAAGCCGATATCCGGAATAACTATTTCATAGTGGGTGCTACTTTAAATTATGATGGGAAAACGCTGGGAGCCACCGCTCCCTTCACGCGCTATAACGAACATTTCCGTGCCCATTTATCCGGCAACTATTATGATGAAAATAAGGATGGAGTGTTGAATGGTCGCGAACTGACCCGTGAAGATTGCACGAAACGGAAACAAGAGTCTGGTACTGAAGTTGTGATAACTCCTACTTTTCTGGATAAACCGTCGGATGTGCATCCCGCTATCGAAGGTTTGATGACTGCCCGGGATGCTTACGAGTGGATCGTACAGCATGGTGGAGCCTCATTACCTGCCCGTGATCAGGTAGATGGCTATCTTGTTGAAGAATTAACTTCATTGGGTAAGAAGGGAGGAATTATTCTCACAGAGATGGAACTGCCTACACAAGGCCCCGGTGAAATAAAATCGGGGACCAAACCACTGGATACGGATAATGATGGTATGCCCGATGACTTTGAAGATACATACGGACTTGATAAAAATGATCCGTCCGACGCTATGAAGATAGCTTCCAACGGATATACTAATATTGAAAACTACATATTCCTGATAAACAAATGAAAAAGATATATACTTATTTGATCTTCTCATTCGCCCTGCTATGCAGCACTTCATTGATTGCGCAGACCAATGAGAAAGCCAGAGAAACTGCTGTGATGATTGCCGACCGCATTCTGAAGTCAGCAACCTATGATTTTGTAGATAAGAAAAGTGGCAAGACCTACACATCGCTCAAAAACGTACCTTTAAATAAGAATGTGAAAGTACAAAGTAAATACCTGGATTGGCATTACACAAACGGAGTCACCAACATAGCCCTGATGGAGTTGGGAGATAAATTAGGTACTTCGAAGTACGAGAACTATGTTCTGAAGAATATGAATTTCATTTTCGACGATGCAAACCAGGACTACTTCCATCGCCTGTATGACCAAACATTGGAGCAGGAAGGTTGGAAAGCCGTGAACCATGTGAATTGGCACATGATTTACCGGAATAAACGTCTGGATGATAATGGCCCTATGGGCGCCAGTCTGATTGTGCTCAACCGCCGTCATCCGGAACAGGCTTTCCAGAAGTATATCGACCAGACCGATTATCACCTGATGGTGTCCGAACCTCGTCTTGCCGATGGCACTATTGCCCGGTTATGGCCGCATGTCAATACCATTTGGGCCGATGATGCCTTTATGGCCCTTTCTTTTCTCGTCAGGATGGGAGAGGCGACAGGTGATGCTAAATACTTTGATGATGCAGCCAATCAGATACTGAACTATACCCGCTACCTGTGGTGCCCCGAAAAAAGACTGTACTATCATTGCTATCACACGGATAACAAGGCGCATGGCGTTGCCCATTGGTCCAGGGCAAACGGATGGGTTTTCATGGCTACTGCCGATTTGCTGGCACGAATGCCCGCCGACCATCCGATGCGTGAAGATGTCATTCGGAACTTCCGTATGCAGGCGGACGGACTGATTCGTTATCAGGGTGCGAACGGATTGTGGCATCAGCTTCTGGATAAGGAAGATTCCTATGAAGAAATCACGGGAACCGCCATGTTCGTCTTCGGCATTGCCAGAGGGGTGAAACAAGGGTGGCTGCATCCCGACTATATCTATGTGGCATGGGAAGGGTTGAAAGGCATGTTCACCAAGATTACTCCGGAAGGTGATGTAACGGCTATCTGTGCAGGTACGGGCATAATGCCTGCTTTGTCATTCTATTATAACCGTCCCCAGTGGAAGAACGATCCGATGGGAGAAGGCCCGGTGCTGAGAGCATTGGTGGAAATGATAGACGCACCTAAGTATACGGAAATCAAGGCCGAACAGCAATACGATAAAATCAAGTGATTTCTTGATATTACAGGAGTATTACAGATTTATTACAGAATCTTTCTTTAGCTTTGCATCTTCTAAGAAAATAAGTTGAAGTAAACCTTTGAGGATAATATGCTAAAGAAATATTCTGTATTACGGGGATTCGTCATTTTATGTGTAGGACTGCTTGTCTTCTGTCTGCCTCCTTTGCAAGCGCAGGACAGCGATTTCGTGACCTGGAACAAGATGAAAGCCCGGCACGATGTATCCTCCAAAGTGGAACTTTACGGAGATGTCGAAATGCGTACCCGTGACGCACTGGATGAGATAGACCGTTGGGGATTCGGCGTAGGTACTTCCGTTATTCTTCTTCCGTTTCTAAAAGCTGAGGGCGGTTACGAATACCACTACCGCAACCGTGGTGAAGACGGTTGGAAATCCCGGCACCGTTATCATGCAGGTGTCTCTTTCACTCTCAAAAAACGACAATGGACGTTCACCCTGCGCGAGCGTTTCCAGCATACTTTCGACGGACGCGGAGCGGATGAATTCCGTCTCCGCACCCGCCTGAAAGCTGCTTATAAGGTAACTACATGGTCACCGTATGTCTCTTTAGAGCAATATCACGGTCTGGGCAAAGATGAATGGTTTCATGCCTCCCGCTTCCGTGCCCGCGGTGGGGTGGAAGCTAAACTGTCGTCCTCTTGGTCGGCAGACGTTTTCTATTGCTACCAGCACGAGAGTAATCTGGACAGGCATATTCTGGGGTGGGAGTTGATTTACCGATTCTGATTCATACTCTTTCTTTTTACTCATTTATTTGTAGGTATGCGATGCGTTCACTATATTTGTATGTTCATTGTTTGTGAACAGGGTTTATTAGTGAACAAAAGATGCTACTGAAATGGAAAAAGAACTGATTCATGAAGTTGAAAATAAACTTGTTGAAATAGTAGGTCGAAGCAATGTTTATGTAAAAGCAAGTCCGATTCCGGAATTTGACTGGATGTTGTGTATCAGAGGTTATGAATTTCTATGTGAAGTTAAAAAGATGGTTACGAGAAGTAATTTCGGTAGCATACAAATGAAGTTGAGGACATGGCAAGAAAACACAGATAAGCCGATTTTGCTTGTAGCACAAAACATTTATCCTCTTTTGATGGATGAATTTGCCCATCAGGGAATTAACTGTTTAGATAGTGCAGGAAACTGTAGGATTAAGGTCGGTGATTTGCTAATGCATATTGAAGGAAGAAAAGTACCTCCTAAGTTTCAGGCAACATCTGCCAATAGAAGTCGTTTGTTTCAGGAAGCCGGAATAAGAATCATATTTCGTATCTTGTTAGAGCCGGATTGGCTAAATCTGTCTTATCGGCAGATGCAACTATCTACCAATGTTTCCTTGGGTTCAATAACTGTTATAATGAACGAGCTTTTAGAATCAGGATATTTGTTGAAGACGAACAAAGGGAAATTCTTAAAGAATAAGCAGGACCTATTGGAACGCTGGGTGGTTGCTTACAATGAAATTTTGAAGCCTAAACAGCTAATAAGGAGAATGACTTTCAAAGATGCAGAGCTTCATAAGAATTGGGCTGATTTAAAATTGCCATCTGACATATATTGGGGGGGAGAACCTGCCGCTAACTTGGTTGATGGTTATCTGTATCCTGAGTTATTTACCATTTATGGCGGTACTATGGGCGATTGGGTAAAAGCAGGCCTCAGACCGGATGATGAGGGTGAAGTTTTCGTTTATAAGAAGTTCTGGAGTAGTGTTGAGCAAAGTCAGGTCACTCCGGCATTACTAATTTATGCAGATTTAATGGGAAGCGGCAACAGCCGGAATATTGAAGCTGCTCAAAGAATTTATAATAATGAATTACAATATCTCCAGTGATGAGTTTGATAATCTCTTAATAAAAGAGTTGTTAGAAAAACTTAGCCGATATTTCGAAAAAGAGAAGCTTCCTTTTTATGTGATAGGGGCAACAGCTCGTGACATCATTATGCAGAAGCTGTTGCAACAGAGATCTGTCAGACATACGCAAGATTTGGATATTGCTATAGCTATAGCCGATTGGCAAAAGTTTGAGGAAATCTCAAACGGTATTGCGCAGATGGATGGTTTTGAGAAGTCTTTGAGTCAAAAGCAACGCTTTTATTATAAGAAAGTATATGAGATAGATATTATCCCATTTGGCGAAGTTGCAAAAGAAGATAAGTGCATTTATTGGCCGCCCGAAGAAGAATTTAAAATGTCAGTTCAGGGTTTTGATGAAGCCTTGAAAGATTTCATGATAGTCAGGGTGGACGGTGAATTTGATATACGGGTTGTTTCTTTACCGGGTTTGTTTCTTTTGAAATTGAATGCATGGATAGAACGTAATCTGGAAACAAGCAAAGATGAGGATCTATGGTATATCATTGAAAATTATTTTGATGCTTGCCAGGAGCATTACACTGAAATCAATTATCATCAGGAAGTTTATGATATGGATGATTTTGATTTGTCCGTAGCTGGTGCCCTCTGGTTGGGGTATGATATCGTGTCTATTCTTACTCCTGTACAATTAGAGTATTATCATAACATATTGGAGCATGAATTATCGCTTGAAGAAGAAAGCCGCCTTATTGAGCATATGATGAAGCAAAACATAGCTGTTTCTTATGAGAAAGTTTACAGGGTAATATCCCAGATATCGTCAATTTTGTGTGGGGCAATTTAAAAACGATCTTTTTCCATAAACTTACAACTCTTGTCATAAGTAGACATCTTTCATATTAAAGCCTTCTGGCGGCTACGAACTTCGTTTTCGCACTCACCAGAAGGCTATTTATAGGGTAACTATTGCTTATTTATTTGTCCCCATCCAAGTCCATTTATGCCAAATATGCTCCAATGGACCTTGTTTATGTTTGCTCAACCACCATTTACAGAATTTCACTTGCAACAGGAACATGCAAAATCCGATTAGCAGACTGAGCGTATATCCACAATAAGGAGCCAGATACAGACCGATAGGGAAGTAAATCAGTGCTCCCATTATGGACTGGGATATATAGTTCGTAAGACTCATTTTTCCATAGAATCTTAGGCTGCTGACGGCTTTACTGAACTTTTCACGTTGGTAAAGCAATACGAATGAAGCTACCAGTACGAAAGTAAAAGCTAACTTTTGCCACATATCGAATGCAGTTCCGGCTGTTTGCTGTATGATTGTACTGTTCTGCATAATCAACTCTCTCAGGGCATAGAGAGGAGCGAAAGAGATTGCGGAGATTATCAGTATCTTTATCCAGAAATGGAGATTCTTTTCTGTCGTGACGAAAAGCTGCTTTCTGCCGATGTAGAAGCCTAAGAGGAATAATCCGGCTGTTTGGAAAAAGCGTCCTGCATTTACTGCCCATAATAAGCTGGCTTTCTGACCTAAAGTAACGTTCCCCCAGATGAAATCCCAAAAGTTGCCGGCTTGGGTGTACTCTGCCACTTCTGCGTACATTTCGCCTACTTTCAGATCTGGTAACTGATGTGCGGGATTGATCAGATTGGCTATGTAATGATACCATTCAACAGGCTGTAACAAGAAGATAATGGAAGTGATGAGAATAGCTTTATCACTCCAATTCCGGGTAAAGAACAGGACAAGCCCGACAATTACAAATAGCAATAATACATCTCCTGCAGGAAAGAAAGCAGCGTTTAATGTTGCAAATGCAGCCAGCAGAACTAAACGCCATAGGAAACGATAACCGAAGTCCTTGCCTTGCTTCTTCTGATTATTGCTCTGAATGTAAAATGTAAATCCGAACAGGAGAGCGAAGATTGCGTAAGATTTTCCGGCAAATAGGGTGAAAACACCGCTTAATACTCCCTGGTCCAATATGTTTAGCCAAGTTGGTGAATCTGTGGGATAAACGGGAAAAATGAAATGTTCAAGACTGTGAACCAAAAGGATAGCCATTACGGCAAAGCCTCGTAGGGCATCTACTACCTCGATACGAGGATTCTTGTTGCTTAGTTGTTCCATGAATTATTTATTTAGTAATGTTTTAATTCGTTTATTCATCGGTTTTTCAAAATAGTAGTAGGAGAGTAAACTTAATAGGACGATGATACAGAATAAGATTGGAATTGAAATATACCATGCTATATGAAAGTTACTTCCTTTTTGCCATTCTGCATAGGACAGCAGCACAAAAAGATGAATCAGATAGAAGCTGTAACTGATCTCTCCGCCAATCACTAAAATACGATTGGATAAGAGGCGCGAGACTATACCTTTTTGTAGGGAGAAACTGATCAGAAGAAATGCAACCGGAAGCCAGTAGTAACAGGAATACCGATACACTTTGGGTATTTCAGCCGCATAGAGATAAAAGGCTAAAAATAAGGCGATGGATGCTATTTCAATGATACTTCCTTGATATGCAGTGATGTTTTTACTTTTCAAACGGTCGTATAATTGAAACAGCAGCATGCCGGCTAAAAAATCTGGTAACCGGGTAATCGGATTGACGTACCAATATCCTTTTATATCGGTTTCCGGCGTAAAATGCATGCCGATTACAATCAATATGGCAGAAACTAAGAAAACGCAGAGCAATTTTTTATAATCCTTTGCTATGGGTATCAGGAATGGGAAGCAGAGGTAAAATAGCTGTTCGCAACATAAGCTCCACGAAGGGCTGTTGAATGAGAAAAAGTAGTCAGCTTTTGGAATGTAGGCATTTGTCAATGTGAGTGAAGCTAAGAAGTGTTTGAGCCAATCTATCGCTCCTGATGCAATGACATAGTTTCCTAAGGCGACAGCGATAAATAAGGTCAGCCAGTGCAGGGGATAAATACGTGCGATGCGTGCTACCCAAAAAGCCCGTTTGGTTATTTTGTTTTCACTGAATTTTTTCTGATAATTGTAAGCTATGATAAAGCCGCTTAGCACAAAAAAGAAACTGACACCCACAAATCCTTCTTTGAAGAAATGGGTGTCAAAGAATTTATCTATAGTATAGCAATGTGCTCCAAACACCATCAAAGCAAATATAAACCGTAAGGAGGTGAGTGTATTTATCATAGCTCTGTGTTTTGTAGCCTTTTTGGATGTTTTTTATTTTGACTCCTCAAATATACGAAAAGAGGAAGATTAATGTCTTTTAGGCTGTTCTTTTTTAGTGGAATTTCGCATTTTATCATAAAAAAGAGACTTACATGTGCTAATTATGCAAGTCTCTTGATATAAAATACCAAATATAGTATTCTCTTTTTAGAAAATATAATAAAAAGCTCCCATCCATACCCCACCTTTATCCAAAATGAGTATATTTGCCCGCATCATTCTATTTTTTAACCTTAAAAACACAGTTTAAATGCAGCGTAAAGCCCCGCAAACATCTGATATTGACGATGAAACACTTTTTGCTAAAGTGGAGCGGGGAGATGTAGAGGCATTTACTGCGGTTTACAATAAATATCACAAACTGCTTTACGCATTGGCCTATCGCTATTTGATGAGTTCTGCGATGGCAGAAGACGCTGTGCAGCACGTATTTACCCGTTTCTGGGAATTCCGTTCGGAGCTTCGGGTAGGCATCAGCCTGAGAAACTACCTGATAACAATGACTAAAAATCATATACTCAATGTGATACGCAATGAGAATACCGCCCTCACCAAGAATTATGAGATAGCTCAGGGCACCCCTGCTTACGAAGATACCCTTGTTGACAGTCTGGAAAAGAAAGAACTGATGTCTATCTTTTATAAAGCAGTCGATATGTTGCCGCCCCAAAAGCGGGAAATCTGCCTGATGAAGGTGCGCGAAGAACTCTCCAACCAGGAGATAGCCGACCGCCTGAAACTCTCTATCAATACAATCAAAACCCATTATTCCGATGCGCTGAAACTGCTGCGCGCCCATTTGGGTAAATTGCTAATTTTTGTTACGTACCTCACCTTGTTAAGGTATTTAAGTGTCTATTTAACAGTATGAGTACAGAGAATATGAATACACCTACAGAAAAACAGATACAGGAAGTGCTGGCAGGGACATCTACTCCTGAAGTTGCCCGGATCGTAGCGGCTTGGTTTGCTACCGATGAGGGTGCGGCCTATCTGGCTAAAAGTATGGACCGTGATGCCGTACAGATCAAACAAGGATTCGAAGAACTCTATGTCAATCACGAAATCCCGTCCGAAGAGATGTTTGCCCGCATCCGCCGCAACATCCGGCAGAAACGTATCCGCAGGATTACTTTCCGTGTGGCAGCCGTACTCATTCCGTTTGTGCTGCTGATAGGGCTGTTTGTTCAGGTGAATACCCGTGTCGATCTGCTGGGTGATTCCGGTTACGAAGAAATCTATGTGCCCAAAGGTGAGCGCCTGCAAATGATGTTTCAGGATGGCACACGTGCTTATATAAATTCAGATTCACGCCTGAAGTATCCAAAGAAATTTGCGCTGTCCAGCCGTGAAGTCTATCTGGAGGGCGAGGCTTATTTTGTAGTCCGACCTTTCATTGTCAATCTTAACGGGCCTGCCGTGCATGTTCTGGGAACTTCGTTCGATGTTCAGGCTTATCCGGAGAATAAGGATATCACGGTCTGTCTGGACGAAGGTCGTGTTAATCTGACACTTGCTTCAGATAAGAAATACCCGTTGAAACCCGGTGAGAAACTTGTCTATAACAAGGAAAGTGAGCATTGCACCATTACCCGACATGCTGATATTCATCTGTCTTCCTTGTGGAAAAAGAATGTGATAGCTTTCAAGGATGCCCCGCTGGCCGAAGTTATCAAAGTGCTGAATCGTTGGTATGATGTGAACTTCAAGATAGAAGACCAGTCAGCTTGGGATGTATACTTTACGATTACATCCGAGAATACGCTTCTCGAAAAAGTTCTGGGTGATCTGGAAAAGATTGCGCCGTTACGGTTTGAATATAAAGAGGCTGAAAAGGAAGTGATAGTCACAAGAAAAAAAGAGGATTCCCGTATAATGCATTGATTCTGTAGATTTGAGTTGTAAACAATATGTGAAATAAAAGTGCGTATTGCAGGTAAAATTCCGTTCAGTAAAGTGCGTATTGCAGGTAGTTTACGCTATATTAAACTTGCGCATTACAGAAAGTATCCTTGTTTTGCGCATTGACTATATTAAATATTGAACTGTATGATATTTAAACGTAAATGGAGATTGGTAATAATTCAAGACTATTCTGTATGCCCCATTAATAACCGTGAACAACGTTTTTAAAGAATAAGAGGAATGTTTTTTAAGAATGTTGCCGACGTTTATTAACAGCGTAGAAATCGATCTTAAAACTGAAATAGAATATATGTATACAAAAAAGGCGATAATTCTTCATGAGAATGACCGCCTTTTACCTTTTATACCCGTCTTGTTTGGGGTGAAAGTCACCCGTATTAACTATAATCCACCTGAATAGCTTAGGAGTAAACCATCGGTTGATTATATGGATTAACTCCTACTTTAGCTGAATATATTGTCAATTTTATGCACTGTTTAATGTTTCGTTGTAAAGGTCTTATTTTTCCCATTTACGAAAGTTTTAAGTTTATATTAGAGTTTCATTTTAAACTTCTACAAAGATACTACATCAGAAAGGCGAAGTCAAGTGTTTCAGCCCCGTTTTGAATTATTTTTTTATTTATGGTGCTAATATCTGCATCCGGCAAAAGTCATTACCGGAATGAACAGCAATAAAGATATAAATAACCGTTTCATAATCTGCATTTTAATTGATTTGATTCAGCCAGCCGGCAATTAGCGAATGGCAGTTGGACGTTTGTGAAGAGCGGATCCACAGACTTGGAGTCAGGAAGTTGCCTTCCGAAATGAGCCGTTTGGCATCAGACTCTACACTGCTGATTCCACTGCTTGCGCTTGATACGATCAGACCGATACTTTTGCCTCCCATCCGGTTGCCGTATTGAAACAGGAATGTTTGCAATGGGGCGGCCATATTGCTCCACCAAAGGGGTGCGCCTATGATAATCCGGTCGTAATCGGCGATATTCACCTCCACAGGTTTGATTGCAGGATAAGATGCCGCGTCATTCGGCTGGTTCCGGATTGCCTGAATCAACGCACTTCCGATGGCATAGTTGTTGGCGGCATAGTCGAGTCCCTCTTCGGCAGGTTCAACTCTTACCACATCGGCTTCTATCTGTGTCTGCAAGTCACTGACAATCGTATGCACATTGTTCGTGAAACTGTAATACACGATAAGGGTTTTACCCGTTGCCGGATCGGGGTCAGGAGTAGGATCAGGATCGGGAGTAGGTGTTGGAACTTCGGTCTGCGGACCATCCGGTTCGTTACTATCGGTAGAGCAGGCGCTCAATCCCACCGCTACAAAAACGGCGAATAATAAATATAGGTACTTTTTCATAGCTTCTTACATATTAAAATAAAACTTTCATTTTCATATCTGTTATTTTTAGTTGTTTCTTTGACGCAAAGATAAAAGCAAAGACCTGCAACGTCTTTGTTGCGAGGCTCAATGTGTTTTGTTTTAGCGACCTACCTGCCGTTGCTGCTCGGCATTGTATCTGTCTCCGACAACGGGAATGGCGGCAACAGCGTTTTCCAGTTCTTTCCACTCTTCGGGAGAAAGTGTAAATTCCAGTGTGCGCAGGTTCTCCTCTAGATGTGCAAGTTTCGTTGTTCCGGGAATCGGTACGATCCACGGTGCCTTCTGGAGCAACCAGCCGAGTGCTACTTGTGTCGAGGTCATGCCTCGCGTGCGGCCGAAGGCTTGCAGCACATTCACGATGCGGGTATTTGCCCGCATTGCTTCCGCTTGGAAGCGCGGCAGGGTCTGTCGGTTGTCGTTGTTTGGGTCGAAAACCGTATATTCGTTGATGCAGCCGCCCAAAAATCCCCGATTCAGCGGGCTGTATGGAACAAAGCCGATTCCCAGTTCACGACAGGCGTCGAGCACTCCGTTTTCCTCCACCAGACGGTGCATCAGGTGATATTCGCTTTGGATGGCCGTCAGCGGGCAAACGGCATGAGCCTTGTGGATGGTCTCGGCGTTGACTTCGCACATGCCCCAGTGTTGTACTTTGCCTTCTTTCATCAAGTCGGCAATAGTCGATGCCACCTCTTCTGCCGGGGTGTTGGGGTCGGCACGGTGCTGGTAGAACATGGGAAGCGAATCGAGTCGGAGGCGACGGAGCGACTCTTCGCAATAGCGACGGATGGTCTCCGGCCGACTGTCCTGACGTCCCGTGCCTTTTCCGTCGATTACTTCGTGTCCGAATTTAGTCGTTACGTTAATCCGGCCTTTGAACTCGGCCAGTGCTTCTCCGGCTAAATTCTCGTTGGTCAGCGGCCCGTAGATGATGGCGGTATCGAAGAGTGTTACACCGCGATCCACTGCTTCGTGCAGCAACCGGATGCATTGCTTCTTGTCCGGATGCTGGCTACGGTTGTAGGTCATGCCCATCACGCCAAAACCGAGTGCCGACACTTCGAAAGCTGCCTTGCCCTTACCCAATATACGATGTCCCGTAATGTGGGCGACATCGCTATTGTTATCAGATGCTGCCGTCTGTTTCGTTTCAGCGGCAAATACCTTGTCCAGTCCGGTGGGCATGGTCAATGCGGCTCCTGCCAGTGCTGCCGTCTTGAGAAACCCGCGACGACTGATATTCATTTTATTGTTTTCTTCTTTCATGTTATTTATTTTTTTAGTTCCTTGATTGTTCTTGCCGGATTGCCCGCAACAACGGTCATGGGCGGCACATCTTTGGTTACTACGCTGTTTGCTCCTATGATAGCGCCGTATCCGACTCTGACACCGGGGAGAATCGTGGCGTTGATACCGATCCAAACTTTATCCTCAATGACAACGGGACGGCCGTAAGTCGCACTGCGGTTTTCCGGATCGGAGTCATGGTTGATGGTAATGATGTTTACTTTCGGACCGACCAAAACATGTTCGCCGAGTGTAATGCCGCCACGTCCGAAAAACGTGCAGCACTGTTGGATAAAGCAGCCTTTACCTATCTTTATATGCTTGCCGTAATCCACATAAAACGGAGGTAGTAAGGTTACGGATTCATCCACTTCCTGCCCGATGATTTCTCCCAGTATCCGGCGGACTTCATCCGGTGTATGGTAACCGTTGTTCAGTTCGGCCGCTGTTTTCATTGTATCCCAAATGGAGTTTATTAACTCGTCGTATCCTTGATCCGACGGGGAAACAATTTCTCCGTTCAAGTCTCTTGCAAAAATTTCATTCATAATGATGCTTCGTTTAATGTTCTGGTGCAAAGTTACGAAGAGAGCCTCGTAACAACTTTGCTACGAGGCTCAATTAATTTTGTCCTGAAGTTCATTTTACCATGACGGGGCTACACCGTAGGCTTCCTTATATATTTTGGAGAAATGCGACAGGTTCTTGAAGCCTACATCGAAACAGGCTTCCGTCACTCTTTTCTTGCCCGATTTTATCAGGCCGTGCGCTGCCTCCAGACGACGCCTGATAATCCATTTCTGCGGTGTCAAATCGCTCACTTTGGCAAAATCACGTTTGAAGGTTGCCAGACTGCGTCCTGTATAACTCGCGATTTCCCCCATCGAGAGGTCATACATGTAATTCTCATTCAGGTAGTCGAGAATGTCTATTTTCCATGGTTCCACGAAATCGAACAGCGAAGCATAGAGGTTCCTGTCGGTATTAAGCAGTACATACAGCCCCTCGGTCATTTTTAACTTCAGTACATCTTCGGAAGGCTTTTCGCCCGCATCGAAGTAAGGGATAACCGATTCGAACAGCGACCGAATGTCGGGTCTGTTACTCGGTAATACACGCAGACTTGCTTTTTCACGCTTGGAGTCGACCGGTATCTGTTGTTGGTTGAGTGTATGGTAAAACTCCCTCAGAAAAGGCTTTGTGAATTTCAGCACGACGGAGCGGTAGGGCTTATCGTTCTCAACCTTTTTTTGCAGCCACATCCGGTTATCACGCCGCATGAAAGCGCAGTCTCCCGGATGCAGAACGGTTTTCTTTCCCCGTTCCTCTATTTCCAATTCGCCGGAGCATAGATAAATAAGCGTATGCTCCCTGTTTTCGTGGGCACACCCTCGGTCATCGGTGAAATAGCTCGCTATAAGCACATTCAAGCAATCGAATACATCTAATTGTTCCATATTGTCAGCCTTTTATTTTTGCAAAGGTAGCAAGTTATATTTGCTTTTTATTTGTTGTGAAGCTCAATGTTTTCTCGGAAAAATCATAAGGAACAATTTATCCTATCAAAAAAACACATTATCTTTGCAATACAATTTGAGCTGTTTAGCCGCTTTCCTATCCATGCCTTATACCTCATGCGAATTCTTTTTTATCAGTTTGCAGCCAAATAAATAGCTTCAGACTGTATCAAATATAAATAAAAGCAAGATGACGAGCTACATTTTGAATCGCTGATGACGATTCAGAGTCTTTAGAAGACCTTTTCTTAATCTATTTAATAAAAAAAGCATTTTTCTCTCACCCGCTCCGAAATCTTGTGTGTCTACTTAGTATAAAGCGATTTATACCATTGTTAATCTAAAATTAAAGTTATGAAACACAAGATTTTACTTGTTCTGTTTTTGAGCTTTATGGCATGTTTCACAGCCAACGCTCAGAAAGTGACCTTGCAGTTCCGGCAAGTTAAGTTAGCAAAAGTCTTTGATGCTATCACTCAACAAACCGGACTAACCGTGGCATACAGCCGTCCTACCGTTGACCCGGATCGGGTTGTTTCTATTGAAGCTGATAAAGAAGAACTTTCAGATGTACTTACCAAATTATTGAAAGGTACAAATGTAACTTTCGAAATTGGCGAGACGAAAATCTATTTGAAAGAAGAACCTGTTTCAGATACTCCGCAAAAGAGTGGTCGCCTTATAACTATTTCCGGTACAATCGTTGACGAAAAAGGTGAAACGATTATTGGGGCAAGTGTTGCTGTACAAGGAACTACTTTGGGGACTATTACTAATGCGGACGGTGAGTATTCTTTAGCTAATGTGCCGGAGAACTCACAAATTACTATCTCATTTATTGGTTATCAGTCAATTTCACTTCCAGCCAATGCTAAGGCTTTGGGTAAAATAGTGATGAAAGAAGATAATGAATTGTTGGATGAAGTAGTTGTTATAGGTTATGGAACAACTACTGTGAAAAGTGCTACAGGATCTATTTCTTCTGTAAAAGCCAATGAGTTGCAAAGTTACCCATCTACCAATTTTGCATCTGCACTTTCCGGAAAAATGGCAGGTGTGCAAGTATCACTGCCTTCTGGTGCACCGGGTGGTAGCCCTGTCATTAATGTGCGCGGCATTGGAACTTTGACAGCCGGAAGTAAGCCTTTGATTGTAGTAGATGGTTTTCCACTAACTGAAGGTTCAGATATTAATAGCATCAATATGAGTGCAATACAGTCTATTGAAGTATTGAAAGATGCAGCTTCTACAGCTATCTACGGTTCAAGAGGCGCAAACGGGATCATAATGATTACTACTAAAAGTGGTAAGACCAGTAAGCCTAATGTCTCTCTTTCAGCTACTTTTAGTTTACAACAACGATATGATAAACTGGAACTTGTAGATGCTTATGATATGGCTCAGTATATGTTGGAAGCACGCAATACTGGTTATGTGAATAAGAATCCCTCTGTTCGGAAAAAGAGTGATGATACTGCTACCAGAAAGGCTAATGGAGCTTCTAAACGTGAACTGATTCCCGATTATCTTTATCCATATTTGAATGGAGAGAAAGGTTTGACAAATACGAATTGGTTAGATGAAATATTCCAATTGGCACCTATGCAGGATTACAATATATCTGTTAGTGGTGGTTCTGAGAAAGCGTTCTATTCATTGTCAGCAGGCTACATGAAGCAGGAAGGTATTGTCATTGGTACTGATTTTGACAAATTCTCTGCTAATGTTAACCTAAAGTTGATGCCAAGTAATACTATAACTCTTGGTTTCTCCTTTTCTCCAAGTTATTCTAAGAAAAATACTTTTGATGAGGATGCTATGAGTAATAATTTTCTTAGTATAGCTACCGGTATTTATCCTTTCTTCGCTCCCTATAATAAAGACGGAACATTAGCTATATCGGAGCAGATTAAGGCAAATGCCGATACGGATGGAGCATTATATGAAAATCCTGTTGCCATTTCTAAAAAGGTAAAACGTAAAAATGATAGGCTTAGACTTTTTGGAAATATGTATGCAGAAGTCAAGTTATTCAAAGACTTCAGGTTCAAAACGAATATAGGTGCCGATTATGATGCACAAATTTATAAATTCTATACCCCTTCGGATATTGGAAAATATCGGGCTGCTGCACCTCAACCTATCAGTGCTTCTCAAAGTAATACCAATAGGAAGAATTATTTGATTGAAAATACATTGACTTACAATAAACTGATAAAAGAACATTCTATACAAATTCTACTGGGACAATCCTATCAAAGAGAAGATCAAGAGGTGTTGAAAGTCACTGCTGCGGATTTTGGCGATAGCTCTATTCAAAATATAGCTGGAGGAAGTTCGTTTAAAGTAGAACCTTCACAGTATTCTTGGGCTATGATTTCATATTTTGCACGTTTGAATTATAACTGGCAGGATAAATACATATTTAGCGCCTCTATGCGTAGAGATGGTTCATCCCGATTTGGTAATAATACAAAATGGGGTATGTTTCCGGCTTTATCTGCTGCTTGGCTAATTTCAAATGAAAAGTTTATGAGTAGCTGTTCAGCGATTGATTACGCAAAATTAAGAGTTAGTTGGGGTAAATCTGGTAATAATCAGATTGCAAACTATGGTGCTCAAGCATTAATGTCGAATAATGATTATTTATTTGGTGGCACTTTAGCACCCGGTACAGTCATAAAAGCATCTCCTAATCCTGATTTGTCTTGGGAAATGACTTCGACTTGGAATATCGGTTTGGATGTTACTTTGTTTAAATATCTGGGAATTAGTGCAGACTTTTATTTAGCGAATACAAATGACTTATTATTAAGTGTGCCTGTGCCCCAACAATCAGGTTATACCACTTCATTGCAGAATATTGGTAAAGTAAGAAATACAGGTTTTGAGATACGTTTTTCTACAGCCAAAGATGTTGAGATGGGGCCTGTTTCATGGAATTCATCATTAAATCTATCTACGAATAAAAATAAAGTTTTGGCACTTGCACCCGGACAGACTCAGATCATTGGTAGCAAAGGATTTTCAATAACAGAGGTTGGAAAATCCATATCTGAATTATATGGATATGAAATCATAGGAATTTATAAGTCTGATGAAGATTTCAAGAAATATCCTGCTATGCCGGGCACGCAGATCGGTGATTATATTATCAAGAACCAAAATGATGATAATGTCATTAATACAAAGGATAAGAAAAGCTTTGGTTCTCCGCTTCCTAAAGTGGTACTTGGTTGGAATAATACTTTCCGTTATAAGAGTTTTGAGTTGACATTGGATCTATATAGTGAATTGGGTAAGAAACTATATAGCACAGCATTAGCCACATATATGGATACTGGAGAAGGTTTTGCAGTTACTACAAAAGAGTACTTTAATAACCGTTATCATCCGGTCAATAATCCTAACGGAACTTATGCAACTCCTAATATGGGAAATTTCTCCAGTGCACGTAAGGAAGCGCGTATTTCAAATAAGTTTTTCTACAACGCTTCGAACTTTAATATCCGTAGCCTGAAGTTTTCTTATGAATTACCCTCTTCCTTTATTAATCGTTTAGGACTACAGAGAACTCAGGTTTATTTCCTGGCAAACAATTTATTATTGCTAACTCCATATAAAGGAATGAGCTTAAATGGAAATGCAGCGGATGCATTGAATCAAGGGTTGGAAAGTTATAACTATCCTTTGCCTCGTACTTTTTCTTTGGGATTGAATATAAACTTTTAATATGAAATGAATATGAAAGCACTAAGAATATATAGCATAGCCTTGGGAATGGCGGCAATTATGTTTGCCGGATGTTCCGGAACCTATCTTGATCTGACTCCTGAAATGCAGAATGTTTTGAATAATTATTATAAAGATGCTGAACAGTTAAGAAAGGGAGTCAATTCTGCATACGGGATATTACAAGCTGAAGGCGTGTATGAATTGGCAAATTTAGTATTGGGAGAACTTCCGTCTGATAACACATGGGATGAAGTTCCGGCAAATGATAATGGTAATTATGGGCAACTGGACTTGTTCTCGATGACTTCGGCCAATACTATAATTGATAAAGCTTGGAGCCATCATTACAAAGGGATTCAGCAATGTAATGTGATATTGAATCGCGTTGATGGCATTGCTGATATGGCTGAGGCTGAAAAAAAGAATATTAAAGGTGAGATGTGCTTTTTGCGTGGACTGATGTACTTTAATTTGGTTCGTATATTTGGTGATGTTCAGTTGGTTATCAAAGAAACAACCAATCCCAATGATTTCTTTGGTCAGGTGAGGACTCCCAAAGAAGAAGTGTATAAACAGATCGTGCAAGATTTGGCTGATGCGTTTGCAATGCTTCCTGATGCACCTGCTGAAAAAGGAAAAGCTGCCAAAGGTGCTGCCGCTGCGTTGCTGGGTAAGGTTTATCTTACTTTAAAGGATTACGATAACAGTTTGAAATATTTGCAGGAAGTGGAACGGTTTGGATATGCTTTGTTGGATGAACCTGCTGATATCTTTGACGTGAATAATAAGGGGAATAAAGAAGTTATTTTCGATGTACAATTTGAATCGGGGGTAAATGGCAATTCGGAAGGTAGCCGGGCATTTCAGAAGTTCAGTCCGTCGGGCACTGTCAGTGGTGCTTTAGGTCATAACCTGCCGACAAAGGAAGTGTACGGGTTGTTTGCAGATAATGACAAGCGTAAATCTGCTTATTTTATTGTGACTAAAAATGGGGTTATAGGAACAGGGAAGTTGAAGCAGACTTCTGCTACTGTTGCTGATGGAGGCAGTAATATCATTGTATTACGCTATGCAGATGTTCTTTTAATGCTTGCTGAATGTTATGCAGAGAAAGACAACTTGTCTAAAGCTAATGAATATTTGAACTTCATTAAAGAGCGCGCAGGTGTTGACAAAGTTATAATCAATGATGCTTCATTGATGAAGGAAGAAATTGCGTTTGAAAGGCGTAAAGAATTGGTAAACGAAGGGCATCGTTGGTTCGATTTGCTAAGAACGGGTAAAGCTGTGGAAGTAATGAATGCGTATTTTGCAAGGACTCCGGGACATAACGGGATTACTATAACTGAATTAAATTCCGTACAACCTATTCCGCAAGCACAGATCGATACGGATTCTGCGACAAAGCAGAATGAGGGATATAATTAATTTGCAAATATTGTTTTAAGGTGGTTTGTCTATACAGATAAACCACTTTAAAACCTTGATTACATGGAACGAATTTTCTTTAATAAAACTTGCTAAGCGATCAGATTTGTTTAATTTTAAAAACTAATATTATGAGAAAAGTATTATTTTTGTTTTTGTTGGGAATGTGCATGCAACTTTGTTTTTCCAAATCGCAGGCTTTACCTATTGATAAATTGATTGATATCTTTAATAATCCTGCCAACTATCCTAACTATATTATGATATCTGCTCATAGAGGATATTGGAAAGATTATCCGGAAAACTCTCTTCCAGCTATACAAGCTGCAATAGATTTGGGCGCAGATATGGTAGAATTTGATATTACAAAATCAGATGATGATATACTTTATTTGCTGCATGATTATGGTTTGGATCGCCTTACTACAGGCCATGGAATTGTCAGAAAGGGGGAAGGAGCAACTTTTGAATATTATAGATCATGGAATGAACTTGAAAATTTGAAGCTAAAGGAGATATCGGGTGAAGTGAGTGAATATAGGATGGCTACTTTGCGTGAAGCTCTTCTGAAATGCAAAAATAAAGCTTTGGTAAGTATTGATAAAGCAGAAAATGTCATTCCTCAAATGTTTTATTTAGTAAAAGAGCTGGGAATGGTTAATCAGGTCACTTTTAAAACTAAAATACAGTTTTTCCCTACGCCAGAATCTATAAAAAATCTGGTGGCAAATAAGGAAGATAAGGAACAATTGGTGAAAATGTTTACTCCAACTGTCTATTCGGAGCTATTGAATCAGGACCCTGGCTTAATTGATAAAATGAAAGCATTTATAGATGCTGGCTGCGAAGGTTTTGAAATGATTTATTTTCAGGATTCGGATCCGATGCTAACACGGCAGATTACGGTTGAAGGTAAAACCTATCCTAATATTTTGAATTGGTTGAGAGACAAAAATACACGTATTATTCAGTTTCCAATGTGGCCGGAAACAGAAAAAGGTTGTTGGGTTCCTCGAAAATTCAAATATAGTATCATTAACTTGAAAGGAACGGATCGCCGTTGTGATTGGGATTGGTTATTACAGGCAGCTCATGCACCGGATGTAGTTATTTCTGATCGTTTAGAGATTCTTTTTGACTATTTGAAAACTATAGGAAAACGTTCACTAAATAAGTAAAGTACCATGAAAGATAACTTCAACAGAAATAGGAATATTATAATATTTGCTATTTGTTTGCTATTTGTATGCGTTGGAAATATTACCTCACAGACAAGTGTGCCTGATCCCAGTGTTTATTTGGCTTTTGATACTGATAATCCAGCCTATGAGTCCATATCTAAATATCCAGGATTAGTTTCAGGTTCATTCCGGCGGGTGGAAGACCGATTTGGAAACTATGATAGGGCAGTAGCTTTTATCGGAAAAGGCTCAGGAGTAGGATTGATAGAGTCAAGTATAAATGCTGTACATACGGTTTCTCTTTGGGTGTTTATCTCTGATCCTTCAGAGATTCCTTCCGGATCAACTCCTTTTAGTCCTGAAAGTACAAAATATGAATTTTATAACTGGGTAAATAGCGATAATCAAAGTATAAAAGGTTTAGGACGTAAAGGAGCTACAATTGGTTTTAATCGGTATATTCCCAAGCAGGATGGTACTATAGAACCTTGGTATTTATGGTCTTATAAACCTGCCCAATTTGATCAAGTAGGGTGGTATCATATATTTGTAGTTCATGGTATGTATTATACAAGGTTGGTCATGTATAAACCGGATTCCCAAAAAGCTTATTCTTATATTTGGATGGGTAATCAAAGTTTTCCGGCGAATAGGTACTTATTTGTGGGAGGAAATGCGGGTACTAATCCAATTAATGGTTTTTTGGATGATTTCAAGATATATAATGAAGAACTTACAGATGATCAGATATCTTTTCTGCACACTGCAGAGTATCCGGAGAATGTGTTTTTGAGAATAAAAAATAAAACAACGGGAAAATATGCAGTGGTTTATGAGGCCAGCAAAGATAATGATGCTCAAATCATTCAGCATTCTGGCGGTATGGGTAATGATGAATGGGCATTAGTGTTTACAGGTACCAATGAATGTAGAATACGGAATCTTCATTCCTTAAAAAATATGGTAGTTAAGGATGCATCAAGAGAAGTGGGGGCAGAAGTTATTCAATATGATCATGGTGGCTTGGATAATGAAATTTGGATTCTGGAATATTTATCCGATGATATTAACCATTTTTGTCTAAAGAATCAACATAGTGGAAAGTATTTAGGTGTTTTTCAAAATTCCAGCTTGGATAATTATAAATTAATTCAAGTAAACAGTGGGGAATCAACTATTGTTTGGGGATTTGAGGAATCTTTACCAAATCAAATGTCGAGAATAGAGCCTGGGCTATATCGCTTGAAAAATAAGAAGAGTGGCTTATATTTGGACATTTTAGATAGAAATCAAAATAAAGGAGCGAGTTTAATTCAGCATCGCAAGCATAATTCAGATGATGCAGGATACGATATATGGAACTTTAGTCCTGTTGAAATACAACAAGATGGATACTATATCATAAATTCAGTTACATATTTTTTTATGACGGCTCCGGATTCATATCCACGGAATACACAAATTATCCAGAAAGATATTACAGAAGCAGGAACATCCAGGTGGCAACTTTTGCCAACAAGTATAGATGGAGAATATCGTGTGAGAAATGTGGATAATTACATGTATGCTGTTGTGGAAGGCGCATCTACTGAAGAAGGTGCTTCTATTATTTTAGCTCCTCCAGGATCTGAGGATAATGAAATTTGGCAGTTGGAAAGAGTTTATTATTCAGACTCACCTATATCTTCAGGAACTTATAAAATAAGAAACGATAATAGTTATAAAATGATGGTGGTGAGGGATGCTTCCATAGCCGACGGTGCTGATATTATTCAATACTCCACAGGGGAGGAAAATAGTCTGTGGGAAATTACTCCAGACCTATACGGATATGTGACATTAAGAAATAAGAATAGTCTGAAATATCTTGTAGTCAAAGATGGGAGTTTGGCAGAAGATACAGAACTGATTCAATATGGTACTCACGATTCAAATGGTTTGTGGAAAATAGATAAAGTTCTTGTAACAGAAGGAGGGGTTTATAAGGTTGCTTATACTTTAAGAAGCTTGTGCTCTGAATTAATGATGGTTGTTAGAGATGCTTCTACTGATGATGGTGCTTCTATCATACAATATTCAACCGGAGAAAAGAATAAATTATGGCATTTCGAAAAACAATCATCTAATACGCTAACACGATCTGTTGAGGAACAGACAACTATTCAGTCTGATTTGGAAAAGCCTATTGTTGTGGTTGATTGTAAAAACGATATAATATTAGTGGAATATCCTTTTGCTACTTCTACAGAACTTATTGTGCAAATTGTAGATTTGACTGGTAGGAAAGTATTTGATGAGAAGAAGAGAGTGGAAGCTGGAAGTGGCATAGCCTCTATTACACAATTTGATAATACGTTGAGTGCCAATCAATTTTATGTAATATCCATACGTTCGACTGATGGAAAGATTCGTTTTACAACCAAAGCTATAATGAATTAAAAATAAATAATAATGAAAAGAAATGTTTTATTTTTAGTAACAATTTTTTGTGTTGCTTTTGTTGCTGCACAAAATCCGCTGCCAAAATGGGAAAAAGGATATCTGGATATTCATCATATTAATACAGGACGGGGAAATTGTACCTTCCTAATTTTTCCGGATGGAACTACTATGATGATTGATGCTGGTGATTTTGACGGTGATGGATTTAATGCTAAATATGCTCCAATGTTTGTTCCCCAGATATTCCCTAATAATAGTTACACCGCAGGTTCAGCTATTATTAATTATCTCATTAAATTATTGGGAAAAGAAAAACCGGAGATTGATTATTTTCTTTTGACCCATTTTCATTCAGATCATTATGGTAGTATACAGGAAACTTCTGGAACTTCTGATAATGGTTATCGGTTGACCGGGTTGACAGAAGTAGGAGATGTAATTCCTATCAGAAACTATGTAGATAGAGATTATCCGAATTATGATTTTCCTGTTGATTTGCTTAACAACACGAATAGTACTGGGGTGGAACTACCAACTTTTACAAATTTGCTGAAATTCTTGGACTATCAAAAAGTACATAATGGGATGAAGGTGGAAAAGTTTGAAGTTGGTTCAGATAAACAATTTGTATTAAAGAAAGAGCCAAAATCTTATCCAGGTTTTCAGGTGAGAAATATTAAATCTAATAACATACTCTGGACAGGTGAAGGAAAGAAAACAGTTCCTCTATTTACTTCTGAGGAATTATTGGGAAAGACTGGGAAGTATAGTGAGAATCAGATGTCGACAGTTGTAGTCATAAAATATGGTAATTTTAAATACTATACAGGTGGAGACAATTCTGGCTTAGTAGATCAGGATCATGAAGAATGGTATGATATTGAAACACCGATGGCACCTGTCGTGGGGAAGGTTTCTGCTATGTCGCTTAATCATCACAGCAACCGGGATGCAACAAATCGAAAGTTCTTGGATGTACTTGATCCTAAAGTTGTGATAGCTCAATCTTGGTGTACTGATCATCCAGGTGCTGAGGTGGGGCAGCGATTACTTTCTAAAAATATCGGTACTCAAAAAAGAGATGTTTTTATGACATATTATCATGATGAAACAGGGTTCGGTATTGGTCCTTGGTTTGCTCGCAGTATAAAAGCCAAAGAGGGTCACATTGTAATAAGAGTGTATCCGGATGGAACGTATGAAGTTTATGTATTGGATGCCAGAAAAGCGAATTTGACCATACAGAAAGAGTTTGGCCCATACATTAGTGAATAATTATAATATTTACAACTTGCCTAAGTTGCGAAAATGAATACTATGAGCTTAGGCAAGTTTTTTACTACTAAATAAAGAATATGAAACGTTTTATCTTATTAATATTTCTCTGTTGTCTGGCACTTGGCATCAGTGCGCAGACCGCTAAAGAAGAAATCTTTGAGAATATTCATCTTTCAGCAGCAAACCATTATGCCTATCCCGATCCTGACTTTAAGAAAACTCCGCCGCCGTCAGGATATAAACCGTTCTATCTGAGTCATTATGCACGGCATGGTTCTCGTTATCGGGTTAATCCCAATGACTATAAAGAACCATTGAGAATTTTGTGCGAAGCAGAAAAAGACGGAGCACTGACTGAATTGGGAAAGAATACCTTAAACTTGATTGATAGCCTTGCCCGAATGGCAGAAGACCGTTATGGTGAACTGACACCGTTGGGAGCACGCCAACATCGGGGAATTGCTAAAAGAATGTATGAGAACTTCCCCGAAGTGTTTCAAGGACTGACAGCAGTGGATGCACGCTCCACCGTTGTTATTCGCTGCATCCTCTCTATGATGGCTGAATGTCTGCAACTGCAATCTATGAACCCCAAATTGCAGATTAAGAATGATGCCAGCTATTATGATATGTACTATATGAATAATGAAGACGATTATTTCAGAAAACAGCGTAAGACAGATGAAGTACTTGCAGTGAAAGAAGCTTTCCGAAAGGAACATCTTCATCCTGAACGGTTAATGAAGTCTCTTTTCAACAGTCAAGACTATGTGAAGTGGAAAGTGGATGCGGATAAGCTGATGAGTTACTTATTTGAACTTGCAGTCATTATGCAAAATCACGATACGGATATCGAACTCTATTCCCTTTTCACAAAAGAAGAATGTTACGACATGTGGTTGCTGAATAATGCGAATTGGTACATCGATTATGGTCCGTCTCCACTTACAAAAGGGAAAATGCCTTATCTGGAAGCCAGTCTGTTGGAAAACATACTGAATACTGCGGACACCTGTATCGTTAAAAAAGAGAATAACGTTACATTGCGTTTCGGTCATGAGTCTTGTGTACTTCCTCTCGCATGCCTGTTGGAGTTGGGGGATTGCGCTTATCAGACTACTGACTTGAACAGTCTCGCTGAGGTCTGGCGCAATTACAAGATTTTCCCGATGGCTTGCAACATTCAGTTCGTTTTTTATCGTAAAAAAGGGAGCGATGATATTCTGGTGAAAGTTCTGCTAAATGAACAGGAAATGAAACTTCCGGTAGAGAGTACACTTGCTCCTTACTATCATTGGAAAGATGTGGAAACATACTATAGGAATAAATTGGCAGCTTTCAGAAAATAGTTTTTTATAGGTAATAATATAACATTGGAAATCATGATTAATCGATTTATATTGAACGAAGTATCATACTTCGGACCGGGAGCGCGTGAAGTGCTTCCAAAAGAAATAACCCGTTTGGGATTGCACAAAGCCTTTGTGGCAACTGATAAAGATCTTATCAAATACGGAGTGGCGGATAAAGTGCTGAGTGTGCTTAAATCTGCCGGAATATCTTATGAGGTATTTAGTGAGATCAAGCAGAATCCTACAGTGTTCAATGTAAAATCAGGTGTGAAAGCCTTTGCTGAGTCGGGAGCAGACTTTATCCTGGCTATCGGTGGCGGCTCTTCAATAGACACCGCAAAAGCTATCGGAATTATTACTAACAATCCGGAATTCAGCGATGTTGTTTCGTTGGAAGGTGTGGCGGATACGAAAAAGAAATCCGTTCCCATCATTGCCCTGCCTACTACTGCCGGAACTGCTGCCGAGGTGACAATAAATTACGTGATTACGGATGAGGTTAACGAAAAGAAAATGGTATGCGTCGATCCGAATGATATTCCGGCTATAGCTATTGTGGATGCAGAGTTGATGTACACCTTGCCTAAAAGCCTGACCGCTTCCACCGGATTGGATGCTTTGACACATGCCATCGAAGGGCTGATTACCAAAGGAGCTTGGGAAATGAGCGATATGTTCGAGGTCAAAGCCATTGAAATGATAGCTCGTTATCTGGAAACTGCAGTCAACGAACCTACAAATGCCGAGGCACGCAATGGTATGGCTGTGGCACAGTATATTGCCGGAATGGCATTCTCTAATGTCGGTTTAGGAGTGGTGCACGGAATGGCTCATCCGCTGGGAGCTATCTTTGATATTCCTCACGGGGTGGCTAATGCTTTGCTGCTGCCTGTTATCATGGAGTTCAATGCACCTGCTGCACTCGATAAATACGTGGATATTGCCAAAGCCATGAATGTATATACTTCCGGCATGAGTAGGGAAGAAGCAGCACATGCAGCTGTGGAAGCTGTAAAATCGCTTGCCATACGTGTAGGTATTCCGCAACATTTATCTGAGTTGGGAATTGAGGAAGAAGATTTGGAACGTCTATCGGAAGCAGCCTTTGCAGATGTATGCACACCGGGCAATCCGCGTGAAGTTTCTAAGGAGATCATTCTTGAACTATACAGGAAAGCATTGTAATAAACCGTGAGTAAGAACCCTTTTATCTTATGAATAACACAAAGAAGACTTCAATAATAAGTAAGGATGGTGTGAGCTATCTGATTCCGTTTATATTAATCACGAGTTGCTTTGCCTTGTGGGGATTCGCCAACGATATCACTAATCCGATGGTGAAAGCTTTCTCTAAAATATTCCGTATGAGCGTTACGGATGGTGCTTTGGTACAGGTTGCTTTCTATGGCGGATATTTCGCCATGGCCTTTCCGGCAGCTATGTTCATACGCAAATTTTCTTATAAGGCGGGAGTACTTTTAGGATTGGGTATGTATGCTTTCGGGGCATTTCTGTTTTTTCCGGCTATGCTTTCGGGAAGCTATTATCCGTTTCTGATAGCCTACTTCATCCTGACGTGCGGACTTTCGTTTCTTGAAACCAGCAGTAATCCTTATATCCTCTCGATGGGGACGGAGGAAACGGCTACCCGTCGTTTGAATCTGGCTCAGTCGTTCAATCCAATGGGATCGTTGCTGGGAATGTATGTAGCGATGAATTTTATACAGAATCGTTTGAACCCGATGGATACGATGGAACGCAGTCAGCTTTCTGCTACTGATTTCGAGGCGGTTCGTGATTCTGATTTAGGTGTATTGATTGCTCCCTATCTGATTATCGGTATTGTGATTCTGGTAATGTTGATATTGATTCGTATGGTGAAAATGCCGAAGAATGCCGACCAGTCTCATGACATCAACTTCTTCCCGACATTGAAACGTATCTTTTCTATCAGTTATTACAGGGAAGGGGTGATCGCCCAGTTCTTTTATGTCGGTGCGCAGATTATGTGCTGGACGTTTGTCATACAATATGGCACACGTTTATTCATGTCTCAGGGGATGGGAGAAAAGGCGGCGGAAGTGTTGTCGCAGCAGTATAACATTGTGGCGATGATTATCTTTTGTGCAAGTAGGTTTATATGTACTTTCATCTTGCGCTATCTCAGTCCGGGGCTGCTGTTGAAGGTGCTGGCTATTGCGGCTTGTGGATTTACAATTGGGGTTATCTTTATTCAGGATATCGGGGGAATATATTGTCTGGTGGGTGTATCTGCCTGTATGTCATTAATGTTTCCTACGATTTACGGAATAGCTTTACAGGGATTGGGTGATGACGCAAAGTTCGGTGCTGCGGGCTTGATAATGGCGATTCTGGGCGGTTCGGTATTGCCACCGCTTCAGGCGAGTATTATTGATATGCAAACCTTGTTCGGTATGCCTGCTGTGAATGTTTCATTCGTACTTCCTTTTATTTGTTTTGTGGTGATTATAATTTATGGACATCGTTCTTATGTAAGAGAGAGAAGGCGGTGATGGTTAACTTAACACGTTAACAACAGGGAGGCTATGCACTAACGCATAGTCTCCTATTAATTTTAAATACTTTATTAATTATGGAAATTGAAGAATTGCGCGATGTACTGAAAATTGCCAGTGCCCGCGAGTATGCTCTCATTGAAGAGTTGTTGGTCTGTGTCGATAAAAAAAAGTTTGATTAAGCAGATCAGGCAAACAGAGAAAAATGATACGCCTGTGAGGGTGGAGTATTACGGTAACCCGAAAGTCGTAGCCCGGGTTCTTGTGAAGTTGATAGAGCAAGGGAATCTGCGTTACAACGGTGAGTATTCACGGATCATCCGTACGCTGGCTTCTTATTGCTTTTGCAAAGAGTCATAGTGATATTTCTGTTGATATGCTTAAGCAACTATCTTCTATCGTTCTGAAGAATACTGGAACAATATATCAAACCGCATTAGGTGAATTTTCGTCAGCGAATGGAGATTTACGATTACTGAACGTTACAGCCGGAACTGGAGGACGCTCTTATATGAATTACTCAAAGGTACCTACAAAGTTGGCAGAACTTTGCGAAAGTATAAATCAGCGACGAAAGGCTCTTTCAAAAACGAATGTTATTGAATGCTATAAGTTGAGTTTCGACGCTCACTTCCATTTAGTAACAATTCATCCGTGGGCTGATGGCAATGGCAGGATGTCTCGTTTGTTGATGAATCAGTTGCAGTTTGAGTTTGGAATCATTCCTACCAATATTAACAAAGACCATAAAGCGGAATATATTGAATCTCTTATAGCTACTCGTGAAAACGATGATATAGAACCATTTCACAACTTTATGTTCGATGAACATATCCGCAATTTAGAGCAGACAATTCGTAATTATCAGGCATCCATAGAAGATGAAGGTTTAGAACCCCGTGTCGATGTCGGTATAAATGTCGGTATAAATGTCGGTATAAACGAACAACGTGTATTAGAGCTTATCCGGATAAATAACCGAATCACTGCAAAAGAGATTGCAGAATCGCTTTCGATTTCCTTACGACAAGGTGAACGTATTATGGCAGCATTAAAGGAGAAAGGGTTAATCAAACGTGTCGGCTCTAACAAATCAGGACATTGGGAGTTGAGAGGGGCATAAATAGGTAATGCTGAATCATTGGGAATTCTTCAAAATCAGTAAGCGAATAAAAAAACAATCCCTTTTTCATTTTGTATTGGAACAAAATTTTAATAGGTTTGCAAAACCTAATTATTCACTTCTAACAATCTTTGTTCCTTAAAATATAAGCATGGAAAAGAATTTGGCAGATTTTTCAGATGATAGCTATTTATTGGAGGAGATAAAACGGGGAAACGAAGAAGCATTCGTTTATCTGTTTAAAAATTACTTTCCGCGTTTGCGTGGATATGCTATTCGCTTTATTGAAGATGAAGAAATCGTTCGGGATATTATTCAGGAATGTTTTCTGAAGTTCTGGGAGAAGAGAGACTTACTTTCATCGGTCTCCATAACTTCTTTGCTGTTTGCAATGGTGCGCAACGGATGCCTGAACTACCTGAAACACGTATCCATTGTAGAGAAGCACCGGATTGAATACCTGGCATCCATTGACGGGGAAGAACGGCTTTACTATACCGACTTCACTTTTGATGCAGACAATAAACTCCTCTATGACGAATTGCAGGAGCAAATCAAACTTGTCATCGGTCAGCTGCCTGACCGTTGCCGCGAAGTCTTCCTGCTGAGTCGGTTCACACATCTCAAGAACAGGGAGATAGCCGATAAACTACAAATATCCACTACAGCCGTGGAGAAACATATTTCTAAAGCCCTTGCCCTTTTTGAACGTCACTTCAAGGATAAGTATCCGGTAGACATCTATATAATGGTTTTAGCTTGGGTGATTATGAACGAATAAACAGAATAACCAGGAGGAGAAAAAGCAGAGAACTAAAAATTTTCTGCTTTTTTCTTTTTCCGGGGTTGGGTAGAATTAAAATTAGTTGTTACATCCTATAGAAAGAGAATTTATGAAAACAGAAACAAACATTCACGAATTGGCGATCCGCTACTTTGAAGGACACATTTCAAAGTCGGAAGAGAAACTCTTGTTCAGCTACATTGAGCAAGCGGAAGAAAACCGTCTGCGGTTTCGCCAGTGGGAAAAAGAATGGAAAGTTACTAATGAAGGGGACGAACAGACCATGCATGAATGGCAACGTCTGCAACGCCGCCTTCGTACGCAAGAGGCTATTATGCCGATGTTGCCCCGTCGTTATTTCAGCTTCTGGCGCAGAGTGGCTGCCGTAGCCGCCATCGTGGTGCTTACTGCCGGGGCTACGTTGGGTATCTGGAACATTGCTTACTTATCTTCTACCGAAGATTATTTCGTATTCGAAGCTCCCTACGGAGAAAAGAGCAAGATGACTTTGGCAGATGGTACGGTGGTATGGCTGAATGCCGGTTCCGTACTGAAGTATTCGGATAAGTTCAACGAGCGGAATCGTAAAGTTATACTTAGCGGTGAGGCTTATTTTGAAGTCACGAAGAAGGAAAAAGCCAAGTTCACGGTGCAAACCTGTGGATATGATGTAGTAGTGAAAGGAACGAAATTCGATGTTTCCGCCTATCCTGAAGACTCAGTTGTCACTACGGCACTGATGGAAGGAATTGTAGAAATCCATCGCGGGGAACAGCGGATAGAGATGGCACCCGGTGAATTCGTGAAGTTGGATATGGCCACCGGAAAAATCACACGTACCCGTAATGATGTGAAGCAATGGAAAGCTTGGTCGGAGAATCGAATTGAATTTGAGGATATTACGTTGAAAGAACTGGTAGCGAAGCTATCCCGCCAGTATGACGTCAATATCAGTCTGGAATCGGAACAGGTAGGTGCCAAACGCTTCCGCATTTCATTAAGAAACCGTGAGACGATAGGAGAGGTGATGGCTGCTTTGCAGGAGATCATCCCGATAACCGTCGAACGCAGAGGAAAGGATATATATATCAGAGAATAAAATCAATTTTGTAACAACTAATTAAATCAAGAAAAGCTATGAACAACCGAAAATCAATTCTATGCTTATTCCTTTTGTTCTTGCTCAGCTTGGGTTCATTATCTGTAAATGCCCAGACAGTCAGCAAAGTTTTTAAGGAACAAACATTGAAAACTGTATTGAAGGAAATAGAGAGTCAAACAGGGCTGTCCATTATCTATCAGAAAAACGAAATAAACGAGAATAAAAAGGTTAATGCGACTTTTGAAAATACTCCCGTTGTAGAGGCATTGTCATCTATCCTTGACAAATCATTGGAAGTGAATCTTAAGAATAAGATGATTGTGATTTCTCTTAAAAAGCTAATGCCGGGTGATGACAAAACAAAAGTAAGATCAATTAACGGAAAGATTCTTGATGAAAACGGTGAACCGGTGATTGGGGCGAGTGTGGCAATACAAGGAACCACACTGGGATCAATTACAAACATTGACGGTGAATATACCTTAGCCAATGTTCCGGAAAATGCAGAAGTAACCATTTCATTCATTGGCTACCAGACATTGACATTTAAAGCTAATGACAAAGCCTTGCAAAATGTCACTTTGAAGGAAGATAGCGAAATGTTGGATGAAGTCGTAGTAGTGGGATATGGTGTACAACGTAAACGCGATGTAACCACTTCTATCTCCTCAATGAAAGCGAGTGAATTGGCAGTTCCTGTTTCCAGTGTGGATCAGGCGCTTGTCGGTAAGATGACCGGTGTGCAGGTTTCACAACCGAATGGTATCCCGGGGGGAGGATTATCTATTAAGGTAAGAGGTAGTGGTAGTATTACTGCGGGTACAGAACCGTTGTATGTGGTAGATGGTTTCCCCATGTCCGGTGAAGCAGGAAATGGTACAGGACAAAATGTATCTCCTTTGAGTTCCATTAATATGAATGACATTGAGTCTATCGAAGTTTTGAAAGATGCTTCGGCGGCAGCCATTTATGGATCAAGAGGTGCAAATGGTGTAGTCATTATTACCACTAAACAAGGCAAGGAAGGTAAAGATATGAAGCCTATTGTGCAATATGATGGATATGTAGGTTTTCAGCAACGTACTAAAAAGATAGATATGCTGGATGCGTATGAATATGCTTGGCTTTCCTATGATGGACACAATAATGCTTATCTTGATTTGCTGGAAAGTAAAGGTATTGAAGGTAGCATTAATGATTCTAATGAAGTTCGTAACCAGAAGTTGGGAAAGAAACCGGATGTTATCAATCAGGCTTATTTGCTACCTCCCGAAATAATGCCATATATCAATGGTGAAACCGGACTGACGAATACAGATTGGCAAGACGAAGTTATGAGAACAGGAATCGTCACAAGTCATAATCTTTCTCTGTCCGGAGGAAACAAAGCTGCCAGATATTTTATTTCCGGTAATTACATGAAAGAGCAGGGTATTGTTATCGGTTCGGATTTTGAACAGATGGGAGCCAGAGGAAAAGTCGATGCTAATTATAAGAAATTCACTTTTGGTACTAACCTGTCTTTTAATTATTCTGTGTATAACATCGTTCCTACTGAGGACAGATATAAAGAAGAGACAATCGTAGCTTCTGCTTTGGCCATGTCACCCACTATGCCGGTGTACAATGCCGACGGTTCTTATAATTTTGATCAATGGAACTGGCAGTATAAGCATCCGCAGATTGTAAATCCTGTGGCTCTGGCAAACGAAAAGGAAGATCAGATGAAACGTTACCGTTTTATGGGAAATGTCTATGGTGAATATGAACTCTATAAGAATCTGAAATTCAAGACAAGTTTCGGTATCGATTTCAACAGCTACAGCCGTTCTTATTACAGACCTTCCACTTTGCCTACTTCTTTAGACAGACTTCCGCCTTCAGTGCCGGAAGGGTCGAAGCGTGATAAGAATATGCTGAACTGGGTATGGGAAAACACTTTATCATATACTACAATAATAAAGGATGTGCATAATTTATCTGCTATAGCCGGATGGACTGCACAGAAAGAATCAGTGAACACTTCATTGCTGGCCGGTAATGGTTATCCTAATGACTTGGTACATACCATGAATGCAGCATCAGCTATTACAAGCTGGAGTGCAACCGCTTACGAATGGTCGTTGCTATCTGCATTAGCACGTGTGCAATATTCATATAAGGGCAAATATTTACTATCAGCTGCTGCTCGTATGGATGGATCTTCCCGTTTCGGAAAGAATAACCGATGGGGTATGTTTCCGTCAGCCTCTGCCGGATGGTATATCAGTGAAGAAGATTTTATGAAAGATATAAAATGGCTTACTTCCTTGAAATTGCGTGCGAGCTACGGTATCAGTGGTAATTTCAATATTGGAAATTATGAGTATTATGCTACGTTATCGGAAGACAATTATGTGTTTGGAAAAGCTGACGGCACTTTGGCCAGCGGTTTACGTCCTGCAACAGCTGGAAATCCTGATTTAGGTTGGGAGAAGACAGCTATGTTCAATCTGGGTCTGGAAATAGGACTGTTTAATATGCTGACTTTAGAACTGGATTTGTATAACAGTAATACAACTGATATGCTACTGAATGTACCGGTTGCCGAGTTTTCCGGTTTCAGTACAGTGCCTATGAATATTGGAAAAGTAAATAATAAGGGCGTCGAATTCGCTATTTCTACAACAAATACTTGGGGAGACTTTACGTGGAATAATCGTTTTAATATCTCTGCCAACCGGAATGAAGTAAAAGACCTCGGTGGTGTTGATGAAATGATAACTACTTCCGAGAGTGTGACTTTCATTACTAAAGTCGGAGAGCCTATCGGTAACTATTATACTTTGGTAACGGATGGTGTATTCGCTAATCAGGCAGAGATTGATAACTCGAAGAATCCGGATAAGAGCCAACGTAAATATGCCTATGTCAGTGGTGCGAAACCGGGAGATTTCCGTTTCAAAGATATGGACGGTAATATGGAGATTGACGAGAACGACCGTACTATTACAGGAAACTACATGCCGAAGTTTACGTATGGTTTCTCTACGGATTTTAAATATAAATGGTTCGATCTTTCAGTTGCTCTGCAAGGTGTGCAAGGGAATAAGATTGCTAATATATTCCGTCGCTACATTGATAATATGGAAGGAGGAAACAACAGTCAGGCCGATGCTTTGGACCGTTGGCAATCGGAAAGTAATCCGGGCAGCGGCTATGTAGTTCGTGCAAACAGAAGTGCAACGGGTATGAATGGTACTACTTCTACCTGGCATATTGAAGATGGTTCTTATATGAGAATTAAGAATATCACTTTTGGATATACGCTGCCTAAATCGTTGCTTACCAATGTAGGAATCAGCCGGGCAAGAGTTTATTTCTCTACTCAGAATCCTTTCACTTTTACCAAATATAGCGGATACAATCCAGAAGTGAATATGAAAGGCGGTTCACTGACTCCTGGTATCGATTATGGTACATATCCTCTGTCTAAATCATTTGTATTCGGATTAAACGTAACCTTTTAAATAATCAAGATATGAAAATTAAATATTATATTGTAGCTTTTGCATCTCTGTTGCTTACCAGCTGTAGTGATTTTCTGGACTTGACACCTATATCTGAGGCTTCTTCAGCAAATTACTATAAAAATACTTCTGATATAAATTCTGCATTGTCCGCTTGTTATGGTTCCTTGCAGGGGACCTATCAATATGGCGAATATTTCATTTCCCTCATGGAGCTAAGGTCTGATAATGTGGAAGATATTAATCCCGGTGGAGCAGCCGGTATGTTCTACTTCATTGATAACTTTACTGCTACATCTGGAAATAATGTCGTTCGCTATGCATGGAAAGAATTATATAACCAGATATACAGATGCAACAATGTACTTGCAAGTATAGATGTGGTAACAGATGCCGCGCTGAAAAAGCAGTATGAAGGAGAAGCTATGTTTTTACGTGCTTTAGCATATTTCAATATTGTTCGTCTTTGGGGAGCTGCGCCTCTGATCCTGAAACCGGTGACAGCTATTGAAGCTAAGGGGTATGGACGTAGTTCAGTGGCGGATGTTTATAGAGCTATAGAAGAGGATTTGGAGGCTGCATCCGGTATGCTTACTTCTGCTTATGATGATGACAATCTGGGAAGAGCCACTTCCGTAGCTGCAAAAGTATTATTGGCAAAAGCTTATCTGACACAACAAAAGTGGTCGGCAGCAGCGACTTTGCTGGATAACATAGTCAAAGATTATTCATCTAAATATGGTTTGCAGAACACCGTTGCTGATGTTTTTGATGTAAACCAGGAGATGAATAAAGAAATTCTGTTTGCTGTACGATATTCAAAATCAGTTCTTGGAGAAGGACATGGATACAACGATTACTTTAAGGATAAGTCGGTTATTGATAGCAAACTTTTAGCTTCTTATGGAAATGCGGACGATCGTAAAGCCATGATCGAATATAAAAAGGTAGATGCTAACAATAATGTAATAGCTAAGTATTATGATACATTCGACGCTACTACGGCAAAGGTTGGATTCGACTTACCATTATTGAGATGGGCGGATGTATTGCTGATGTGTGCTGAGGCTCACAATGAAGTAGTCTATGAAAGTTCTGAATCGAGTAAGGCACTGAGCTACTTGAATTTGGTTCGTAAGCGTGCAAATGCAGTGGAATATAAAGTGACAGATTTGAAAGACCAGAGTGCTTTCCGCAAGGCTGTATTGGAAGAACGCCGTTTGGAATTCCCGTTCGAACTGCATCGGTGGTTTGATTTGATTCGTACGGATACGGCGATAGAAGCTATGTCAAAAGTTGGTTTCACGATAACAAAGAATGATTATTTATATCCGATTCCGAAAACGGAGGTTGATTTGATCGACAATCCGGAAACATTCCCTCAAAATCCGGGATATAACTAATCTGAGTATTTATTGAGTGAGGATGCCTGAAAGTATTGCCTCTCAGGCATCCTTCTAAAACTATGAAACATGAAATATATTTGGGGACTGTTGTTCGCCTTGGTGGCCGAATGTGCTTTCTCGCAAGAATTGCCTCAATGGAAAGAGGGATATATGGATATCCATCATATCAATACCGGACGGGGGGATTGTACATTTTGTATTTTGCCGGATGGAACTACTCTGTTGATTGATGCCGGAGAAAATAATAGAGTCGGAGAGAGGATCGTAGCTGCAAAACCAGATGATACCAAGAAAGCTGGTGAGTGGATTGCAGATTATATACGCTATTTTATACCTAAAGACAAAGAAAACATTGACTATTATCTTTTGACGCATTATCATTCAGATCATATCGGTAGTTGGTTGCATAAGAAAGAAGATAAAGGCAGGTATTATCTGACTGGGATTTCTGAGGTATATCGGAATTTTCCTGCTAAAGTAATCGTGGACAGAGGGGATGACTTTATGCCTCCTTCCGATAAAGATTCTTGCTATATGAACTATCGTAATTTCGTAAAATCAATCTCCGACTGCACTAAACGTGAAACCTTTAATGTGGGATCGTGCAATCAATTTGTGTTACGCAATGAACCGGAAAAATATCATTCATTTGGTGTGCGTAATGTATATGCTAATGGTAAGGTTTGGGATGGAGATACAGGAGTTACCTCATTATTTCCTGATAAGGGCAACTATTCAAAAAGTGAAATGCTCAGAGAAAATATGTATAGCTGTGTGATAAAGTTGAGTTATGGTGCATTTGATTACTATACAGGAGGGGATATACCAGGCTTTCCCCGTCCGGGACGTCCTAAGTGGCATGATATTGAGACCCCAGTTTCTGATGTGGTAGGCAAAGTAGAAGTGGCGGTATTAAATCATCATGGCAATGAGGACGGGACTAATGAAAATTTTCTCCGGAATTTATCACCTCAGAATGTTATAATGTCTACTTGGGATGCTTTGCATCCTAATCATACGGTGTTGTATCGTCTATTCTCTAAAGAAATTTATCCGGAAGAGAGAAAGATATTTTCCACGAATATGCATCCGGCTACTAAAATTGTTATCGGTGATTTGGTTGACAGAATGGCATCCCATCAAGGGCATATAATGGTACGTGTGTATCCGGGAGGCAACAAATATCGTGTGTATGTTTTTAATGATACGGTTTCTGTATCTGAAAGCCATGTTATCTATGAATCGGATCTATTTGAATGTATGAAATAAACAATAAAATTTATGAGAAGGAATCTATTTTTATTGAGTTGCCTCTTGTTGTTGTGTACAGTTGCTTTATGGGGGCAAAATCCTGCTGAACGGATTCATAAAGCATTTAATGAATCTGCTGAAAAATCAATTCTGGTGGTTTCACACCGTGCAGATTGGCGTAATGCTCCGGAAAACTCATTGCAAGCTATTCAAAATTGCATTGATATGGGAGTGGATATGGTTGAAATTGATTTGAAGCGTACTAAAGATGGGCATCTTATCTTGATGCATGATAAAACTATTGACCGTACTACCACGGGTAAAGGTAAACCGGAAGATTATACGTTGGAAGAGTTGCGTCAGTTCCGTATGAGAAATGGAGCCGGACATAAAACTCGTCACTTGATACCTACTTTTGAAGAAGTGATGAAGTTATGTAAAGGCAAAATCATGGTGAATGTGGATAAAGGGTATGATTATTTTAAAGAGGCATACGCTATTCTTGAAAAAACAGGTGCTGTGCATCAGTGTATAATGAAAGCCGGGTTACCTTATGATCAGGTGAAAGCTGAAAATGGTGAAGTGTTGGATAGGATGATTTTTATGCCTGTGATTGATTTACACAAGGAAGGCGCTGAAGCGATTGTTGACGGTTATTTAGAACACATGAAACCACAGGCTTTTGAATTGGTGTTTGATAATGATGGACCGGAAGTGCAGAGACTGATAAAGAAAGTACGTGATAGTGGCGCTAAAATTTTTATAAATAGTTTGTGGCCGGAACTTTGCGGTGGCCATGATGATGACCTCGCTGTAGAGTTGAAGCAACCGGGTGAGAGTTGGGGATGGATTATTGGACAAGGAGCTAAACTGATTCAGACAGATCGACCTGCGTTATTAATGGAATATCTGAAAGCAAAGAAACTTCACGATTAACCTCACGAGAATATGCTGAAATATATTATTAATTTTTACAAGGTCTCAATGCCGAGACCTTGTAACGGAGAGTCTTTGTCCGAACAGAAGAAACGGTTGAAGCGTTTGCAATGGTCTACTTTTCTCGCAGCGACCTTTGGTTATGGAATGTATTATGTATGTCGCCTTAGTTTGAATGTAGTAAAGAAACCGATTGTAGACGAGGGTATATTTTCTGAAACAGAATTAGGTATTATCGGTTCTGTGCTTTTCTTTACCTATGCAATCGGAAAATTTACAAATGGATTTCTCGCTGATCGTAGTAATATAAATCGTTTCATGACTACCGGTTTATTGGTTACTGCATTGGTTAATCTATGTTTAGGATTTACCAACTCATTTATCCTGTTTGCCATTCTTTGGGGGATTAGTGGTTGGTTCCAGTCTATGGGAGCTGCTTCGTGTGTAGTGGGGCTTTCCCGTTGGTTTAGTGATAAAGAGCGTGGATCTTTCTATGGATTTTGGTCTGCCAGTCATAACATAGGCGAGGCTTTGACTTTTATAA
>OCPU01000343.1_pt1 | contig 50190 bp, 44 predicted proteins | sample 1538661 | NCBI WGS metagenome assembly OCPU01 (sample SAMN04571716, study PRJEB22368) | human gut metagenome | biome: human gut; material: stool | host: Homo sapiens | place: Luxembourg | collected 2012-10-19
CGGCACCGGAGCGCACCAGCTCAATCACACCGTAATGCTCCAAAAGCCCCAGCAGCGCATCGATCTTACCTTCGGCACCGGTGGCCTCAATGGTCAGCGATTCCGGATTCACGTCCACCACACGCACGCGGAAGAGGCGCACGATCTCCAGCACGTCGGAACGGTTGGATTCGTCGGCGGCCACCTTGATGAGCACCAGTTCGCGTTCCACGGTGGAGTTCGGGTCGAGCTCCACGATCTTCAGCACGTGCAGCAGCTTGTTGAGCTGCTTGATGATCTGCTCCAGTGGCACGGCCTCCACGTCGGCGGTCACCGTGACGCGTGAGATGTCCGGACGCTCGGTGGGGGAGACGGACAGTGAGTTGATGTTGAACGCACGACGGGCGAACAGGCCGGCGATACGCGCCAGCACGCCTGGGCGGTTCTCCACCAGCACGGACAGCGTATGACGCTGGGAACCAGGCTGGGATGCAGGATAGTTAGCCATGAGTGTTCTCCTCTCCTCAGTGCTCGCTCGCAGCGGCAGCGGCGGTCTCGTGCTCGAACACGCCGGTCGCATGCTCGTCCGGACCGGTTCCCGGAGCCGGGGTGCCGCCGGTCAGCGGCTTGATGCCGGGCTTGTACGTCACCTCGTCGTTGGGGGCGCCGGCGGCTACCATCGGCCACACCATCGCATCCTTCCACACGCGGAAGTCGATCAGCACCGGGCGGTCGTTGATCTGGTTCGCCTTTTCGATGGCGGCAATCGCCTCTTCCTCGGTGAACGCGCGGATACCCACGCAGCCGTATGCCTCGGCCAACTTGATGAAATCAGGCACTTCGAGCGGCGCATCGCCGTCGGCCAGTGCCGCCGCACCATCGGCACCGTGCGCTTCACCATCGAGCAGGTTGGTCTGCGAGTAGTGGTGCTCGTAGAACAGCGTCTGCCACTGACGGACCATGCCGTATACGGAGTTGTTCAGAATCGCGATCTTCACCGGAGCGTGGTCCAGGAACGCGGCGGCCAGCTCCTCAGAGGTCATCTGGAAGGAACCGTCACCATCGATCAGCCACACCGGCTTCTTGCCCTCGAATTCACGGGCCGAGCCCACGGATGCGCCGATGGCAGCCGGCAGACCGTAGCCCATCGTGCCGAGGCCTCCGGAGGAGATCCAAGCGTGCTGGTTCTCAAAATCGATGAACTGCGAAGCCCACATCTGGTGCTGGCCCACACCGGTCACCCAGATGGTGGACGGATCGGCCATCTCAGAGAGCTTCTTGATGACCCACTGCGGGGCCAGCGATCCGTCGGTCGGCTCATCCCACGTCATCGGGTATTCCTCGCGCCAGCCGTCGATCGCCTTCCACCAGGGGGCCAGATTCGGCTTGCCCTGAATGGCCTGCGTACGCTGAATCTCGGGAATCAAGTCGTCGAGCACGGTAGCCACATCGCCCACGATCGGCACGTCGGGCTGACGGTTCTTGCCGATTTCAGCCGGGTCGATGTCAATGTGAATCACGCGGGCGGTCGGTGCGAAGGCGTCGAGCTTGCCGGTCACGCGGTCGTCGAAACGTGCACCGATGGCCACAAGCAGGTCAGCGCGCTGCACGGCGCCGGTTGCGGCAATCGTACCGTGCATGCCTAGCATGCCGAGGTTCTTCGGGTCGGAGTCGGGAATGATGCCGCGTGCGGGCAGGGTCGTGACCACGGGAGCGCCGGTCAGGTCGGCCAGAGCCTTGACCTGTGCGCCGGCGTTGGAGCGGGCGGCGCCGCCACCCACATACAGCACCGGGCGGTACGACTGAGAGAACAGCTTCGCCGCGTCGGACAGCACACGGCCGTGCGCCTTGGTGGTGGGGTTGTAGCCGGGCAGAATCATGCGCTGCGGCCATGAGTAGTACATGTCGCCGGTCTGTGCGGTCTTGGTCAGATCCACGACCACCGGGCCGGGGCGGCCGGTGTTGGCGATGTAGTACGCCTCGGAAAGCACGCGAGGAATGTCCTGCGCGCGGGTCACGAGGAAGGAGTGCTTGGACACCGGGTAGGTGATGCCCACGATATCCGCCTCCTGGAAGGCATCAGTGCCGATGGCTTGCACGCCCACCTGACCGGTAATCACGACCATGGGCACGGAGTCCATGTTCGCGTCCGCAATGGCCGTGACCACGTTTGTGGCACCCGGGCCGGAAGTCACGATGCACACGCCCACCTTGCCAGTGGCCAGTGCGTAGCCTTCGGCGGCGTGGCCGGCGGCCTGCTCGTGGCGCATAAGCACGAAGCGGAACTTCGTGTTGTCTTTGATCTCGTGGTAGACGGGCAGAATCGCGCCGCCAGGAATGCCGAAGACGTCCTCGACGCCGAGGTCCTCCAGCGAACGAATCAGCGCCTGGGCGCCAGTCATCTTCTCGCCATCGACGATGGTCTGCTTATCGGGGGCCGTGTTGATTTTCGGTACACCGCTGAATGCCTGCAAAGGCGTGGGTAAAGCCATGATTCCTCTCACCTCATAGGTTTTGTCGCGAACCTGCCCGACCTTGGGATGGGGCCGGGTGCCCGCGTGTCTGATTCCAGTCGCTTCCCCGAGACTTGTGGCCCCGGCGCGACTCGTCGCTCATGTTGGTATTAGTCTATTCGCAAATCCGACAGCGGGCTTACTTAGTCCGCGTCTTGAACGAGTCCAGTGACTTCCAGCCCGCTTCGGCGGCCGCCAGCTGCGCCTTACGCTTGCTGGAGCCCTTACCGATGCCGATGATGTCGCCGTTCTCGCCCAATGAGACGCGCGCGGTGAAGATCTGCGCGTATTCCGGGCCGGAGACCTCCATATGGTAGACAGGCTCCTCCTTGCCGAGGCCGTGCGCCTTGACGGTCAGCGAGGTCTTCCAGTCAAGTGCCGGGCCCTCGGTGGCCACTTCGGCGAGCGTGTCGTCAATAAGCCGGTGAATCACCTTGCGTGCCTCGTCGATGCCGTGTTCCAGGAAGGTCGCGCCGATGAGCGATTCCACGATGTCGCATAGGATGGAGTTCTTCTCCGCGCCGCCCTGCTCGGCTTCTCCGTGACCCAGCAGAATGTAGGGGCCCACCTTGAGCTTGGTTTTGGCGATGGCGCTCAGCGCGTCTTCGGAGACGGCCTTGGCGCGCATCTTGGCCAGTTGCCCCTCGGTCATATCCGGGTGAATGGTGAACAGCGTTTCAGTGGAGACCAGTTCGAGCACCGCGTCTCCCAGGAATTCGAGGCGTTCGTAATTGGCCACGCCGGGGTGCTCATGCGAGAAGGAACGGTGGGTGAGTGCCTGCACGAGCAGATCCGGGCTGAGAGTGGTGCCCAACGCTTCAAGAAGCTCGTTGGCCGGCGTCGGCTGCTGTGGGGTTTCATTACTCATGATTGTTGTATGGTCCTTCACGCGATGGTGATGTGTTGTGTTGTGTTGTGTTGTTTGCGATGCGATGGTGTACGCAATGGTGCACTTATGCGAAGACCCCGCCACCCGTCGATGGCAGGGCCTTCATTCAAGCCGTTATCGCAGGACTCACTTGGTGTGAGCCGGCTGGATGGCGGAGCGGTAGGTGCGGCCGCGGTAGTTACCGCAGCTCGGGCAAGCCATGTGCGGCAGGGCCGGAGCGCCACAGTTCGGGCAGTTCACGGTCGCAGCAGCGGTGGCCTTCCAGTTCGCGCGACGCGAATGCGTGTTGGCGCGCGAGGTCTTGTACTTAGGCAGTGCCATTTGAGTATCCTCTATTTCGTTCGAACAATTGAGCTTAAGCGTCCGTTATCTTAACGCACGGCTCGTACAAACTTCGTTCAGGCGCGCGTCACTTGGCCTGCTCGCCGTTCTGCTCGGCCTCGAGCTGGGCTTTGAGCCCCGCCAATCCGGCAAAACGGATATCCGTCACATCGTGATGATGGTCGGGATCCTCGTTCAGATCGGCACCGCACTGCGAGCACAGACCCCTGCAATCCGGTCGGCACAGTGGTTGCAACGGCAGCGATTCGACCAGCGTGTCGCGGATCATCGCCTCGATGTCCGCGAATGCGCCGTTCTCCAGCAGCGGATACGTGTCTTCCGACTCGTCCTCGCCGGCGATGATGTCGATTTCGTCGTCCTTCTTGCTCTTGCCGCCCTTGCCGTTGGCCTTGTCCTGACCCGACTCGTACGGGAAGAACACCGTCACATCAACCGGCCAGTCCTCGTCAATCGGCTTCAGGCAGCGCGTGCACTCGCTGACGAATGGCGCGACCAGGCGGCCGGTGAAGATCAGGCCGTCCACAATCGAATCGAACTGCCCGCTCACGTGTACGGGCTCACCTTCCTTGATGCCGACAATGCTGTCGCCAATGCCGGAAGGTGCCGGGAAATCGGCGTCAATCGGCTTGGATTGACCGGCGCGCGAAGCAATCTGCGCTACCGGAATGGCCCACGGGGAATCTTCAACTCGTGCCATGGTATGTTCTTGGTGCCTTTCGTATGTTGGCTGGAGTTATTCGTTACTGGCGTTATTTCGCGTTACTGATGTTGCCGGCGTTGCTGGCGTTACTGGGCTTCGGGATAGTCGTTCAGCGTCAGGTGCGGCATCTGTTCGCGGGCCGCGCGCTGGCGCTCTTCCAGCACGTTAAGACCGGCCTGCACATCCTGACTGAGTTTGCCGAGCTGCTGGGACAGCCCTTCCATCACCGTAGTGCAGTACTGGTCCGCGCCTTGGGTCAGATGGTCGGCTCTGGTCTGTGCCTGGTCAAGAATCGCGCGCGCTTTCTGCCGTGCAAGCTCGGTGACGTTCTCTTGGCCGGCCAGGAACTGTGCCTGTTCGTTGGCGTCCCTGATCATGTTGGCTGCGCGGCTTTGTGCGGAGGCGACGATGGCGTTGGACTGGGTCTGTGCCGATTCCAGACGGCGCTCGGCCTCGCGCATGAGGGCGGAGGCGCGCTCCAACTGCACCGGCAGCATTTTCTTCAACTCGGAAAGCTGGTCGGTGAATTCGTCGCGGTCAACCTTCACCATGCCGGGGGCGAATATGCTGGACTTCGCTTCGCCCAGTGCCGCCTCGAGCTGGTCGATGATGTCATACACCGTGGTGAATTCCTCGCGGCTTTTGACCGTGGCCGGGTCGTCGTCCGTGGTTTCTCGCAGGTCGGGCATTTCGTTCATGAACGAGGGGCGAATGCCGGCGGCCTGAGCGGTCTGAGCCTGTGCCCGGGTCTGCTGAGCTGCTTGGGCCTGCGCTTTGGCCTGCATCTGTGCCGGAGTAGGGGTAGGCGCGGCGGGCGGCGATCCGGCGAGAACATCGGCCTCTTCGGTGGGTGCCGGCGCGGCTTGCGTAGACGCGGGCGGTTCCGGGGCGGACGGCTCCGGAGTGGACGATGCGGCGTCCGCATTCGGTTTGGTCAGATCGACGTATCCAGTAGGGTGGTCATCGCTCATAGTCATTAGTGCATCAGTCCTTCCGCTGACGTTCCTCGGCCAGGGCATCGGCCAGCATCGGCACGACGCAATCGGGCACCATGCCGGTCACGTCGCCTCCATGGCGGGCCACGTCCTTGACGATGGAACTGGAGATGTGTTCAAGAATCGGATCGGCCGGCAAAAACAGGGTTTCGATGCCAGCGAGCTTGCGATTGACCAGCGCCATGCCGAGCTCGGCTTCATAGTCGCCGTTCTGGCGCAGACCCTTGATGATAACGGTGGCGCCGACCTTCTTGCAGTAGTCGGTGATCAGGCCGTCGGTGGAAGAAACGGTGACGTTCTTGCAACCGGCTTTGTCAAGGGCGCGGCGGATCACGTCGACTCTGGTGGCTTCGGAAAACATCGGTGTTTTCGCGGCGTTGACGGCCACCACCACATGCACCTCGTCGAAAAACCGCGCCGAGCGCTCGATTACATCCAAGTGTCCGGCGGTAACGGGGTCATACGAGCCGGGGCATACTGCGATAGTCATGCCTTATAGCCTACCGCGAATGGTGTGCAATGGTGCGCTTCGTGCGGCCACACGTTACATGCGGAGAGTTTCGCGGTTTGCGATGGGAATCTATGATGGGATGCAGTTGAATCGTACAGTACGAGGAAAGAAGTACACTATGACTTTTGCTGATCTGTTCTCCAATGACGCCGAACCGCTGCGCAACCCCGACCAGGGTGCCGGAACCTCCGTGCTGGAACGTCCGGAGACCAAGGAGTCGCCGGTGCGCGACGATGGCGGCGACGCCGACCGCTTTGCACACTATGTGTCCAAGGACCGTATCGCGGAATCCCGCGCGACCGGCCGTCCGGTGGTGGCCCTGTGCGGCAAGGTCTGGGTGCCCAAGCACGATCCGTCCAAATACCCCGTCTGCCCTGACTGCAAGCGCATCTACGAGGAAATGACGCGCTGAGCTGCTGCGGGTTATTGCTTGGCTCCCCTCTCTGAGGGGAGCTGTCGTCGTAGACGACTGAGGGGAGTAGCGGGCGCGGGCCCACTAGATTTCCTGAATATGTGACACTGAGGTTGCGTTAGTGTTACATATTCACAAGCGGGGAAATGGTGGTTTGTGTTTCAGCTGTCGTATATGGATATGTCCATTATGTGGATTTTCGCTGTCGGAATCACGATGTGACCAAAGGATTCGCTATTTTCTGCGGTTTTTGATCACCGATGATCAGCCGTTATAAGTACTCTCTTCATACTTTCGTAACACGTTAGCCACGGGGGGAGGGTAGCAATAGCGCCATATTTGTTGTCTTCGCGAAAAGGAGTGGCATATGGCGTCTTCACAAACGCAAGTTGCCGGCAATGAGGATTCCGCAAGCAAGATATCCCAGACACAGAATGAGCCCATTCGGGACAGCGACTACACCCTGTCTCGTGTTCCGGCCGAGGCCAAGCAGCCGTTCTGGAGGATTCTGGTAATCCGTATCGGCAGCATATGCTGCGTCTCTCAGCTGGTGCTCGGTGCATCCCTCGGCTACGGCATGAGTTTCTGGGGCGCGTTCTGGGCGACAATGCTCGGATCAGTGCTATTGCAGGTGATTAGCTGGGCGCTGGGTACTGCGGCGGCGCGTGAAGGCCTGTCCACCAGTCTGCTGTCCCGTTGGACCGGATTCGGCAAAATGGGTTCCGCCATCTTCGGCGGCGTGATGGCCATTTCCATGGTTGGATGGTTCGGCGTGCAGAACTCGGTGTTCGGCGAAGGCATGGCGAACATTCTTTCGTTCACTGACTTCCTCGGCAAGTTCGAGACCCCCGCGTGGTCCATCGTTACCGGCATTGCCATCACAGTGTTGGTGGTTTTCGGAGTCAAGGCCATCGCCAACTTCGCCACGGTATTTGTGCCGCTGTTCATCGTCGTTGTGCTGTATGCATCCTTCGTGATGTTCCAGTCCAATCCGCTGTCCTCGCTGTTCAACACTCCTGCCCCTGGTCCGGCGCTTTCGCTGGGCGCCGCAACCACCATCGTGGCTGGCGGCTTTATCGCAGGTGCCATCTGCACTCCCGATTACGGTCGATTTTTGCGTAACGGCACCGAGGTGTTCTGGATGACCCTGATCGGCACGTTTGTTGGCGAGCTGGGCATGAACCTATTGGCAGTGCTGTTGGCTCACGCCACTGGTACCAATAACGTGGTCGACATGATGATGGCCACCTCCGGTGTAATCGGCGTACTGATTGTTGTGGCTTCCACCGTCAAGCTCAATGACATCAACCTGTATTCATCATCCCTTGGCCTGTCCACGATGATTAATGCGCTGTTCAACCGTAAGCTCAACCGTGACGCACTCGTCTGGGGCCTGGGCATCGTAGGCACATTCCTGTCCGTAATCGGCATCATCAACTACTTCACTGGCTTCCTGACGTTGTTGGGCGTCGCCATTCCTCCGGTCGCTGGCGTAATGGTCGTCGACTACTACATTCTGCGTCGCGGCCGCAAAGATCTTGAAGCCACCCGAGAAGCGGGCACCCTGCCGGAAAGCGTGGAGAAGTGGAACCCGGTGGCGCTTGCCGTGTGGATTATCGGATTCGCAGTGGGCGAGGTCACCAGCATCTACTCGATTGGCATCCCCGGCCTGAACTCGCTGATTGTTTCCGGCATCCTCTACTGGGTCATCATGGTCGTCTATGCTAAGGTCAAGGGCGTCGAGACCGTGGAGTTCGCCCGCACCAAGCAGGTCCTGTAGGAGGACGGAGCAATGCCGAAGATTACGTTGGCGCAGTTTGAAAGCAAACTGTGTGACCCTCCGGCGAACGTTGCCAAGACCATCCCCATGATTCGTCAGGCCGGCCTTGACGGTTCGGACATGATCATGTTCCCGGAGATGTTCACTACCGGATACGAACTGAGCATTGTGGGTCCGCGCATCACCGAACTTGCGGAGCCCGTGAACGGCCCGACCATTACCGCATTGCGCGAGGCCGCCAAACAGGCCGGTGTGTATGTGGTGGCTCCCATCGCGCTCTATCACGATGACCTGCCGGGTGTGCCGTTCAATAGCGCCGTGCTTATCGATCGCGAAGGCAACGTGGCGGGTGTCTACGACAAGCAGCATCTGTGGGCTTTGGAGAGGTTCTATTTCCGGGGCGGCAACGGCACTCCCGTGTTCCAAACCGACTTCGGAACCATCGGCATCATGATTTGCTATGACATGGGCTATCCGGAAGTGGCGCGCATGCTTGCCCTGCAAGGGGCTCAGATTGTGCTTTGCCCGTCCGCCTGGTGCGAGCCTGACCATGATGTATGGGACATCAACGTACCTGCACGAGCATTGGAGAACACGGTGTTCCTTTGTGCCGTGAATCGGTACGGCAGGGAGCAGGACCTGTATATGGGCGGCCATAGCAAGGTGTGTGACCCGAGAGGGCGCGTCGTTGCGGAGCTGCCCGACGAGGGCGAAGGCGTGCTGAACGTGGAGATTGACCTCGCCGACGTCGTTTCCAACCGGCAGACCAGCCCGTACCTGCGCGATCGCAGACCGGAGCTATACGGCAAGGTATTGCTGCCCTGATGTGAAGTGTCGGGACCGGATCATTGTTTTCCCATCAAAAGAGGAAGACGATGATCCGGCCCTCGTCTCGTATAAAAACCGTAAATATATCAGTAGTTCAAGGAGTGTGCCATAACCATGACACAGACAACGGCCGTCGCGCCGGCACAGGAGCCGGCTTTCGAATCAGACAGCCTTCATATTCCGGATAGCGACAGGCGCGGATGGTGGTCCATCGCCTGCATCTGGATCGGTAATTCCATCAACGTGTCCACCCTGATGACCGGTGCGGTACTCGGCGCAGGACTGACCTTGTGGGATGTATTCTGGGCCGCATTCATCGGTTTTGGCATCATTCTCGCCTACATGTGTTTCGTGGCCATGGAAGCAACCGACACCGGCCTTCCCACCTCCGCTATGTCCACTGCAGCCTTGGGACGCAAGGGCGGACGCTACATCATCTCAATCATCCTGGGTGTCTCACTGATCGGATGGTTCGGTGTGCAGGCGGCAGTCTGCGGATCCTCATTCTCCCTGATGGTCGGCAAGCTCGGGCTAGACGTTTCGCCGCAAATCTGCTCTATCGTGCTGGGCGCGCTGATGCTCGTCACCGCCATCCTCGGTTTCGACGGCGTCAAGTGGGTCAACTACATCGCGGCTCCTTTGCTGTTCATCATTTGCGCCTATGGCCTGTTTGCCTCCCTGTCCAATACGGGCATGGGCACGTTGACCTCCTACGTGCCCAAGGAAAGCATGGGACTGGTAGCCGGTATCAATATTGCCGTGGGCTTCTTCGCCGTCGGCGGCGCCACTGTGGGCGACTTCACCCGTTACGCGCGTGATCGAAAAGGTGCAGTGCTGTCCAGCATCATCGGCATCTGGCCACCCATGGTCATCCTGCTTATGATGGGTGCGATGCTCTCCGTCGTCAAGCCCGAATCGGGCGGCGATATTTCCCAGATCATGGCATCCATGGGGCTTGCCGGAGCCGCTTTGATTGCTCTTGTGCTATCCACGTGGTCCGTCAACGTGGGCAACGCCTACTCTGCAGGACTCGCTTTCGCCGTCATCGCCGACAAGGGAGATAAGGGCTATCGCGTTTCCACCACCATCGCTGGCATTCTTGGCATTATGCTTGCCGCGGCTGGCATCATGGACTACTTCCAGATGTTCCTGACCGTACTTTCCGCGATGATTCCAGCGCTCGCGGGCTCGATGATCGCAGATTACTGGTTTGTTCGCAAGGCCCGTCCGCAAAACTTCAAGCCACTTGACGGGTTCTCCGTGCCTGGTCTGGTTTCGTTCATCGTGGGATCGATCGTGGCTCTGATTACCGGTGGCACATTTGCTTCGGTGCCGGCACTTGCATTCCTTGACCACCCATTCTTCCTTGGTCCGGTCAATGGCATAGTCGTGTCCATCGTGCTGTATGTGGCCGTGTACAAGCTGATGAAGCTGCCGAGCTTCGACGGTCCCATTCTGTTGACGCGGAAGGGGCAGTGATATGCGTCATCTCGTATCTTCGGACATCCCCGATATCGCACTTGGTTCATCCCTGCTTGGCGCGGGAGGCGGCGGCGACCCCTATGTGGGCGGTCTTATCGCCCGTCAGGCGTTGGACAAAGCCGGCAGCGTCGAACTCTACGATGCCGACGAAGTGCCGGATGAATGGCTGGTCGCCACCATCGGTGGAGTGGGCGCTCCCAGTGTATTGGCGGAAAAAGGCATCAACGGCTGTGAAATCACCAACCTGCTCGCTGCGCAGGAAGAACAGTTGGGGCGCAAGCTCGACGCGATCGTTCTGTCCGAGATCGGTGGCATGAATTCGGTCATCCCCGTGGCCGCCGCTGCTATTGCCGGCATCCCGCTGGTCAATGTGGATGGTATGGGACGCGCGTTCCCCGGCCTGCAGCAGGATTCGTACAACATTGCCGGCGTGCACACCTGGCCTATGGCGTTCGCCGATGAAAAAGGCAACGTGGCCATGCTCACCACCGTCGACAATGATTGGATGGAGAACCTTGGACGTGCCACCGTCGATGCGATGGGCGGCCAGGGTATTGCTCTCGGCCAGTTCATGTCCGGTGAGACGATGAAACGCGCCGCTGTGCGCGACTCCCTGACCAAGGCGAAGTTCATCGGAGAAACCATCCGATCCATCAAACAGATTGCTTCGGATGAGGGATACTCTTCGCCTCGTGCCGCTCTGTTCGACAAGATCGGTGCGGTGGGCCTGATTGAGGCAAAGATCTGCGACGTGACCCGCGAGACCCGCGGTGGCTTCAACTTTGGCCGCGCACAGTTGGATGGTATCCGGGGCTCGCGCGGGCACACCGGAGCCATCGAATTCCAGAATGAAAACCTCATCGCATATCTTGACGGGGAGCCCGTGGCCACGACTCCAGACCTGATCTGTCTGGTCGATTGCGATACGTTCATTCCGGTCACTACCGAGAGTTTGAAGTATGGCAAGCGTGTCATCATGCTGGTTCTTCCGTGCGATCCGGTGTGGCGTACTCAGGCGGGCATCGACCTGGCCGGCCCCCGATGGTTCGGGTACGACCTCGACTACATCCCATACGAGCAGATTCGCTCCGTACTCGCGTAACGTGCCATGCCGGCCGCTGCTGGCCGGGATTGCAACGCAGAACATGTCAATAACAGAAAGGGAATGTGATGAGAACCATCGGTGTCGATGAGATCAACGATATAGCCCTAGGTGCTTCGCTACTGGGAGCAGGTGGAGGAGGAGACCCATATATTGGACGTCTGATGGCCATGCAAGCCGTCAAGGAATGCGGCCCGGTAACGCTGATCGAGCCGGATGAGGTTCCGGATGATGCGTTCATTGCCCCATGCGCCATGATGGGTGCGCCTACCGTAATGACGGAAAAAGGCGGTGGCAAGGACGACTTCGACCGTCTGTTCGACTTGGTCGAACAGTATTCCGGCAAGAAGATATACGCCACTATGCCGATGGAAGCTGGAGGCGTCAACTCGATGTTGCCGATTGCCGCTGCCGCCCGTCGAGGCATCCCGCTGGTGGATGCGGATGGTATGGGCCGTGCCTTTCCTGAGCTGCAGATGGTCACGTTCACCATCGGTGGTGCCTCGGCCACACCGCTTGCTTACAGTGACGAGAAAGGCAACGCCGGTGTAATGAACAACGTGTCCAACAAATGGACCGAGGACATCGCTCGTTCGATTACGAACATCGTCGGCGGACAATTGATGATTTGCCTATACACGATGAGTGCAAAGATGTGCCGTGATTGGGGCGTCTCCGGCATCGTGACCAAATCCGAGCAGCTCGGCAAAGCGATTCGCTCCATTAAGGAAGGGCTTATCGACACCACCACTGAGCAGCGTTTCCTTGAACTCACTGGCGGATGCCGACTATTTAGCGGCAAGGTGATTGATGTCCTGCGCGAAACCCGTGGTGCATTCAACTTCGGCAAAGTGGTGCTTGAGGGCATTGGCTCCGACAAGCAGCATGAAGCTTATGTCGAATACCAGAATGAGAACCTGCAATGCGTGGTGGACGGCGAGACCCTCGCTACGGCTCCCGATCTGATTTGCCTGGTGGACCATGACACCTATATTCCAGTCCCCAACGAAGCCGTGAAATACGGCAAACGAGTTCTTGTGGTCGGCCTACCCTGCGCGCCGCAGTGGCGCAGCGAAGCGGGCTTGGAACTTGTTGGCCCTCGATATTTCGGCATTGACACAGAATACATTCCCGTTGAAGAACGGTCGAAGCGCAAAGGAGAGTGACCATGTATAAGCTAGGAATTGATGTCGGTGGAACGAACACCGATGCCGTGCTGATTGATGAGAGCATGAACGTGGTGGCTGCCGTGAAACAGCACACAACCAAAGATGTATACGGCGGTATTATGAATGCCGTCGATGCGGTACTGGAGGAATCCGGTGTGGATGCCGCGTTGATCAACCAGGCCATGTTGGGCACCACGCAGTGCACAAATGCGATTGTCGAGCGTAAGGGCCTGTCCCCAATCGCCATCTTGCGTATTGGCGCACCTGCCACCGAGGGCATTCCTCCGATGGTGGATTGGGAGGATTCCATTCGGGCTGTGTGCGTCGACTGGATGATCATCGGCGGCGGTTTCGAGTTCAACGGCAAGCGTCTCAACGAGTTCGACGAGGAAGCCTGCCGCGCATTTCTCAACAAAGTAAAGGGCAAGATCAAAGCCTTGGCCATCTCCTGCGTGTTCTCCACCATGCGCAACGATGACGAGGTGCGTGCGGCGCAAATCGCCCATGAGATTCTTGGCGAGGATTTCCCAGTATCCGTTTCCAGCGAAATCGGCTCCATGGGTCTGATCGAGCGCGAAAACGCCACCATCCTCAACGCCGCGTTGACGGAAGTGGCCGAACGATTTACCGATGGCTTTGCGCAAAGCCTGAAAGACAAGGGCATCGTCAACGCTGAGGTATACCTCTCCCAGAATGACGGCACTTTGATGACCCTTGATAATGCACGGCGTTATCCGATTCTCACCATCGCATGTGGCCCCACAAACTCCATTCGTGGTGCCAGCTACCTGACTTGCCGTGATGATGCGATTGTGATTGATGTGGGCGGTACCACTTCCGACTTCGGTGTATTGTCTCACGGATTCCCCCGCGAGAGCGGTGTCGCCGTTGACATCGGTGGCGTACGTACCAACTTCCGTATGCCGGATGTTATCTCCATCGGGTTGGGCGGCGGTTCCATAGTGCGCGAGCATGATGACGGCACGGTCACTGTAGGCCCCGATTCTGTGGGATACCAAATCACCGAAAAGGCGCTTTGCTTCGGCGGCGATGTGGTGACCGCCACCGATATTGCCGATCGTCTTGGCAAGGCGAACGTTGGCGATCCCTCGCTGACCGCAAGCATCAGCCAGGAAGTTGCCGATAAGGCATATGCAGCGATGCGAGAGATGGTGGAGGACGCCATTGACTCCATGAAGATTTCCAGTGATCCCATCGATGCCATTCTGGTTGGCGGCGGTGCCGTGCTGCTGCCGCACGATTTGGCCGGCACTAAATCTGTGGCTTGCCCGGAGTTCGCCGGTTGCGCCAATGCGATTGGTTCGGCTATCTCCAAGGTCTCCGGCATGTTCGAGAAGCTGGTTGACTATGAGGAGACCGGCCGTGAAGAAGCTCTGGAACACGCTCGCCGGGAGGCCATTGCCGCTGCTGTGCGTGCCGGGGCGGACGAGGCTACTGTGGAGATCATCGACTCCGAGGATGTGCCGCTGGCCTATTATCCGGGCAAGACCAGCCGAATCAGGATCAAGGCCGCTGGCGATCTTCGTATGGCACAGACTGAGAAATAGTGGAGGTTCCGAGATGCTAGTGCGTCAAATGCTTGAGATCTACGATCTGCTGGATACTCCACAGGCCAGTGGAGAGGCGGTCGCAGCGCTATTGCGTGAGCGCGGCGCTCAGGATGTGACCGTCACCGTAGTCGGCGGCAATCAGGGTACCACTGATTGCGTCAAAGTCGTCATTCCCGGTCGTCACGGCAAGTCGACTGGAGGTGATGCCCCCACATTGGGCATCGTCGGGCGGCTAGGCGGTATTGGTGCACGCCCTGAAATGATTGGTCAAGTCTCCGACGGTGATGGGGCCTTAGCCGCGCTCACGGTGGCGCTTAAGCTTGCCGAGATGCATCATAACGACGACATATTGGAAGGTGATGTAATCATCGGCACCCATGTCTGCCCGGATGCGCCGACCATTCCGCATGAGCCTGTGCCATTCATGGATTCGCCCATAGATATGGCCGCGATGAATGAGCAGGAAGTGGATGCGCGCATGGATGCCGTGTTGTCCATCGACACCACCAAGGGAAACCGTATTATCAACGTTAATGGGTTCGCGATTTCTCCCACAGTGCTCAAAGGCGCCATTCTGCCGGTCAGTAATGACGTGCTGGACATCATGACCCGTACCACGGGCCGTATGCCTCAGGTCTTTGCGTTGAGCCAGCAGGACATCACCCCCTATGGCAATGACCTGTACCATCTCAACAGCATTCTGCAACCGGCCACGGCCACTCAGGCACCGGTGATTGGCGTTGCCATCACCGTGGAACAGGTGGTTGCAGGTTGTGCCACCGGGGCCACTCATGGTGGCGATGTCGAGGAAGCGGCTCGATTCTCGCTGGAGGTGGCGAAATCCTTCACCTCTGGGGCATGCGCGTTTTATGATGCGCAGGCCTATGAGAGACTGGTTGCGTTGTATGGCGGATTCGAGCGCTTCCAGACGCTTGGCAAAGCCTGACGGCGATTTCTGAGATACGGAGTTTCCCTCTCTGAGGGGGAGCTGGCTCGCGCAGCGAGACTGAGGGGGGCAACGAGTTCGCACCCGTTGCCCCTCAGTCGTCTACGATGACAGCTCCCCTCAAAGGAGGGGAGCCAGGACGTTTCTAGCGTGCCGAAATCTCGTCGATGAGCTTGAGCTCCTCGTCGTTGAAGTGGGTGTTCTTCAGCGCGCCGATGTTGTCGAGAATCTGCTGAGGCTTGGAGGCTCCGGTCAGCACGGAGGTCACCTTACCATCGTGCAGCAGCCATGCCAGGCTCATCTCGGCCAGCGTCTGGCCGCGTTCGGCGGCCAGATTGTTCAGGTCCACAACCTGCTTGTGCAGTTTCTCGGTCAGGGCGGAATCGTTGAGGAATCGCGGATCGTGAGCCATGCGGCTGTCGGCCGGAATGCCGTTGAGATAGCGGTTGGTCAGCAGGCCCTGAGCCAGCGGGCAGAAGGTGATAAGGCCTTTGCCCAGCTTGAAGGCGGTCTCTTTCAGGCCGTTCTTTTCAACGGTGCGGTCGAGGATGTTGTACTTGTTCTGGTTGATGATGAACGGCACGTGCAGTTCTGCCAGAATTGCGGCGGCCTTTTCCATCGTCGGACCATCGTAGTTGGACAGACCCACGTACAGGGCCTTGCCGGAGTTCACGGCCTGAGCCAGCGCGCCCATCGTCTCCTCAAGCGGGGTTTCCGGATCCGGGTGGTGGTGGTAGAAGATGTCCACATAATCCAAGCCCAAGCGTTCCAGCGACTGGTCGAGGCTGGCGAGCAGGTACTTGCGGCTGCCGAGGTCGCCATAGGGGCCTGTCCACATTTCGTAGCCGGCCTTGGTGGAGATGACGAGTTCGTCGCGGTGATGCTTGAAGTACTTGGCGAGCAGCAGTCCGCAGTTCTTCTCTGCCTGGCCGGGCTCGGGGCCGTAGTTGTTGGCTAGGTCGAAGTGGGTGATGCCGTTGTCGAAGGCGGTGAAGACCAGGGACTTCATCTGGTCGAATGGCGTGATGTCGCCGAAGTTGTGCCAGAAGCCAAGTGAGACGGCCGGCAACTTGAGGCCGGAGGTGCCGGCACGGTTGTAGGTCATCGTGTCGTAACGGTGCGGGTTGGGGGCATAGATGGCGGTTGGCTCGAACATTGAGTCTCCTTACAATGTCATTCTTGTTCTTACGAATGCTTACCTGCGATGGGCAGACCGACGCCGATTGAGCGGTATTCGTAAGTGTTCTTGGATACTATGGTTCCAGTTCAAGTGAACTTGAATGCAAACGGCTGCGATGCTTCGGCGTGTTGCCGCAGTAAGGAGTCATGATGTCCTACACCATTCGTCAGGTGGCCACGCAGTTCCATATGCAGCCCTCTACGCTGCGCTATTACGAGGATCAGGGATTGCTGACCAACGTGGAGCGCACCGAAACCGGCCAGCGCATATACGAAGACTGCCATATCGACCGTCTGCGCGCGATTTGCTGCTTCAAGAACGCCGGCATGACCATTGACGATCTTAAAAAGTTCTTCGTGTATGAGTCCAATGAGCCCGAGCATATCGATGAAATCCTTGATCTGCTGGAATCTCGCCGCGAATCCTTGGACGAGCAGCGCCGAGCCCTCAACGAGGCGGCCATGCACGTGCAGCGCAAGCTCCATTACTATGGCGACATCAAGCGTGCCATCGACGCCGGTGAAGACTGGCCGGATTGGCGCGAGTACAAAAACCGCGCCTATTCCATTGAATGCTGAGACCATCGAATGCTGAAACCATCGAGTGCTGAGCTGGATGCCGGCTGGGCACTAAGACCGATGCGCGTCGATCGTGGGCGCGTCTATCCGAGTAAGGCCTTGCTCGGCAGTGCGCGGTCGAGCAGCCAGACAACGAGCGATATCACGAAGAACGCTATGGCCAGCTTGCCGCAGCTAATGCCGAACCCTTGCCAGTCGAGTGCGTCGAGGTTGATGAAGTCGTACGGATACGGACTGCCGCCGGCCGCCGGTCCGGACCCCGGCCAAATCGCCGCGCGGGCCAGCACGAAGACCAAGTATGCAGGGAAGTACGCCAGCCACGAGAACATGTAATGCCAGCGGAAACGCCGGTGCGGGTCGAATAGCACGAAATCGATAACCGCCATAATCGGGGCGATTTTGTGCAGCATCGTATTGGTCATGATGCCAATAACCTGTGGCACGTATGCCGGGTCGTCCGGAGGCATCAGGAAGAACGCCACCAGTGCGGTGACTATGGCGTACACAGTCAGGCACCCCTTAAGCCATGCAGGCGGCTGAATACCTTTGAGCAGTGTGGCCGCGCCGGACCACAGCATCACGATGCCCAGCACGAAACCGGTCTGGAACGTGAAATACACCCAGAACTGCGGTTTGGACCATGCCTCATATGTGCCCACGAAGCAGAAACCGGCGATCGCAAAGCGCCACAACGCCACGATGAATCTCATGCATCGAGTCTACCGCTTCGCCAGTGGGCTGTATGGCTTTGCCTGGACTACACTTAGGTGCAACTTCACCACTTATGTAGGAAAGGCCTTGCAATGGTCGATTATTCGCCGGCTCTGATGACCGACATGTATGAATACACGATGCTCGACGCCGCTCTGAAAGACGGTACCGCCGACCGCAAGTGCGTGTTCGAGGTGTTCACGCGTCACTTGCCCGAAGGCCGTCGCTATGGCGTGGTGGCCGGCACCGGCCGCATTCTGGATGCGCTGGAACATTTCCACTTGGATGAAGCGGATCTGAAGTTCCTGGCCGACCGTCACGTGGTAAGCCCCGAGACCATTAAGTGGCTGGAGAACTTCCACTTTTCCGGTACGATTCGCGGTTACCGCGAAGGTGAGATGTTCTTCCCGAACTCCCCGATTTTGCAGGTCGAAGGCACGTTCGGCGAATGCACGCTACTGGAGACGTTGATTCTATCCGTGCTGAACTACGATTCCGCAGTGGCCTCCGCCGCCTCACGTATGGCGTCGGCAGCCAAGGATCGTCCTTGCATGGATATGGGCGGACGCCGCACTAACGAGTGGGCCGCCGTGGCCGCCGCTCGAGCTGCCGTAGTGGGCGGATTCAAGGGTACCGCCAATCTGCTGGCCGCCCAGCTGTATGGTCTGAAGGCCATTGGCACCGCCGCGCATTGCTTCACGTTGGTGCATGATTCCGAGCGTGACGCCTTTGAATCGCAGATCGAGGCATTGGGCAAGAACACCACGCTGCTGGTGGACACCTACAACATCGAGGAAGCCGTGAAAACCGCCGTCGAAGTGGCCGGTCCCGAACTGGGTGGCGTGCGCATCGACTCCGGCGACTTGGCCGCCATGGCCCAGCGTGTGCGCAACCAGCTGGACGCCCTGGGTGCCACGAACACCACCATTACCGTGACCAACGATTTGGATGAGTACGCGCTCGCCGCATTGCAGACCGCGCCGGTCGACTCCTATGGCGTGGGCACCATGCTGGTCACCGGCTCCGGCGCTCCCACTTGTGCGATGGTGTACAAGCTCACCGAGCGTGAAGGCGCTGACGGCACGATGGTTCCGGTCATGAAGAAGTCCAAGGATAAGGCCACAGTGCCCGGTCGCAAGTTGGCATTCCGCTCCTACGAATACGCGCTAGCCGAAGCCGAACACGTGATTTCCGGCTCGGAAGAGAAGCTGGCCGGTTTCACGCCCGAACCGACGTGGAAGAACCTGCTGGTCGATTTCGTGGACCACGGCCATATCGATGCGCAGTGGCAGGGCCATGACGCCATCATGGCCGCCCACGACTACCACGCCAAGGCGTTGTCCGAACTGCCCATCACCGCGCAGAGCCTCATGAAGGGCGAGCCAGTGATTCCTACGGAGACTCAGGTTCTCTGACGAGAACTTTCGTCTCCATAGGAATCCGTCGCAGCATAGCTGCTCCCCTTACCTACGGACAGCCCACTGGGCTGTCCGCTTAACGGTTCGACCACAGAGACCAAAGTCCTCTGACCGTATCTCACTGGCCGCATCCCTCTGGTTACATTGGCTACTCTTCCCTCTGGATGAGTGAAACTCTCAATGGTGATAACGCGGCGGGCAACGATGACGTATCAGAGCGGCGCGATGTAGTTCGATGATGGTTGACGAGTTGCTATCCAGGCATAGAGCGGATGGCGTATGCTGGGGCGCATGGTTGAAATCAAAGACATGCTTGGCAATCACCAAATAATTCGTGCCGACGGCCGCAAGGTCGACGAACTGCGCCCTGTGCGCATCACCCGCCACTTCACCGACGCCCCCGAAGGCTCCGTGCTCATCGAATGCGGTAACACGCGCGTGATGTGCACCGCCACTTTTACTCCCGGTGTGCCGCGTTGGCGCAAGGACTCCGGCCTCGGCTGGGTCACCGCCGAATACTCGATGCTGCCGCGTGCCACCGCCGAACGCACCGACCGTGAATCCGTACGTGGCAAAATCGGTGGCCGTACCCACGAAATCAGCCGACTGATTGGCCGCTGCCTGCGTGGCGTCATCGATATGAAGGCGCTCGGCGAGAATCAGATTCAGCTTGACTGCGATGTGCTTCAGGCCGATGGCGGCACTCGCACGGCTTCCGTAACCGGTGCGTATGTGGCTTTGGTCGACGCAGTTAATTGGGCGGAGAAGCACCGCCATATCAAGTCCGCCAGCCGCGTGCTTAAGGACTATGTGTCCGCCGTGTCTGTGGGCGTGATCAACGGCACTCCGATGCTTGACCTGCCATACATTGAAGACAGTCAGGCCATGACCGACATGAACGTGGCCATGACCGGTTCCGGCACCTTCATCGAGATTCAGGGCACCGCAGAACACCGTCCGTTCAACCGTGCCGAACTCGGCACCCTGCTTGACTTGGCCGAAAAGGGCAACAAGGAACTGCAAGCCGCCCAGCGTGCCGCTCTGTCCCTAGACTAAGCCAGCTCCCCTGACAAGGGGAGCCTTCTTAAAGGAGAACCTCATGCAAATCGTCGTCGCAACCCATAACGAAGGCAAGCTTGTGGAAATCCGCCGCATTCTCGAAGAGGATCTTGGCGCGGATGCCGAAAACATCGAACTGGTGTCCGCTGGCAGCCTTCACCTGCCGGATCCGGTGGAAACCGGCGTCACCTTCCAGGAGAACGCGCTACTCAAGGCCCGCGCTGTGGCCATCCGTACCGGTCTGCCCGCTGTCGCGGATGATTCAGGTCTCATCGTCGATGTGATGGGTAACGCTCCGGGCATTCTGTCTGCTCGCTGGGCGGGTGCTCACGGCCACGACAAGGCCAATAATGCGCTGCTGCTCGCCCAAATCGAAGATATTCCGGATGACAAGCGTACCGCGCGCTTCCGCTGCGCCGCCGCGCTGGTGGTCCCGGACACCGAGACCGGTGCCGACGTGACCGGTGGAGTGGCTGCCGACGGCATCACCGTTCACACCACGGCTGCCGCTGGGAGCCCTGCCCCGGTGCATGCCCGATACGCCATCAAGTCGGAGACAGTGGAGCTCGGCGACATGCCGGGTCGAATCATCCGCGAGGCTCGTGGCGAACACGGTTTCGGTTACGATCCGCTGTTTGTCCCGGACGATCAGCCTGCCGGTCGCGTCAGCACTGAGCCTGACCATGAAGGCGAGCCGCTGACCAGCGCCGAAATGACTCCGGCCGAGAAGAATGCGATTTCCCATCGAGGCAAGGCGCTGAAAGCCTTGGTCCCCGCCATCGAGGCCCTGCTGCACTAAGTCGTCTAGGCTGTCTAGCTGCACTGAGCCGCGACTAAGCCACAGTTGAGTCGCGGCTCAGCACTCAGCCCCCGAATCGGGCGAGTGTCTAGCAAGCGCCTATGACCTAGCAAGGGCGATACGAAAGAAGGCCGGCGCTTAGTGCGTCGGCCTTCTTGATGAACAAGAGCCACCCGATAGAATCGAACTACCGACCTTCCCACGAACGAGGGGGATGCTCTACCACTGAGCTAAGGTGGCGTGGCTTCAAGAGCCAAGTAGAGAATATAGCACTGCGTTTGATTCACTGCAAGCCGGACATTCATCATCTTTGGGCCATTGTTCTTTGGACCATCGTGGCGGCAATAGTGCGAACGATGTGCACACCTCATCTGCTCGGCCGCCATTCGTCGTGTGCGCGCTATGCTAGCATGGTGAGCCTGATTGACTCGGAGGCAAAGGGAAGCATGCGTGATTTTGTGCTGGTGAAGTTGACAGACGAGGAGTTCGATGATTTCTCCGCCAGGCATCCACAAGGCAATTTCCAACAAACCTCGGCGATGGGACGCCTTCGCGCCGCGCAGGGGATCGACGTCGAATATTTGGCCCTCAAGGAGGGCGAGAAGATCGTCGCGGCGGCACTGTTCGAAACTCACCGCTCTCGATTCTCTACATTTGCGGTCATCCATGATGGCCCGATGTGCGACTATCACGACACCGAAGCATTGACCTTCTTCATGGATGCGCTGAAACGCCATGCCAAGGCAAAGGGTGCTTCACAGCTGGAAATCACCCCTGAATCCCCGTATCGGCTTCGCGACACCAATGGAGCTTCTTTGCCGGATGACCAGAATGGCGCTCCCGACAATAAGCTGATAGAACAGCTCGAGGCGATCGGCTTCACTCATGGCGGTTTCACCGTGGGCTACACGGCGGTTCCGCGTTGGCGCTACCTCAAGGATCTGACCGGCATTACCGATGAGAAAAGTCTGCTGAAGTCCTATGACAAGCGCACCCAGTGGAGCGTGAAGCGTGCCCAATCGATGGGTGTGCACGTGCGTGAGCTGTCGGACGACGAGCTGGGGGTATTCGCACGAATCGAGCAGCAAACCGCTGAACGCCGTAGCTTCGAATACCGTGGCGAAGCATATTTCCACCGTTTCAAGGAAGCGTTCGGCAGCAAAGCGCATTTTATGGTTGCCGAGATCCACATCGACGAATACGTAGCAGACATGACGTCCAAGCGTGAAGCGCTTTCGGCCAAGGTGGCGGCATTGACCGCCAAAAACGCCGAACACCCCACCACCAAAACCGAACGTCAGCTGGGGGAGGAGACCCGCAATCTGGCGGCAGCCGAAAAGCGCCTGAACGAGGCGGCCGAGTTCGCCAAAGACGGGGATGTGCTGCCGGCTGCGGCATCACTATTCGTGGAGCATCCGCGCGAGGTCATCTACCTGTTCTCCGGTAGCGTCGAGCAGTACAAGCCCTTCTACGCCTCCGCGCTGATTCAGCATGACGCGATGCTGCATTTCTGCGTGGAACACGGGCTGTCTCGCTACAACTTCTACGGCATCGACGGCGTCTTTGATGATCCCGATGACGAGGGGCGTGGTGTACTGGAGTTCAAGCAGGGCTTCAACGGATATGTCGAGGAACTTCCGGGCGAGTTCGTACTGCCGGTCAAACCGGTCGCCTATGCCATGAAGCAATTTGCGCACAAGCTGCTGTCGCGGTAAACGGACGCAGCACACAGGCCGTTCCAGAGCCCAGAGTAACGATCAGAGTAACGACAAGTAAGAAGGTTCGATTATGACGCAATCCGATGCAGGCGTCGCCTCACTCACCCCTACCAAGATCACTCCTGCCGAGCTGGATGCGTTCTCCGCAGCTCAAGTGCAAGGTAGTTTCCAGCAGACCTCGCAGATGGCCGCCATGGGTGCGTTCAACGGTCCGGTGGACTATGTGGGTGTCAAGCGCGGTGACAAGCTGATTGCCGCCTGCTACGTGGTGTACACGCAGTCCCGTTTCGGTTTGGAAGGCTCGGTCTGGTGCGGACCGCTGTGCGATTATGACAATCCACAGGTGGTTGAGGCGATGACCGAAGCCCTGCGTCGTTCGGCCAAGGCCCATCACGCCATCAGCGTATCCTGCTGGCCGGCCGCAGTCTACCGTCTGCATGATCTGGACGGCAAGCCGACCAGCGACCCGGACACCACGATGATGGACAACATGGCCCGCTTCGGTTGGAAACATGGCGGCTTCACCGTGGGCTACGAATCCGTGGTGAACCGCTGGAACTTCGTCAAGGGGCTTGACGGCATTCATAATGAGAAGGAACTGCTGGCCTCGTTCTCCAAGTACCGCCGTAAGAACATCCGCATCGCCCAGGATTCCGGTCTGCGCGTGCGCCGGCTGGAACGCGGCGAACTGAGCACTTTCGTCAAGCTGTGCGATATGAGCGCCGCACGTCAAGGCTTCAAGAGCCGCGATCTGGCCTACTATGAGCGTCTGTTCGATACCTTCGGCGACCTGATCGAGTTCAAGGTGGTCGAAACCCATTTCGACGAATATCTGGACACCCTGCAATCCAAGCTGAATGCGGCCTCCAAAGACAAGCGCAACCTCGAACGCCTGCTCCAGCGCGCGCAACAGCGGCCGGAAGGCACGGCCAAGAAGGGTGCCTCCGACCCGGCAACGCTGGAAAAGCGCATCGCCACCGCAGACAAGAAGATCACGGCGCTGGAAAAGACCATCGGCGAAGTCAATGGCATCATCGCCTCGGACGGCCCGGTCATTCCGGTGGAAGCCGGTGTCTACTTCTGGCATCCGAACGAGGTCGTCTGCCTGTCCAGCGGCGAGGACGATCGTTTCATGGATTACTACCCGTCTTCCCTAATCCACTTCGAGGCGATGCTTGACTGCATCGCCCGTGGCGTGGAGCGCTTCAACTTCTACGGCATTTCCGGCATTTTCGACGCCAACGATCCTTCCTACGGCGTCTGGCAGTTCAAGACTCGCTTCGGCGGATTCGTGGAAGAGCTTCCGGGCAAGTTCACGCTGCCGGTGGACGGACTGCGATTCGGTGTATCCGAAGCCGCACACAAGCTGCTGCATCGCTGACAAACAGTGGCGAGCACGGACACAGAAATAAGGCACAGGTGACGACGAGATGAGCGCGACTGCGAATCGAACAGATACGACGTATACGTTTGGCGTGATTACGCCCGAAGAGTTCGACCGGCTTTCCGAAGCCACAAGCCAGGGCAGCTTTCAGCAATGGTCCGGGCAGGTCCGTCTTGCCAAGATTCGTGGGCATGAAGCCGAATGCGTTGGCGTGTGCGACGCATCCGGCAATCTGGTAGCCGGCTGCGTGATTCTGTACCTCAATGGTCGTTTCGGTGCAGATGGCTCCGTATATTTCGGCCCCATCGGCATTAGCGATGATCCGGCTCTGCTGCGGGCCATAACCGAGGCGATTCGTGAATCGGCCCGTCGCCACCATGCTGTTTCCGTGGCATGCTGGCCTAACGTCGCCTACCGTCTGTATTCCTCGGACGGGCAGCCCGACGGCGAGCCGAACGATGCACTGCTGACCGGATTCACCGATGCCGGCTGGACGCATGGCGGATTCCATACCGGTTATGACGTGGTCTGTCAGTGGATGTACGTCAAGGATCTCACCGGCATCACCAACGGCAAGGAACTGCTGGCATCATTCGGCAAACGCGCTCAATGGAGCGTCAAGCGGGCGCAGTCGATGGGCGTGCACGTTCGCGAAATCGGCCCCGACGAGTTCGACGTGTTCGCCGATATCGAACGGCGGACCGGTGAACGCCGCGGGTTCGCGACGCGCGGCGCGGACTATTTCCGCCAGTTCAAGCAGGCGTATGGCGCGGATGCGCATTTCATGCTCGCGGAAATCCACATCGCCGAATATGTGGCGGATATGACCGCCAAGCGTGAGGCGTTGCAGGCCAAGGTAGCTCGATTGCAGGCGAAATACGATGAACGTCCGACCACGCGTATCGAACGTCAGCTGGGGGAGGAATCGCGCAATCTCGCGGCCGCCGACAAGCGTCTGGCTGAGGTGGAGGGATATGCCAGGAAGGGCGATGTGCTGCCGGCGGCGGCTTCAATGTTCGTCAGTCACCCCAATGAGGTGGTCTATCAGTATTCCGGTTCGTTGGAGGAGTACAAGCCGTTCTACGCCTCGGCGCTGATTCAGTACGAAGCAATGCTGCATCTATGTGTGGAGAAGGGCGTGCCCCGCTACAACTTCTACGGCATTTCCGGCGTGTTCGACGATCCGAACGACGAGGGCCGCGGCGTGCTGGAATTCAAGCAGGGCTTTAACGGCTACGTCGAGCAGATGGTAGGCAAATTCACGTTGCCGGTGGATAAGTTCCGCTTCGGCGTGAGCAATCTGGCGCACAAGCTGCTGCGCCGGTAGCAACTGGCGGTCGGGGGACGAGCCTATGTGGGCTGCGTCTCGTCTGACCGTGCACCCGCCGTGTGCCTACTTGCGCATTTGCTCACACGCCCATCAGCGCGTGAGCCACAGCCATCATCACCAGTGAAATCATCGCGGTGATTGCCAGCGAGAAGCCGGCCAGTTTGGCGTTGCCGAGTACTTTGTCGGTGAACAGCGTGGAGAAAATGGCGATCGGAGCCAACGCGCAGATCACCATCACGGCGCGAATCGAAGCCGAGAACGGCAGCAGGAGCCACGCGATCAACGCGAAGGCGACGCTGAACGGTATACGCCAAGCGATGACGGCCATGACTTCCTTCACGTCATGCTTGGATTGGGGCAGGTCCATGAGCATGCCCACCATCAGCATCGACACCAGCGCGTTGGCGCCGCTCAATGGCTGGGTTATAGAGGCGATCCAATCGGGAATCTTCACGTTGGCGACGGTCAACACGATCATGAGCAGATACGTGTCGAACGGCACCGAGCCGAAGAAGCTCTTGCCGATGGTGCGCAGCAATGCGCGGCGGGCAAGCCGTTTGGCGTCGCGATCCTTGGGCTTTTCGTACGGTAGGGTGGGAGCCGAACCGGCGTGTTGTTCGGCAAGTGTTTTGCCGGGCTGAATATGCAGCAGTTGCTGGGTGAGCACATTGGTGCCGGCGGCCACCATCACGCAGTTGCCGATATCGAACATCGCAGCCGGCACCACCGCGCCCGCACCCCAGAATGACTGGACGACCGGGAAAGAAAAACAGCCGAGATTGAAGCCGGCACCGTTGAGCATCAGGAAGGCGCGGTCGGTCACATTGCGCTTGCGGGTGGCCAGAAAGATGAACACGACCGGGATAAAAGCAAACAGGAATGCGAATACCGAAATAAGCAGCAGCGAGATGTCATGCGGATTGGTGGCGAACGAGTATACGATGGCACCGGGCAGCACGATGTTGAATTCCGCGGTTTGCAGCACGCGATAATCCTTCTGCCCGAACAGGCCGAACCGCTTGAACAGATAGCCGGCGAGGATGATCAGCAACAGACCAACCGGCGTAAGAATGGCGGACATACACTTCTCTCCTTGACTCACACAGGCTCATGGCGCACAGGCTCAGACCCGCAATGCTGTGGCCCATTATATTTGCCGCCTTGGCATTGCCATATGTAGAGGTGTCCGCAAGGGCTTGCAGCTGCCGCGCGCATATACGAAAAGCCTCCCGGAAGCGTTGGCAATCCAATGCTTCCAAGAGGCTCAAGCCGGTGCGCGAGATGGGACTTGAACCCACACGTCAAAGACACAGGAACCTAAATCCTGCGCGTCTACCAATTCCGCCACTCGCGCGTGCATATCCGCGTTTCCACAGGTGTGGAAGATATGCAAAACCCTAGGCCGGACAGCCATTACAGACCAGCCAGCCTAGGGCATCCGAGCCACTTGTCAGAATCGAACTGACGACCTGCTCATTACGAGTGAGCCGCTCTACCGACTGAGCTAAAGTGGCTTGGTTCGCGGAAGGCATTTCGCCAGCCGCGCACAAGAAGTTAAGTATAAGACATCCCCACGAAAAGTCCAATCGGCGGATTGGCGGTTGTGTCGCGACCGCTCAGTCGAAGATGACGGTTGCGCCGCGCCGTGAACTGTTCGATAATGCAAACGATGGCAATCCGACATCGCTGACTCATTTTGTTCTGTTCATGTCCGAATTTGTGAGTATTCTGTTTGGTGATACGGAGCGCATCCGAGCCGTGTGCAAGGGCGCTCCAGTCACTGATGAAAGGAATGGAATCCTATGGCCATCAATCCGCCCGTTGACGCCACCCAGACCCCTGAGTGGGCTGCCCTGCAGAAGCACTATGACGAGCTTCAGGTCGAAGGCGTGAGCCTCAAGAAGTGGTTCGCCGAGGACGCCGAGCGCGTCGAGAAGCTGTCCTTCGACGCCGGCGACCTGCACTTCGATCTGTCCAAGAACCTGATCAAGCCGGAAACCCTCCAGCTGTTCGCCAACCTTGCCAAGGCCGTCAAGCTCGATGAGCGCACCAAGGCTATGTACACCGGCGTGCACATCAACAACACCGAAGACCGCGCCGTGCTGCACACCGCACTGCGCCGCCCGGCCGAAGACGAAGGCAAGTACATCGTTGACGGACAGGACACCGTCAAGGACGTGCGCGAAGTGCTCGGCCGCATCTACGCCTTCGCCGACAAGGTTCGCTCCGGCGAATGGACCGGCGTTTCCGGCAAGAAGATCGAAACCGTGGTCAACATCGGCATCGGCGGCTCCGACCTGGGCCCCGTCATGGTGTACGAAGCTCTGAAGCCGTACGCTGACGCTGGCATCTCCGCCCGCTACATCTCCAACATCGACCCGAACGACCTGGCCGAGAAGACCAAGGGCCTCGATCCGGAGACCACCCTGTTCATCATCGTTTCCAAGACCTTCACCACCCTGGAAACCCTGACCAACGCCCGTGAGGCCCGCACCTGGCTGCTCGAAGAGCTCAAGGCCAAGGGCGCCATCGACGGTTCCGACGCCAAGAACGCCGAAGCCATCAAGAAGCACTTCGTCGCCGTCTCCACCAACCTGGAGAAGGTCGCCGAGTTCGGCATCGACCCGAACAACGCGTTCGGCTTCTGGAACTGGGTCGGCGGCCGTTACTCCGTCGATTCCGCCGTCGGCACCTCCCTCGCCGTGGTCTTCGGCCCGGCCCGCTTCGAGGAGTTCCTGCACGGCTTCCACGAGATCGACGAATACTTCGCCAACACCCCGTTCGAGAAGAACGTCGTCGTGCTGCTCGGCATGCTGAACGTGTGGTACCGCAACTTCTTCAAGGTCGCCTCCCACGCCGTGCTGCCGTACGACCAGTACCTGCACCGCTTCCCGGCCTACCTGCAGCAGCTGACCATGGAATCCAACGGCAAGTCCGTGCGTTGGGACGGCACCCCCGTCACCTCCGAGACCGGCGAGATCTTCTGGGGCGAGCCGGGCACCAACGGCCAGCACGCCTTCTACCAGCTGATCCACCAGGGCACCCAGCTCATCCCGGCCGACTTCATCGCGTTCGTCAACACCCCGAACCCGACCAAGGACGGCGACCAGGACGTGCACGAGCTGTTCCTGGGCAACTACTTCGCCCAGACCAAGGCCCTGGCCTTCGGCAAGACCGCCGACGAAGTGCGCGCTGAGGGCACCCCGGAAGAGATCGTCCCGGCCCGCGTGTTCACCGGCAACCGTCCGACCACCTCCATCTTCGGCGTGGCTCTGACCCCGTTCGCGCTCGGCGAGCTCATCGCCCTGTACGAGCACATCACCTTCGTCGAGGGCACCGTGTGGGGTCTGGACTCCTACGACCAGTGGGGCGTCGAGCTCGGCAAGCAGCTTGCCAAGCAGATCACCCCGGCCATCTCCCAGGACGACGACGCCCTCGCCGCCCAGGACGCCTCCACCCAGTCCCTGATCAAGTTCTACCGCGCCAACCGCGAGTTCTGATCTCCGCTCCTGCGTCGCTTCAATCAGAACTCGCGGTTGGCGCGCCGCGCTGTGTTGTTTGATGGTCGGTCTGGCGACCGTCCATGGCGCGAGTTCTGATTCGTCGGTTCGGCTCTAGCAGCTGAACTCTGATACGCATGTGCCCCGGCATCTTCGGATGCTGGGGCACATTGCTATATATTCCGTGCGACGTTATATCGGCGGATTCTAGTGGTGGTTGCAACACCTGAGGTTTGAGCGGCCTTCCATGGCCACGTTGTCGGTTGTTGAGGTTATCACATTGTGACGGGGGGATATTGCGGGTGGCGGAAGAAGCGCAGGTTGCCGTTTCAACGAGGTTGGTATAAAGGAAACATGCATTTGTGCGGATGTGTGGAATCCATACAGATACATGGACAACAGAAGAAAGGAGTAGGGGGCTTCCCGCATACCCTTCATGCGGGAATTGTGATACCCTTGGGTTTGCGGGAGCAGCCTTTATGGAAACTGCGTGTGCAGTTGACGGGCGTTTTCGCTGAACCCGATTTCTACTGAGATACGCAGGGCAAGACGGCATGCCGGTGTGTTTGTTCTACGTGGTGAGGCGAAAGAGGGAACGGAGAGATGAGAGAGCCTAGAAGAAACGGGGGATGCCCCCCTGTTTTTGCAGAAGAAGCTGTTGCGTGCATTGTTGGGATTTGCAATCGCGGCATGCACCATGTTCGCTCCCGCGACAGTGGCATCCGTTGCTGAAGCTACAACGGACTCGCAGAACATTCAGGCTACTGCGGAGCAAGTGGAGACTGCTGGCAGTGACGATGACGCCCGGCAGAGCGGCGGCGACGCCAAGGCGATACATCCAGCGGCGAAGTAGCGGATAGCGATGATTCCAGAAATGCCACCGGTGACCCGAAATTGCCGGCGGCATCGGCACCATCGTGTTCAGCGTGCTCGGTGCGCTCATGATCGCAGGCGGCGTGATGCTGGCCTTCTCCCGTAGGAAGGCATGAGCCGCATCGCCTGAACCGGCGCATCGGACGACGCTGCCACGGAAGCGCGGGGATGAGTCCGAATACCATTGATCGGGTCGCATGCCTGCAGCGTATGCGACCCGATCTCTTCATGTGAAGACATGCCGGCCCGGCAGGGTTCGCCGGGCCCGTGAGGAACGAACAGGGGCTTTCCACCATGGCAGACAACGCATCAGGGCACAGCAGGCCGGACGAACGCGCCGGCGAAGGCGGCGGTGCGACGGGTACGACCGGCAGCGCGGACATGACAGGTAAGACCAGCAAGGCCGGTAAAGCCGTCAAAGGCAACGGCGCTCGGGGCGGGAAGACCCGCGGCAAGGGCGGCAGAGTGTGGAGCGGCATCCTGGCCGTGATACTCGTCATCGGAGGCATCGCGGTATTCGCCTACCCGAGCGTTGCGGACATGCTCGCCACACGGGAACACACCGAGGTCATCGACTCGTACCAGAAGAAAACCGCCGCCATGCCCTCGGAGAAGATCAAGGCGGAATTGGGGGCGGCGCGAACCTACAACGAGAACCTGAGCGGCGACCCGGTGCACGATCCGTTCGTCAGCGACAGCGGATATGTACTGCCCACCAACTACGCCAGCGTGTTCAACGTGAACCATGATGGGGTGATGGGGTATCTGAGCATTAACAGGATCTCCCTGAGACTACCCATCTACCACGGCACTTCCGAAGACGTGCTCGCTAAAGGTGTGGGGCATATGAGCCAGACGTCTCTACCGATTGGAGGCAAAGGCACGCACGCCGTGCTCACCGGGCACAGGGGGTTGCCATCGGCGGAACTGTTCACGCGTCTGGGGGAGATGCGCAAAGGGGATCTGTTCTGGATCGAGGTATTGGGACGCAAAACCACCTATAAGGTAATGGATATTAGCGTGGTGAAGCCGAACGAGGTGGACAAGCTCAGAATCGAGCCCGGACGCGACCTAGTGACGCTACTGACCTGCACGCCATACGGGGTGAACACGCATCGCCTGCTGGTGACGGGGAGCGCACCGCGAACGTGGCGGAGAACGATGCCGCCGGAAACAGCGCCTCGATCCCGACATCGCCGGACTGGTGGGTGCGTACCTGCCTGCTTATCGGCGGCGTCGTGCTCGTGGGCACGTTGGGAATCACCGCATGGTACAGACGGCGTAAAACCCGCGTCGCAGCAGCCGGACGATGATGCCGCGAATACGCGCAAAGCGGCAAAATCAGGCAATCGAAACGCAAACGTACGCACTGAACGTAGAATCAAAGAAGCGCAATTCCGCGTGCACGCACCACAGCGCGCGGAGGAAGACATGCCATCCGTTGCCGAAGGCCAGTGCGAACGCGATGGCGGCGTACCAGGCGTACCGGACCCGAAATACGGGCAAGCGCCGACGGAGGGAGTGCATCATGGTTCAGGGGCGCCACCAGCGGGCGGAAACCGGCGGTCTGATCTCGTTCATCATTTGCGCCGCCGTGGGTGTCATCTCCATGAACGTCTACCTCGCATACGCGCCCGCCATCTGGCAGCTCATGCTGCGCCGCTTCATCGTCTGCTCCGGCATCGGATCCGCCTGCGCGGTCTTCTCCTTCCTTATCGGCTATCTGAGCCAATCGCGATCCATGAACCTGAAACACGGCTGGCTCGTCATGGTGCGCAGACTCATTGAATCACTCGCGCTCTCCGCGGTGTACGCGGCCACCACGTTCCTGACATCGTTCGCTCTGCTCAGCGTGGTGAACGCGGTGATGGGACCCAAGATCTTCGTGGGCTACATGTCTGCCATCTGCGGAGCGGCCTCTGGCGTGGTCGGCTACATGACCTTCGTGCAGGCACGCATGATGAACGCGAAAACGCTGGCATCGCTACTCCCGCTCTTTGTCATCTCCGGCGTGTGCGTGGCGGGCCTGACCACCGACGACCCCTACTGGTACCACAACAACTTCTCCCAGCTGGGTGATCGCACCACCTTTGCCGCCACCATGTTCAACTCCACGCTCATGCTCGGCGGCCTGTGCATCATCATTACCAGCTACTTCGCCATCTCCGAGCTTGTGACCACGGAACGGTTGACGCGACTGCGTGGCGACAGCGCCGGAACGACTCCCGATGATGTTCCCGGAGAGGCCGGCAGAACAGACAAGACCGGTAAAAAAGGCAAATGGCTCGGCAAGGTCTCCCGCAATGCCGACGATCATGGGTTCCTCATCCCGCATTACCGGCTGCGCACCGGCATCCTGAGTGTCATGCTCACCCTGTCCGGCGTTGCCTTCATCGGCATCGGCGTGTTCCGCTACACGCCGCACCCGATCCTGCACAACGTGTTCGCGCGCGGCCTGCCGGTACTCATGCTCATCCTGTTCCTGCTATTGCCGTGGATCGCACCGCGACTGAGCCGCACCGTGATGGTGATCTCCGATCTGATGCTCGTGGTGTGCGCCGCGTTCGGCGTCGACTGGCTGATGGGCAATATCGCGTTCACCGACGTGGAAGCGCTGGCATGCATGGTGTACCTGGGATGGTTCATCGTGTTCTCCAGGCAGATCGCCGCGCTTGAAGCGGATCGTATCGTCTTGCAGGTCACCCAGGCGCAGATCAGGCCCGAAACGAGCGAACAGGTGCGCAGACTCGAATCACGTATCGCCTCGGACCGGTGAACCTGCGTTTCGGGGTACTCCCTCATATTGTTGCTCGTATGCCGCATTTGTGCGGGGGCCATCGTGTCCAATCGTGTTCAGGGGGGTTGCGGACGTTTTTTTTGGAGGTGATCACGTAGCCGTTCCTTGGCTTTGACGGTATTGTACCGGGCTCATCCAGCCGAGCGACCGTTTGATGCGCTTGTGGTCGTGCCGGCGGATGCAGTCGCCGACCGGGGCGAGCGTCTCGTCGCGGGTACGCTCCTCCCGATGCCCGGGATGGACGGATTCCGTCCTCATGCGTCCGAAGAACCCCACCCGCGGCGGCGTCGTCCGGGGAGGGGCCCTTGGCGCCCGTCGGCCGCGCCGGGCCGTAGCGGCCCATGAGCGCCGGCCATCCGGGCCACCGGCAGTGGCGGCCGCTGCCATTGGAACGCGCGTGACAGTCCGCCGAACAGTGTGCTGCGGCCTGTGGCGATGACGACTGCCAACGCGGAACCCGAAATCACCGTCGTGCCCATGAACGCCAGGCACGCCGCGTCCGTCAACGCGGTGTCCCTGGCGCCGGCGGCGAGCAGGGCAGCAGCATCCTTGCGCACGGGCATGCTTTCGCCAGTGAGCGCCCCCATGTGCGATGCGCAGGTCTTGGCTCTCCGGCAGCTTGCAGTCGGCCGGGACGATGTCTCCGACGAACAACGTCACGATGTCGCCCACGACAAGCTCTTCGGACGGAATCTGCCGCTCGCCGGCACCGACCCGCCGCACCGTCGCCGTGATACTCACCATGGTGGCCAGCGCCGTCGCAGCATGCGAGCTTCGGGAGTCGTGCACGTATCAGATCAGACCGGACACCACCACCATGAGCAGGATGATGCCTGCGGTCACCGGCGCGCCGGTATGGTGTTGCCGCCGTAAGCCCGACGCGCTCGGCGAACCTCGTCGGGTTCCAAGCCGGATTCGTGCGCATACACCAAGGCGAGCGTGGCCTCTGGCGTGGCATGGGCGGCGAAATTCAGTCGCTGGGTGATGCTGGCGTGGCGCTCGCCGCGCCAGCGTATCAGTCGTAGCGTGTTCATGATTCCTCCTTGGCGATTCGGGGCGGTCCGTTCCGCTGTCGGGTTGATCGTTGTTTCCATTGCGGCAGTTGGCTGAGACGGGCCAACTCAGTCCGTTTCGCTGGCTTCCCCGGCCGGTCGGATGGCGTTTGCCGGGTTGGCGGCGTCGACGGTGATGATGTCATCATCGGCGTCGTAGTCGAACAGTTCTCCGTATCGACCCCACGTCATGGCGATGTTGAACTGGCGCTCCGCCTCCGCGTCCGTATGACGGGCCCTCAACAGGTCGACGATGAGCTCGCCGCGCAGGCGGCCGTGTTCGCTGTGACGGACCGCTCGGTCGATGATGCGCACCAGCGGTGCCTTGTCTTGCAGCATGGCGGCGAACATCGTCTTGCTTGTCAGAATGTCCGCCTGCCTCCACTGGCGTCCGAGCTCGGTCAATGTCACGTGTCCGTTCTCGACGGTCAGCAATCCCAGCATGGTTCCGGCGTCGATCAGCGGGAACAGGTCGTCCACCTCGAATGACAGCTCGGCGGCCAGATCGGCCAGGTCGATGCCCTGCGCGTGATCGTATACGATCTCCACCAGTCCGGCCAGGCCTCCCGGCGTAGCGTTGGGCAGCATGTCGGAGGATGCCTGATGGTCGGCGTCGCTCGCCCGGGCCGGGGCCTGATCCGCTGCCGCGGTCTGGTTCGCCGCGCCATCTGACGTGCCATGCGCGACGCCGTCCCCGGCGGCCGTGCGCTCGTCGGCGGTATCCGCCGGCCCGCCATCACGACTCTGCCCGGTCAGGATCGCATACAGGGTGTCGACCATAGCCTCGAACTGGGCGGAATGACGGTCGCGGGGCCTCGGCAGGGTGACGGGCATGTCGGCGATGAGATGACCGGGATGCGAGCCGAGCACCACGACACGATCCGCCATCTGCACGGCCTCCTCGATGTTGTGCGTCACGATGAGCACCGACTTGATGGAACGCTGATTGCCGCTCCACATCTTGAGCACCTCGTTGCGCAGGTTCTCGGCCGTCAGCACATCCAATGCGGAGAACGGCTCGTCCATGAACAGCGCATCGGGCTGCACCACCAGGGCCCGTGCGATGCCCACGCGCTGGCGCATGCCGCTGGAGAGCTCCTTCGGGTACGCGTTCTCGAATCCGTCCAGTCCGATGGCGTCGATGGCCTGCAGTGCAGCGCGACGGCGTTCCTCGCGCGGCACGCCGCGGGCCTCCAGCCCCAGTTCCACATTCGCTTGCACCGTGAGCCACGGCATCAGCGCGAAGGTCTGGAACACGAGTCCTACTCCGGGATTAGGGCCGGTGATGTCGGTGCCGCGGTAGGTGACGGTACCGCTCGACGCGGGTACCAGGCCCGCCAGGATGCGCAGGAACGTGGATTTTCCGGCGCCGGACCGGCCCAGGATCGCCACGATCTCGCCCTCATGCAGGGTGAAGGAGATGTCGCGCAGCACGGTCAGCTCTTTACCGCGCTTGGCACGGTAGGTCTTGCCCACGTGCTGCGCCTCGATGATCGCGGTGCCGGCGGCGTTCGTCGCGGCGGTCTGCGGGAAGGTTGCGGTGCGGTCGGAAAAAGTTGCGATGGTCATGATAAATGGTCCTTGCTGTTACGTTTTTTGCGGATGATCGCGGCGGATTCGAATGACATGCGCTCGCCGCCGATGCTGTTGGATTGTTGCGGGTCGATGGGCCGGGACGGCCGGTGCGGCCTCCGTCAGGCGACGGAGAAACGGCGCTCGGCGTACGCCTGCAATGGACGCCAGAACAGCCGGTTGACGCCCACGACGAACACGCTCATCACGGCAACCCCGATGATGGTCTTGCCGGTGTCTCCCACCGCGGTCGCATTGGCGATATATGTTCCCAATCCATTTGCCGTAAGCGTGGTGTGCCCGTAGGTCACGATCTCGGAGACGATGGAGGCGTTCCACGCGCCGCCCGCCGCGGTGATGCCGCCAGTGCACCATGAGCCGAACACCGCCGGCAGGATCAGCTTGGTCCACCGCTGCCGCGTGTCCAGATGGAACGCCCGCGTGGCCTCGCGCAGGTCATCGGGAATGGCCGAAGCGCCCGCAATCACGTTGAACAGGATGTACCACTGCGTTCCCAGCGACATGAGCAGAATGCTGCCCCAGCTGATGTCGATATGCCAGGCGATGAACCACAGTGTGACGAACGGGAACGTGAAGTTCGAGGGGAAGCTCGCCAACACCTGCACCAGCGGCTGCACGAACCGGGAAATCCGCGGATTCATGCCGATCTTCACGCCGATCGGCACCCAGATGATGGAGCACACCACGGTCAGCAGCGTCACGCGCATGAACGTGATCAGTCCCAGGACCATCGCGTGGCCGACCTCGGCGAACCCCTCGCCGTCCGAGATGAAACGCACCAGCATCCACAGGCCGGCCAGGCAGGCCACAGCCATGAGCGCCATGAACGCGATGTCGAGCGTGCGACGCCGGGTGCCGGCGGCCGGCCAGCGTGCGCCGGTACGGCCCAGCGGGCGGGTCAGCCAGAACATCAGATCGGCGATGGGCCGGCCCACGAGAGCCAGCGCATCCGAAATGCCGGAACGCCGCAGAATCGACAGCACCAGACTCGTCTTGTCCTGCACGGACTCGTTCTGCGTGATGCGGAACTTCTCGGCCCACGCCGTCAGCGGCTTCCACAGCAGCACGTCGATGAGCAGCACCACGATGACCATGGTCACGATGGCCCACAGCACCTTGCCCAGCTGTTCGTGCTCGGACGCCACCGCCACGAAGCTGCCGAGGCCGGGCAGTGCGTACGTCCTGTTGTTCACGGAGATCATCTCCGAGGCCGTCAGGAAGAACCAGCCGCCGCCGACGCTCATCATGCAGTTCCATAGCAGCGGAATCATCGAATTCGGCACGTCGAGCTTCCAGAAACGCTGCCAGCGCGTGAGCTGCATGGAACGAGCCGCCTCATCCAACTCCTGCGGTTCGCTGAGCAGCGAATGGTAGAAGGAGAAGGTCATGTTCCATGCCTGGCTGGTGAAGATCGCGAAGATCGACGCCGCCTCCACACCGAGAATGGAGCCGGGGAACAACACCATCCAAATGGTGACCGTGGCGGACAGGAAGCCGAGGATCGGCACCGACTGCAGGATGTCGAGCAGCGGTATCAGCACCATGCGCAGTCGCCGGCATCGGGCCGCCGCCAAACCATAGATGAAGCTGAACACCAGTGACAAAAACAGCGCGATGAACATGCGGAACACCGAACGCAGCGCGTAATACGGCAGCAGATGCAAATCGTCGCTCACCGTGCTCGGCACACCTGACGGGCCGATCGGTTCGTTGATTTGCGGCAGCAGCCAGGCGACGACGCCGAACAGAGCGAGCACGCCCGCGGCCACCACCACGTCTGCGGCGATGCGGCGCACGGCGCCGCTGCGGGACATGTCGGCGGTGTCGGCGCCGGAACGCGGACGAATGCCGGGGAACGAGGAGTAATTGAAGAAGTTGGACATAACGGAACCTGTGCGCTCTCATGTCGTTATCTCGAAGGAGATAAACGGTTCCCGTTCGGTGGGCGTTCGACTCGGTATCCGTGCGGCAAGTGCGCGCCATGGGCGTCAGCGGTCGCGTGCAGGCGCGCCGATATGCGGGTATGTCTGCATGCAGATAGCCGATCGGCGTCGTCATATGATGATGCCGATATGCCGGGAGCCCGGAGAACGGGATGTGGATTCGCGATTCAGGCGTTCGGCGCGTACGTCATGCGGGATGTCGCAGCCGTCGTGAGGCGGTGAAGTCGATGCGAGCCGAATCAGTCAGTGATCGGATCGCCCTCGCCGGATGCGGCGGTGTCGTGACGGACGGCCAATGCCATGGTCGCGGTACAAACGTGTGAAGAGAATGGGCCGTATGCTGCGCCCGATGGCATGTGATGTTGACCGCCATCGCGCAGCCGGCTACTATGACCTAAATCGCCGTCCATGACATTCACCTCCTCAATGGAACCAATACGCCGTCGGACATTGACGACATGAGGAAGTGCGACTTCTCGAAGAGTTGCCCCTAGTCGTGTCATCGTTCAAGCTTCAGCATCGCAGGGCGGTGGAGTTGCGTTAGTTCATGCCTTAATCCGACAAGAACTGCTGACCTGCGTGCAGTGTCTCCACTGTTAGCGGCAGCAACCCATATCCCTGCGGTAGCCTCGCCTACCGACGCTCTCAGGGTAAAACCGCCGGCAGACCATGTCAACTCCGTAGTGTCGCGCCCAAACTACGCCGGGCCATATCCTGCCCCGCCGGCGGGGCAGGATCGGATGGATGTCAGGCGAGCAGGCTTTCGGCTGTGGCTTGGTCGGTGGCGAGGGCGGAAATATAGCTGCCGACCAGGCAGGCCTTGATGGCCTTGACTTTTTCCTGCCCCCATGCCACGCCGATGACCAGCGCGATGCGCTTCAGGCGATCGAGCTCCACCGAAATGATACGGTCGGACAGCTCCGAACATACGGGCCTTCCCTGCGCGTCGATGAAGTGCCCGCATACGGTGGCGACCGCGCCCTGCGCCCGGATTTCCTTGACCATGTGTGGTGTGACATAGGCGTCGAACACCGGACTGAGGCGGTCGCCTTCGGTCGCACCGACCCCTTCCAGGGCCACGTCGGCGCCGCCGCCGAGCGCCAGCGCGGTGGCGATTTGTGGCTCCTGGCGCATGGCCGCGGCGATATGGGCGGAGGAGAGGATCATCGGTACGTGGAGTGTGGTGACGGTGCCGCCGAGGCGTTCGGCGAGCATGCGGCAGATGTCGGGCGAATCCGTCATCGGATTGCTGGGGGAGAGGGCGCCCACCATCTGCGCCACATTGGATTTCGGCCAGTCCTGGATGGCGACTTCGCGGACCGTGGCGGCGACGGCCCGTCCGTTGGAGACGGTGATGAGCGAGTCGGGCGACGACTTTTCGGTAAGCAGGGCCGCGGCATATCGGGGGACGATGGTGCTGGGATCCTGCCCGGGATTGACCTGCGCCACTCGTGCGCATTTCAACCCGTACCGTCTTACCAGCGCGTCCTCCAGCTGCATCAGACGTTCGAGTGGATGCCCGATCTCGATGCGTACCATGCCCCGGTCGCGCGATTCGCTGAGCAGCCGCGAGATGGTGGGACGGGAGTATCCAATCTGCGCGGCAATCTGCGCCTGCGTCAGATTGTCCGTGTAATACATGCGAGCGACTTTCAGCACGAGCTCGATGTGGTTTCGCGATTCAGTTGTCGTCATTGTCAGCTTGTTTGCAACCATGGCATTATTCTATTCCATCCGGTGTAGTCGGTGAACATATGTTAGTTTTTCTAGTGCAGCAACGATGCTGAACAGTTGTTCAGAGTGCGAAAGAACTCAATGAATCCTTGATATGTGAGCGCTCTCAATCGATTGCAAAAAAGAAGGTCGATTGCATGTGCTCACTCAGTTCTCATGTGTTCGGTGAACATGTGTTCATCGCGCGGGTGGTGTGCAAGACCTTTCCGCCGTTAGCTAGAGGCTGTCGACGCGCAGGGCTCATCGAAGACCGACGCCGACGGAAAGTGCGAGGCGACAACGCAGAGCAGCGGGCGAAGCAGCCTGCCTCGTGCACGGGAAAGGAACATTATGGAAATCATCAACACCATCATCGGCCTGGGCGCCTCGGTGATGATGCCGATCATCTTCTTCGTGGTCGGACTCATCTTCCGCATGGGAATCGGCAAATCCTTTAAGGCCGGCATGACCGTCGGCGTCGGCTTCGTCGGCGTCAATATGGTCATCAACCTGCTGCTTGACAACCTCGGCCCCGCCTCGAAGGCGATGGTCAACCGCCTCGGCCTGCACCTGACCACGGTTGACGTGGGCTGGCCCACCGCCTCGACGGTCGGCTGGGGCACGCCGATCATGGTCGCCACGGTCGTCGGCTTCCTCGTCATCAACGCCATCATGGTGTTCTGCAAGCTCACCAAGACCATCGACGTCGACATCTTCAACTACTGGATCTTCCTGCAAGTCGGAGCGCTGGTCTATGCCGTCACCGGCAACTTCTGGTTCGCCGTCATCTTCACCTGGGTCATCTTCGCCATCGTGCTGAAGGTCGCTGACCTCACCGCGCCTTACATCCAGAAGGAATACAACCTCGAAGGCATCTCGTTCCCGCACCTTGCCGGTCTGGCCTGGTCGCCGCTCGCCATCGCCGTCAACTGGATCATCGACAAGATCCCCGGCCTTAAGAACGTCGACTTCAACGCCGACAAGATCCGCAAGCGCTTCGGTGCCATCGGTGAGCCCGTGGTCATCGGTTTCATCCTCGGTCTGCTCATCGGCGTGCTCGCCGGCTACAGCCCTGACAAGTCCGTGACGCTCGCCATCAACATCGCCGCGGCCATGGTGCTGCTGCCCAAGATGATCGACGTGCTGATCGAAGGCCTGATTTCCGTGCGTGACGCCGCCGAGAAGCAGCTCAAGATCTGGTTCCCCAACCGCGAGTTCTACATCGGCATGGATACCGCGCTGCTCATCGGCGACTCCTCGGTGCTCGCCACCGGTCTGCTGCTCATCCCGATCACCATTCTGCTCGCCTTCATCCTGCCCGGCAACGAGATGCTCCCGTTCGCCGACCTCGCGTCGCTCGTGTTCATCCTCGCGCTGGTCACCCCGTTCGTGCGCCGCAACATGTTCAAGATGCTGATCGTCGGCACGTTGAGCGTCATCATCATCCTCTACGTCGGCACCGATATCGCGCCCTGGGTCACTCAATCGTTCACGCAGAGCAACATCGACCTGCCCAAGGACTTCACCGCCGTCACCAACATGACCGGCGCAGTGAGCACATGGATTGGCTGGGTCGCCGTCAAGATCGGCGAACTGTTCAACATGATCGCCTGAGCGGCTGCGATATCATCGGCACATATTCAATAAGGAATCATCATGACAAACGCAACGAAGCATTTCCTCACCATTGACAATGGCGGAACCAACACCAAGGTCATCATCGTCGACCAGGATGGCCGGCAACTGTCCGTCTCGTCGTTCCCGACCGACGCCATCGAGCGGCGTCCCGGCTTCCGCGAAGTCAACCCCGGCCAGATGTGGCGTGACATCGGCAAGGCGGTCAAGGCCGCGCTGGAATCCGCCGGACTGGATGGAAGCCAGATCGACGGCGTCGTACCGGTCGGCCACGGCAAGGGGCTGTACGTGCTCGGCAAGGACGGCAAGCCGTTCATGGACGGCATCCTCTCCTCCGACAGCCGCGCCGCGGACCTGGCCAACGAATTCGAGAGCCGCGTCGCCGAAATCTACCCGATCAGTCACCAGCACGTCATGGTCATGCAGTTCCCGGTACTGCTGCGCTGGCTGAAGGACAACGAGCCGGAACAGTACGCGCGGATCGGGCATGTGCTGTCCAACAAGGACTTCATCCGGTACTTCCTGACCGGCGAGATCCTCGAGGAGCGTGGCGACGCCTCCGGCAACAATCTGGTCAACCTCGAAACCGGTGAATATGACGGCCGGCTGTTCGACTTCTTCGGCATCCCGGAAATGCTGGAATGCATGCCGAAGCTCGTCAGCGCGACCGACCGCTGCGGATCCATCACCGCCGAAGCGGCGGCGAACACCGGCCTCGCCGAAGGCACTCCCGTGTATGCCGGACTGTTCGACATCGACGCCTGCGCGCTCGCCACCGGCGTGCTGAGCGACGATATCTTCAGCATCACCGCTGGAACGTGGAACATCAACGTGTTCCCCAGCAAGACCATGGCGCCGCTCGACGGCGGCTGCATGAACTCCGTGTTCCCCACCGGTGGCACCTTGGTCGAGGCGTCCAGCCCGACCTCCGTGTTCCCCACCGGTGGCACCTTGGTCGAGGCGTCCAGCCCGACCTCCGCCGGCAACCTCGACTACGTGCTGCGCATGATGACGGCAGACGGCTCCAAAGCCGCCAGCTACGACGAACTCGGAGCGATGCTGGAACGTACCGACGCCAAGTACACCGACGTGCTGTTCTTCCCGTTCCTCTACGGCAGCAACGTGAACCTGGGTGCGGAAGGCGCGTTCATCGGACTGCGCAGCTCCAGCGAGCGCGACCAGCTGTTGCGGGCCGTGTACGAGGGCGTGGTATTCGCCCACCGCCACCATGTCGAGCAGCTGCTGCGCGTGCTCGGGCACAAGCCGAAGGCCATCCGCATCTCCGGTGGCGTATGCAATTCTGATCCTTGGGTGCAGATGTTCGCCGACGTGCTCAACCTGCCGGTCGAGACCGTGGCCGTAACCGAACTGGGCGGTCTTGGCGGTGCCATGTGCGCGGCGGTCGGATCAGGCCTGTACGGGTCGTTCCAGGAGGCGTTCGGCAACATGTCGAAGCTCGCCAAGCGGTTCGAGCCGCACGCGGACCAGACCGCGGTGTATGACCGCAAGTTCGAGGCGTATGAGGCGCTGCTGACCGCACTCGACGGCGGATGGGCCGCGCTGCGTGACATGCAGAACTCGCTGGAGCGCTGACATGGTCACCAACGCGCTGGGAATATATGAAAAGGCACTGCCGCGCGGCCTGAGCTGGGAGCAGACGTTCGATCTGGTGCATGAGCTGGGATACAACTTCCTTGAATTCTCGGTCGACGAAAGCGACGAGCGACTGGCCCGTCTTGACTGGACCGAGCATGACCGGGCACGGTTCCGCGACGCCATGTGGCACACCCACAGCCGCATCAACACCATGATGCTCTCCGGTCACAGGCGGTTCCCGCTCGGGTCAAAAGACCCCGAGGTGCGCGAGAAGGCGCTCGACATGATGCGCAAGGCGATCGACCTCGCCGTCGATCTGGGCATCCGCAACATCCAACTCGCCGGATACGACGTGTATTACGAGCCGAAAACCCTGCTGTCTCGCGAATACTTCGTCGAGAACCTGCGCAAATGCGTCGACATGGCCGCGAAGAAACTGGTGATGCTCTCCATCGAGACGATGGACGACCCGTTCATCAACTCGCTGGACAAGGTCACCTATTACAAGTCGCAAGTGCGCAGTCCATGGCTGCAGGCGTACCCGGATGTGGGCAACCTCACGGCTTGGCCCACCAACGATGTGGGGCGCGAGATCGAATCCAACATCGACAACATCGTCGCCGTGCACCTCAAGGACACCAAGCCGGTGGGCGAGACCTCGAAAGGCGTGTTCAAACGGGTGCCCTTCGGTGAGGGGACGGTCGACTTCGAGGCGTGCCTGCGTATCTTCAAACGACTGGGATACCAGGGCAGCTACACGGTCGAGATGTGGACCGATGAGTCGCCGGATCCGGTGGCCGAGGTGACTCGGGCCAAAAAGATATTCGACGGGCTGTTCGACGTGGTGGGCATCGAACAGGAGCCGATCGCCGGCATCGGAGAATACTGAGCCCGCTCGTGGGTGCCGGCGCGGCGCGCCGGCACCGCCTTTGATGAACGTCCCGATATATAAGTGCGAATAAGAAAAGTGAGTGGTGATTATGGTTTCGTTGGCTGATTTTGGTCCTGAGGTTCGTGCTGAGGTCAAGCAGGTGCGTGAGGTCGTGGCGGCCTTGCATCAGCAGCTGATCAAGTGGAACCTGGTGGTGTGGACGGCGGGTAATGTGTCGCAGCGTCTGCATTCGGCGGATCTGATGGTGATCAAGCCGTCGGGTCTGCGCTACGAGTACCTGACGCCGTCGAGCATGGTGGTGTGCGATCTGGACGGAAACGTGGTGGATGGGGCGGAGGCGCCTTCGTCGGATACGGCGTCGCACGCGTACATCTACCGCAACATGCCGGACGTGTACGGCGTGGTGCACACGCATTCGACGTACGCGACGGCGTGGGCGGCGACGGGTCAGAACATCCCGTGCGGCCTGACGATGATGGGTGACGAGTTCGGCGGTCCGGTGCCGGTGGGCCCGTTCCGTCTGATCGGCTCGGAGGCGATCGGCAAGGGCGTGGTGGAGACCCTGAAGAAGTATCCGAAGTCGCAGGCGGTGCTGATGCAGAACCACGGTCCGTTCACGATCGGCAAGGATGCGGAGGCCGCGGTGAAGGCCGCGGCGATGACGGAGGAGGTGGCTCATACGATGTGGGCCGCCCGTCAGCTGGGTGACATCATCGAGATTCCGCAGGCGGACATCGACAAGCTGAACGACCGTTACCAGAACGTGTACGGCCAGCACTGAGGCGGGGATTGTGATTTGGTTTCGGCTGCGAGCGAGGTATGGGGGTCTGTGCTGTGACATGCCCGGAGTGCGTAGCACAATCGTCGCGGTTCAATATCGCGATTGGCTTTATCGCGCCATTCGCATGGCGATACCCAACAATTGTGCTGCACACTCCGGGCGTGTCGGCTCGTTCCGGCGGCTGAACGGGAGGCTCCCGTTACGGAGCCCGGCCGAAGTTGAGGTCAATTCCGTCTCGTCCATATGAATCAATAAAATGTCGTTTTGCTGTGTCGAGGGTCGGCCGCCGCATAAGCCGCCTCTTCATGAGTCCAGACCGAACGGGCGCAAAGCCGCTGTTTCGGCGGATTGACAGGCTTCCTGAGGGCAGACCCGAGGGAGTTACAGACGTGTTCGTGATGCCAGTCATCACCGAACCCCAAACCAGTGCGCTGATATGCGGCAGCGACTAAGGAATAGCAATGGTTAACGCTGTTGAGGCATTTGACGCCAAGCACATGAAGCCCGCCGAGGAGATCCCGGCGTTCCGTCCCGGCGACACCGTCGACGTCAACGTCAAGATCAAGGAAGGCAACAACTCCCGTATCCAGACCTTCACCGGTGTGGTGATCGCTCGTCAGGGCTCCGGCCTGCGCGAGACCTTCCTGGTCCGCAAGATCAGCTTCGGCACCGGCGTGGAGCGTCGCTTCCCGCTGCACTCCCCGTCCATCGACTCCATCAAGCTGGTGCGCAAGGGCCGCGTGCGTCGCGCGAAGCTGTACTACCTGCGCAAGCTGCGCGGCAAGGCGGCTCGCATTGTCGAGCGTCGCGACAACTCCGCCAAGGCGACTCAGGCCTGAGTTTTGCCAAGTGAGGCGACAGTACCGTGAAATTCAGCCCGGAGCCGATTGGTTCCGGGCTGAATTTATAGGAACGCCGCTAGTATAGTTGGGGTTTCATGTATGCGTGATGGAGGAACTATGCGGCCAGACGACCATCGGACGGATCGGGCCATGCCCGGTTCCGGCACCGAATTCAGCCGGGACGAATGGATCGTCGCCATAGCCGATCATGGCGTGGACCCCACCGATATGCCGGGGCGGGTAGTGGGCACCGACGGCCGAGACTCGTTGGCCCGCCGCAGGAAAGGCGCCCATCGCAAGACCTCGCCTAAGCACAACAATGATTCGTTCTCGTTCCGAGACCTGCTGATCTGGTGCGTCGTCCCCTTCGTGGCGGTACTGCTGGTACGCATCTTCCTGATCGGCTTTTACGTGATTCCGTCCGGATCGATGCGCGATACCATCGAGATCGGCGACCGGGTCATCACGTCGAAGCTCACGCCGAAATATTTCGATCTCAAACGCGGCGATATCGTCGTGTTCCACGACCCCGCGAACTGGCTGAACCAGGAGACCACCAGAGGCAAAGGCGATTATCTCATCAAACGCCTGATCGGCTTGCCGGGCGACGTGGTCGAGTGCGGCGGTGCCGGGCAGCCGGTCAAGATCAACGGCGTCGCGATTGACGAGACATCATACATCAAATCCGGCGTCGACCCGAGCAGTTTCTCGTTCCGTGTCGAGGTGACCGCCGGGCATATTTTCGTCATGGGGGATAACCGCGCCAGCTCAGCCGACTCCCGATACCATCAGGACGACGGTGATCATGGCTTGGTGCCCATCGACAATGTGGTCGGAGTGGGACTGATGCGGTATTGGCCGCTGAACCGGATGAGTTTCCTGAGCTCCCATCATGATGTGTTCAAGGACGTTCCCGCCGGCAAGGCGCAGTGACATCAGACGGATGGTGATATGGCGATGATCGAACATCCTACGCTTGATATGGAGCGGCAGCTTGCCGCCCAAGGCTGCGATGTGGTGATCGGCTGCGATGAGGTCGGGCGCGGGGCGCTGGCCGGTCCGGTCATGGTCGGGGCGGCCGCCATGTGGTCACGTGACCTCGCCGCCGCGCAAGTGCCGGCCGGTGTCGCCGATTCCAAATTGCTGACCGAGCACAGGCGCGAAGGAATCGTCGACGAGTTGCGTTCGTGGTGCGCCGCTTACGCGGTAGGTCAGGCGAGTAACGCCGAAATCGACGAGTGGGGCATATCGCATGCGTTGGGCATCGCCGCCTTGCGGGCGCTCAACGATGTGGAGCGGCAGCTCGGCATGGACGGGCCGGCCGGTTCGGGTCGTCGCGTGGACGTCATCCTGGACGGTCCGAACGATTACATCACCAAGACGATGAACACGTTTGACGCGCCGGCGTTGCCGATTCCGGTACAGGTGTCGTGCAAGGTCAAGGGCGACCGTCATTGTGCGACCGTCTCCTGCGCGGCGGTCATCGCGAAGGTGACGAGGGACCACCTGATGGTTGACATCGCGCAGGGCAATCCGCGGTACGCGCCGTACGGCTGGGCGCACAACAAGGGATACGGCTCGGCGGCTCACCGCGACGCCATCGCCCGTCTGGGAGTCACGCCGCTGCATCGGGTCACGTGGCATCTGACCTGATTGCGGCGTTGCGGCTGATTCCGGGCCTGCGCCGCGCAGCTCGGCATGGCGCGGCTTAATTTGGCTCGGCCCGGTTACCTGACTCGGTGCTTTGTCTCAGGTGCGGGCGCTGTAGTGCCACAGTTCTTTGTGAGAAGAAGTCCGGGGCGTGAATCCGTACAGCGCAGTGGCGAATCTGTTACCTGCGCATGATTTGTGAGCGCTCACGTGTGTTATTTAAGCGTTACCGGGTAGACTTGCCCATATTGTGTTGTTATGCAGCGGGAGGTTTGACAGCGTGACGGCCAAGCGAAGCGGGCGGAAACGCCCATCCATGTTCGAAGTCGCGAAGCTCGCCGGAGTCAGTCATCAGACGGTGTCCCGGGTCATCAACGATTCTCCCGATGTCTCCGACGCCACCCGCACCAAAGTGCAGGATGCCATCAAGGCGCTCGATTATCGTCCCAGCAACTCGGCGCGAGCGCTCGCATCGCACCGTTCCCGCACGATCGGCCTGATCGCAGGCGGCATGAAGTTCTACGGCCCTATTTCGGCGATTTCCGCGATCGAGATGATGGCGCGCAAGCACGGCCTGTTCATGTCGGTGATGATGGTGCATGAGGCGCTGTGCACGCGGGCGGAGTTCGAGAACCTGTGCGGCACGTTCAACGAGCAGAACGTCGACGCGTTCATCATGCTCACGCCCACCGATGTCATGTTCGAAGCGGCCTGCTACACGCAGCTGACGCAGCCTCGCGTGATGATCACCTCCACGCACGGCGAACTCAGCGTGAGCGAAGGGCTGCGCCTGATTCACTCGCGCGAGCGCGACCGCGTGTCGATCGTCGGTATCGACCAGTGGAGTGCGATGGGCGATGTGGTGCGCATGCTGACCGAATACGGTCACAAGCGGGCGTTGTACTTCGCCGGTCCGTTGGGATGGCGTGGTGCGATGACGCGACTGGATGCCTGGGTGAAACTGACCCGCGCCCGCTCCATCAGTTCCGTCACGGTGCGTTGCAAGACCTGGGAGTCGACCGAGGCGTACGCCAGGATGAACCATATTCTCGATTCCATCGGCAATCAGGGCGGCAAGTTGCCGACGGTCGTGGTCACGGCGAACGACAATCAGGCGGTGGGCGTCGCGCGTGCCCTGTATGAGCACGGTGTTCGCATTCCACGTGACGTCAGTCTGGTCGGGTTCGATGACATGCCGGCGATGGACAACATGATTCCGCCTCTGACCACGGTTCGGCCTGATTTTGAGGCGTTGGGCGTCGCTGCGATGCGGCAGGTGCTGCATCTGCTGGGGGAAGGTGACGAAGTGGCGTTGCCCGCGTCCGCACATGGTGTCGGTCTGCTCCCCGCAGAAGTCGTGAAGCGTTCGTCGCTCGGCCCCGCCGCCAACCGCTGACCGAGGATCGCGCGTTTTTCTTGGGTCTGTTAGACCAACGTGTTGGTTTTGATTTGCAAAGTAGCTACATAGTACATACATTGCAGCTATGGATAGGCATAGCAAGGCAGTGAAACTGGTCGGCGGAGTCCGGGACGGACTCGCGCTGCTGGATGATGACGAGCGTCGTCGGGTGATTGAGGCGGGCGAACGAGATATTGACGACGGCGTCGGCTTTTCTTTCGCGGCACGGCTCGACCCGGCACGGCGTTGATGGTCGCGTACGTCGACGAGTTCAGGGACCGTTTCAGGGTCGGGATCCGGCCGGGATCGGCCGCGGCCTGGTGACGAGCGTCATGCGGGAACCGGGAATCCGCGGCGTGCGCCGCGGCGGGACACCCGTCACCGCCAGACTGGCGAGGGGCGCGGGCGGCGGGCCCGGCCTCGTGGGACGCGGGTTCGAGGCGGGGCGCCCGGACCGGCTGCACGTGGCCGGCATCGCCTGCGTGCGCATGGCCAACGGACGCTTCGGCTGCACGGCGCCCGGCCGCCGACGTGCTCGCCCGCGGGTGTATGTGATCAAATAAAAGTGTTCGGCGTGAGGTGGTGACGTTTTCTTGGACTCGTTGAGTCAAGGAGGGCGTTGTCATGACGTATAGCAGGCAGCAGTGGGATCGGGCGGTGGGCTTGTATATCAGATACGAGTGTTGCGCCGCGGATGCGATCCATGAGCTTGGGTATCCCAGCAAGGAAGCCCTGCGGATGTGGTACCGGGAGCGGCTGGAGGAGGAGCGCGCCGGCGTGCCTTCCAGACGTGGGGAACGGCAGCGGCGTTACAGCGAGGAGCAGAAGTGCGCGGCGGTGGACCATTACCTCGAGTGCGGCAGACGGCTCAGCCGCACCATGCGGATGCTCGGCTATCCGGAAAGCAAGGAACTGCTCATGGCGTGGATCGACGAGCTGGCGCCCGGCCGGCGCAGGCTGAGACACGGGCCGGTGCCCGAGGAGTTGAAGCGGAAGGCGGTGGTGGCGGTCGCGTCCGGAAGGTTGAAATCGCATGAGGCGGCCGCCGAACTGGGCGTGCAGGCCGCGGTCGTGCGAGAATGGAAACGACAGATGCTCGCCGGATCCAAGGAGACGCACGTGGCGAGAGAACGCAGGGAAAGACCCGGGGACGGAGGCGGCGCACGGCCCGTGGTTCCGGATGCGCCGGCGGTGGCCGCCGGTTCGCGGGATGCGGCCGGTCTGGCGGACGCGTTGGCGTCGATGGAGAAGCGGCTGGCGCGGATGCAGGCCCGTCTGGACGAGCTGGACGCCGACGTCGAGCGGCAGCGGCGGGAGAAGAGGGAGCTCGACGTCGAGATCGCGATCCGCCGGGGCGCGTTGGAGCTGTTGGGAAAAGAGCCGGGCGCAGACCCGGAAAACCTGACCAACCGGGAGAAGACGATTCTCGTCAAGCAAATCAGTGAGGCTCAGAGCGTGAGCGTGAAAAGCCTGCTGCCCGTGGTCGGGCTCGCGCACAGCACCTACCATTACCGGCTCAACGCCATGAGGAGGCCGGACCGGGATGCGTGGCTGCTTCCCTTGGTCGAGGGGCGTTCGAGAACAGCGAGAAGCGCTACGGCTACAAGCGCGTGCACCTGGAATTGCAGGGCATGGGGATAACGGTGTCGGCCAAACGCGTCATGAAACTCATGACCAAGCACGGCATGGTGCCGTTGTTCAAGAGCGCGAAGCGCTACAGCTCGTACAAGGGCGAGCTCACTAGGGCTCCTGAGAATCTGGTCAACCGCGACTTCCACGCCGACGGGCCGAACATGCTGCGGGTGACGGACCTGACCGAGTTCAGCATCCCGGCGGGCAAGGCGTACCTGTCGCCCCTGATCGACTGCTACGACGGGCTTCCCGTCGCCTGGACGATCGGCACGAGCCCCAACGCCGAGCTGGCCGACGGCATGCTTTCGGACGCGTGCTCCACGCTCGGCGAGGGCGACAGGCCGGTCATCCATTCCGATCGCGGCTGTCACTATAGGTGGCCGGAATGGATCCGCATCTGCGAGGAGCACAAGCTGACGCGTTCGATGAGCGCGAAGGGCTGCAGCCCGGACAACGCCGCCGCTGAGGGGTTCTTCGGCAGGCTCAAGCAGGAGTTCTTCCACAAGCGCAGCTTCGCCGGGGTCTCGATGGACGAGTTCATCGGCATGCTCGACGACTACATGGTCTGGTACCGCGACAAACGCATCAAGACCGAGTTTGGCATGAGCATCATGGGCCGGCGCCGCGAGCTCGGACTCGTGGCATAATCAAAAAGCAAGGATAAAGAAGTCCAACAAAACGGCACCACCCCATGCACCGCTGGTACCCCGCCCGCGGGAGCATGGAGCGCACCGTGGAGACCAGGCCCGCGCAACGGTCGCCCACCACCAGCCTGACGCCCCTGAGGCCGCGCTCGATCATGCCTCTGACGAACTGCTCCCAGCTGGCGGAATCCTCCTTCTGTTTATGTTCAATGGTTTTAAGACCGGTTGAGCGTTTGGTTTTTAGTCCGAAAG
>OCPU01000376.1_pt1 | contig 47542 bp, 30 predicted proteins | sample 1538661 | NCBI WGS metagenome assembly OCPU01 (sample SAMN04571716, study PRJEB22368) | human gut metagenome | biome: human gut; material: stool | host: Homo sapiens | place: Luxembourg | collected 2012-10-19
AATGCTATAGTTCGCCGTAATTTTCGGAATAATAAAAATGCGGTGGCCATGTTGCCCAGCGTGTAGCGGTCCTCGCTCAAGACCTCGAAATGCAGTCCCTCGGGGCGGCCGGGGGCTTTTCCGTAGACCTCGCTTTCGAACAGCGACAGCAGTTCGGGACGGCGTTCCGAAATCCACGTTTCGGCGTCAGTCACCTTTTTGCCGGCGATGGTTGTCAGCGGGTCGGGCAGCGTGTAGGCCGGAACCTGCGATTCGTCGTAGTTTGTCGCGGGCATCTGCGCCCGGGCGCAGAACAGGGTCAGGCCGCAGAGCGACAGCAGCGCGTATTTTTTCACGGCGGTCATGGCTGCAATCGGCGTTTGATGCGCGTGAGCGCCTCCAGATAATAGTAGTCGGCGTAGGTTAGCGGCACGTCGACCTCCGAGGAGAAGGGATAGGCTCCCGTGCTGTGCCGGAGAATGAAGCCTCCGTTCTCACCCGCCGGAGCGGTGTATTCGGGCGAGGCCAGCGTGCGGATCTGCTTTTCGGCGAAAGCCATGTACCGCTCCCCTTCGGCTGCGGGCACGAAGCCGCTCAGCTCGACCAGTGCCGAGGCCATGATTGCGGCCGCCGATGCGTCGCGCGGCGTGGAGGCGAGGGCCGGAGCGTCGAAATCCCAGTAGGGAATCCCGTCGGCGGGCATGTTCCTGTGGTTGATGAGGAATCCGGCGATGCCGCGAGCCTGTTCGAGGTAGCGGGCGTCGCCCGTGAGGCGGTACATGCAGGTGTAGCCGTAGAGTCCCCATGCCTGTCCGCGGCTCCAGGCCGAGGAGTCGGAGAGGCCCTGATGGGTCTGCTTGAGATGGGGCTGTCCCGAGATCGTGTCGTAGGAGACCAGGTGGCAGGAGCTGAAGTCGGGGCGGAAATGGTGTTTCAGCGTCTTGTCAGCATGCGATACGGCCATGTCGCGCAGCGACTTGTCGCCCGAACGGTCGGCGGCCCACATCAGCAGTTCGAGGTTCATCATGTTGTCGATGATGACCGGATACTGCCATTTGTCGCGGTTATGGTCCCACGAGCGGATCAGCCCTACTTCGGGTTTGAAGCGCGTCGCCAGCGAGCGCGCCCCGGTGAGCAGCACCTCCTCGTAGGACTCGTCTCCCGTGAGGCGCAGTCCGTTGCCGAAACTGCAATAGAGCATGAACCCCACGTCATGGTTGTCGGTGGTGTGTTTTTCCCGCTCGACGCGTGCGGTGAACATCCGGGCGTACTCCAGCACCCGGGGGTTGCGGCCGTTCTCGTAGACGTACCACAGCACGCCCGGGAAAAAGCCGCTGCACCACCAGCGCGAATCCGACGAGACGTCCTCGCCGTTCTCCCACGTGCGCGGCAGGCGGCCTTCGCGCGCACTGTACTTCTCGGCCATCAGCAGCGTCTGCCGCTCGGCGCCGGCCAGCGCCTTGTCCACGACGGTCTCCAGCGGTTCCCGCCCGCTTCCGGCGCAGCCTGCGAGCAGGACGCCGAGAAGCGTGTATGTCAAAAACTTCTTCATCTTCTTTTAATGTTTGTCGTAATAGGCTTTCATCAGATACCACGCTTTCTTGCGGTATCCCTGGTCGGAAACCAGCCCCTTGCGGTTCCAGCCCTCCTGGTTGGCGGGGTGGAAGCGGAACGGCGAGCGGAAGTCGAACAGAATCCACGGCGACACGCCCCGCAGGTTGGGGATGTTCTCGAACATGCGCAGGTTGTCGCGGTAGAGGGCCTCCTGATATTCCTCGCTCCACGAACTGGCCACATCGGCCGGGCCGTGCTGGCCGTAGAGCGCCTCGCCGCCGAATTCGGAGATGATCAGCGGTTTGCCGCGCGCCACGTCCCACACCGCCTTGTCGGGCGTGAGGGGCCACGGGTGGTACCAGCCCATGTATTTGTTGATGGCCACGACATCCAGTTCCCCGATGAACAGGTCGTCCATGACGAACAGCTGCCGCTGGCGGTCGAAACGCACCAGATCGAACGCCGCAACGATCAGGCGCGTGTCGTCGATCTCCCGGCAGCATGCGATCAGGTGGCGCAGGAAGGCGTTGCGCGGCCCGGAAGGCTGCGTCTCGTTGGCCACGCCCCAAAACGTCAGGGCGCAGCGGTTCTTGTCGCGCGCGACCATCTCGCGGATCATGCGGCCCGCCTTTTCGCGGGTTTGGTCGTTGGCGAAGTCGATGCCCTGCCAGATGGGAATCTCCTCCCAGAGCAGGAAGCCCATCTTTTCGGCCAGCCGGACGATATGTTCGTTCTGCGGGTAGTGCGCCAGACGGATCATGTTGCAGCCGAGTGCTTTGGCCTCGCTGAGCAGCATCACGGCGTCGGCCTCGGAGTGTGCCCGGCCCATGCGCTGGGGGATCTCTTCGTGGAACGAGATCGACTTGAGGAACACGGGCGAGCCGTTGAGGACGATCTCTTCGCCCTCGGTGCGGATATTGCGGAACCCGATCGACTCCTCCACCCGGTCGCGGTCCGTGGAGACGATCACCCGGTAAAGTTTCGGATCGGCGGGGGACCAGCGTTGCAGTCTCCTGACCCGGAACGACGCCGAGGCCGTACCGGTCGCTCCGGCAGTGACGGTCCGGTCTACGTTCAGTTCGGGAATCTCGATCCGTACGGCCGTTCCGGCAGCGGCGCCCGCCAGCTGCACATCGGCGTCGATCCGGTCGTCGGAATCCTTGCCGAGGCGGATGAAATAGTCCCGGATAAAAGCGTCGGGCACGCTGACGAGCATCACGTCGCGCGTGATGCCGCCGTAGTTCCACCAGTCGAAGGCCATCGCCGGGATGGCGTCCGTGGTGCGGGTGTTGTTGACCTCTACGGCCAGAAAGTTGCCTTCGGGCTTGAGGCGGCCCGTCACCTCGATCTCAAAGGGAGTGAATCCGCCTTCATGGGCGCCGATCTCCTCGCCGTTGAGGTAGACCCGGCAGCGGTAGCTGACGGCTCCGAAATGGAGGAACTGCCGCCGGCCGGTCTGCTCGGGGGCGTCGAACCGCCGGGCATACCACACCGTGCCTTCGTAGTATTTCAGCTCGGGCGTCTGGCAGTTCCAGTCCGAGGGAACGTCGAGCCGCAGGCCGTTGTCGAACGAATATTCGTAGAAATCGGTCTTTCCCTCCGGCTTGCGGTTGAGGTAGATCTTGTTTTTGCGGCCCTGATCGTAGAGATCGACGATGGCGTCCCACTTTCCGTTGAGCGACTGCACGTCGCGTCCGTAAACGTTGGTGATCAGTTCCTGGGCTGCGATGTCGGCCGCCGCGAGCAGCAGCAGAGTAAATGACAGGATGAATTTTATCGGTGTTTTCATTGTTATCAGGATTTGTGGTTCGTCAGCGGATCAGTTCGTAGCGGTACATCGCGTAGTCGTTGGGCGCGGGAAGTTCCACCTCCAGCGTTCCGCGGCGTCCGGTCTTTTGCACGGCGGCCTTCCCGCTCCCCAGCACCGGCGTGAGGCGCACTTTCGAGTTCTCGGGGAGCCACGTTTCGATCCGGGCCTTCCGGTCGGGGTTCTGCTCGCGGAAGAAGATCAGGTAGCCCCGCTCGCCGTCGACCGACTGGAATCCGGTCCACGAACGGCCCGACGGTTCGTCGCCCACGGGGAGGATCACTCCGCGGTGGAAATCGTGCTGCACCTCTTTGTAGTGTTCGATCAGCGTGCCGATGCCCAGCGCCTCTTCGGGCAGTCCGCTCGCCTCCATCCAGGCCAGCGGCTGTCCGGCCATGGTCGTTGCGAAGAGGTATTCGAAACTGTAATTGGCCGGGGCGAACGGGTCGCCGGCATATTTTTCCGTGTTGCGCCATTTGTTGAGGAACTCGATCTGGAGCTTCTCCGCGGGAACGTATTTGGAGAGCATCCACAGATTGCGCAGCGTCCAGTAGGGGTAGTAGTTCTGCCAGTCGGTGTAACGGTTTTCGAGGAAGATGTTGCCGTACTCGTTGAACATGTGGTAGCCTCCGCGGCGTCCGGCCGTGGCGTCGAGGTTGAAGACCACTTGGCCGCCCGTCCGCTCCAGCACGCGGTCGAACAGCCGCCGCAGGTTGCTTTCGGAGCGTTTGTCGGGGATTGCCAGTCCGTCGATCTTGAACGTGCGGATGCCGTACTCGTCGTAGAGACCGACGAGGGCCTGCGCGTCCTTCTCCCAGTCGGCATAGCCGTCCTGTACGCTCGGGTTGAACCAGAGGCAGATCTCCACGCCCAGTTCCCGGCCCAGCTCCACGACAGGGTGCAATCCCCGGGGGTATTTCTCCGGGTCGGGTTTCCAGTAGTCGGGATTGTCCCAGATGTTTTTGAACGACCCCTTCGCCACGGCGGAGTTGGGGCTTTTGCCCACCTGCCAGCCGTCGTCGATCTGGAAATGCGTGATGCCCAGATGCGCGGCCTTGCGGACCTCGGCCAGGCAGAACCGTTCGTTCACCTTCGTGTCCTGACTGCGGTCGCCCCATGTGTTCATCATCACCATCTCGTCGCGTCCGGGAAGCAGCTTCCGTAAATTTTTCTGGTAGCTCCGCAGGGCCGTCAACTGTTCGAGTTCTCCGCCCGACCAGACTCCGAGGACGCATCCGTAGGCTTTCACCCACTCCCCTTCGCGGAGGTCCTTCTCCGTCACGCCCAGTCCCGTCACCGTGAAATCGCCGAACTCCGCCGTGAAGTCCCCGCCGCCATAGGCCAGTTGCACGCCCGAACCGGGGGCTTCCTTCAGGAAGAAGAATCCGCGGCCGTTCTCGGCGTTGCGGGCGAAGAGCAGGTTGCCCCGGTAGCTGTTTTTCCGGTAGGGAATGACGTCGGTTTCGAAGACCAGGTTGTTGTTCCAGTCCGTGACGTCCTGGAACTCCACGATCCGCGTATGCCAGTGGAACCCGCCGGGGTTGAACCGGTCGAGGGTCGCGGCGACCGGCTGCGACTGCATGTCGGCGGTCGATTCGATGTTCTTGCGGTCGGCGGCGTTGACCGCCCGGCTCTCGGGAAGCTGTGCGGCGCTGCCTTTGAGGTAGGTGTCGCAGGCGATCGCCGGAGTGTCGGCGCAGATGCGGTAAATCCGCCGTACGTCGAGCGTTCCCAGCGAAAATTCCACGGTGATTTCCAGCCGCGCCGGATGGATGTCGGTTTCGGCGATCCGTTTCGTCGAGCAGCGTCCGCCGGTGCTTCGGGTATCGCCCGCGACCTTGAAGTCGGGCGTCAGGGAACGGGAAGTCCACACCTGTCCTGACGAAAAGTCGGTCAGGCTCTGCGTCATCAGGTTGCCGCCGTTCCAGACGAACCGGCGTTCGATCCGGGAGTTGCCGATCGTCAGGGTGTCGTTCTGCAAACGGCTGTAACAGCCCTCCTGCGGGAAGGCGGACGTGCCGCAGAGCAGCATCGTGAACAGTATCGGGAGTGTGTGTTTCATGGTCGGGATTCTATTTTGCCGGCAGGATTCTGCGCATCGTGTCGGTAAAGATCGCAGCCATCCGCTGCTGGATGTATTTGTCTTGGCCCCGCTGGGGATGCCACCCGTAGGCGACGCCTTCGATGGTTTGCGTGTCCTGGGCGTGGAGCAGGCTCTGCTGGGTCCCGGTGGCCGGGTTCGGAGTGTCTTTCGAGAAGCCGATGTTCCTGTCGAACTCCACGAGCGGCAGGCCCCACCGTGCGGCGAGGCGCCGTATGGCGGCGTTGTAGGTCGTCCGCGCGTCGTGCCAGTCGGTGCAGAGGACGATGACGGCGGGTTTACCCGATTTCGTGCCGTAGTACTTCGATTTCGGGTCGTCCTTCAGGGCGTAACACTCGCTTTGGTAGCGTTTGATGACGTAATCGAACGCTGCGGCGTAGTTGCTTCGGTCGAACGGCGTCGTGTAATCGGTGTACTTCTCTTTCAGGCCGCCCGTGGCCGAGACGTCGCGGTTGTGGACCTGCATGATGACCAGCGCATCCATCTCGTCCAGCTCCCCGGCGTTCCAGAGCGTGCCCTCGGCCATCCGGTTGGCCGTGTCGGCGATCGACTCGCCGCCGATGGCCCGGTTGATAGCCCGGGCGTCCAGTTGCCGGCATCCGATTTCGAACCAGCCGTTCTGCGGCGAGGCGAACGAGGCCCCGGTGAGGAGGATCGTATATTTCGCGTTCTCCTGCGCTGCGGCATGCCCCCACAGCAGGGGCAGCGCAAGCAGCAGTGTCAGTAGTTTTTTCATTGTCGTTTTCAGTCGTTGCGCAGTGCGCGGGGCGCTTTCAGAGAACCGCCCGTGTTGAATTTCTGGTTATCGGGAATCCCCTCTTTTCTGCCGACGCCTTCGCGCATCAGCCTGCGGAGTTCTCCGAGGTGTTTCTGGTAGATCAGGCGGGGCGAAGCGTCGTATTTGCGGCACAGCGAGGCTGCCATGCCGACCACCTCGCCCATCATGCCCGTCGTGCGCATCACCCGCACCGTTCCGAGGGCCACGTGCGTCACGCTGATGTTCCGCCCGGCCATGAACAGGTTGTCCACATTGCGGGAGTAGAGACACCGGTAAGGCACGGCATGGGGATAGATGTGGATGTGTTTGGTCGCGGCCTTGAACTCCCGGCCCGGGAAGCGCACGGAGTTGAGCGAATCGGGAAAATGCAGGTCGATGTCCCACGTCGCGGTGAACGAGGCGTCTTCGTGGAAGACGTTCTTGTCGATGTCGTCCTGTTTGAGGACGTAGTCGCCCAGAAGCCGCCGCGATTCGCGTTTGCCGGCCACATAGGCCACCCAGCCCAGCTCGCGGTTGCGGTACTTGGCATTGTCTTTCAGGCCGTTCTTGAGAAAGCTCCAGTTCGAATAGATCACCAGCAGGCCGTAGTCGCGGATGCGTTCGAAATCGCGGATCTGGTCGAGGTTCATGCCCGTCTCCCATTTCCATTCGCCCATCGTCACCCGCTCGCAGTTTTCGGCGTTGAACTCCACGCCGTAGCTGAACGTCGGGAACGAGGTTTTGCGGCCCGTGTCGACCGAATACCATTGGACGGACGAACCCATCGTCATCCGGTCGGCGGTTTCGGGCGCCAGCGTTTCGCCGAATTCGTCGCGGCTCTCGCGGCCCATGCGGTAGTCGGCTCCGGCCAGGAATCCGACGGTTCCGTCGCCCGTGCAGTCGGCGAAAAGCGGCGCTTCGAGCGTCGTCTCCTCCCCGGTTTCGATGTGGTGGACGATTACGGATTTTATCCGGCCGCCCTCTTTGTTCACCGCTACGGCGCGGCAGCTGGAGAACAGCTTCACGTTCTGCTCCCCGGCGATGAACGCACTTTTCTTCGCGTCCTCGTAGTTTTCGGCCGGTCGGGCGTTGCCTTCGCGCGAGTGGCCGAATTCGCGGATCATGCGGCCCAGTCCCTCGTTGGGGCCAAGCTCGATGACGCCGCCCAGATGCACGCGGATTTCGGAGCTGTTGTTGCCGCCCAGCACCGGGCGGTCGTTGACCAGAGCGACGCTGCACCCCAGCCGGGACGCCGCGGCCGCGGCGCACATGCCTGCGATGCCGCCGCCCACGACGACGAAATCGAACGATTCGGCGGTTTGCGGCGTTGCGGGGATGCCGAGCATCCGTTTGCGGAACGCAGCGAGTTCCGCGCTTCCGGACGGAGGGACGTCGCCCTCTTCGGTGGTGAAATAGACGGCGTCGCAGCGGCCGTCGAATCCGGAAAGGTCGGTCAGCGAAACGCTGACCGGACCTTTCCGGACGGAGACCTTTCCGGCGCACTGCCACATCCACTCGCTGCCCGTGCAGCCGAGCGTCGCGGACAGTTTCCGGCTGCCGACCCGGAGGGCGAACTTTCCGGGACCTTCCCCGTCGTACCAGGGGGCGACCCAGTTGAACGTCCGGACGTAGACCCGGTAGGTTCCCGTTTCCGGGAATTCGACCGTCGTCACGGCGTCCGCCACGGGTTTGCCCATGCCGTGCGCGATGAGGTAGGGCGAACCCATCTGGTCCATGAACTGCTGGTCCACGGCCCACCCGCCCTTGTCGCGGAAATTCTCGGCCTCGACCAGGACGCCGCTCCCGAAGGAGGCGGTGACGGACAGCAGCAGCGCTGCGGAAAGCAATGCAACCCTCTTCATGGTTTTTCAGGCGTTAGTTGATCTGTACTTCGTGCAGTTTCACCCAGCCTTCGGCCGTCTTTTCGTTGTTCACGGCGAGCTGGATGGCAGGCCGGTTCTCCTTCGTCGTGTCAACGATGGCGATGCCCCACGTGTATTTCCCCGCGGGAAGATCGACGGCCGGCGTTTCGAAGGTGTAGGAGAAGGGCTTGCTCTCGACCCAGGTCGAAGGCTCGCAGTCCTTGTCGACGAAGACCTTCTGCGCCTTGTCCGAAGCGTCGATCAAAGCGAAGGCCACCTTGTATTTGTAGTTCCACTGCGGCAGGTTGTTCGGGAAATAGCCCCAGCCCATGTTGCGCCAGCGCGAAGCGACCTTGACACGGCTGCCTGCGCTCACCTGGTCGGGAACGATCACCTGGTCGGGATAGAGACGGTAGCCGCCTTCGGAGACGAAGCGCTGCACGAGGCTGAAGGCATCGTTGAACCACGACTCGGTCTCCTGGCCGACACGGAAGTCCATCATGTTGACGCGGGCTTCGGCCGAGGAGTCGAATTCGCCCTGGCGGACATCTTCGGGGTGTCCCTGGCGGTAGCCGGCCGGGTCGTTCCAGTAGCTGTGGCTGCTGACGATATATCCGCCCTCCATGATGATGGGGACCTTGTAACGCCATTGTGCGGCGATTGCCTTCTCCCAGGTGCTGTAACCCCAGCTGGAGTTGTTCATGCCGAAGGCGTCGGAGCGGATGCAGTAGCCGTTGCTGATGGCCAGGGCCACGAGGCTTTCGCTGTTCGGGTTCGCCGTGCCCTGGCTCGTGGGATGGCCCAGTACGCGGTGGTAGTTGATCACCAGGGGAACCTTCGTGAAGTGTTTGGCGTAGAGCTTGGTGATCCAGTCGAGGACTTCGCGCTTCACCGTTTCCGTATTCTCATCGACAGCCGATACGTCGTCCTTGTTGTAAGCCACGCTGTGGCCCTCGCCCCACTTGCCGAGGCCGTAGCCGTCGATGAACGAGGTGTATTCCGGATCGTTGAACTCCTCGGCGAGGGCTGCGACGAACTTCTCGTAGTAGCGCTGGAAGATCGGGTCCTGCGGCATCGGGGTCTTGCGGTCGGGGTATTTCGGCTCCGACATCGCGTATTCGGCTCCGGCATCGTAGACGAACTGGGGCGTATTGGCGCCCTGGTCACGTCCGTCCACCACGACGCGGAAAGCGATGGGGAGTTTCAGCTCCCGGGCTTTCTGGACCAGTTTGTAAACCTTCGAATCGGGGTCTTTCCAGGCGTACTGCCCGTCTGCGGGATTCAGCACGGACCATTTCGTGCGGATATAGCAGGCCGAAGCGTAGTCCGCCACCCTTACGTTCTTTCCGAGCAGCGGTACGTAGATCTCCTTGTCGAAATAGGAGGGATCGTAGTCCGCGCTGACATACATCACCCAGCCGTTGAGCGGGTTGTGCAGCACTTCCGACTTGTTGTAGGCGGGCTTTACGGTCACACCGGCAACTTGGCCGCCTTCTTCGCCGCCGCCGTTGTCCTTCGAGCAACCGCAGGAAGCGGCGCAAAGAAATGCTGCCAGAAGACAGCCGGTCATCAGATTTCTCATGTGTATCATGTTGCTGTTTTTACGATTGATTGTCGTTGTAATGGAATATTGCCGTATCTTCCTGTCGGCCGGAACCCAGTCTCCATTCCGATACGGCAATATTTTTCAGTCGTGCGGTCCGGCGTTATTTGTTCCGGGCCAGGATCGTTCCGTGACGCAGATCGAAGATCAGCAGGTCGGAAGCGGGGATCGTGTAATACGAGTTGCGCGTCTCTCCGTCGGCACCTCCGTGCAGTTCGCCCACCTTGCCGAGAGTCAGCGTGAGGTTCTGCTTCTTGCCTTCTGCCGTCAGCGGACAGGTGAAGCAATAGGCATTGTTCTGGTTGTAATCCGCATCGCCGACCGAGAAATTCTGGGCTACGCAGAACTTCATGCCGCTGGAAAGTTTCGTGCCGTTGTGCTCTTCGGCGTCATAGATCAGGATCTGCGGGTCGGCGAAGCTCTGCTTCAGGTTGAGTTTGCGCACGCCCCAGCCCGTACCTGCTCCGTAGGCGTAGAGATCGAGCACCTCGATCGTTGCCTCGGGATTGGCTTCCGCACCGCTCGGGTGGAATGTGACGGACAGCGGCTTCAGGTCGGTTGCCGACGAGTAGATGCGCACCTGCTTGTTCTCCATGTCGATCAGCAGGCGGTAGTTGCCGGCGTTCGGGATATTCCACGAAACGGGGGTTTCCGTCATCTTCACGTCGACAAGCTCCCCGTCGCGGAGCGCGCCGTTGCCGTCGCTCGGAACGATGTAGTAGGTCTGGCCCTCCAGCTCGACGGGAATCTGCAACTCGCCGATGCTCAATTCGCCGTACCAGGCATAGAGGTTCGCATTCTCGACCGTCTTTTCGATCTCCGTCACGCTGCTGATGGCCGTGCCGGAAAGCGACACCTTGTCGGCATCGAAGACATCGACCTTGATCGGGGTTACGGTCACTTCCACGGTGCGCACTTCGGGCATTTCGTATGTGGGGCCGCCCGCATACTCCGCGATGACGCGGAACGCCAGCGTGAAGGTCTTGTTTACGGGCACCTTCCAGCGCTCGTTAGCCCAGTTGTTGATTTGCTCGGAGGTGTAGCTCCGGCTGAAGATGCCGTCGTCCTCGCTCGTCACGATGGCGGTGGACGAACCGAAGTTGTTGTTCAGCAGGTCCAGTTTGGTCGTGTAGGACACCAGATACTCGTCGGGCATCGGACGCGCGGGCGTCCAGTCGAAGGTCAGTACCGTAGCCGAAAGGTCGTTTTCGTCCAAAGCGATCTGGGAGGCGGAGGCGGTCAGCTCCAGAGTTTCCCGGACCGGGTCGCTGTCGTGTTCGTACGGGTCCCATTCACAGGCCCACTGGCCGAGTGCGAAAAGGGTCAGCAGCGACAGGTTGCATGCAAATTTTATCTTTTTCATAACTGTTTTTTTCGTGGTTGCTGATACGGTCCGGAATCTGCCGGACACATTCTTGTCTGATCCGCCCGGAGGCGGGGACGAAGGTTTTTAGCCTTCGTAACCTTCATATCCGGGATTCTGCGGGAAATTGCCGACATTCGCGTCGCGGATAGCCTGCGGAATGGGCCACAGCACGTGGAAATCCTGGATGAGGTCGCGCGCCTCGGGGTTGTACTTTCTCACGCGTTCGAGCAGCTTGCCCGTGCGTATCAGCGTGAAGCGGCGGCTCTCTTCGCCGTAGAGTTCGCGGATGCGCTCGTCGAGCAGGAAATCCATCGTCATCTCCTCGTCGGAAACGTCGGACACTTTGGCGCGGCGGCGCACTTCGTTCACGGCATCGGCGGCCTTATCGGGCATGTCCTGACGCAGGTAGGCTTCAGCCAGCAGCAGGTAGGTCTCGGCCAGGCGGAATTTCATGCGGTCCTTGTATGCGCCGGTAAGCTGGAGGTTTTCCTCCTTGCCGAAGAAAAATTTCTTCAGCGCCGGGAAGAGCTGGGCCTGCGACCACGATTTGTCGTCGATGGGGCATTTTTGTCCCAGCTTGTTGGGCGTCAGCGGGTTGTTGTAGTACCAGTTGCGCTTGATGTTGTACTCCGAGTTGCGGATGTCGCCGTCTTCGAAGATGCCTTTTTCCTGAATATCGGGGAAACCCTCCTTTTCTCCGGCCGTCGTGGCGTTGGTTCCCTTGACGCCGATCCACCACTTCAGCGGATAGATCTGCGCCAGGCCGCGGCCGCCGAGCGAGTCGGCCAGTGCGAATCCGTCGATGGCGTGGTACTGGGGATTCCAGGCGCGGCGGGTCCAGTCGTCGGAATTCGTGCCGCCGCCGACCGTGTTGTACTGGAACTGCATGACCCAGATACCCTCGGTGTTGCCGGCCGAACGGTTCTGATTGTTTTCGACGAACATGTCGCTGAAATAGTCGCCGGGATCGTTCTTGGCGTTGCCGAAGCGGCTTTTCATCAGACTGTAATACGGGCAGTCGATCACGTCCTGGGCATACTCCTCGGCCAGCTTATAGTCGCCTTCGGCGCCGCGCAGCAGGTACATTTCGCTCAGCAGGTGGCGTGCGGCCCACGTCGTAAGCTTGCCCTCCTTCACGTTGTCGGGATTGTCGGGAAGGTACGTCTTGGCAAATTCCAGGTCTTTGATGATGTTGCCCAGCACCTCGATCTTGGGATCGCGCGAGAACGAGAGCAGGAAGGGCTTCTGGATGGTTTCGACCCAGGGCACGTCGCCGTAGAGGTAGACCAGCGTGCGGTAGGCGTAAGCCCGGAAGAAACGGGCTTCGGCCTGGTAAAGCTGTTTGTCGGTGGGATAGTCCCAGTTGTCGTTCTTTTCGGAATAGATCAGCAGTTCGTTGGCCGAAGCGATCAGGTTGTAGGCCCAGTTCCAGTACGAGCCGACGAAAAGCGTCGACGGGTTGAGCGTCATTTCGGCGAACGGAACCAGCGAACCGTCGCGGACGGTTCCCATGCGGCAGAGGTCGGTCGAAATCTGGAGCACCTCGTAGGCGCAGGCGCCGTTGTGCATGAAAGCGCCGTTTTCACCCCAGGTGTTGTATTCCGAGCGGGCGATGGCGTAGAGCCCCGTGGCTCCCACCTCGAAGCCCAGTGAACTGGTGTAAGTGTTGTCGGGGGCCAGCGAACTTTTCAGATCCTCTTCCAGGAAGGAGGTGCAGCCCGCAGCTATCGAGAGGATCGAACTCGCGATGCCGATCTTGATATAATTCATCGTTTTCATAGTCAGGTCTTGATTAGAAGGTTAAGGTTAATCCCAGTACGTAGGAACGGGCGGTCGGGAACGATGCGAACCAGGTGTTGTCGTAGTTCAGCATCTGGCGCATGTTGGAGAAGGCGCAGACGTTGTTCACGCTGAAATTCACGTCGATGGCGCTCAAGCCGATCCGGCGGACGAATTTCTGGTTGACACGGTAGCCCAGCGTGATGTTGCGCAGCTGCACGTAATTGAGCTTCTTGTAGTAGCCGTGGCTGAAGGAGGCCTGGTAACCCGGCGAAACGACCTCTGCGTCGGGGGTCTCCGGCGTCCAGTATTTCACGCCGTGGATGTAGTTGCCCGAACCGAACGTATACGAGGAGATGTTGGCCACGTTGTCCGTCATCCACTTGCCGAAGACGCCGTTGAACAGGAACGAGAAATAGAAGTCCTTGTAGGAGAAACGGTTGCCCATCGACATCGTGAAGCTCGGCTGTTTGCTGCCGATCACCTTGCGGTCTTTGGAGTCGATGACGCCGTTGCCGTCGACATCCTCCAGTTTGGCGGCTCCGGGCGTGGCTCCGGTCTGGTGGGCCACCTCCTTGCCGTCCTTGTCGATGAACGTGAACTCGTCGCCTTCCTGCCAGATGCCGATCATGTTCCAGTCGTAGTAGACCGACAGCGGCTGGCCGATGAACCACTTGTTGTTGATGTCGTCTTTGCCGTCGCCGCGCAGCGCGACGATCTGGTCGCGGTTGAGCGAGAAGGTGAAGTCGGTCTCCCACCTGAAATCCTTCTTGCGGATATTCTGCGAATGGAGCGTCAGTTCGATACCCTTGTTGCGGGTCTGGCCGACGTTGTAGAGAATCTTGCTGTAACCGTTCATAATGGGAACGGTACGCGACATCAGCAGGTCGTGCGTGTTGGAGAGGTACATGTCGATCGTACCGCCCAGACGGCCGTTGAAGAACTGGAAGTCGATACCGAGGTTGGCCGTATAGGTGGTCTCCCAACGCAGGTCGGGATTGCCGATACCGTCGCTCGGCAGGTAGGCCGAGTTGGCGGCGTCGCTGTTGTCGCCCCAAATATATTTGACACCATTGGTCGAGTAGAGACGGTCGAGCGACTGATAACGCGAAATGGCGTTGTTTCCGTTGGCGCCGTATGAGAGGCGGATCTTCAGCATGTCGATCCAAGAGGCGTTGTCCTTGATGAAGCTCTCCTCGCCGAGATGCCAGGCAACGGCAGCCGAGGGGAAGAAAGCCCATTTGTGGTTTTCAGCGAAGGCCGAGAACGAGTCGGCGCGTCCGGTGAGTGTCAGAAGGTATTTGCTGTTGAACCCGTAATTCACACGGAACATGCCCGAAACGAAGTTCTCTTTCCAGAAAGACGAACTGATGGCGATCTTGTTCTCGGCGCCGTCCATCCGGTAGAAGCTCGAGTCGTCGTTCACGAAGCCTTCGCCGCTTTGCGAAGCGGCTGTATACTGGGCCTCCTGCATGGAGAAAAGACCTGTGAAGTCGATGTGGTGTTTGCCGAAATTCCGGTCGAATTTAAGCACGTTCTCCCACGTCCAGTCCGTCGTGTGGTTGTTGGCCAGCTCGGCGCGGCCGTCGACTTTCTTACCCGTTACGGTGTTGCGGCCGTAGTAGGTTCCGTTCATCTGGCTGCGGTAGTTGTAGCCGAACTGCGACCGGAAAGAGAGCCCTTTGACCGGAAGTTTGAGATCGAGGAACCCGTTGGCCATGAAGTTGCGGCCCGTGCGTTTCTGGTCGGCGTTGACGTCCTTCATCGGGTTGGGCAGGTTCGAGTAGTCCATCGGCTCTTCGTAGTAGGCGCCGGTCTCGTCCTTGTAGATGCCGTAGGGGCTTTGCTTGATGGCATGTTCGAGGTTCGGCGTCGCACCGCCGGTCTCACGGTTCACGAACTGCGTGGTGAGACCTACGGACAGCCAGTCGTTCATTTTCTGGTTGATGCTGGCATAGACGTTCGTGCGCTGGTAATTCGAATTGTAAACCACGCCGGGGTTGTCCAGGTAGGAAACCGAGGCCATATAGGTGGTCTTCTCGTTGCCGCCCTGGAAGCTCAGCTGGTGGTCCATCGTGAAGACCGTGCGGAAGACGTAGTCCTGCCAGTCGTTGGTGATGCCCTTGGCGTAGTTTACCTTCTCGCTGGCGCTGATAATCGAACCTACCAGCGGATCGAGCTGTTCGCCGCTGTAATTGTTCTTGAGCCGGCCCATGTCCTGTTTGAGGCGGATGAACTCGTTGGGACCCATGGTTTCGATGCGCTGCATCGGCTCGGCGATGGCGAGCTTTGTTTTGTAGGTGACATGGAATTCGCCCTGCGAACCCCGCTTGGTCTGGATCAGGATGACGCCGTTCGAGCCGCGCGAACCGTAGATGGCCACGGCCGACGCGTCTTTCAGCACCGACATGTTCTCGATGATGTTCGGGTCGAGGTCGGCCAGTCCGCCCGAGTAGGGAATGCCGTCGAGAATGATCAGCGGGTCGTTGCTGGCCGTCAGTGAGTTCTGGCCGCGGATCAGCAGGGTCTGGTTGCTGCCCGGCGCTTCGTTGCCGGTCGTGATGTTCAGACCGGCGACCTGGCCGACCAGACGGTCCATCAGGTTGTTGGTCGAGACCATTTCCAGCGTCTGTTTGCTGACGACGGCGAGACCTCCCGTGAGGTCTTTCTTTTTCTGCGTACCGTAACCCACGACGACCACTTCGTCGAGGGACTGGGCGTCTTCGGTCATCGTCACATTTACGACATTCGATGCGCCGAGTTTCACTTCCTGGTCGGTATAGCCCAGACAGGTGAAAAGAAGCGTCGAGGATGCGGGAGCTTTGATTTCATAAACACCTTGCGTATTGGATACGGCTCCGTTGTTGCTTTTGCCGTCCTTTACCACGACAACGACTCCCGCCAGCGGGGCGCCGCTTCCGTCGGTGATTTTACCGGTTACTTTGACGTCGTTCTGCTGGGCGAACGACGGTGTTGCAGACAGCAGGAATAAGAGGGAAATCGTCAGGCTGCCTATAAGCTTTTTGTACATGCTCATTATCATAAAAGGTTTCTTTTTGGTTAGTGCTTGTATCTCCGTTATAAAGGGATTGTCTGGAGGGGCGGGAGACATTTCGTCGCCTGGTGTGGTTTTCCGATCATCTTTTCATAGGTTTCAGGTTTTAATTTTTTAAATTTTTTATGTATTTCAAAGGAAAAGCGGACGCCGGGGACTTCGGACCCCGTATTGCAAAGGTCAATAAAACGGGGCGACCGGATGGGCGTCGTTTATTCGGAAATGGTTCCATTTCGTACGGAGGGGTAAAAAAAAGGATCATATCCGGGCGCTGCGGGCGCTGCGCAGACCTGCGAAGAGTCCCGCCCGGACAAAATGAAACCTCCCTGCCGGTCGCGCGGGACGACGGCGGGAAGGTTTCTGCGGGCAGATGCGGACGCTGCTCCGGCGGATATGAAAGCACGAGATATTCATAGCCGGTTCGGTCGGCTCCTTTCGTGCGGTTTGCGTCAGGATTTCTTCTTAAATTCGGATGGGGTCAGTTCGAAATGCCGTTTGAAACAGATGCTGAAATATTTGGGATTGGCGAATCCCGTCAGGACCGAGATCTCGGAGATGGTCAGGTCCGACTCCCGGAGCAGCTGGGCCGACCGTTTCAGCCGGACGTCCATGATGAACTCCTTGATCGACATGCCCGTGATGTCGTTGATCTTCTGGTAGAGGAGCGTGCGTCCGATCGACATGTCCGACACGAACGAATCCACGTTGTAGTCGCTGTTGTCCATGTTCCGTTCGATGTAGTTCATCGCCTTTTTCAGCAGTTCCTCGTCCATCGACGAAATGGTGATCTTCGACGGTTCGGCGATGTACTTCTTGCTGTAACGCTCCTTGAGTTCCTGCTGGGTGCGGATGAGGTTGGCAACCTGTTTGAGCAGGAAATCCATATCGAAGGGCTTGTCGATGAACACGTTGGCTCCGCATTCCAGCGCCTTGATCTTGTTTTCGGTGTTTTTGCCCAGAGCCGAAAGCATGATCACCGGGATATGGCTGGTCTTGATGTTCGAACGCAGCGAGCGGCATACCTCGAAGCCGTCGGCTTCGGGCATCATCAGGTCGGTGATGACGATCTGGGGGCAGATTCTCTCCGCTTTGGCGATGCCTTCGCTGCCGTTTGCCGCGGTGTATACGTTGTAGTGTTTCGACAGCCGTTGTTCGAGGTAGCTCCGCAGGTTGGGGTCGTCCTCGATGACCACGATGTTGCACGCCTTGCGGTCGTGCCGGTCGTTGGGAGCCATGACGTCGGATTCGGTCAGCAGGTTATCGATTTCGGAGACCGTGTATTCGTACGATTCGGCGGCGCTGTCGGTCTTTTCGGCGTTGAGCGTGAAGGGCAGGACCACCGTGAACGCGACTTTCGAGTTGCCCGAACGGAGGGTGATGGTTCCGTTGAGGTTGCCGACCAGCTCCTTGACGATGGCCAGTCCCAGGCCGCTGCTGCTCTCGAATTGGGGACGGCGGTCGGAGAGGTGGTTGAACGATTCGAAGATGGCCTCCTTCTTGTCGTCGGGGATTTCCGCCCCGGTGTTGGTGACCGTGAAGGCGATGTATTCGGTGCCGGCGGCCGGCGGAGCGGACTCCGGGCGCTGGTCCTGCCGCGCCGGGTAGATTCTCACGCCGACATAGCCGTTTTCCGAGGCGTACTTGATCGCGTTGGAGAAGAGGTTCGTGAAGATTTTTTCGATCACGTCGTGGTCGAACTTGGTGTAGAAACTTTCATACTGGGAGTTGAAGCCGGTTTCGATCCCCTTCTTGTTGGCGTAGAACTCGAACAGCGAGAAGATGCTGTCGATGAAGCGGATCAGATCGCCCGGCTGGCGGTTCAGGGTGATCTTCTGGCTCTCGATTTCGCGGAACTGAAGCAGTTGGCTGATCATGCGCTGGATGCGCCCCACGTTCTTCTCGATCAGGTGCACGTAGGCATTGCCCGGCGCATTGGCGGGCAGGTGTTCCTTGAGCTGTTTCAGCGGGTCGACGACCAGCGTGAGCGGAGTTTTGAGGTCGTGGGAGATGTTCGTGAAGAAGTTGATCCGGGCCTGGGTCAGCTGCTTCATGTTCTGTTCCTTGATCCGCTCCAGTTCGAGCCGCTGTTCGAAAATCTTCTTGTTGGTGAAATACCGCCAGATGAAGTAGGCCACCGCCGAGAGCAGCGCCGCATAAACGAGGTAGGCCCAGCGGGAGAGGAAGGGCGAGGGGTGCACCCTGAAGCCGAGCGCCGAAACCTCGTCGCCCCACAGGCCGTCGTTGTTGGCCGCCTTGACCTCGAAGACATAGTTTCCGGCGGGCAGGTTGAAGAACTGCACCGCCTTCTGTCCCTGCGGCAGCAGGGACCATCTTTCGGAGTGTCCCAGCAGGCGGTAGGCATACTGGTTCTTCTCGGCGTTCAGGTAGCTGTTCGCCGAGAAGCGGATTTCGAAATTCGACTGCCGGTGCGACAGTTCGATCACGTCGCCCTCGCCTCCGCGGTAGGAGAGCGTGGAAATGGCTTTCTCCAGAGGCGAGTTCTTGGCGCCGGGCACGGCCGGCCGGCTGTTGATAAGCAGGTCCGTAAAATAGACTTTCGGCTTCTGGTCGTTGTATTTGATCTTTCCCGGGGTGAAGAGGATGAAGCCGTCCGTCCCTCCGAACAGCATTTCGCCTTTCGAGGTCTTGTAGCAAGCCCGCACGTAGTAGGCCCCGCAGCGGTTCGGGATGTCGATCTGCGATTTGCGGATCACCCCGTCGGTATGGTCGTAATAGTAAAGCCCGTCGTTGGTGCTGAACCAGACATCTTTCGAGGGGGTGTCTTCGAGGATGCCGAAGACTGTTTTGCCCTCCAGCCCTTCGCCGTTCCGGTCCCTGAAATTGACGTAACTGCCGTTGCGGCTCAGCAGGTTGACCCCGCCGCCGCGGGTTCCGAACCAGATGTCGGAGTCGGAGGTGACGCAGTAGGAGCAGAGGTTGTTGACCGAATAGGGGGCCTCTGCGATGTAATGGCGCTTCAGAATCCGCCGTGTGGCGGGATCGACGACGTATGCGCCGTCGTGCCCGACGAGCCACAGGTTGCCCCGCTCGTCGTGGAACAGCGTTTCGATATGGATGCGGACGGCGTTTCCCTGTGCGTCTGTCAGCCGGACCGTCTCCACGCGTCCCGTACTCGCATCCTTGTACATCAGCTCGGCGTCCGGGTCGGTCAGCCAGATGCCCCGGTCGCCCTCCTTGGCGAAGTCATAGACGCTCAAAGGCTGTCCCGAGGCCGGATGGTTCATGTGCAGGTCGGAGAAACGTCCCTGCCGTTCGTCGAAGACCCGCATTCCGCCGTTGAACGCCGAGACCAGCAGCCTGTCGTTTCCGTCGTGCCACAGCTTTTTGATCATGTTCGACGTCAGGCCGCAGCGGCTCTCCTGCGTGTAATAGACGAACCGGCCGTCGCGGCGGTCCCAGCGGTTAATTCCCCCCCCCTCCGTTCCGATCCAGAGATTGCCCTCCGAATCCTCTTCGAAACAGCTGACGATGGGATGGTTCAGCCCTCCCGGCGTGGCTTTGAAATAGTCCACGCCGTTGTCCGCGAAGGTCATGTAGGCCAGTTTGCCGCCGTATGTGCCGACCCATATCCCGCCGTCGGGATCGGGGAAGATCGACCATACCGAATTGTTGGGCAGGGAGTAGGGATAGTGGAGGTCGGAACGCAGCAGCTGCGTGCTGGCGGTAAGCGGCTCCAGCAGCAGCAGTCCCGATTGCGTCGCTACCCAGATGATGCCCTGCGAATCGAGGTGAAGCTCCTTGGCGCCGGCGGATTTCTCGTATTCGAGCGGCAGTCGGAAATACCGTCCGATCCTGCCGTTGCCGTCGCATTCGTAGAGCCCGTCCATGAGCGTGAGGACATATACCGACCCGTTGCACTCCACCACGTCGCGGATCACGCAGCTGCCGCCGCCGACGGATGCGAAGAGGACGTATTGCCCGGTCTCCCGGTTCAGGCGGTAGAGATCGCCGCCCGACGCGGCGTAAACGTACTCCTTCGTGCACACCAGCGTCAGCGTCCGCCCGGGTGCGGACATCTCCGGAGGCATCGGATAGCGGGTCACGGCGGGCAGCCGTTCGGGGCTGAACGATTCGATGCCGTTGTTGCGGATCAGCCATACCGTCCCGTCGTTGTTCGCTGTGACCGAGCCGATATTGCCCTCCAGAACGAATTCGAACTCCAGCTTCCGGTAGTTGAAGCGCAGCAGCCCTTGGTTAGTCCCTACGTACAGGCCTTTCCGGTTGTCCGTGATCACCTGTCCGTAGGACCAGTAGGAATTCGGCGAGAGGTTCGTGACCAGGTCGGTCATCCGTACGAACGACGTGCCGTTGTACATGAACAGGGCGTCGTAGCCGCTGAACCACATACGCCCGACGCTGTCCTTGGCGATGCTGTGGATGCCTCCGTAATAGGAGGTCTCGGGCATGGTGTGGAAGCGGTAGTCCGGGATGTTCAGGGCATGGAGCGCCGGAGAAATCAGCGTTGCGGCGAAAAACAGCGCCGCAAACGGAATTTTCGTATATGCCTTATGTCGGGTCATCGTTTCTTCTTTAGCACAAAGATAGAAGAAAATGCGAAAAATAGATGCTTCGGAGCCCGGTTTTTCGGTTCTCCGCCGCCGGACCGGGCGCGCGGCGGGGAAAGCCGGGCTGCACCGCCCGGAGACGAAAAAGACGGCAGGGAGTTTTCCCTGCCGTCTTTTTTATTGAATGAAGCGCTCCGGACCGGGGCGTGATTCCGGTGGGCGTTTACCGCCCCTGAAGCCCGCTTCTCAAGCGGGCGGGCGCGGAGCTTGGTCGGAATCCTGCCTGCCTGCCGTCGCCCCCTGAAGCCCGCTTCTTAAGCGGGCGGGCGCAGAACGGGATCGTAAGCCAGAATGGCCCGGCATCGCCCCCTGAAGCCCGCTTCTCAAGCGGGCGGGCGCAGAGCTGGATCGTAAGCCAGAATGGCCCGGCACCGCCCCTGAAACCCGCTTCTTAAGCGGGTTACCAGATGATTACGCGATCCTGTTCGGGCAGGAACATCGGTCCGTCGGCGATCGAGAAGGCGTCGTAGAAATCCTGCAGGTTGCGCAGCGTGGCGTTCACGCGCCATTTGCCCAGCGAATGCACGTCGAGTTTGGTGAGACGGGCGATCTCCTCGTCGCGGATATTCTGGGCCCACAGCGTGGCATAACCCAGATAAAACCGTTGTTCGGGAGTGAATCCGTCGATCGGGGCGGGAGCCTCCCTGCCTGCGAGCGAATTGCGGTAGGCCGTGCGGGCCACGCGCAGGCCGCCCTGGTCGGCGATGTTCTCGCCGAGCGACAATGCGCCGTTGGCGAAGATCGCAGGCTGTCCCTCCTTGGCGGGCAGAACCTCGATCGCGTCGAACTGCTTGACCAAAATGTCCGTCTTGGCCTTGAACGCGGCGGCGTCCTCGTCGGTCCACCAGTTGTTCATGTTGCCGTCCTTGTCGAAATTGCGGCCCTGGTCGTCGAATCCGTGGGTCATCTCGTGGCCGATCACCACGCCGATGGCGCCGTAGTTCACCGCGTCGTCGGCGTCGGGGTTGTAGAACGGCGGCTGGAGAATGGCGGCCGGGAAGCAGATTTCGTTGGTCGTGGGATTGTAGTAGGCGTTCACCGTCTGGGGCGACATGTGCCACTCGTCCTTGTCCACGGGCTTGCCCAGTTTCGAAATGTTGTCGGACGTATACCAGGCGTTGGCCTCGACGATGTTCTCCCAGTAGCTCTTCGCAGGGTCGATCTTCAGCGTCGTGTAGTCCTTCCACTTGTCGGGATAGCCGATCTTCACGGTGAAGGCCGCGAGTTTCTCCTGCGCCTTGGCTTTCGTGGCGTCGGACATCCAGTCGAGGGCGGCGATGTGCTGACCGAGGGCCGTTTGCAGGTTCTTCACCATGTCGAGCATCCGGGCTTTGTCCTTCTCGGGGAAGTACTTGGCCACGTACATCTCGCCGACGGCTTCCGAAAGGGTTCCGTTGGGCACCGACATGGCGCGCTTCCAGCGGGGTTTCTGCTCCTGCTTGCCCGACATCACGCGGCCGAAGAAGTCGAACGACGCGTTGATGAAGTCGTCGCTCAGGTAGCTGGCGGCTGCGCCGATGTACTGTGCGGCGAGGTAGTAGCGGATGTCCTCCAGCGGGGCGGTTTTCATCAGTTCGTTGGCGTTGGCCAGGGCCGAGGGGGTCGTCACGATGATCTGCTCGAAATCGCCGATGCCCATTGTCTTATAGTACTCGGCCCAGTCGATGGCATCGTAGGCCTTCTCGAAATCGGCCTTCTTCGTGGGGTTGTACATGGCGGGGATGTTGCGCAGTTCGACGCTCGACCAGTTTTTCTCGGCCAGCTTCGTTTCGATCGACAGCACGCCGGCGACGGCCTTGTCGATGTCGGCCTCGGGAACGCCCGACAGCCGGAAGATTTTGCCCAGATACTCCTTGTAGGCGGTGCGGATCGACTCGTTCTCGGGATCGAGGTAGTAGTCGCGGTCGCCCATGATCAGGTCGGGCTGCGAGGCGTAGAGCGCGTTGATGTCGCTGTTCATCAGGTCGGACTGCACGCCCACGCCGAAGAACGGATTGGCGATCGAGGAGTGGAGCCTGGCCACTGCGGCGGTCAGCTGCGAGCGGTCGCCGATGGCGAGAATTTCGTCGACGGCGGCCTTGATCGGAGCGGCGCCCTCGGCGTTCAGGCGCACCGAGTCGAGCCCCATCTTGTAGAGGTCCGAAATCTTCTGCTCGACGCTTCCCGGCTCGGCTTTCTGCTGCGTCATGCCGGAGAACAGCTCGTTGATGCGCTTCTCGTTGTTGTCGCGCAGGATGTCGAACGAACCGTAGCGCGCATATTCGGGCTTCAGGGGGTTGTTCTTCTGCCAGCCGCCCGTGGCGTACTCGTAGAAATCGGCGTTGGGGGCTACCGACAGATCGAAGTTCGCCATGTCGAGGGCCGGGGTCTTGGGGGTATTCTGACAGGCTGTCATGCAAGCCATTGTTGTTGCGAAAAGAATGATTTTTTTCATGTCGTTCGGGGTTTGATAAAACGGGGACTTCCGTGAAAACCGGAAATCCCCGCCGTTGTAATTGTTACGGTATGCCCGGTTAGTCGCGGATGGCCGCAACGCCCGGCAGGTCGCCGAATTCGATGTATTCGAGCAGCGCGCCGCCGCCCGTCGAGATGTACGACACCTGGTCGGCCAGGCCGAACTTGTTGATGCAGGCTACCGAGTCGCCGCCGCCGATGAGCGAGTAGGCGCCGTTCTTCGTAGCCTCGGCGATGGCCTGGGCCACCTCCTTGGAGCCGGTTGCGAACTTGTCGATCTCGAACACGCCCACGGGGCCGTTCCAGAGGATGGTCTTGCAGCCCAGGATGTGCTCGCGGAAGACCTTTTTGCCCTCCGAGCCGATGTCCAGACCCTCCCATCCGTCGGGAATGTCGTTGGCCGGCGCCTCCTTGGTGTTGGCGTCTGCCGAGAATGCGTCGGCGATCAGCGCGTCGGGCGACATGACCAGCTGCACGCCCTTCTTCTTGGCCAGCTCGAGGATCTCGAGCGCTACGGGGAACATGTCGGGTTCGCAGATCGAGCCGCCGACCTTACCGCCTTGCGCAGCCGCGAAGGTGTAGGTCATGCCGCCGCCGATGATGATCGAATCGACCTTCTCGATCAGCGCCTTGATCACGCCGATCTTCGACGAAACCTTCGATCCGCCCACGATGGCGCAGAACGGATGGGCCGGGGCCTCCATCAGCGAGGAGATGGCCTTCACCTCTTTCTCCATCAGGTAGCCGAACATCTTGTCGTTGGGGAACTGTTTGGCGATCAGGTAGGTCGAAGCGTGCTTGCGGTGGGCCGTGCCGAACGCGTCGTTGATATAGCAGTCGGCCAGCGAAGCGAGTTTCTTGACGAACTCCTTCTGCGGACCCTCTTTCAGGGCCTTCTTGGCGGCGTCCTTCTCCTCCTTCGAGGCGTCTTCGGCCAGGCCGCGGGGCTTGCCCTCCTCCTCGGCGTAGAAACGCAGGTTTTCCAGCAGCATAACCTGTCCGGGCTTGAGGTTTTTGGCCATTTCGGCGGCCTTCTCACCGATGCAGTCGCCGGCGAACTCGACCTTCGTGCCGAGGTTTTTCTCGACGGCGGGAACGATCTGCTCGAGCGAGTATTTGGGATCGGGATTCTTCTTGGGACGTCCCATGTGCGACATCAGGATCACCGAGCCGCCCTCGGCGAGCACCTTCTTGATGGTGGGGATGGCGGCGCGGATGCGCGTGTCGTCCGTCACTTCGCCCTTCTCGTTGAGGGGCACGTTGAAATCCACGCGGATGATCGCGCGCTTGCCTTTGAAATCGTAGTTGTCGATCGAGATCATAGCTATTTGATTTTTAAGTATTTTGTTGAAATGATTTTCGGTAAGTCCTAATTCGGGACAAATTTATGAAAATATTTTAAGAATCTGTTATTTTGATAACAGAAAAACAGGTGCCAATTTTTAATTCTTAATTTTTCATTTTTAATTGACGCCCGGCGTCAGTACTTGTACCGTATCCACTTGAACAGCTCCTTGAGCGACGGTTTCTTGCCGTACATGAAGATGCCCACGCGGTAGATCTTCGCCGCGAACCACACCATGCCCACGAACGAGGCGTAGAGCACCACGAGCGAGAGAGCGACCTCCCACAGCGGAATGTCGTAGGGGATGCGTGCCATCATAACGATCGGCGAGGTGAACGGAATGATCGAGAACCAGAAGGCCAGTTGCGAGTTGGGGTCCTTGATGACGACGAACATCATCAACAGCGCGAGGATGATCGGCAGCGTGATGGGCATTTGCAGCTGCGAGGCGTCCTGCACGTTGTCCACGGCCGAACCCACGGCGGCGAACATCGCCGAGTAGAGCAGGTAGCCGCCGAAGACGAACAGCAGCAGACTGATGAAGATCTTGACGATATAGCCCAGGTCGGTCATGGCGGCCACGGCTTGCAGCATCTCGGGGTTCATGCCGGACATCGAAGCCGCGTCGGGCATGCCCTGCTGCATGGCCTGGGCGCTCGCCATCACGTCTTCGGGCATCAGATGGGGCATCACCAAAGCTCCGACGCCGGCGATCAGCACGCCCCAGAGCAGCACCTGTACGATAGCCACCGAGGCCACGCCGAGGATTTTGCCCATCATCAGGTCGAAGGGGCGCACCGACGAGACCATCACCTCCAGCACGCGGTTGTTCTTCTCCTCGATCACCGACTGCATGACCATCGAGCCGTAGATCAGCAGGAACATGTAGAGGATGAATCCCAGGACGTAACCCACGCCCGTGGCCACGGCCGACGACTGCGCCTGCGTGTCCTCCTCCTGCGACTTGTCGTTGCGGAAGGTCTGCATGTTGACCGAGGTCTTCACCTCGTCGAGGATCTGCGAGAGGTTTTCGATGTTGTAGGCCTTGAGTTTCTCGGCTTCGAGGATGCGCTCGATCTGCCCCGTGATGTTGCTTTCGAGGGAGAGCGACGACGACGAGTTGGCGTAGAGCCGGACGTTGTTCGGGTTTTTCAGGATGTCGCCGCCGATGTAGAGCACGCCGAATTTGTCGGTCAGCTGCTTGCGGGCCTCCTCGGTCGGGAGTTCCGTGGTCTCGAAACGGATCTCCTCGTCGTTTTCGAGTTTCGGGGCCACCAGCCCGCTGTCGTCGATGACGGCGATGACCTTCTCGTCGCCCCGCGAGAACTGCATGATGAGCGCCGGGGCGGCCATCAGCCCGATCATCAGCACGGGCATCAGCAAGGTGGTGATGATGAAGGATTTTTTACGTACGCGCTCGTTGAACTCGCGCTGGATGATGATGGATATGTTGGACATGACAGGATGTGATTAAGTCGTTTGTCGTTGGTTTTCGAAACTCCTCCCCTCTTCAACGGGGGATTGTCGTCTGGCCGGAACGGCTTTTCATAACGCGCCGTTCACGGCTCTGATGAAAATGTCGTTCATCGAGGGGATGATCTCGCGGAACGAACGCAGTTCGACGGCGTCGTTGACCGCGCTGATGACCCCGCGCACGTCGGCGTCGCTCTCGACGTGGAGCTTGAGCGTCCGGTAGACCGACTCCTCCTGCGTGCCGTCGAGGATTTCGCAGCGGCCCGCGACGGCCTGCCGCAGGGTCTGCTCCTCGCCGCGGTAGGCCACTTCGAAGATGTTGGAGCCGTGGCGGCGGCGGATTTCGTCGACCTCGCCCGAGAGGATGTTGCGCGATTTGTTGATCAGCGTGATGTGGTCGCAGATCTCCTCCACCGAAGACATGTTGTGCGTCGAGAAGATGATCGTCGCGCCCTTGTCGCGCAGCGCCAGGATTTCGTCTTTCAGCAGATTGGCGTTGATCGGGTCGAAGCCCGAGAACGGCTCGTCGAAGATCAGCAGCTCGGGTTCGTGCAGGATCGTGACGATGAACTGCACCTTCTGGGCCATGCCTTTCGAAAGTTCCTCCACCTTCTTGTCCCACCACTCCTGGATGCCGAACCGGACGAACCACTGCTTCAGCCGCACGACGGCTTCGCGGCGCGAAAGGCCTTTGAGACGGGCGAAGAAGACGGCCTGTTCGCCGACCTTCATCTTCTTGTAGAGACCCCGTTCCTCGGGCAGATAGCCGATGCGGTAGATGTCGTCGGGAGCGATCTCCCGGTCGCCGAACAGCACGCGGCCCGCGTCGGGCGCCGTGATGCGGTTGATGATGCGGATCAGGGTCGTCTTGCCGGCTCCGTTGGGTCCGAGCAGTCCGTAGACCGAACCTTTGGGGATGGCGAGCGATACGTCGTCGAGCGCCGTGTGCGAAGCGTAGCGTTTGGTGACGTGTTCTACTGTGAGTAAATCCATAGTCGCTGATGTTTTGTTTTTGGATCGTTACGGCGACAAATATAGGAACAAATTTTGAATATCAAAAAATATTTATCGTTTTTCGATAAAATTTTTCGGGTGTCTCTTTGCCGGGCGTTCGTATGGCGGGCGGGACCCCATGCAGGGGTTATGATCCGGTTCGCAGGACGACGGGGCGGACGGGGCTTTCGGATCGGCCGGAGAGGCGTCGGGCGGGTTTCGGAGATGACGAATTTCATCCCGGGGAGCTGCCGGGAGGCGGAAATTTCCGGTGTCGGAGTGCGGGCGGTTTCGGTTTCGGTTTTGGCCGGGGGGGGGTGTTCTTCGGGTTTCCTCGGTTTGGTTTGTTCGGGCGGTCGGTTTTGCCCGTTAATCGGGGACCTCGCCTGTATATAGTACGAAAAAAGACCCCGGCATACGTAACGGACGTTGCGATTTTTTATCCGGGAGTGTTGCATTTGCGCGAAAATTCGTTACATTTGTACGGGCCTTCGGACGATTTCGGTTTTCGTTCGCGGAGATAGGGCCGGGTGGGTGTTCCGCATGGTTTTGCGGAGCGCTGTTTTATGTACCTTATTTAACCCAATTTAAATTTCTAAAAATGAAAAAACTGTTGATCCTTTTCGCCTGCCTTCCCCTGCTCGGGGCCTGCACGCAAACCGAACCGGTTTCCGGAAACCGCGCTGCGGCGATCGTCGCCGAAATCCACAACCCCCGCTCCAAAAACGTCGTCGTGGCTTCGCACCGGGGCGACTGGCGCAACTACCCCGAGAACTCGATCGCCGCCATCGAATCGGTGATCGGCATGGGCGTGGACATCATGGAGCTGGACCTGAAACTCACGAAGGACAGTGTGCTGGTGCTTTGCCACGACCGGACGATCGACCGCACGACTTCGGGCAAGGGCCGCGTCTGCGACATCACCTACGACTCGATCCGGCGGTGCGTGCTGAAGACGGGCCACGGCGTGAAGACGACGCACCGTATGCCGACGCTCCGCGAGGCGCTGGAGGTGTGCAAGGACCGGATCGTGGTCAATGTCGACCAGGGTTACGAGTACTACGACCTGGTGCTGGCCGTCACGGAGGAGCTGGGCGTCACGGATCAGATTCTGATCAAGGGCAAGCGCAGCACGGATGCCGTGGCCGCGAAGTTCGCCGAGCATCCGCGCAACATGATGTACATGCCGATCATCGACATCCTCAAGCCGCAGGGCAGGGCGCTTTTCGCCGAGTATCAGGAAAAGGGCATCGCGCCGCTTGCCTACGAGGTCTGCTGGAACAAATACACCCCCGAGGTGAAGGAGTGCATGGACAAGGTCGTGGCGGGCGGCTCGAAACTGTGGGTCAACTCGCTCTGGGCCTCGCTCTGCGGCGGGCTGGACGACGATGCGGCCTTCGGCGGCGACCCGGCGGAAGTCTACGGGAAGCTGGTCGACATGGGGGCCACGATGATCCAGACGGACCGTCCCGAACTGCTGATATCCTACCTCCGCTCGCGCGGGCTGCATAATTAAGGAGCTGCAATGAACCGCATTTCCCGCTTCTACCGCATCAGCGCCCCCGCTCCCGCCCGGGAGATGGACGAGGCCGCCCGCGACAAATACTACCGCCGCCTGCGCATGCAGGCCTTCATCGCCGCCACGCTCGGTTACAGCCTCTACTACGTCTGCCGGACGAGCCTCAACGTGATGAAGAAACCGATTCTCGACAGCGGCTCGCTGGACGCCTCGCAGCTGGGCGTTATCGGCTCGGCGCTGCTGTTCGCCTATGCCATCGGCAAATTCGTCAACGGATTCATCGCCGACTACTGCAACATCAAACGCTTCATGGCCACCGGCCTGATCGTCTCTGCGGCGGCCAACATGCTGATGGGCGTGCTGGGGCTGATGCACTCGGTCATCCCCACGGCCGTGATCTTCATCGCGTTCGCCGTGATGTGGGGCCTGAACGGCTGGTCGCAGTCGATGGGCGCCGCCCCGGCGATCATCTCGCTCTCGCGCTGGTATCCGCTGAAAGAGCGGGGGACCTACTACGGTTTCTTCTCGGCGAGCCACAACCTCGGGGAGTTCTTCTCGTTCCTGTTCGTGGGTTCGATCGTGACCTTCGCAGGCTGGCAGGCGGGCTTCTTCGGCTCGGCGATAGCCGGGGCCATCGGCGTGGTCGTGATCCTGCTGATGCTGCACGACACCCCGGAATCGAAGGGTCTGCCTCCGGTGGAGGCGCTGGCGCACGAGAAACCGGCGGCCTCGGCCGACAAGTCGGTGAAGGAGATTCAGAAGCAGGTGCTGCGCACCCCCGCGGTATGGATTCTTGCCGCTGCGAGCGCCTTCATGTACATCTCGCGCTACGCGATCAACGGCTGGGGCGTGCTGTTCCTGCAGGAGGCGAAGGGTTTTTCGGACGTCGAGGCGATCTCGGTGGTCTCGATCAACGCGCTGCTGGGCATTCTCGGCACGGTGCTCTCGGGGTGGTTCTCGGACAAGCTCTTCAAGGGCGACCGGAAGGTTCCGGCGCTGATTTTCGGCGTGCTGAACGCCGCGGCGCTGGCGCTGTTTTTCTACGGAGGCAACGCCATGTGGGTCAACGTGCTGTCGATGGTGCTGTTCGGCATCGCCATCGGCGTGCTGATCTGCTTCCTGGGGGGCCTGATGGCCGTCGACATCGTGCCGCGGAAGGCTACGGGCGCCGCGCTGGGCGTCGTGGGGATGACTTCCTATATCGCTGCGGGCATTCAGGATGTGGCGAGCGGCTGGCTGATCGACTCCAACATCACCGTTGCCGCCGACGGGGTGAAACACTACGATTTCGGCCCTGTGGCGATCTTCTGGCTTGCGGCGGCGGTCATCTCGTTCCTGCTGCCGCTGTTGAACCGCGGCAAGGTCAAGGAGTTTTAGAAAACCCGGAACAGATTCGAAAAAAACGTTGCAGGCAAAGGTCCTGCAACGTTTTTTCGTTTGTGCGGAGCGGACCGCTTTATCGGTCGACGCCCTGTTTTCCCTGCTCCGCAGGCCGGACGGTGATGATGCTGTCGACGACGAACTTCGTGAAGCCCCGCCAAGGCAGCGCCCCGAAATACTCCTTATAGTGCAGTTCGAGCGTCTTACCCCCTTGCAGCATCAGCTCGCGCGCCAGCGCTTCGTTCTCGACCGAGAACTCGAACTCGTAGGACTGGATCGACCCGGCGGCTTTCGAGCGGATGCCGGTCTGGATCAATTTGCCTTCGTAGGTCTTGAAAAGCACGCCCTTGTAGACGACGTAGTTCAGTTCTCCGCTCTTGACGCCCTCGCCGAAGACGAAGAAGAACCGGAAGTAGGCAGCAGCCGCCAGCATGGCGGCAATCGTTATCGTAATCAGTACCCAATGCTTTCTCATGGTTTTCGTGCGCCGGTTTTGTCCGTGCCCTCGTCGCAAAGATAAGCATTAAATCGTGCCGCCGTGCATTTTCCGCACGCGGGTTTCCGGGCTTTTTCGTATATTTGGGCCTGTGAAGGAGTCGAAATTCGTCAAAACGAAGATCGTGGCGGGCTATCTCCTGCTGATTGCGGTCTGTATTCTCTCGGTGGGCTACGTCTACCGGGTGGCGGTCCGTTTTTCGGCGCCCGACCGCAGTTACGCCCTGCTGCATACCAAGCGCAGCGCCGTCAACCGGACCCTCTACCACCTCTACCAGGCCGAAAGCTACGGGCAGCTGATGATCGCCGGATACGCCTCTTACGAGGCGCGTTACAGGCGGGAACTGCGTACCGTGCGGGCCTCGATCGACTCGCTCCGGGCGCTGACCGTCGGCGGGGATTCGTTGCAGACGATGCGTCTGGACAGCATCACGCGGCTGATCGCCGACAAGGAGCGCCGCACGGTGAGCCTGCGCCGTTCGATCCGCGCCGGGGGCACGGCGGGCCTGCTGGACAAGAACATCCGCAGTCTGATCGGTCCCCGGGAGGCCGTCGTGGCCGATACGATCCCGTTCCGCAGCATCGTGCGGCAGGACACGACGGCCGTGCCGCGTGCCAAACGCCGCTTTTTCCAGCGGCTGGGCGATCTGTTCAGTCCCCCGGAGGCCGATTCGAGCCTCGTGATCTCGCGGCGCGAGACCATCGCCCCGGTCATCCCCGTCGACGCGGTGAAGGACACCATCGTGCTGGTGCTGCAAGCCTTGCAGGACAGCGTCACGAGCAACCGGCAGGGCATCTACGACCATGCGTGGCAGGAGGGGCTGCGGTTGAGTTACAGCAACGAACTGGTCAATACGAAGATATACCGCCTGATCATGGACTTCGAGGCCGAGGACACGGCCTACCTGATGCAGCGTATCGAGCGCAACGAGGCTTTCCGCAGACGGTCGTCGCGCATCCTGGGCGGCGTGGCCATCGGGGCCGTGGTGCTGATGCTCCTGTTCGTCGGGATGCTTTGGCGCGACATCAATCGCAGCAACCGCTACCGCCGCGAGCTGGAGCGCGCCAACCGCGACAAGGAGTCGCTGCTGGAGGCGCGCGAGAAGCTGATGCTGGCCATCACGCACGACATCAAGGCCCCGCTGGGATCGGTGATGGGCTATATCGACCTGCTTGCGCGGCTGACGGGCGACAAGCGGCAGGAACTCTACCTGCGCAACATGAAAGGGTCGTCGGAACACCTGCTGGCGCTGGTCAACAGTCTGCTGGATTTCTACCGGCTGGATATTAACAAGATCGAGGTTTGCTGCGTGGCGTTCAGTCCCGCGCAGCTGTTCGAAACCATCCGTGCGGGATTTGCCGCCGCGGCCGCCGCAAAGGGGTTGGAACTGCGTCTGGAGGCCGAACCGGCCGCCGCGGGAGAGGTGTCGGGCGATGCGCTCCACATCCGTCAGATCGCTGACAATCTGATTTCCAACGCCTTGAAATTCACCGACGAGGGGTCGGTGACGCTCCGCGTGGACGTGGTGCGGGGGCGGCTGGTCTTCTCGGTGCGCGACACGGGCCGCGGCATCGGCCGCGAGGAGAGGGAACGCATCTTCGCCGAGTTCGTGCGTTTGAGTTCGGCGCAGGGAGTCGACGGATTCGGGTTGGGGCTGTCGATCGTCGACCGTCTCGTGAAATTGTTGGACGGTACGATTTCGCTCGAAAGCCGTCTCGGAGAGGGGAGCAAGTTCATCGTGTCGGTCCCCGTCGGCGAAGCGGCGGCCGGGAGTGCGGCTGCCGGAGCCGAAGAGTCTGCGCCCCAGGCGGGACTGCGCGTGCTGCTGGTCGACGACGATCCCCTGCAACTCGAAATGACCGCCGCGATGTGCCGCCGCGCGGGGATCGGATGCGAGAGCTGCCAATATCCCGAGTATGTCGCCAAACTCGTCGGCGAGAGCCGTTTCGATTTGGTGCTGACCGATTTGCAGATGCCGTCGGCCGACGGGTTCGGCGTGCTGGAGGCGGTGCGCGGGGTCGATCCCGGGCTGAAAGTGGTCGCCGTGTCGGCGCGCGGGGACCTGGGCGCTGCGGATTTCGCGGCCCGGGGTTTTGCGGGGTGCCTCCGCAAGCCGTTCACTTACAGTGAACTGGTGGCGGCGATACGGGCGGCCTGCGGCAGCGGGGAGATCGTCCCGCAGGGCGGGGACCCGGAGATCCCGTTGGCGGACGGGGCCGATTTTACGGCTCTGACGGCCTATGCCGGGGACGATCCCGAGGCGGCGCGAAGCATCCTGCGCTCGTTTGCCGAACAGACGGCGGGAAATTGCGCGGAGCTTGAAAGGGCGCTCGGCGAGGGGGATGCCGCGACGGTGAAGACGCTGGCGCACAAGATGCTGCCGATCTTCACGATGCTCGGGGCGGCGGAGGTCGCCGAGACGCTGCGTCGGGGCGAGACGTGCGAAGGGCTGTTGCCGGAGGCCCTTTGCGGCGAACTGCGTGCGGCGGCGGGAAAAATCCGCGCGATTGTCGCGGAAGCTGAAAAAACGCTATCTTTGTGAAGCCTATGGAAGAGCGGATTCTGATTGTCGACGACGATATTACTTTTGCCCTGATGCTGCGCACGTGGCTCTCGAAACGCGGTTTCGGAGTCGGGACCGCCTCGTCGGTGGCGGCGGCGCGCACGGCCCTTGAGACGGGTGGCTTCTCGCTCGTGCTGAGCGACATGCGCCTGCCGGACGAGGACGGCATCGCCCTGCTGCAATGGATGGCGGGAGCGGGTGTCGCGGCACCGGTGATCGTGATGACGAGTTACGCCGAAATCCAGAACGCCGTGCGGTGCATGAAGCTCGGCGCACGCGACTATGTGGCCAAACCGGTGAATCCCGACGAACTGCTGAAAAAGATCCGTGAAGCGTTGGATGTTCCGGCGGCGCCGGCCGCGAAATCCGCTTCGAAGCCCGCGCCGCGTGCGGCCGGGAGCTTTTCGGAGCAGCCGCTCAACTACATCGAGGGCCGCAGCGACGCCGCCCGGCAGTTGTACGAACACATCCGGCTGGTGGCCCCGACCAATATGTCGGTGCTGGTCAACGGCGCGAGCGGCACGGGCAAGGAGCATGTGGCGCAGTTGATCCACCGGGAAAGCAAGCGGGCCGGAAAGCCCTTCGTGGCGGTCGACTGCGGGGCCATTCCCCGCGATCTGGCGGCTTCGGAGTTTTTCGGTCATGTCAAGGGGGCCTTCACGGGGGCTTTGGCCGACAAGACGGGCGCTTTCGAGGCGGCCGACGGAGGCACGCTGTTTCTCGACGAAGTAGGGAACCTGGGTTACGAAACGCAGGTGCAGTTGCTGCGCGCCCTGCAGGAGCGGCGTATCCGTCCCGTCGGCAGTAACCGCGAGATTCCCGTCGACATCCGTCTCGTGGCCGCGACCAACGAGGACCTCGAAGCGGCCATCGCGCGCGGGTCGTTCCGCGCCGACCTGTACCACCGCATCAACTCCTTCACGCTGCGCATGCCCTGCCTGCGGCAGATGCGCGGGGATATTCCGCTCTTCGCCGACTTCTTTCTCGACCAGGCCAACCGGGAGCTGGACAAGCGGATCGTCGGGTTCGACGCCGCGGCCGCCGCGGCCCTTGCCGCCTATGACTGGCCGGGGAACCTGCGGCAGCTGAAAAACGCGGTGATGTCGGCGACGCTGCTCGCCGCGGGCGAGTACATCACCTGCCGCGACCTGCCGGCCGAAGTCACCGGAGGTCCGGCGGAACCTGCGGAGGCGCCTCTTTCGCTGCGCGATCCCGCTTCCGAGGAGGAGCAGATCCGCCGCGCCCTCGCAACGGCGGGCGGCAACAAGTCGCAGGCCGCCAAACTGCTCGGCATCGACCGCAAGACGCTCTACAACAAACTCCATCTTTACGGTATCGAATAGGAGGCTTCCCGCCTGTCCCGTTCCGGTTTCCGGACGGCCGTTCCACACTCCGGCTGTGGAATTTTTCCACACTTTCTGTCCCGTCTCCACATTTTTCCACACCTTCTCCGATTTTTAGCGCAATGGCGTTTGTGTTGGAAATCTGTTTGTTGCGTGTTTTGCGCCGTTGTGGCACTTCGCTTGAACTTTCAGAAGTCAGAACGCGAGTAAGACGACCCGCTAACGAAAGAATGAAGTTCAACCATTTAAATTTTAAAGCTATGAAAAAGACGATTGTGATGATGGCGGCGCTGATGCTGACGGCCGGAGGAATGGTTTATGCCCAGCAGCCCGAAAAGCAGGACACGCCCCAGAAGGAGAATCCCACCGCTCCCGAGCAGAAGCAGGAGCCTACCGCTCCGGAAGAGAAACCCGATCCCGTGAAGCCGGAACAGACTCCCGCAGAGCCGGAATCGGAGCCCGCCGAGCAAAAATCGGAGCCGGTGAAGACGGAGAAGAACGCAAGCCTGGAGAATCAGTCGGGAGAGGTCGTCCGGTAATCTTCCGTCCAAAATCATTTAGTTAAACAATTGTTTGCCTGGTCCCCTGCTTCGGCGGGGGATTTTTTTGCGCGAAAAAAACGCCGCCCGGCTCGGGTGGCGTTTTTCGGCGCCGGGGGCATTTACTGAATCCATTCCACGTTCGCGGCGTCGCGGAAAAGGATGTTCAACAGCCGGACGAGTCCGTCGGCATCGGCGGCAAAGAGGAAGCCCACCTTGTCGAGCGGTACGGAGATAAAGGTCGTCGAGGGGTAGCCGCCGATCATGTCGATTTTGTCGAGCAGCGCCCAGACGAAGATTTCGAACGGCATCTGACCCGGCAGCAGCGTCAGCCCCTCGAACCGGTCGGGGTAACCGGCCGACGAGCTGTCGGCGGGATGGGGCTTGAAGAAGATGTCGTAATCGCTGCCGTACTGCTGTATGATCCGTTCCACATAGGCCGCCTGCTGCTGTTCGCTCGCGGCGGAACTGTGGCTCGTGCCGATGATGATGAGGTTTTTCTTTGGCGACAGGTCGAACAGCCCCGCGAAGCGGGCGTAGTCGAATTTGGCCATGCGGTAGAACTGTTGTTTCGAAGCCTCGGGAAGGGCCGTCAGCAGCTCGTAGGGCTGGACGCTCTCCATCTTCATTGCAGCCAGCCGGTCGGCGATGAACGGGCAGGAGGACTCCATCAGGCTGCTGTTTTGCAGCATCAGCCGGTAATCGGGGCGCGTCGAGAGGTAGTAGGGCCAGGTGTAGGAGGCGAACTCCTCCGGCGCGCGGGTCTCGGGATAACGGCCGCCGTGGTTCCAGTCGAGGGCTTCGACTTCGGCGGCGTAGTCGTTCCAGTTCTGCTCGGCCGTGGCGGCATCGCCGAAGTAGTTGTGGAAATTGTTGTAGGTCGCCGTGCCGTCAGAGAGCATCGTCACCTTCACGCGTGCCGAGTCGATGCCCTGCGCCACGAACCAGTCGTAGCCCAGGCGGCACCGCAGGTCGTCGACCCATAGCCCGAAGACCGCTGTGGGGTCCTTGGCGTTGATCTCCAGGATGCGGCGTTTCATCGCTTCGCTCATGGCCCGTAATTCCTCGTTGGTGGCATGGCCCGTGGGGTCGGAGACGGGGTACACGAAGGCCCGGTCGGGAAATTCGGCGGCGTCGAAGGTGCTTGCGCGTTCGTAGGAGACGTAGCTCGGTTTGTCGTGCGAAAGCAGGTGCAGGCCCGAATAGAGGGTCGGCATGGTTCCGACCGAAATGTAGAAATAGTAGTCCGGGGCGTCGAATCCCGTGCCGCCCGCACTTTGCGAGACGGTGAAAGCCAAGGTCTTTCCGTCGCAGGAGAAAAGAAGCGACGCACTGCGGGCAGGACCCGGATTCTCGGCAAAGGTCACGTCGATCTCGGAGTACCCTGCCGGTCCTTCTTCTGCGGAGAGGGTCAGCCAGTCGGGTTTTTCGTCCTGACCGTAGTTTTCCGGCGCCAGCGTCACGCTCCAGGGCGCCGGAGCATTGACGGTGATCTTGCCGCTGCGGGCGAGGTGGTCGAGCGACAGAAAATCGGTTCCGCCGTTGATGCTGACCGACGGAGTTCCGTCGTCCGCACAGGACCAGGTTCCGGCCGCGAGGCCCAGGATCAGAAGAAGACGAAATAATCGTTTCATGCGAGGTGTTTTTTAGTTGAGTCGTTCGTATCGTTAAATGCGGAAATGTGCGGTTTGCTGCACGGCATGCAAAATTCAGGCCGCCCGATTGTCCGGACGGCCGTGGGGGAAACAGGGCGTTTTCAGGCGTTCCGCTTTTTCTTGATGCGTTCGAAATGTTCGCGCAGGCGTTCGCTGAACTCCTCGCGGCGGTGTTTCAGATTGGCCCGCCACCCCAGCCAGCGGGTGTAGCGCAGGCGTTTTTCGGGATAGATGTCGCGGATCGTCACCAGGATGCCCGTCTCCTCCACACCGCCGAAATCGGGGTTCGACACCGTGTCGAAAACCCGCATCGTGGGCGAAAGGTTCATGTAGGCGTTGATCAGCGGCGGGATGTTCTCGTTGAACTTGCGGATCTGCTGGATCAGGATGCGGTAGTTCTCCATGTAGGTCGCGCCGCAGAACAGTTCCTCGTAATAAGGGTCGTCCAGGTCGAGCCGTATGGGATGGATGCCCTCCACCAGCTGGTCGCGGTCGGGGAAATAGCGGCGCAGGAACCAGATCAGCGCGTTGCGGGCCACGGCCTTGTAGGTCGTGTACATGGTGACTTTGCCGAAAAGGTATTTGGCCTTGGGGTTCAATACGATCAGCGCGCCCAGTCCGTCCCAGAGGTTGTCCAGCGCATAGATGCTCTTGGCGTTGCCGCGGGCCTGGTAGGCGGGCTGCACGAACGAACGCCCCAGTTCGATGGTCCGGGGCAGGAACTTCCGGCGGAAACGCTCGCTGAAACGGAAATAGTGTTCGGTCGAGAGATGGCGGGGGTTGGGCGTGGTGCAGACGATGAAGCGGTAACCGCCGACGATCTCCTGCGCCGAGGGGTCCCAGACGATCAGCTGGTAGTAGCCGTCGCCCGCGAGGTCTTCCTCGTCGATGTCCACCTCCTGCCCCGTGCCGCCGCCGGCGCCGCGGAAGGCCGCTTCGCGCAGGCGGCCCACCTCGCGCATGAGCGAGGGGCATTCGGCGGCCGAAAAGATGTAGATTTCATTGCCTGCCCGGTGGGTGTTGCGCATCTTGCGGGCGGGCGTCAGTTCTGCGAGCAGCAGTTCCCGGGCGACCGGTTCGATGATGGGTACTGTATTCTCTTTCTGTTGCATGACAGGGCAAAAATACCAAAATTAGCGGTTTTGATTCGGGCCGGCGAGCGTTTTTTCCAAAAAATACGCTTTTTTACGTACTTCCAGCGCCTGTTCGTGCAGCGACCCGAAACGCTGGAGTTCGGCCACGGGAATCGGGTCGCCGACGACGATGCGGAAATGGCGGCCCTTCTGCGAAAACATTTCGTCGGGCAGCCACAGCATCTCGATGTTAAACTTGACGCCCAGCGCCTTGCGGATTCGGTAGACGCGGTAGAAGAACTTCGACAGACGCCCTTCGACGAAGACCGGAACGATCTGCCGCTGCGAGGCGTAGGCCTTTTTCAGGAAGCTGATTTTCCACTCGGGGTCGGTCACCTCGCCGCCGTTGGGGCGCGAGCAGAGACCCGCGGGAAAGGTCAGGACCGGCAGATCGCCGAAGAACTCCTCGTCGAACTTCCGGGCGTAGGAGGCGCTCTGCGCGCCGTGCTTGTTCACCGGAATCCACAGCGGGCGCAGCGGTTCGAGGTACATCAGCAGGTCGTTGACCACCACCCGCGCGTCGCCGAAACGGTCGATCAGCTTGTCGGCGAGCATCATGCCGTCCATGCCCCCGAACGGATGGTTCGAGGCGAAGAGGTAACGGCCTCCGGGGGCGAGCTTGTCGAGTCCTTCGATCGAATAGGTGACCTGCCATTCGCGAAAACAGGCGCGGATGAACTCCTGCGGAGGCAGCGACCAATAGTGTTCGAGGATATGGTTGATTTCCGACTCGTGGATCGTGCGGCGCAGCCAGTTCACGACCGGACGGGGAATCCAGCGAGCCAGCCGCGGGGCTTTCTGCCTGAGTACGGCGCCGATGTCGATTTTGGGCATGGAATGTTCGGAAAATTATATCCACAAATATAGGCATTCTTTTTTGAAAAATCCCTAACTTTACACCCAAATAGACCTTTTCAAATAACTATTATGTCGCAATACCATACTCCCGTACTGCTGGAAGAGTCTGTGGGACTGCTCGCTGTCGAACCTGCGGGCACTTACGCCGACCTCACTTTCGGCGGAGGCGGCCATTCGCGCCGCATCCTCTCCGCCCTGGGGCCGGAAGGCCGTCTGTACGGTTTCGACCAGGACCGCGACACGCTGGAGAACCGTCCCGACGATGCGCGTTTTCACTACGTGGAGAGCAATTTCCGCTTCCTGCGGGGGGCGCTGCGGCTGCGCGGCGTGACGGAGGTCGACGGCATTCTGGCCGACCTGGGGGTTTCGTCGCACCATTTCGACGCCGTGGAGCGCGGATTCTCGTTCCGCGGAGAGGCTCCGCTCGACATGCGCATGAACCAGAGGGGGCGGCTCACGGCGGCCGACGTGGTGAACGACTACACCGCGGAGGACCTGACCCGCATTCTGGGCGACTGGGGCGAGGTAGAAACACCGTGGAAAGTTGCCAACTGTCTGGTCAAGGCTCGTGCGGCGGCGCCCGTGACGACCACGGCGCAGCTGGTCGGGGCCGTGAAGCCCTGCACGCCCAAAAAGGACGAGGCGAAATTCCTGACCAAACTTTTCCAGGCCCTGCGCATCGAGGTCAACGGCGAGATGGAGGCGCTGAAAATGGCGCTGGAGCAGAGCCTGCGGGTGCTGAAGCCCGGCGGCCGGCTGGTCGTCATCTCCTACCATTCGCTCGAAGACAGGCTGGTGAAGAATTTCATGCGCAGCGGCAACTTCTCGGGGCAGGTCGAAAAGGACTTTTTCGGTCGTTCGCAGGCCCCGTTCGACCTCGTGACGCGCAAAGCCGTGACCCCTTCGGCCGAAGAACTCGACCGCAATCCCCGTTCCCGTTCGGCGAAACTCCGGGCGGCCGTAAAACGCTGATACGATGTACCGAGACCACGAATTCGACCCGGTGACCCCCGAGGAGCAGGCCCGCCGCGAGCAGGAGGAGGAGTTCGCGCGCCGTGTGCGCCGCGAGGTGCGGCGCATGGAGCGGGGCGAAGCCGAAGAGGACATCCGCGCCGACGAGGAGCGCGAGGCCGAAGAGCGGGCCGAAGCCGAGGAACGCGAACGCCGCGAGCGACGCCGCAGGTCCAGCACCTTCTGGCAGCTGTTCTCGGGTACGATCCTCGTGCGCGAGGGCGTCTCGAAATACTATCCCTATATGCTGACCATCGCCGGGATGTTCTTTTTGAGCATCATGGTGATGTTCTGGTCGCTGCACCTCGACATGCGTTACACGCGTCTCGAGCGCGACGTGCAGAAACTCCGCGAACGCTCGATCCGCCTCCAGGAGCAGCGTTACCAGCGCACGACCCATTCGGCCATCGTCGAACAGCTCCGGGCGCGGGGCATCGAGCTTTACGACCCGCAGGCGCCGGGCGAGATCATCGAAAACTAAACGGCGATGAAGCAGGAACGTTCGAAGGTCAAAAGCGATATTCTGCTGCGGGTGAGGCTTCTGTACGTGCTCTTCATCCTCGCCGGGGCCATCGTGCTCGCACGGCTCGTCTGGGTGCAGCTGTTCAGTGCGGAGGTGGCCTACAATGCCGACCGCCTCGCCAGCCGCATCTTCACCGAGGAGGTCATCCCGGCGCAGCGTGGGAGCATCCTTTCGCGCGACGGCGAACCCCTCGCCACCTCGATCTTCCGCTATCAAGCCGCCTTCGACTTCGCGTCGCCGGGGCTGGATTCGCTCAAGACCTTCCGCGAACAGGCCGACTCGCTCGCGAAACTGCTGGCCGCCTTCTTCCGGGACAAGCCCGCCTCGGCCTATGCCAAACGTTTCCGCGAGGAGCACGCCCGCCGTTACCGGCTGGTCAATCCGCGCGACACCTCCTACCTGCGTTCCGAGGGGTGGATTTCGCGCATGATGGACCGCATGCGGGGCGAGGAATATGTCAAACGCCGCATCTACGACACGATCCGCGACCATACGCCCGTGAATATCTTTCCCCGCGAGGTGGATTTCGCCGAGTGGGAGACCCTGCGGCGTTATCCGCTGCTGAACTGGAACATGGGCATGGTCTACCGGCTGATCGAGCGCGACGAACGCATCTATCCCCAGGGCGAACTGGCGCGCCGTACGATCGGACTGACGGGCGACAAGGGCAATTACGGCATCGAGGAGGCCTACCGCGAGGAGTTGGCGGGCCGCGACGGCAAAGCCCTGCGCCAGCGTATCGCGCGCGGCTTTTACGGCCGGGTGGCGGGCGGGGACCACGAGGACCCGGTGGACGGCTTCGACATCGTCACGACGCTCGACCTCGACTTGCAGGATGTGGCCGACAAGGCGTTGAGGCGACAGCTGGAAGCCCAGAATGCTTTGTGGGGCACGACGATCGTGATGGAGGTCCATACGGGCGAAATCCTGGCGATGGTCAACCTCGGCCGCAATGCCGACGGGAGTTTCGCCGAGCGGGAGAACTACGCCCTGGGCCGCAGCATGGAGCCGGGTTCGACGTTCAAGCTGGCGACGATGCTTGCGCTGCTCGACGACGCCCGGATGCCCGTCTCGACGGTTTACGACACCCACAACGGCGACCCGGTGACGGTGGGCCCGGCCAAGAACATCCGCGATTCGCACCGCGGCGACCGCGAGATCGACTTCCGGCGCGCCGTGGCTTCGTCGTCGAACGTCTACTTCGCCAAGGCGATCTGGGACCGTTACGGGATCACGGGCAAGAAGCAGGAGTACAGCGATTTTCTCCATAAGGAACTGCATCTGGGCGAAACCGTCGGGCTGGAACGCCTCGGCGAACGGAAACCCTCGATCACGACCGACTGGAAGGTCCCCGACCCGGGGGTGATGCTGGTCAAGATGGCCTACGGCTACCGCGTGCGGATGGCTCCGATTCAGGTCATCACGTTCTACAACGCCATCGCCAACGACGGAAAGATGATCTCCCCGGTGCTGGTGCGCGAACTGCGCCGCGGCGAACGGGTCGAGGAGGAGTTCGAGAGCCGGACCATCGCTTCGTCCATCGCCTCGCGGTCGGCTCTGCGCGAGGTACGCGCCTGCTTGCAGGCGGTCTGCACGGAGGGCACGGCCAGCGCGTTTTTCCGCGACACCGCCCGTGTCCGCGTGGCGGCCAAGACCGGCACGGCGCAGATCACGGCACCCACCGAGGGCGGGCGGCCCTATCTGGGTTCGATGGTGGCCTATTTCCCGGCCGACGAACCCCGCTATACGGTGCTCACGACCATCGAGACCCGTGCGCAGCCCGGAAAAGCCTACTACGGAGGTCCGCTGGCGGGTCCCGTCGTGAAGCGCATGGTCGACTACATCTTCAACCGGGGCCGCGACTGGTATGCCCGGATCGACGACGACGGGCCGCGCCGCTATCCCGAGCGGATGAAGGGCGGCGACATCGCCCAGATCCGCCGCGTGGCCGACAAACTCTCGCGCCGCACCTCGTTCGACAGCCGCACGGGGTGGGGACGCGCCACGGTGGACAGCCTTGCGAACGTTTCGATCACCAGTCTGCCCGAAGACCGGAGCGTGATGCCCGACGTGCGCGGGATGGGGCTCAAGGACGCCCTCTTCATCCTCGAAAGCCGCGGCCTGAAGGTCCGCTTCACGGGGCAGGGGGCCGTGACACAGCAAAGCATCTCCGCCGGAACCCGCATCGTGCCGGGGACGGCGGTGAGTATAACATTGAAATGAAATGAAGAAACTTTTTGAACTGCTGGAAAATACGACGGTCGGGGCGCTGTACGGCGACGGCTCGGCGGCGATCGCCGGACTGACCTACGATTCGCGGGCGGTGAAGCCGGGCGACTGCTTCTTCGCCGTGCCGGGGACGCAGAGCGACGGCCACGACTACATTCCGTCGGCTGTTGCGAAGGGCGCCGCGGCGGTGGTCTGCGAGCGGATGCCCGAGACGGCGGCCGAAGGCGTTGCGTATGTCGTGGTCGAAGACTCGGCGGGGGCGATGGCCGACATGGCGGCGGCGTTCTACGACTATCCGAGCCGCGAACTGAAACTGGTGGGCATCACCGGAACCAACGGCAAGACCACGACCGTGACGCTGCTGTACGACCTCGTGCGGGCTCTGGGCTACAAGGCCGGGCTGGTCTCGACGGTGGTCTACAAGATCGACGGCCGCGAGATCGAGGCGACCCACACGACCCCCGATCCGATCCGTCTGAACGCCATGATGCGCGAGATGGCCGACGCCGGATGCGAATTCTGCTTCATGGAGTGTTCGTCGCATGCCATCGTGCAGGAACGCACGCGGGGCCTCGATTTCGCGGGCGGCATCTTTTCGAACATCACGCACGACCACCTCGACTACCACAAGACCTTCGCCGAATACATCCGGGCCAAGAAACTCTTCTTCGATGGACTGCCCAAAGGGGCTTTCGCGCTGACGAACGCCGACGACCGCAACGGACGCGTGATGGTGCAGAACACCGCGGCGGCGGTGAGCGCCTATTCGCTGCGCGCGATGGCCGATTTCCGCTGCAAGATCGTCGAGATGCACCTCGACGGCATGCTTCTGCGCATCGACGGGCAGGAGTTGTGGGTGGGGCTGCTGGGGCGGTTCAACGCCTACAACCTGCTGGCGGTCTACGGCGCTGCGGTGTTGCTGGGACTCGACCGGGGCGAGGTGCTGCGCGTGTTGAGCATGCTGCACGCCGTGAGCGGCCGCTTCGAGAAGATCCGCGCGGCAAACGGCACGACGGCCATCGTCGACTATGCCCATACGCCCGATGCGCTGGAGAACGTGATTCAGACCATCGAGGAGATCCGCACCCCCGGCCAGCAGCTGATCGTGGTGTGCGGCTGCGGCGGCGACCGCGACCGGACCAAGCGTCCCGAGATGGCGGCCATTGCCGTGAAGTATGCCACGACGGCGGTTTTCACCTCCGACAATCCGCGCCACGAATCGCCCGAGGCGATTCTCGACGACATGGTCGCGGGGCTGGAGCCCGGTGCGCGCTACCTGCGCATCGCCGACCGCGCCGAGGCGATCCGCACGGCCGTGATGCTCTCGCGTCCGGGCGACATCATCCTCGTGGCGGGCAAGGGGCACGAAACCTATCAGATTGTCGGCGACGTGAAACATCCTTTCGACGACCGGGAAGAGATAAAGAAGCGCTTTGCGCTTCTCAATTAAAAATGAAAAATTAAGAATTGTTTTTCATTTGTTCGCTTGTCGTAATGCCACCGTATGGTAATTTTTAATTTTTCATTCTTAATTTTTAATTGAAACCATGCTTTACCATCTATTCAGGTACCTGGACGAGGCCTACGACCTCCCCGGCTCGGGAATGTTCCAGTACATCTCCTTCCGCGCCGCGGCAGCCATCATCCTCTCGCTGCTGATCGTCATTATCTTCGGACGTTCGATCATCGACTTCCTGCGCCGCAAGCAGATCGGCGAGGAGATCCGCGACCTCGGGCTTCAGGGCCAGTTGCAGAAGAAAGGCACGCCCACGATGGGCGGCGTGATCATTCTCGTCGCCATCCTGGTCCCGATGCTGCTCTTCGGCAAGCTGGACAACGTCTACATCCAGCTGCTGCTCGTGTCGACGGTCTGGCTCGGCCTGATCGGCGGTCTGGACGACTACATCAAGGTTTTCCGCCACAGGAAGGAGGGGCTGAAGGGCCGTTTCAAGATCGTGGGGCAGGTGGGCCTCGGCGTCATCGTCGGAACGACCATGTGGCTCTCGCCCGACATTGTCGTACGCGAGAAGGTCACGCAGCCCGTGCAGACGGTCTATCTGAACGAGAACGGCACGGTGCTCGAAACGGTTCAGCGCCACGTGGTCGTCAGCTCCGAGAGCCTCAAGACCACGCAGACGACCATTCCCTTCGTCAAAAACAACGAGTTCGACTACGGATGGCTGACGGGCGGAAACTCCGTTGCCACATGGATTCTCTACGTGCTGGTCGCGATTTTCGTGGTGACGGCCGTGTCGAACGGCGCCAACCTCACCGACGGCCTGGACGGTCTGGCGACGGGAGTTTCGGTCCCGATCGTCGCCGTGCTGGGGGTGCTGGCCTATCTTTCGGGCCACATCGTCTATGCCGACTACCTCAATATCATGTACATCCCGGGCAGCGGCGAGATGGTGGTCTTCGCCGCGGCGCTGGTGGGGGCGCTGGTGGGTTTCCTGTGGTACAACTCCTTCCCGGCCCAGATCTTCATGGGCGACACGGGTTCGCTGGCCATCGGCGGCGTGATCGCCGTTTTCGCGCTCTGCATCCGCAAGGAGCTGCTGCTGCCGCTGCTGTGCGGCGTCTTCCTCGTGGAGAGCTTCTCGGTGATGATGCAGGTCGGCTGGTTCAAGTACACCAAACGCCGCTACGGCGAAGGGCGTCGCATCCTGCTGATGTCTCCGGTTCACCACCACTACCAGAAAAAGGGCATCTTCGAGACCAAGATTGTTCTCCGTTTCTGGATCATCTCGCTGCTGTTGGCGGCCATTACGCTGGTAACGCTGAAAATAAGATAATATGAAACAGATCGTCGTTCTGGGCGGGGGAATCAGCGGCTACGGTTCCGCGATCCTCGCCAAAAAGAAGGGGTTCGGGGTCTTCCTCTCCGATGCGGGGCGCATTGCCGACCGTTACAAGGCCAAGCTGGACGAATGGGAGGTCCCCTACGAGGAGGGCGGCCACACCGAGGAGCGCATTCTCGCGGCCACGGAGGTCGTCAAGTCGCCCGGCATTCCCGATACGGCCCCGATGGTGCGCAAGATCCGCGAGGCGGGCATTCCGGTGATCTCCGAAATGGAGTTCGCGGGCCGCTATATGGGCAAGGCCAAATGTATCTGCATCACCGGATCGAACGGGAAGACCACCACCACGTCGCTCATCTACAAGATCATGCGCGACGCGGGGATAAACGTCGCCCTCGGCGGCAACATCGGCGAGAGTTTCGCCTGGTCGGTCGCTACGGGCGACTACGATTGGTATGTGCTGGAATTGAGCTCTTTCCAGTTGGACGGAATGTATCGGTTCCGGGCGCATGTCGGGGTGCTGATGAACATTACGCCCGATCACCTCGATCGCTACGACCATTGTTTTCAGAACTATGCCGACTCGAAAATGAGAATCGTGCAGAATATGACCTCGCGCGACTGGTTCGTCTACTCGGGCGATGACGAGGTGATCTGGAACGAGCTTCCGAAGTACGATTTGAGGATGCGCCAGCTGCCCTTCGCCGCTAAAAACGCCGTGGCGAGCGGTGCGGGCGACGCGTTTCTCTGCGACGGGAAATTCACCGCAACGGCCGGCAAGGCGTCGGTGGAGATCGACACCGCAAAGTTGCAGATCAAGGGGCTTCACAACGCCTACAACGCCATGGCCGCGGCCCTCGCGACCCTTGCGGCGGGCGTCGCCCCGGCGAAGATCCGCAAATCGCTCTACGCCTTCGCGCCCGTCGAACACCGGCTCGAACCCGTGGCGGAAAAGGACGGCGTGCTGTGGATCAACGACTCGAAGGCCACCAACGTCGATTCGGTTTACTATGCGCTGGAGAGCATGACGCGCCCCGTGGTGTGGATCGCCGGCGGGATCGACAAGGGCAACGATTACGAGCCGCTGAAGGCCTTCGCCCGGGCGAAGGTGCACACGCTGGTGTGCATGGGTCTCGATAACGCCAAACTGGTCCGGGAGTTCACGGGCGTGGTCCCGGAGGTGGTCTCGACCGATTCGCTCGAAGCGGCCATGACGGCCTCGAAGGCCGCGGCGCGTCCCGGCGATGCGGTGCTGCTGTCGCCTGCCTGTGCGAGTTTCGATCTTTTCCGGAATTACGAGAACCGCGGCGAACTGTTCAAGAACTGGGTCGAAGAAAAAGCATAGCCGATGGTGCGGGACGAGAGCAGATACGACGACCGGGCGACGGCGGAGGCGGCGCGCGACGCTGCGCCGCGCGGCGGCAGGCGGACTTCGGGGAGCGGTGACGCGGCCTCCGGCGAGGAGTGCGCCTGCGGGACGGAGACGGCCGGGAAATCGGGGTTCCGCCTCTTTACGGGCGACCGCGTGCTGTGGATCATCGTCGCCGCGCTGGCGGTGATCTCGGTGTTGGTGGTCTACTCCTCGACGGCCAAGATGGCCTACGACGCCCATACGGCCCGTACGACGGCGCATTTCCTGCGTCAGCAGTTGTTGCTGCTGGTCGGCAGCCTGCTGATCATGGTCGCCGTGCAGAAGATCAACTGCCGCATTTACAATCTTCTGGCCCGGCCGGCCTATTTTCTTTCGGTGGCGCTGACCGTCGCCGTCTATTTCATCGGAGCGACGACCAACGGCGCGGCCCGCTGGATTCCGCTCGGCCCCTTCCAGTTCCAGCCCTCCGAGGCGCTGAAGGTCGCCACGGTGCTGTTCCTCGCCCGGCAGCTCGCCGGACGGCAGTCGAAGATCGACAAGATACGCATCGTGCCGACGTGGAAGTTCTGGACGTGGCGTTCGTCGCCCGTGCAGCGAAAAATCTGGCGCGAGGGTACGCGCCCCATTCTGCTGCCGGTCGTCGTTTCGGCAATGGTGATCTTTCCGGCGCACACTTCGTCGGCCGTGCTGGTGTGCCTGGCGTCGTGGGTGATGATGCTCATCGGACGCGTCCGTTTCGGGGAGCTGATGAAACTCGTGGGATGGGGCGTTGCGGCCATCGTCGTTATTATGACGCTGAACCTCGGGCGCAGCGAGACCGCCGAAGGGCGCGTTTCGACGTGGATTCACCTCTGGACCAAGTCGCAGACCGAGAAACCCATCGAACACCTCTCCGACACGGAGCGTTCGATGATCGCCATTTATAACGGCGGCATCCTGGGCGAAGGCGCCGGGCAGAGCGCCATGCGCGTGGAGATGATCCACCCCGAGAGCGACTATGCCTATGCCTTTTTCGTCGAGGAGTACGGCTTCATCCTGGCCGTGCTGCTGCTGATGCTCTACCTGTGGGTCTTCTTCCGGGGAATCGAGATATTCCGGCGGTGCGGAACCGCCTTTCCGGGATTGCTGGTGCTGGGGCTTGCGTTGCTGATCACGTGTCAGGCGCTGCTGCATATCATGGTGACGGTGAACCTGATCCCCGAGACGGGGCAGACCCTGCCGCTGATTTCGCGCGGCGGCTCGTCGATGCTCTTCACGATGATCGCTTTCGGGATGATCCTGAGCGTCAGCCGCCAGAACGACGAACAGTCGCACGACCGGCCGAAAAGCGAAACGTTGTACGAAAAATAGGAGAAAACCGATGAAACAACCGCTCTCCCTGCTTGTTGCCGCGGTGGCCGCAACGGCTT
>OCPU01000406.1_pt1 | contig 45444 bp, 72 predicted proteins | sample 1538661 | NCBI WGS metagenome assembly OCPU01 (sample SAMN04571716, study PRJEB22368) | human gut metagenome | biome: human gut; material: stool | host: Homo sapiens | place: Luxembourg | collected 2012-10-19
GCATCGAGCGCATCGCCATGCTGAAGTACGGCATCAACAACATCGGCCTGATGTTCGAGAACAACCTGCAGTTCCTCAAGCAGTTCCATGAATAAGAGGGGAGAGAACAGACAATGAAAGTACCTTTCAGTTGGTTAAAAGAATTCGTTGATATCGACGTTACCGCTCAGGAGCTGGAGGAGAAGCTGTTCTCCTGCGGCTTTGAGGTGGAAGAGCTGATCCCGCTGGATGCAGGCATCAGCAAGGTGGTCGTTGGCAAGATCGTGGAGATGGAAAAGCAGGAAGGCACCCACCTGACCAAGTGTGTGGTGGACTGCGGTGACTACGGCCACGATATCCGCATCAGCACCGGTGCCGCCAATATGAAGCTGGGCGACTGCGTGCCCGCCGCTCTGGATGGCTCCACCCTGCCCGGCGGCATCAAGATCAAGGCCCGCAAGATGCAGGGCGTGGAGTCCAACGGTATGCTCTGCTCCGGCGAGGAACTGGGCCTGAACGACGACCTGTTCCCGGGCTCTGAGGTCTATGGCCTGCTCATCCTGCCTGAGGATTCCGTTCCCGGCACTGACATCGCACCCGTTGTCGGTCTGGATGACTATATCTTCGATATCTCCATCACCGCAAACCGCCCCGACTGCCAGTCCGTGCTGGGCATTGCCCGCGAGGTCGCTGCCATTCTGGGCAAGCCCCTGCACATGCCCGCCATGGATTACAAGGCTGTCTGCGAGCCGGATGCTCCCATCAACGTCCAGGTGGAGGCCCCTGACCTGTGCCCCCGCTATATGGCGCACTACGTCCGCAACATCCGCATGGGCGAATCTCCTCGCTGGATGAAGCGCCATCTGGCCCTGTGCGGCCTGCGCTCCATCAGCAACGTGGTGGATATCACCAACCACACCCTGCTGGAAATGGGCCAGCCCATGCACGCCTTTGACCTGAACAAGGTCGCCGGCCGCACCATTGATGTGCGCCGTGCCCACGAGGGTGAGAAGATCGTGACCCTCGATGAAAAGGAGTTCACCCTGAACCCCAACAATCTGGTCATCTGCGATGCCGAGAAGCCTGTGGCTTTGGCCGGCATCATGGGCGGTGCCAACTCCGGCATGGATGAGAACACCACCAGCCTGCTGTTCGAGTGCGCCACCTTCGCCCGTGACTGCGTCCGCAAGACCAGCCGTGCCCTGGGCCAGAACAGTGATTCCTCTGCCCGCTATGAAAAGGGTGTGGACCGCAACTCTCCCGAGCTGGGCCTGGCTCGTGCCCTGCACCTGATCCAGGAGCTGGACTGCGGCGATATCACCACCCTCGAGTATGACCTGACCGATGGCCGCCCGCTGGAGCGCAAGCACATCGTGACCACCCCTGCCAAGATCTGCGGCGTGCTGGGCATCACTGTGCCCGAGCAGACCATGATCGATATCCTGCAGCGCCTGGAGTTCACGGTGGATGTGCAGGCTGACGGCAGCTGGGATGTGTCTGCTCCTCTCTACCGTGAGGATGTGGAGAGCTTCCCCGATCTGGCGGAGGAGGTCATCCGTGAGTACGGCTATGACCACATCAACCCCACCTTCCTGAACACCGCCTCTGTTACCAACGGCGGCCTGAACTATGCACAGAAGCAGCAGCTCAAGACCAAGCGCCTGCTGGCTGCACAGGGCTTCTATGAGGCCTCCACCCTGGCCTTCTACTCCAACGCGGAGCTGGATATGCTGCACATCCCCGCTGAGGATGCCGCCCGCAAGGCCATCCGCATCCTGAACCCCATCAGCGAGAACCTGTCCATTATGCGCACCCTGCTGACCCCGTCCATGCTGAATGTCATCGTGGACAACCTCAAGAAAGGCAATGCCGAGGGCCGCCTGTTCGAGATGGCTCCCGTCTATCTGGCCAAGGAGCTGCCCATCAGCGAGCATCCCCATGAGCGTCAGACCCTCTGCATTGGTGCCTTTGGCCCCGAGGAGGACTTCTTCACCGTCAAGGGTGCAATGGAGGCGCTGGCCGCAGGCTTTGACCTGACCTTCACCTACGAGCGCGAGACCACCCCGTGGCTCCACCCGGGCATCAGCGCCGCTGTCTACTGCAACGGCAAGCGTCTGGGCGTGTTCGGTAAGCTCTCCAATGAGATCAACGGCGAGCTGGAGATCGCAAAGGACCAGAAGGACAGCCAGAACATCTATCTGGGTGAGCTGGACTATGAGGCTCTGATGTCCTGTGTGGACGGTGAGCTGCGCTATAAGCCGCTGAGCCCCTACGCTGCCGTCAAGCGTGACCTGGCCCTTGTCTGCGAGGAAAAGGTCACCTGCGGCGAGATCGAGAACACCATCAAGAAGGCAAGCTCCCTCATCACCGAGGTCAAGCTGTTCGATATCTACCGCGGCGCAAACCTGGGCGAGGGCAAGAAGAGCATGGCCTTCTCCCTGACCCTGTCTGACCCCAGCGCGGAGATCTCCGCTGATCAGGTCGAGCGCACCGTCAAGAAGGTGCTGGGCAACCTGAAGTTCAAGCTGGGCATTGAGATCCGGTAAACGGTGATCTTTACACAGCACTATGAGTCCCCTCTGGGCGGCATCCTGCTGGCCGCTGATGACATCGGCCTGACCGGCCTTTGGTTCGAGGGGCAGAAGTACTTTGCCCGCACCCTGGATGCGGTGCATCAGGAGCAGGAGACCGCCGTGCTCTCCGAGGCCAGACGCTGGCTGGATGTTTATTTCGGCGGGCAGGAGCCGGACTTTACCCCGCCGCTCCATCCCGCTGGCTCTGCCTTTCAGCAGGAGGTGTGGGCGCTGCTGCGCCGCATCCCCTGCGGCCAGACCACGACCTATGGGGCACTGGCAAGGCAGCTGGCCGCAGAGCACGGTCTTTCCCGGATGTCTGCGCAGGCTGTGGGCGGGGCTGTCGGTTACAATGTGATCTCTATCATCATTCCCTGCCACCGCGTTGTCGGAACAAACGGCAGCCTGACCGGATATGCAGGCGGCATCGATAAAAAAGCCGCGCTGCTGAGACTGGAAATGAAAATGATGCGGTAAGAAATACGGCAAACGAAAAAATCCGAACCTTTTCCCGATGGGAAGAGGTTCGGATTTTTCTTGTGTGGTGGAGGCGATGGGAGTCGAACAACCAAAAATGATTGAGTGACGTCAAAAGCATATCTGCAACGCGCCTAAACACTTGCTAAAAAGGCAGTGGGGTTGGTTTGTAACCCATGTATTTTGCTACGTTTACAAAAAAGAGTGTTACCAAAAATGTTACCAGAGTCAGGCCTGTGCCTTTTTGAATGCCGCGGTGGTAGCGGCAGCAAGGTCTTCCCTCTGACCGTCAAGCTCGTGCCGATACACTCCGGAAGTGTCCATGTTCTTGCTATGACCTACAAGCATCTTCAGCTGGCTGTCAGTCAGGACGCTTGATTCAACGCTGACAAAAGTGTGCCGTAGCTCGTAAAGTGAGACTTTCGGCTCAAGCCCGTTTGCTTCCTGATACGATTCCCAGCGGCGATAGAGCGTATGCTCTGAGGGAATCTGAAACAGCGGCGTATTGTAGTTTAGCAGTATGCCTTGAGCCTTTAGGAGCTGTACCTGCGCCTCATAGGCATCCCGTGCTTCCTTTCCCATGTCAAAAGAGCGGATAGCGTTTTCATTCTTTCCGGTGGTCTGCTCCCGGTGCACGTTGATGCTGCGCCGAAGATTGACCGTGTTCCCCTTGATGTCACCATACCATAGACCAATCAGCTCCCCGGGGCGTAGGCCGGTCGCAACTGCAAAGCGGTAGGCGTAGATATATTCATCAAATACCGGCTTTCCATAGTAGGTGCGGGTGTCTACGCTGAACAGGGTCTTCAAGGCGGTGGGCTGCAAGATCGTGCGTTTCCTCATCCTGGCATTCTTCGGGATAGACAGGTCGGGGTGGAGCGTCGTGTACTTGTTTCTTCTGCACCACTTGACAAAGGCGGTTTCCGCAGCCCGGATCGTCATAAGCGTCTTTCGGCTCAACGGCTGGTTTGAGATGGGCTTGCGCTGGTTCTTTTTCTGTGAGCGCTTCCGGAACGAAACGTCAATGGCCTTTTGAAGATCGCCCTCGGTCAACTCGTCAATGCGGATGTTCCCACAGGTCGGCAGGATGTAGCAGTCTCCGTAACGCTGGCATTGTGTCACATAGGACGTCCCGCAAGTCAGCTTCAGCTCTTCCACCCACTCTGAATAAAGGACGCTGACCTTCTTTTTCCCGTCACGGATGCTATCATCAAGCCATGCATCCGCTTTTGCGTTTGCTTCACGCTGGCCGGTGCGGCCCGGCGTGCTGCTGTAAAACCGCTTGCGGGTGCCGTTCTTCTGAACCGCGATGCACCAGCGCTTTTCCTTTTCCACCCAAAATGCCGTGTTGACCCGTTTTTTCATAAAATCCACCTCCATACACAAGGGTACACTGTGCCGATGCCCGTTGGGCGGCGGCGCTTTTTTCTTTGCTGCGGGGCGGCTTCCGACTGCTTCTTCCCGCACCACGGACAAAAAGAAGCACCATCCGGGATCTCTTTCCTGCAGCATGGTCTCACGCATTTCATGGCTTACTCCTTTTTCTGCCCGATATATCCGAATGCGCCATTTTCAGCAGCGGCTCTTCCGGCCTTGTAGTTGATCTTCAGGTCGTCAATGGGAGGCTGCGGAGCGTCCGGGCATGGGTCAAGGCCCGCGATCTGCGCATAGGTATACTGGTCTATGATGGTCCCGCACACGCTTGCCCTGTTGTTGAGCGGGCAGTGCAAGTTTGCAGCTATCTCCGATATGACAGCAGGCGGGCTGCTGCCGTGACTGCCTTTCAGTATGAAGAGGAGTAGCCTTTTCGTCAGCGGCGGCAGATTTACCACGAGACGGCGCAACTCCGCGTTTAGCTCATCGTCGGCCTTGCCGTCATCCGGCACTTTGTACAGATCCGGGTGGGTCATCTCCATGAAAACAGATATGGGAGACACCCCGCACGCCGTGCACCAGTCCATGATCTCGTCACTGTCCGGACTGGTGCAGCCTTTTTCCCAGCTCTGCACGGTGCGCTCTCCTTTTTCGATGCGCCTTGCGATCTCCGCTTGACTCAGGCCCGCAGACACCCGTGCTTTTGCAAGCGCTTTCCCGATTTGGCTCGCCGTAAAATAACTCATACTTTCGCCCCCATAATTTCGGTGTATTTTTAACAAAAAATGGCGCAGAAAAAATCTGCGCCATTCGACAAATTTTATCCGTATTTTATTTTCCAACGGCGCATGGTAGAATTTGGTTTATAAATCGTAGATGTGCACAAAAGAAAGGAGAAAGCAAAATGGATTTTGAGCAAAGAAACGGTAAAGAAACCGAAATGACCATCATCGATGGAATGCCCGCCAGTATCCTGACTGGCACCGACCGCACCCCTGCACCCTGGGAGGAATGAGTTATGAAAAAGCTGTCACACTTTCGCACCCATGCCCGTTCCCTGCTGGCCTGCTATTTGGATATGACCCCGGAGCAGCAGCGCCTTGCTCGCGCTTACATTCAAGATAGGGCCCTGCCGGAGGTGCAAGCCCTTCGTAACGCCGCCGGTGAGCCCGGCGGGGCGCTGGCGGCTGACTTGTTGCAAAATTTGCAGCAACCTTGCAACTGCGAATAGCGCGGATTTTTCCACCGAAAACAGTGCTCGAATTGGGATTGACGACAACAACCAGCGGTTTTACAATATGGTTGTAAACAGGCTTACAGGCCAAGCAACTGAGATTTCTTTGTGTTGTACTCCGCTTCCGTGATGGCCCCCATATCCAGTAGCTGCTTAAACTTCAAAAGCTCATCGGCGGCGCTGGATGCCGCCGGAGCGGCAGCCTGTGGCTTCTCCTGGCTGACTTTGCAGTTCTTGAGAAAATCGGTCATGCCGCCGGAATAAACCGTTGTCGGCAGACTGGTTTCTCCAAGAGGGAGCGTAAAACGGATGGAAACGTTTTCTTTGCTGCGGCTTCCTTTGCGGGTCTCTGTTTTGGCGGTAGCAGCGCCCACGATCGCACCCACAGGACCGGCAACGGCTGCACCGATCACGGCCCGGCCAATGCCGCCTTTGGTCTCTGTCACCGTCAAATCGTCTGGCGCGTCAGATTCGTAACCGGCGACTTCATCAAAGCTGTAGATCATGCGAGGGCCTTTATCACCGCCGCGATGCCCAAAGCAAAACAGTCGGTTTGCCTTGTCGATGGACACAAAAAGCGCATCTCCATCATAGATGGAATCGGTCTCCTTGAACGCCTTCCGACGCTGTTCCAGTGTAGCCCAGTAGTCCGCAAGGGCAGCGGTCGGTTGCTTTGCTGCCCGGATGCCCAATTTTGAAAAGAAAAAGTTGCTGCAGCTGGCGCAGATCAGGCCATCAGCGCTTTTCTCACGGTTCAGCAGACCCAGCTTGCCGCCGCAGACAGGACAGGCATTTGCCATAATAAGCACCTCACATATACAAAAATAGGCAGCCAACCAGCTGCCGAAAAGCTAAATTATCAAGGAAAATGCCAAAGGGGGAAAATAAAGTGCAAGAAACTAGCACAATGTTTGCAAAATGTGATACAATGGAAGAAAAAGAATCGCACGACAATCTTGTGCATCTTGCCATCAGTGAGATTCTTTCGTTATCCGAAAACCAGCTTCAAGAAGTCATTCGGAGGTTTTATGCTGTATTGTAGACTGAACATTTTGAAGCAGGACGAGAACGGAAACTGGTACAAGCCCAAAAACCAGCATCGGATCCGTCGCTTTTTTGTTGAGGACATCTTTTACCGCTTTGTCTGGACGATTGAGTGGTTCTTATTTGAAAAGTATTGGTAATACATAATCTGAAATCAAATTCACCAGAACCGGAATCAAAATCAAGGTGACAATACCGCCGACTATTTTCATCGGCCCAGAAAACCGGTTTGCATTTTTCTCTCGCAAATATTGCTTTCCGGCTTCTGTGATTCGTAATCCGGACTGCATAAACCCTGTTGTAGAAGATTCTGCAAAGCCAAGCTCTTCAAGCGCCGTAGCGTCTTGAAACAGTTCTTTTGTCCGTTCAACACCACCGGGATATTCCCGATCGAGGGCTTTCAGCAGTTTGAGTTCTTTTCTATTAAGATGTACGCTCACTCTGGAAACTCCTTTTTAACTGCCTGAGCAATCCGAACAATTTTCATAATGTTTTCGTCATCCATGCCATCCAGCGCTTCCAGCAGCGCCCGGCGGGCTGGTGACAGTTTTTCAAGCTCAATGCCATCTAAGGCGTTGGGCTTTTCTTTTTGCGCTGGATCCTCGCCCTTCAGCTCTTCCACTGTTACGCCCAAGGCGTTTGCAATGGGGCCTAGCATTTTTTCGGGAACATCACCGTCTCTGTTTGCAATTTCTGCGAGATATCCGTGACTTCTTCCAATCTGTCTGCATACAAAAGCCAACGAAATGCCTTTTTCTTTGGAGATCTTTTTGACAGTTTGGATATTTCCCACAAAAAGCACCTCCCAAAACTGTGCATCTAGATAAAATTCTAGAAAATCCAAATTATCTATTGATATCTAGAATTTTATCTAGTATAATACTAGGCACAGGGCAAACAAAAACCAAAAGCCCTCGATACTATTATATCGGGCAAACGCTAGATTTTATTCACTTTGTACCTCGCAACTACATAGTAGCATATTTTCTAGTGATTTTCAAGCCCGGAAAGGAGAATTGCTAGTGAATGTTTCAAAAATCGACCAGTTTTGCAAGTTGCACGGGCTGAGCCGCACCGATCTGGAGGCGGCGGCAGGCCTGAGCAACGGCGCAATCGGCAAGTGGGAGCGCTCGATTTACGGGCCCAGCATTTCGCAGTTGCTCAAGGTGGCGCACTATTTCCGGGTGCCGGTCACGGCGCTGATCGTAGACGAGGAGGCAAAAGCATGAGCAACCTTATCCCTATCAATTACGACAACCCGGAGCGCCCCACGGTGAGTGGCCGGGAGCTGCACGAATTCTTGGAAGTCAACACACCTTATCGCATTTGGTTCCCGCGCATGGTCGAATATGGATTTACCGAGGGTGAAGATTTCAACCCGTACAAAAATGTACGAGTTCAGTCGGAAGGCAACCGAGAGGTGGAACGCACGATTGACGATCACCAGCTCACCATCCCAATGGCCAAGGAGCTGTGCATGATTCAGCGCAATGAGCGTGGCAAGCAGGCCCGGCAGTACTTTCTTGCCGTTGAAGCCAAGTGGAACAGCCCGGAAGCGGTTATGCGGCGTGCTGTGCTGATCGCTCAGAAGCAGAACGACCAGCTCAAGGCCGCCAACCGCCAGCTTCTGGCAGAGAACAACGACCTGAAACCGGATGCAGAGTATGCCAGGGCGGTGTGCGTGGGCAAGAACTGCCGCACCACTACCAGCCTTTCCAAGGATTACGGATTGAGCGCCGAGAAGCTCAACAGCATCCTCCACGGACTGAAGATCCAGTACAAGACCAGCGACGGCCAGTGGGTGCTATACACCAAGTACTGCGGCAAGGGGTACACCAAAAATCGCAAATCCACGCCGTTCCAGCACAAAAGCACCGGAGAGTGGGACACCAAGAATACCACCGTCTGGACGGAAGCGGGGCAGCGGTTTATTTATGAGCAGCTCAAGGCCATCGGGCTGCTCCCGAAGCTGGACAGCAAGGAGGCCGAAGCATGAACGGTAACAAAAAGCCCGGCGAACTGCTGAAACCGTGCCCATTCTGCGGGCAGGAGCATACAACCATCACTGAATCTAATACTGAGGGCATTCGGATTAGATGTCCGAAATGCAATATCACATTTTCCCGCGATTTTTATGAACATCGCGGGGAATTGGGCAGGCAACGAACTATTGAAGCGTGGAATACTCGCCCTGAATAACCCCGCCTGATGATGGTTGCACGGCAGCGGCAGAAATAACATTCCCCGCAAGCGCTTTGACGAGGCGGTGGAGTACATCCAGCGCTGGAAGCCCAGCACAAACACCGTGATGCTGATCCAGCAGTCCAACGGCCAGACCAGCATGTTCTAAGGAAGGAGATGGAGTGTGCAAAATGACAAAGACCGGCTTTCGCAAGGCGCTCGCACAGGCAGACTGTTACAAGCCGTTCTGCTACACCGAGAAAAGCCAAAGCGGGCATGAGTACAAGTACTGCTTTATGAAAAGCAGAGAGGGCTACACCCTGCGCAACGAGACCACGGGCAATACCGTATTTTGTGGCTACAACCGCAAATTGGCAGAAGAAATCATGGTTTACTAAAACCAATTTGTTTTGAAAGGAAGGAGACAGCGGCATGAGCGAAAAAATTATTGCATACAAGGCGATGAACCCGGATATGACCTGCCGGGGCAAAAAGTATGAGGTTGGCAAGACTTATTTCGAGGATAAGGCGGACTGCTGTAACAAAGGTATGCACGCCTGTGAGAACCCGTTTGAAGTTCTGCGCTACTACCCGATGAAAAACAATCCCAGATTCTTTGAAGTTGAGTGCGGCGGCGAGATCAGCAAGTCCGACGAAGGTAGCAAGCTCGCTTGTACGGAGCTCACTGTGAAAGGAGAACTGAACTTTGCTGGGATGCTGAAAGCGACTCTTGACGCTGTATTTAGGCGCGTGAAAGATAAAGAGCCGTTTTCCAGCGGCGATTCCAGCACGGCAGGCACCAGCGGCGATTCCAGCACGGCAGGCACCAGCGGCGATTCCAGCACGGCAGGCACCAGCGGCTATTACAGCACGGCAGGCACCAGCGGCGATTACAGCACGGCAGGCACCAGCGGCAATTACAGCACGGCAGGCACCAGCGGCTATTCCAGCACGGCAGGCACCAGCGGCTATTACAGCACGGCAGGCACCAGCGGCAATTCCAGCACGGCAGGCACCAGCGGCGATTACAGCACGGCAGGCACCAGCGGCGATTACAGCACGGCAGGCACCAGCGGCAATTACAGCACGGCAGGCACCAGCGGCGATTACAGCACGGCGGCAGCAACTGGTCCTTATTGCAGAGCAAAAGCAGAGGGAAATAACAGCATTGCTGTCGCAAATGGGTACAAAAGCAAAGTCAAGGGCTCCGTTGGGTGCTATTTGGTGTTGACCGAGTACGACGATGACGGCAATATGTTGCTGGCCAAAATGGCGAAGGTTGACGGGGTCGTTATCAAAAAGAACACCTGGTACACGCTCAAAAACGGAGAGTTCGTGGAGGTCAAGCCGTGAAGAAGCACTACAACAAGCGCTGGCTTGAACAGCGCCGGGACAAGAACCAGCCTGCACGGCTGGCACACATCAAAGAAAAGAGGTCGAAGCATGATGAAGGTCATACAGGGCACCTTCCGGCAGATTCCGTACTGGAGACTTCGGGGCCGGTTCCACAGCTGCGGCTACCGCGATCAGGAAGTCGCCAAGTATATCGGCATTGGCCGGGACACCATGAGCGGCAGGATGCAGGGGCACAATCCGTGGACAAGCGCAGAGATCACAGCAATGTGTGAACTGCTGGACATCCGACAGGATGAGATCGGGGAACTGTTTTTCCCCTCACTTGAGAAAGGAAAATCCGCATGAGCAAACCGAACGAGAGCTATATTCGCGTATCGTATGGTGAAGATGGAAACCCGCAGATTGAAACCAACTGCGTGGGACTTGAGGCATTGAAACTGTGCGTTGCCCTGCTGGCCGCACTGGCTGCCGGATCGGATGACCCGGCGGGCGCTCTCATTTCGATCGTAACCAATGCCGCCAATCTGCTGGATCGCGTGGAAACCGAGGAGGACAACGACAATGAAACGGTATCTTAAAATTTTCGGCGTGGCATTTCTGGCTGGCGTTGGTGCAGCCCGGGTGCTGATCTGGCTGAACATGGGCATTGTGCACCTGCTGGTCATGCAGGGCGGCTGGGAAGCAGCTGCGGCGGTCAAGGCTGCGCCGTGGATTCTGTTCGCGCTGGGCGGCGGTCTGGCGATGTCTCTGTACGGAATGTACGAGGACTGCCAGCGGTACAAGCGCAGCAGCCCTTATGGCCGAGTTCAGCACAGCGAGAGCCGCCACTCCCGCCCCCAAGAGCCGGAGTACCGGCAGAACCGGAGGGACGCATGAAAAAAAGCCCGCCGGTGCGCCAACACCGACAGGCTGCAAGGGTTGATGGAATTTGAAAGCCCCATCACCCCGATGATATCACAAAATCGGAGGTTTTTACAGATGGAGAATGAATTGACCGTCCGGGTGGAACGCCCGGCAATTCCGGCCATGAGCTGGAACAAGGACGAGGTTGAACGGAACCTTGACGAGATGCTGGCGGCCTACAAAGGCCGGGTCTACACCCCGGAGAGCATCAAGAGCGCCAAGGAGGACCGGGCAAAGGTCAACGGCTGGGATAAGCAGCTTGGAGCTGCCGCCACGGCAGCGAAGAAGATCTACATGAAGTCGCTGGAAGATTTCCAGCAGAGCATCAAGGAGATGCAGGGCAAATGCAAGGAGATTTCCGGAGCGATTGACGCACAGGTCAAGGCTGTGGAGGCCGCCGAGAAGGAAGAAAAGGCTTCTACCCTGCGCCTGATCTACCGGGACAACATCGGCGAGTTGGAAGCTCTCATTCCGTTTGAACGCCTGTTGGACAACCGCTGGCTGAACAAGACGTTCGCCATTGCGGAAGCAAAAAAGGCCCTGTGCCAGTCCATCGAGAACATCCGCAGCGATTTGGAATTTATCCGAGAGAACTGTGGGGAGGACGTGGAGCCGTGCACCACGGAATATCTCCGCAACCTGAGCGCCAACGAAGCCGTCCGCGAGCATAACCGCCGCGAGAAGTCCCGGCAGGCGCAGAGGGAGGCAGAGGCCGCGAGAAAGGCGGCAGAACTGGCGCGGATGTCGGCCCCGGTAATCGTTCCCCCGACCGCAGAAGAACGCGAGATGCGGGCGCAAGCCGCCGCAGCAACGCAGGCAAACGCATTCATCACGCCGGAGGGCCGTCTGGACATGGAGGCGATGCAGAGCTTCTCCTCTGCGCAGGAGGTTCCCTCCCGCAAGCGCTATTACTTCTGGGTTGAGTTCACCAAAGAAGACATTGCATGGTTCCGCAGCGCTGCCAAAGAACGCGGGTTCGATTTCGGCAGCATCAAATAATCTTCAACATTCTAGGAGGTAACAAAAATGGGTTTCACTTCACGCGCTGGCGCTGCTGCGCCGAATACCACTACCACAGTTCAGAGCCGCTCCTTCGCTGCTCAGGTCAAGCAGAGCGAAGCGATGCAGCCGGTCGCAGAATCTAAGCCGGTCGAAATCGAGAGCATGGACGGCCAGCATCTGACCGTCACCTTTGACGATGTGCGGAACTTCATCTGCAAAGATGCGACCTTCGCAGAGTGCCGCATCTTCTTGGAGACCTGCAAGCAGTACCACCTCAACCCCTTTACCAAAGAGGCCTATCTGATCCACTACGACAACAAGAACGAGGACACCGCCAGCACCATCGTGCTGGGCAAGAACTGTTATCTGCAGATGGCCGAGCGCAACCCGGCCTACGATGGTTTTGAAGCTGGCGTGATCGTCCTGACCGCAGATGGCCAGCTGCTGAACCGTGAGGGTTCCATCGTCTATGATGGGAACGGCGGCGAGACCCTTCTCGGCGGCTGGGCGAAGGTCTACCGTAAGGACCGCACCCGCGCCAGCTACGAGGAAGTCAAGCTCAGTGAATACGACACCGGAAAGTCTCTTTGGAACGGCAAAAAGGCTACCATGATCCGCAAGGTGGCTTTGGTGCACGCCCTGCGTGAAGCATTTCCTTCTACTTTCGGCGCTCTGTACGATGAGAGCGAGGTGCGTGTGGACGCTGAAGGCGCCGCTCGTGAGGTGCCGCCTGAAGAACTGCCGGTGCTGGATCCTTACGCAGGCTCCCACCGCCACCGCAAGACAGCAGGCGCCCTGATCCCTGCCTCGGATGCACCCTCTGCAGAGGAAAACGCCGATGATCCGTTTGGCGGTGATGGCGAATGATTATCAAGACGAGCACTGGTGCAATGGTGGCCGGAACATTGTCCCGCGACCCGGAAATCAAGGAAACGCGAACTGGAAACCAGTTCTTGAGCATGAGTGTCAAGGCACACAGCGTCAAGGATGATTCCGGCAAGTGGAACAGCGTTTTCGTGGAGTGCTGCATCTGGCGCGATTTGGACCGCTGGGATGGTCTGCTGCACAAGGGAGATTTTGTCGTGGCGTTTGGCCGGGAGCTGAAAAGCCACGAATCTAACGGCAAGACCTATTGGAATCTCGATGCCGAGGGCGTTTTGGTTGGCGGCCTTGTCAATGCAAGCTGGGTTCAGATGGCAATCGACATGATACAGCCGACTGAACAGGCAGGAACCGATGACTTTGCGCCGGTGGAGGACGAAACGCCCTTTGACCCCGGCGCAGAACCGCCGCAAAGCGTTTCTCAGCCGGAACCAGCAAAACAACCCGCCCCGGCGGTTACGCCCGAATATGACGACGATAGCCGCCCGATTTCGGATACGGGCGACTTGCCGTTCTGATTCACCGTTGAGAGAAAGGAGGTGAGCAGATGGCAATTTTTCGTTGCGTTTCGCCGAACTTTTGGTCAGACCCGAAGGTGGACGATGACTTCACCCCGGAAGATAAATACTTTTATCTCTACCTTCTCACCAATCCGCACACCACTTTGAGCGGATGCTATGAGCTGGGCAAGCGGCAAGCGAGCAGAGAGCTTGGATACAACGAAGAGACCGTAGACCGACTTATCCACCGAATGGAAACTGTTCACAACGTTATCCGCTATGACAAGGCAACGAAAGAGATATTGCTTCTTAACTGGCACAAATACAATTGGTCGAAATCACCCAAATGCCTGAAGGGCGTTGAGTATTCGCTGCAAAACATCAAGAGTGATGCGTTCAGAAAATACTGCGCAGATACCCTATCTATACAGTATCGGTACAGTATAGATACAACTGTATCTGTAACTGCTACTGTAACTGAACCTATTACTGAAACTGTTATCTATCCTAATAGAGATAGCTTAAATAACAGCAAAGAGAAAGCCCCGGCAGCTGATGCAGACCTCGCCCAGATTATTCAGCGGTACGAGGAAGTTGCAGGCAGCTTTCCGCGTTCAGCGCTGGAAAAGCTGCAAAGCTGGCGGCAGGCTTTCGGCACAGACTTGATCTTGCTGGCAATTGACCGGGCAGCGGAAGCAAATAAACGGTCGTGGGCCTACATAAACGGAATCTTAGCCAGTTGGCAAAGCGAAGGTGTTCAGACGGTTGGCGATGTAGCTGCAAGCGATGAGCAGTACCAGAGCCGCCAGCAGCAGGCACGGCTCGGCAGCGCTACCGGTGGAAGAAAGCCCACCGAGAGCGTGGACGATCAGCTGACCAGAGTGCTGGCAAACATGGACAGAAAAAGAGGGTTTGAGCAATGACGAAAGAAGAAACGGCCCAGCTGATACGGATGAACTTCACGCTGTACAAGCTGGGCAGCAAACCCCTCACGGATGAGGAAATGGAAACCACCCTTGACGTGTGGACGTATCAGTTCCGGGATTATCCCGGCGAAGTGGTGAAGCGGGCGTTTCTGGCCGCGAATCGCGTCTGCGTCTATCCCATCACGGTGGCCGATATCTACAAGCAGCTTTCCCAGTGCATCAACCCGGATGCAGAGTGGGAGGCGCTGGCGGATGCAGCCCGCAAGGCACAGAAATACATGAGCTGGAAAAACTTCCCGATGGTGACCGGCATTGACGAGAAGGGCGGGATTATCCGTAGCGATGGCACGGAAGAGCTGCAAGAGCTGTATGACAGCCTCCCCCCGGCGGCCAAAACTTACGCTGGGAGCGTGGGCGGCCTGAAGGAGCTGGCCATGACCCCGGACCTGACCTATCGCCGGGTCGAGTTTCTCAAACAGTCGCGGGAGGACATTACGACCGCGCCGAGGGAAGCCGCCCGTCTGCGCGGCACGTCTGACCCAGCCAGATTGGAGGCAGTCAATGGGTAAGTTCATGGTTTTAGTGGAGTGCCGCAACGAGGGCGGCACAGATCTCCACTGCTGGATCGTGGAAGCGAAGAACCCAGGCGAGGCGGAACATATCGCCGTCTCCAGGGCTCGGGCCTTTTACCCAGAGTTTGATGAATTTGAACCTGTAAGGACGGAGGTTGCTAGAAATGGTTGAAACTGCAATGGCTATTTACAAATGCCGTGGATGCGGCAAGGAATTGACCGTGGGAACAATTGCCACCAACAAAGAAAAGGCTACAATTGATTTGATACAAGAAAGCGGATTCAAATTTGTTAGCGTTAGTCCGAGCTGCTGTGACTCGGAGTGGCTTACAAAAGGGTTTGCGGCAACGTTGCATCAGTGTGATCCAGAGAAGCTTTGCGTGTGTGACTTTATCGGGTGGAAAGTTAAGGAGGCTGAAAATGAACACACCGTGTAAAGACTGCCCCGACCGGCACCCGGTATGCCACGACAGCTGCCTCAAGTACGCCGAGTTCAAGCGCCAGCGCGGCGCAGAAGCCGCTTACACCCGCGAGATGCTGGACACAGGCAAGGTCTACCACTACGACCACGAGGACCGCCACCGGGAGCGGGGCCGCAAGAAGTACATGGGAGCGAACGGAGGAGCGGACAGATGAATAAATTCGGAAACTGCCCCCTGTGTGGCAAACAGGTCAAGCCGACCAACCTGCGAAAAATTGCACGGCAGAATCAGCTGTACGGATTTCGCCTGGCTCTGGATGGAATTGCTGCCACATGGGGCGCACTGATTCAGAATCTGCGGTGTGAGCATGGCCTGACCGATGAGCAGGTGCAGAAGCTTATCCGCATTGGCGACAGATACTGGGAGATGGTCGGAGAGTTCAAGAACGAGGGCATGGCCCCGGACGAGTTCGCGGAGTATCTCGTCGGCAAGTCGGAGCAGGTCGAGAAGGATCTGCGGGAGATGTGGAAATAACCAAAAACAAAATGGGAGATGAACACGCAAAATGACATACAAGGAGTTTTTGGAGCGGAAAATTGACATCGCGCCCATGTCTGGCATCGAGATTGACCCGTCTGAGGTCAACCCTGTGCTGAAAGACCACCAGCGCGTCAGCGTCCTGTGGGCGCTGCGCGGGGGCCGTCGCGGTATCTTCGCTCGCTTCGGTCTGGGAAAGACCATCATGCAGCTCGAATGGTGCAGGCTGCTCCAGAAGCACGAGGGCGGCCAGACGCTCATTGTGATGCCGCTGAACGTCCTGCCGGAGTTCAAGGCCGACGCTGTGAACCTGCTGGGCATGGCCGAACCTCCCTACTGCCGCACGATGGCCGAAGTAGAGGCCAGCGACGCGCCGATCATCCTCACCAACTACGAAAGAGTAAGAGACGGCGATATTGACCCGCACCGCTTTACGGCGGTCAGTCTGGATGAGGCAGCCACCCTGCGAAGCTTCGGGAGCAAGACGTACCAGAGCTTTATGCAGAAGTTCAAGGGCGTTCCCTACAAGCTGACGAACACTGCCACCCCGTCCCCGAACAGGTACAAAGAGCTGATTCACTACGCCGGGTTCCTCGAAATCATGGACACAGGCCAGGCGCTGACCCGATTTTTCAAACGGGATTCCACCAAGGCCAACAACCTGACCTTGTACCCGGGCCGGGAGCGGGAGTTCTGGATTTGGTGCGCCAGCTGGGGGCTTTTCCTGCAAAAGCCGAGCGACCTCGGATTCTCCGATGACGGCTATTCCCTGCCCCCGATGGACATCCGATACCACAAGCTCAACAGTCTTGACCGTCCTGCGGAGTTTGAGGCTGACGGCCAGATGAAGCTCGGCCATGATGCCGCCATGGGCCTTTCGGATGCCGCCAAAGAGAAGCGGGACAGTATTGACATCCGTGCTGCTGAGGTGGCCCGCATCATTGCTGAGGCTCCCGACGATGAGCATTTCGTGGTCTGGCACGACCTCGAAGATGAGCGCAAGGCCCTCAAAAAGGCTGTGCCCGAGCTGGTGGACATCTACGGCAGTATGGAACTGGAAGCCCGGGAGCAGCGTGTCATGGACTTCGCTCAGGGCCGAACCCGAATCTTTGGGACAAAAAAGAGCCTGTCCGGATCCGGCTGTAACTTTCAGAGATTCTGCCATAGGGCAATCTTCATGGGCATCGACTATGAGTTCAACGACTTCATTCAGGCCATCCACCGCATCTACCGCTTTTTGCAGAAGTCCCCGGTTGTCATCGACATCCTGTACATGGACACCGAAACCGAGGTTCTGCTGGCCTTGCAGCGCAAGTGGCGGCAGTATGATGAGCTGAGTGAGAAGATGGAAGAGATCATCAAGGAATACGGCCTCGGCAGCCTTGCTCTGGAGGCCCTGAAACGAACGATAGGATGTGAGCGTGTGGAAGTCAAGGGAACCAATTATGTGGCCATCAACAACGACTGCGTGGAGGAGGTGCGGAACTGGCCGACAGACAGCATCGACCTGTATGTTACCTCTATTCCGTTCGGCAATCACTATGAGTACAGCCCCAGCTACAATGACTTCGGGCACAACCCGAATGACAATGAGTTTTTCAAGCAGATGGATTTCCTCACCCCTGAGCTGCTGCGGACTCTGAAGCCGGGCCGGGTGGCTGCAATCCACGTCAAAGACCGCGTCCAGTTCGGCAACGTCACCGGTATGGGAATGCCCACGATTGAGCCGTTCCATGCTGATTGCATCTCGCATTTCACCAAACACGGCTTTGCCTACTTTGGCATGATCACCGTCGTGACCGACGTCGTCCGGGAAAATAATCAAACCTACAGATTAGGCTGGACAGAGCAGTGCAAAGATGGCACGAAGATGGGCGTAGGCTGCCCGGAATACATCTTGCTTTTCCGCAAGCTGCCCACCGACCACAGCAAAGGCTATGCGGACGTCCGGGTCAGCAAGAGCAAGGACGAGTACACCCGCGCACAGTGGCAGCTCGACGCACACGCATTTTGGCGCAGCAGCGGCGACCGTCCCTTTAGCCGGGAAGACCTTGAGAAAGTCCCGACCTCAAAGCTGCAAAGCATCTACCGCAAGTACAGTCGCAGCAGCGTCTACAACTACGATGAGCACGTTAAGCTGGCCGAAAGTCTGGACAAAGACGGCCGCCTACCCTCGACCTTTATGGTCGTCGCCCCGGGAAGCTGGGATATGACCGTCTGGGACGACATCAACCGCATGAAGACCCTGAACACCAGCCAGAGCCAGCGTCGCCAGCAGATGCACGTTTGCCCGCTGCAAATCGACATCGTCGAGCGGCTTATCAATCGCTACTCGAACCCCGGCGATCTGATAGCTGACCCCTTTGCAGGGCTGTTCACTGTGCCGTATGAGGCAGTGAAGATGAACCGCAAGGGCAAGGGCGTGGAGCTGAACCCGGATTATTTCCGTGACGGCGTGGGCTATCTGGAAACCGCAGACGCTGAGAGAGATGCCCCGACGCTGTTTGACCTGCTGGAGACTGGAGCGTGAACCGATGAACCACGAAAACAACTTGGGCCGGAATGCTGAACATTATGCAGATCCGACCCCCTGCGCAGCTTTCCGCAGCATCCAGAAGGATGAGCGACAGAAGGAAGCTGCCAAACTGCTGCAAATCAGCCTCCTCGTGCCCCTGCTTCGGCAGGTGGCCGAGTGGGCAGGTTTTGAGATCATTGGCCGAATCCCCTTGCGGGACAAGGTGACCGGAAAGGAGTATCGCTAAAATGACACAGAGAGAGATTCAGGAAAACCTCATTCGCACCGTTCGTGATATGCTGCTCACCTCCTGCGAGAAGATGGGTGCTCAGAGCATCGAACATTGCTGGACGCGGCACGATGGCACGGAGGTAAAGCTGACCCTTACCATCCACCCGGCTGGAGAGAAGGAAGAAAAGCCGGAGGACGAGCTGCGCACCTATGCGAGAGTTGCTGTCGAGAAATTTGGCATGAACAAGCAGGTCGATATGGCTATCGAAGAGATGTCTGAGCTTACCAAAGCGCTGCTCAAGTACCGCCGGGCGGCGGATTGTGCGACCACTGTAAAGAGCGGTGACAATATCCGCGAAGAGATGGAAGATGTCAGAATCATGCTGGCCCAGCTCGATTGCATCTATGGCCGTAGTCCTCAGTGGGCCGAAAAGAAGCTGGCCCACCTCAAGGAGCTGGTAAAGGGCGAGGAATGTGACGGAGATGTCTGAGCATTTCAAAATTGACTGCAACCTCGTGGATGACCGCCGCACCCTGACCGCGATTCTGGCCCAGAATGGCTATGTTGTCCGAATGGGCAAAGAGAAACGGGGCGGCAAGTCTGCCCAGATCTATTTCGTGGAGTATTGGAGGGCTGACAATGAAAGGTAACACAGCGGCCACCGCAGCTACATGGGCGCTCGCAGCCGGGCAGAGGGCGCAGGTTTTGAGGCCATCATCAGCTCCGCTTGCGACTACTACCGCGCAATCGGGCGGGCAGACATCGAAAAAACCCCGGAGCCGATGAAGCCCCTCGGTGGTGCAGATCGATCCGGCAGATTCCTCGCCTGCTACACCAAACAGGCACAGCCAGACTACAAAGGCGTTCTCTCAGGCGGAAGAGCGGTCGTTTTCGAGGCGAAACACACAGACACCGGTCGTTTGTTGTCCGACCGCGTATCAGCCGAGCAAGCCGCCTGTTTGCGCCGGATATCACGGCTGGGCGGTATCGCGTTCGTTCTGTGTTCATTCAATGGCCGGGAGTTCTACCGCATTCCGTGGCCGATCTGGGAAGACATGAAGAACGTGTTTGGCCGGAAGTACATCACCCCGGCGGATTTGGCAAAGTATCGTATCCGCGTTGCAGCGCCCGGAGCGTTGCTATTTTTGGAGGGAGTTGAAACGAATGCGCCCGATTGAAGAAATCAAGAAGAACCATCGCTTGATGATCGTGCGGGAGGGCTGGGACGGCTTCATGGCCTACCTCGTCCACCCACAGTATAAGCCGCAGACTGTGGGCATCGTTGCATCGTGGGGCGGCGGCTGGGAACACGTCAGCGTGAGCCTCCCGCGCCGCTGCCCGACGTGGGACGAGATGTGCCTTATCAAGGACATCTTCTGGGACGAGGAAGAATGCGTGGTGCAGTTCCACCCGCCGCGCAGCCAGTACGTTGACACCCATCCGTACTGCCTCCACCTGTGGAAGAAAATCGGAGAGACCTACGAGACTCCGCCGAAAGAATTTGTTTGACGAAAGGAGCAACTGCATGAGCAAGAGAGGAAACAAACGCATCCGCCAGCTGGAACGCCGCGTGGCAGCGTTGGAGAAAGCCCAGAACACCGGCGGCAAGACCGAGATCACGCTCGATATGTACAGCCAGAGCACCGGGAGCGCGGCAATCGACATCAACAACGTGGTGAACAAGGAAATCGCGCAGCGGGCCAAAGCCAAAGAGGAAAACCGAAAAGGTCTTTGGAAAGCCATTCTCGGATTATAACCGCCCGCAGGGCCATAGATCAAGGAGACGTATGGAGATTAGAGCATTTAGAGCATGGGAACCCAAAGGGATTCTTGATACAGAAGAAGTGAAAAAATGGTTTCAGAGTTGCCGAAATATGGCTGAAGCCATCCACAACCAGCGTGAAAAGGTCGCCCGCCTGCGGGACGCTGCAACGCATATCACGCAGAACTTGAACGGAATGCCGACAGCATCCGGAAACGGAAATAAGATTCTGGAAGTTGTGTGCGATAGGGACGCGGAAATCCGCAAGCTGAACCACATGGAAACGGAACTGGTTAAGCGCCGCATGGAGGCCATCACCCGCGTTTTCTGCATCGTATATGCCGAAGACGGGTACAGCATCCGCATTGCGGACTACCTGCGCAGCTATTACATCGACTGCGAAACAACAGACAAATACGGCTATTTCAAGCTCAAAACCTACGACAACGTCGCCGAAGAATACGATGTGTCGGTGAAAACCGTTGCCAATGGCCTGAAGAACGGGCTGGAAGCGCTGGCTGAAATCTGGCCCGATATTACGAGGGATAGGGCATGATGTGCAAAATGCACAAAGCAAAGCACTGAATTTTCGACACGAGCATACATTGCCGTTACCATGCCTTGCGAGTATGCTTATTACAAGCGCAACCGCGCTTGAAAGCCTGCCGACCCCGTAGGCAGAAGTGGACGCATGGCCTCATAAACCACCGGGAGCTGCTGCGTTTCCCATACGCGGCACATCTCTTTCTGTTTTCATCCTCCTAGATGATAGCTTTGCTTAACACGCATTTCTTATGCCGGAGGCCCCGGAACGCCAAAAGCGGGTTATGACGTTGGACCCGCCGGTGTGTGCGTCCAATCCCTGCGCCCTGAACTGTGTCTGACCAGCACAGCGATGGGCTTTTTATATTCCCGTAGCTCAATTGGTAGAGCGTTGGTCTCCAAAACCAAAGGCTGCAGGCTCGGGCCCTGCCGGGAATGCCATTTGCGTACCCTAGAGGGGGCGGCGCAATAGCGGAGCATCTGGCCGCGAAAGTTCCAGATGCAGCAGCAACGTCTTACTGTCCGGTAAAAACAGATTACGGCGTTGCTGCTTATATGCCGTCATAGCTCAACCGGGAGAGCGCCGCCCATTTAAGGCGGGACACCGCTGGTGACACCACATGGCTAGCTTTATTACAACCCGATACATCCGAGGCACTTAACCACGCCCCGGCGGGGGCCTGTGGGTGCCGGTTCAAATCCGGCTGACGGCTACCGTGATTTTTAGATTGAAATAGCTTGAGATTTAGCTTGAGCAATTTCGGGCTTTTTATTTTGCACGGAAGGGAACGCCATGATTCTGCCGATGGAAAACACCGAAAAAATGATTTTTCCCGGTGTGGGAAAGTATGGCATCCCTGCAATCAAGCCTGAAACAAACATCCGAATTGACAAGCTGGAATGGATCCCTGTCAACTATGCACTGACTGCCAAAGACAAGGCCACAAAGGGCGTGCATTTTTACAAGGACGATTACCAGTTTGAGCGGTTCTGGAACAACCCGGACAAATACATTCCGCTTTTGCAGCAGTTCGGTGCTGTATGTTCTCCGGATTTTTCTCTGTACAGCGATATGCCGCTGGCAGTGCAGCTTTTTATGCACTACAAAAAGCACTGGCTGGCGGCATACTGGCAAGCCCACGGAATCCATGTGATCCCGACGCTCTGCTGGTGCGGAGAACAGAGCTACGACTGGTGCTTTGACGGGGAACCGAGAAACGCCATCGTGAGCATTTCCAGCCACGGAACGCAGTCTGACCCATACGAGGCGGAATGTTTCGCCAAGCACTGCCGTAAGGCGCTGGAAGTGCTGCAACCGAGCAGCATCTTGTGGTATGGCAAATGCCCTGATGAATTTGACTGGAACGTTACAAAAATCAAACCATTTCAATACGAAAGGAGGAAATACCGTGAGTAAACGAGGTTCGGGAAGCTCTGCAAAATTGAGAAACGGAATGTCAAGGCTTACAGGGCTGCCTGAAACGGTTGCAAAGGCGAAGGAAATTCGAGAAATTGCAAATCAAGCATTTGACAAATCAATTGATCAGCTTAAACGAACAGAAAAATTCTTCGGAAAGCAAGTCACAAAAGATGCAATAGAACGTCAAGAAGCGGTAAGAAAAGTAATAAACCACGCCGATGCCTATGAGCTTGTTACTACTCTTAGCTCCGTAATAAAAAACCCGAAAGAAGCCAAGAGCTATATTGATGAGGTTATGCGCTCCGTACCTGCGTCTCAAAACACAAAAAACTTGGCAAAGAGAATGGAAGAAGCCTATTGGGAAACAGGACGGATGCAGCGTAAACGTAAAAAGGCAAAAATATAGTGACCGAATTGGTCAGATTTTGGCCAAAGCGGAACAAAATTGCATCTTGATGGATCAGATCACAAACCAAAATAATCATGAAATTTAACTACGACATCAAAGATTCAGGAAGGTGGTGGCGGTGGCCTACAGCAAAAACAAAAGAATAGGCAGACCGCCCGTCTTTGAGAGCAAAGAAGAACTTGAGAAAAAAATCGAAGAGTTCTTCAAAAGCTGTGAAGGGAGCGTCCTAGAAGACGAAACCGGAAAGCCTGTTTTGGACAAATACGGAAACGTTATAAAAATCGACGAACGTCCAGAAACTGTCACCGGTCTAGCTTTGGCGTTGGGTTTTAAGTCTCGGCAATCTTTGATTGACTATCAAGGAAAAGCTGAGTTTTCTGACACGATAACGCGCGCGAAACTACGGTGCGAGAAATACGCCGAGGAACGGCTCTATGATCGTGACGGAAACGGCGGCGCAAGATTTAGCCTGCAAGTTAATTTCGGTTGGAGCGATAAGCCGAAAGAAGCGGAGCAGGAAGAGCGTCACGATGATGGTTTGATAAAGGCATTGAATGCTGCCGCAGACCTCAGCCCGCCGGATGACGTGGAGATGCTTCCGGAGGAAGAGGACGACAATGCGGAAAAGTAACGGTTTTCGATGGAAAGCCCTCAGCCAGCGGCAAAAGATGGTTCTTTGCTGGTGGACACCGCAGAGTGCATACAGCGGTTACAACGGCATCATTGCAGATGGCGCTATCCGCTCGGGTAAGACCTTTGCCATGAGCTTTTCGTTCGTCCAGTGGGCCATGACCTGCTACAGCGGCCAGCAGTTTGCCATGTGTGGCAAGACCATCGCCAGCTTCCGGCGCAACGTGATGGGCACGCTCAAGCAGCAGCTTGCAGCCCGTGGCTACAACGTCAAGGAGCACCGGGCAGAAAACTGCATGACCGTCAGCAAGAGCGGCAGAACCAACGAGTTTTACTTTTTCGGCGGCAAGGACGAGAGCAGCCAGGACCTGATCCAGGGCATCACCCTTGCCGGGGCATTCTTCGACGAGGTGGCCCTGATGCCGCAGAGCTTCGTCAATCAGGCCACAGCCCGATGCTCTGTCACCGGGTCAAAGTTCTGGTTTAACTGCAACCCGGGCAGCCCGCAGCACTGGTTTTATCTGGAATGGGTGCGCAAGTGCCGTTCCCGCAAGATGATGTATCTCCATTTCACGATGGACGACAACCTGTCGCTTTCTGAGGACATCAAGGCCAGATACCGCAGCCAGTACAGCGGCGTTTTCTATCAGCGCTACATTCTGGGCCTGTGGACGGTGGCCGAGGGCCTTGTATATGACATGTTCGACCGCAAGAAGCACGTCGTTGATGAGCTGCCGGAGCTGTCACCAAAGAGCGCCTATGTGGCGTGCGACTTTGGCACCCAGAACGCAACGGTTTTTTTGCTATTCCAGAAGCAGGCAGATGCAGACTGCTGGATCGTCACCCGGGAGTACTACTACAGCGGCCGGGAACAGAAGCGGCAAAAAACCGTGGGCGAGTACGTCACAGACCTCAAGGCGTGGCTGAATGGTCTCAAGCCGGAGAGGATCATCGTTGACCCCTCTGCCCTGCCCCTGATTACAGAGCTGCGCAAGAACGGCTTTACTCAGACCCCCGCAAACAACGACGTTCTGAGCGGCATTCTGGACGTACAGACCATGCTGCAGACCGGGCGGCTGAAGATCTACAAAGACTGCAAGCACACGCTGGAAGAGTTCGGCGTGTACGCTTGGGATCCGGATAAAGACGACACCGTGCTGAAGGTCAACGACCACTGCATGGACGCTATCCGCTATTTCGTGCGCACAAAGCGCCTTGTGAAACTGAGGGATTGATTTTGAGCACTGTATACACATTCCAGACATTTCAGCAGGCGCAAGCCGCCGGGGAACAGCCTGATTTCATCCGGCGGTTCGTGCAGCAACACTGCGCTTCCAAGCCCTACAAGATGGCTCTGGACGCCGACCTGTACGATGCCCAGAAAAACCCGGGGGCTGAACGCTTCGCGCAGGCCTACGCTTTGATGCTGCAACGCCTATCCAAAAACACCAAGCAGGACACCCCACACCCCGATATGGTCAAGAGCAATCTTTTCCGGCGGCTCAACAAGCAGCGGGCGACCTACTCCCTCGGCAACGGTGTGGTCTTTGCAGACGAGGGCGTGGACAAGGGCAAGCTGGGGCAGAACTTTGATGAGCAGATCCAGAAGGCCGGATATTTCGCCCTGATCCACGGCGAGAGCTTCGGATTCTGGAACAACGACCACTTGGTGGTTTTCAAATTGACCGAGTTTGCGCCCCTATACGATGAGAAGACAAGCCTTTTGCAGGCGGGTGTGCGCTTCTGGCGGCTGAACCCGGACACAGATATGCACTATATCCTGTACGAGCTGGACGGCTTCACTGAGTACACGGAAAGCAAAATCGGCAATGTGATGCAAGAGACAACGCCGAAGCAGGCATACAAGAGCGTGACCGTCACCACACCCGGTGGCGGGCTGGAAAGCGTAGAGGGCGAAAACTACAGCGCGCTTCCCATTGTGCCGCTGTGGGGCTCCGACCTGCACCAGAGCACGCTTGTGGGCTTGAAAGCCTACATTGACAACACCGATCTGGTGATGTCCGGCTTCTGCAATGACCTGCAGGACTTTTCGCAGATCTACTGGCTGTGCGAGAACTTCAACGGCATGACCGATGACGAACTGCAGGAGTTCCTTGTCAAGCTGAATCTGTACCACATTGCAGGCGCAGACACCAGCGAGGGCGGAAAGATCACCCCCTACACCACCGAGATCCCTGTGACGGCCCGGCAGGCTCTGTTGGAGCTGCTCCACACCCGGGTGTATGAGGACTTCGGCGGTCTGGATGTGCACTGCGTGAGTGCAGACAGCACCAACGACCATCTGGATGCAGCCTATGAGCCGCTGAACCAGAACGCAGACGACTTCGAGGCGCAGGTCAAGCCGTTCATCCGGCAGATCTGCGCACTGGCTGGCTTTGAAAACGCTATGCCGACATTCAACCGCAGCAAGATCACCAACACAGCTGAGCAGGTCAGCATGGTGATTTCCGAGGCCGCCATCATCGGACAGGACATGGCCATCGACCTGCTGCCCAACCTCACCCCGGAACAAAAGGAGCAGGCCAAGGCCGCGCTGATGGCTGAGAGCGCAACACGGGAGACCGTGGGCGAGGGGGAGGGAGACGGTGATGAAACGTGATTTCTGACCGTGACCGCATCTCTACCCGCCAGCTGAACCGCCTGCGCCGCCGCATCCTCCGGGTGTACGGAACTGCCCGCCGGGAGATGCAGGAGCAGCTTACCGAGTTTCTGGCAAAGTACAAAGCGCTGGACGAGCGCAAACGGGCACAGCTGGATGCAGGCGAGATTACAGAGGATGATTACCGCATCTGGTTGCAAAATCAGGTCTTTCAGTCCGATTTGATGCACGCCAAGCTTGACGGCATCACCCAGACCTGCACCACAGCCCAAGAGACGGCCTACAAGCTGGCCCGGGACGAGCAATACAACATCTTTTCCTTTGGCGCAAACTGGGCCTTCTACGAGCTGGAACAGGCCGCAGGCGTGACGTTCGGGCTGACCCTGTACAACACCGAAGCGGTCAAGCTCCTGCTGAAGGAGAACCCCCGCATGGTGCCCAACAAGCGCATCAAGAGCGAGAGCAACCGCACCTATGATGCCCGGGTGTTCAATCGCTACGTCATGCAGGGCATTGTGCAGGGCAAGAGCGTCCACGACATCGCCGTGCAGGCCGTCAACGGCATGGCCGACACGGAGATCCACTGGGCCATGAACAACGCCATCACGGCCCTTACCAGCGCCCAGAACGCCGGGGCTTTGCAGCAGATGCGCAACGCCCAGGCTTTGGGCATCGAGGTCAAAAAGCGATGGAATTCTACCCACGACTACCGCACCCGTGAGATGCACCGCCTGCTTGACCAGCAGACGGCAGAGCTTGACGAGCCGTTCAAGGTCATGGGCTACGAGATTCAGCGCCCCGGCGACCCCAACGCAGCGCCGGAGATGGTCTACCACTGCCGCTGTGTGCTGTCCTCTGCGCTGGGCAAGTATCCTCGGCAGAACGCCATGCAGCGGGACAATGTGACCAAAGAGACCGCCCCCGTCATGGATTACACCGAGTGGTATAAATCCAAGGGCGGAAAGGAAGCCGAGCAAATGTGGTGGGCAGAAGAGCGAAAACGCAGAAAGGAGGCTGCAAAGCATGGATGAGAAGAAGCCTTGCAAATTTTGCGAGAGGCTTGCGTGGTGGAAGAAAAATTCCCCCAAAGGGGAAAACGACCTTTACACCACGTTTCAAGTCAGTCTTATCACAAAAACGCACAGGAAAGGCGCAGGCGTGTGCGGTACGGTAACGCATCGTGCCGGACAGCTGAATTTCTGCCCTGAGTGCGGTCGCATCTTAAAGAAAAAGCGAGAACCGAGGGATAAGCCGTGAACTTTAACTACGACATCAAATTCACCGACAACACCCCGCAGCTGCATGAAGCTCTGGATTCATGGGCAGAACGGGTGCTGACCATCTGGGGCATGAAAGTGCAGGACTACGCCCAGCTGCTTGTGCCCACAGGCACGGCAGACAGCACGGGAATTGAGGGCTACGTGGGCGGCGCGCTCAAGCAAAGCCTGACCTACGCCCTCGACCTTGCAAAAAAGACCGTGACCATCGGCAGCAACCTGTTTTACAGCGTCTATGTGGAGCTTGGCACGGGCATCTTTGCCGAGAAAGGAAACGGGCGCAAAACGCCGTGGGTCTGGAAAGACTTCAACGGAAAGTGGCACTTTACCCGGGGCATGAAAGCCCGCCCGTTCCTCCGCCCGGCGGTGGAGGAGCACATCGAAGAGCTGCGAGAGATTGCTGTGGAAGAAGGAAACAAGGAGGCTTAAATATGAGCAGAATCGAAGAGCTGGAAAGCGAGCGCGAAAACTTGCATTTGGAACAGCTCAAGCTCCAAAACAAAGCAAAAATTTGCGAAGTTCGGCAACTTGAAATTTCCAACGAAATCCGAGAGCTAAAAATTGAGGATGATAAGGAAGCAAATACACGGCTTTGCTTTGAAATTGACGATACAAGAATCAAACTTCAGAAACTTTGTGATAAAGTTCTTGGCGAAGCAAACGTGCATGTTCATGTGACACTCATCCCGTTAAAAAACAACCTCAAATTTCAAAATTACGAATTTGACTAAAAAGTTAATATTCGGCGGTTGGCGCACAGCGTCAGCCGCTTTTTTATGCCGTTTTCGCTCAATGGTAGAGCTGCTGATTTGTAACCAGCTGACGCGGGTTCGATTCCTGCAAGCGGCACCACGCCGGCAGCACGTCCGGCAAATAAACCTTATTGCCAAGCATGGCAGCCCGAGCAAGGGCAGAAAGGACTATCACATGGCACTCGAACGCAAGACTCTCCGGGCGATTCTGGAAGATGAAACGACCGACACCAGCGGCAAGCTCAAGAAAATTCTGGACGTGCTGCATGAGGAAACGGACACCTTGCAGAACCAGCTCGATGAGAAGAACGCAGCCCTCGCCAAAGCCGAAAAGGACCGCGACGCAGCCAGCAGCGGCAAGCAGGCCGCTGAAAAGGCGCTGACCGACTACAAAGCCCAGCAGACCCAGAAGGACACCCACGCAGCCAAGGAAGCCAAGTTCCGGGAGCTGCTGAAGGCCGCCGGGGTGCTGGACAAGTATGCAGACCGCGTTGTGCGGCTGTCTGGCGAGGATATCGACAAGCTGGAGCTGGACGATAAGGGCGAGGTCAAGGACGCCAAGAAGCACACCGACAGCCTGAAAGCTGATTGGAGCGACTTCGTAGGCACTACGACTACCACCGGCGCAAAGGTGGACACCCCGCCCACCAACACCGGCTCCAAAATGACCAAAGACCAAATTTTTGCAATCAAGGACGCTGGCGAACGCCAGGCCGCGATTGCTGCAAATGCCGACCTGTTTACAGGCGGCGGAAAGGACTAACACATGGCAGCAAAGACCAATCTGATCACCACTACCGAGATCACCGTCAACCCTCGGGAAATCGACTTTGTGACACGCTTCCAGCGCAACTGGGAGCACCTGCGGGAGATCATGGGCATCATGCGGCCCATTCGGATGCAGCCCGGCACAGTGCTGAAAAGCAAGTACGCCCAGGGCACCCTGCAGAGCGGCACCGTGGCAGAGGGCGAGGAGATCCCCTACAGCCAGTACACCGTCAAGGAGAAGGACTACGGCAAGATCACAATCGAAAAGTACGCCAAGGCCGTCTCCCTGGAGGCAATCCAGAACTATGGCTATGATGTGGCCGTGCAGAAGACCGATGACGAGTTCCTGTTCGACCTGACCGCAAAGGTCACGGACAAGTTCTACAAGTACCTGAACACCGGCAGCCTGAAGGGCACCCCCAAGACCTTCCAGATGGCTCTGGCCATGGCAAAGGGCAGCGTGGAGAACAAGTTCAAGAATATGCACCGCACCGTCACCGGCGTTGTGGGCTTTGCCAACGTCCTGGACGTGGCGGAGTACCTGGGCACCGCCCCGATCACCATCCAGAACCAGTACGGCTTCCAGTACATCAAGGATTTCATGGGTTACAACACCATCTTCCTGCTGTCTGACGGCGAGATTGCAAAGGGCAAGGTCATTGCCACCCCCGTGGACAACATCGTGATGTACTACGTTGACCCCTCCGACAGCGACTACGCCAAGGCTGGGCTGGTGTACACCACCGCAGGCGAGGCCAGCAACCTGATCGGCTTCCACACCCAGGGCAACTACACCACCGCCGTCTCTGAGAGCTTCGCCATCACCGGCGTGACCCTGTTTGCTGAGTACCTGGACGGCATCTCTGTCCAGACCATTACCCCGGGTGAATCGGTCTAACCTGCAAGGGGGTGACTTTGCATGACCGTCCCTGAGCTGTGCGTTTACACGCACAATTTTTTTGACCGGGCAGATGACCCCATTGCCGGGGAGTTTGCTTTTGAGCCGGATACCGTGCCCGCCGGGGTAGTGCCGGGGCAGTATTTCCTCGTGTGCGGCTCCATCTTCAATGACGGCGTGCACAAGGCCGGGGACAGCGATCTGACCGCCGAGACCTTCACCGGGACGGTGCAGCCTATGCGCGTGCCGCCTGATTTTGTGGCGCTGGCTGAAAAAATCGACGCATACGACAAGGCGCTCCCGTCCGGCGGCGTGTATGTGTCCCAGTCCTTTGCCGGGTGGTCCGGCACGATGGCTACAGGCACGGACGGGCTGCCCGCCGACGGCAAAACCCGCTATAAATCCGAGATCAATCAGTGGAGGAAGATGTGACATGGTCAACGCGTTCACTGCATCCACCGTGATGCAGAGCTTTACCCAAAAATACCGTTTTCAGACCCGCAGCTATGAGCCGGACGGCGTGGGCGGCTTTGTGTCCGGCTGGAAGGACGGCCCCGAGTTTGAGGCCGTGGAGCGCCACGACACCACCGTGGAAGCTCAGGTGGCGGAGCAGGCTGACACCGCCTCCACCTATACCCTGCTGGTCAACACAGGCGTGCCGCTGGCCTTCCCGGACTACATCAAGCGTGTGCGCGACGGCCAGACCTTCCAGATCACCAGCACAGCAGACGAAGCCAAAGCCCCGCCGGAATCCGGCATGGGACTGCGGGCCGTCAAGTGCAAAAAGGCGGTGCTGCCGTAATGGGGCTGTCTGAGAGCATCAACCGGGCGCTGAACACGTTTTTTAACGGCTTTGGCATACCGGGCTATCTGGAAGATAACATCCCGCCCGCCGCTTCCCTGCCCTACCTGACCTACAAGCCCGCCGTCCCCGGCGGCTGGAACGAGGAAGCGTCGTTTCATGGCCGCTTGTGGTATCCAAGCAGCGCAGGGCGTTTACCCATCTTACAGACCGAAGACCAAATTAGCGCAGCCCTTGCAGGCGGTTTGACCGTGCCGTGCGAGGGCGGCGCTATTGTTTTGCGCAAAGGCACCCCGTGGGCCCAGCCGATGGACAACCCGCCCGAGGGCTATTTGTGCGAGTACCTGAATTTTGAGATCACGCAGCTATGCGAGTAAGGAGAATTATGGGAAGAAAATTTACCAAAATTTCCGCAGAAGCATTCAAGTCCATGCAGATCAACGCGGGCCTTGTGCTAAACAAGTTCGACACTGAGGGCCAGACCGCCGTCGCTGATGCCGACATCATCTGCGCAACCACTGGCGGCATCACCGCCACCTGCACCCCCAACATCACCGACCTGGGCGAAGATGTGGACAACTGCCAGAAGAACACCGTGGAGCTCATGGAAATTGAGGACTACGACTGCACGCTGGCCTTCACCGCGCTGAATACCTCCGCCGAGGTCATCCGCATGGCGCTGGGCGCAGCGGACGTGGCCGGGGGCAAGGTAACGCCCCGCATGACGTTCAAAACCGACAAGACCACGGGCGACTTCAAAACCATCTGGTTTGTGGGCGACCTCATCGGCGGCGGCTATGTAGCTGTTCGGCTGGACAACGCAATCAGCACGGGCGGCCTGTCCCTCAAGACAACTGACAAGGGCAAGGGCAATGTGTCCGTCACCCTGACGGGCTGTGTCCGCATGGGCGACGAGACCGTCCCCATGGAGTTCTTTGTAAGCGAAGACGCGGCAGCATAAGGAGTGGAATAATGAAAACTCTCAACCAGATGGACGAAACAGAATTTCTGCGCCACTGCTACATGATCGCGGACAAGGTGGCCGCCCTGCTGACCGAGACGCAGGTGATGGAGCTGCGCAAAGTCGGTCCCATCCTCACGGGCAGTGAAACCCCCGATGAGCTCAAGGCAAAGAAAGAAGCCCAGGGCCGCAAGAACATCAAGGCAATGGCAAAAAAGCTGCTGTTCGACAATGCTCAGAACACAGCGGAGCTGCTGCCTTTGCTGTATGAGCTGGAAACAGACAAGGACGGAAACCCCGAAAAGATGACTCCCTTCAAAACCCTGCGCGTCATCACGGAGACCATCAACGACCGGGATGTGCTGGATTTTTTATCCTCGTTGGTGAGGTTGGCTCAGACCGATATCGGCGGCTGATCTCATCCATCCGGCTGGATATGCTGAAAGCCATTGGCAAGCCCTACATTGCCCAGCATTGCGTCAATGCGATGCAGCAGGAAGCTTACGAGAAGAGCTACCGCGCCTACATCACGGACGCTCTGGCTGGCCTTGTGGGAATGGAGTGTCGGTGGGTGGATACCCTGCCCGACTTTAATGCTTCCACCCGGCCCCAGCAGAGCGCAGAGGAAATCAAGGCCCGCATTCTGGCCGGGCTGAACGGAGGTGATACGCCCTGAAACTTTTTGAATTGATGGCCACTCTTGGGCTGGACACGTCTGTCTACGAGCAAGGCATTGAAGAAGCTAAGGCCAAAACCAAAGAGTCCGTTTCCGTAATGGCAAAAGACTACAGCCGTCTTTACAGCGAGGTTTTGCACCTGCAAGCGGCTTATAAAAAATCCGTCGAGGAAACGGGCAAGAACTCACAGGCCACAAAAGACCTAAAAGTGAAACTCAGCGAAGCGCAAGCGCAGCTAAATAGCACTTCTTCTGCTTTGGAAACGGCAGAAAAGTACATGAACAGCTTTGGGGATGCCGCATCGGGGTCCAGCAAGTCTCTGGCCGGTGCTATTGCACAAGGCACGATCATGGCGGGCTTTTTCTCAAAACTCAGCTCTGCCGCTCTTGCCGCTGCGAAAAGTTTAATCCAGAGCGGCATCGAGTACAACGCCCAAATCGAAAGTTACCGCGTGGGTCTAACCAATATGCTGGGCGATGCACAGGCGGCCAATGAGGCCATGGCGGCCATTCAAGAGGACGCAGCCCGCACTCCGTTCAGCGTGGATTCGCTGACGCAGGCAAACCAACTGCTCATCAGCGCCGGTGAAAACGCGAGCTACTCCCGCAAGGTCATCATGGCGCTTGGCGATGCTGTTTCCGCCACCGGCGGAGGCAACGCGGAGCTTTCCCGCATGGCAGCTAATCTGCAGCAGATCGCCAATGTGGGCAAAGCGTCCGCAATCGACATCAAGCAGTTTGCCTATGCAGGCATCAACGTTTATCAGGTTCTGGCTGACTACACCGGGAAAACGGTGCAGGAAGTCCAGAACATGACCATCAGCTATGACCTGCTGTCTAATGCCCTTATTGCTGCCAGCGAGGAGGGCGGGCGCTACTACAACGCCATGGACACCCAGAGCCAGACCATGAATGGACGTGTGTCAACCCTGAAAGATAACGTGAGCCAGCTGGCCGGGCTCATGACGGGCGACCTCAGCAGCGGAATCGGTGTGGTAATCTCCAACCTCAACGATATGACCGTGGCGGCCATCGAAGCTTACAAGACGGACGGCTGGAAGGGGCTCGGCGAGGCAATTCTGGAACTGAACAACCCCATCAACTCCGTCATCAAGAAATTTGGCGAGCTTGGCTCTGCCGGAATCGGCGTTCTCGATAAATTGAGCTTCAAGCTCAACAAAGCCCTCGGGAAGAATGCTTACGCGGGGTACGAGAACAGTGATGAAGGATACAAGCAGTACCGCTCTGACAAAAACAGCCAGAGCAACTACGACCGCCGACGGAAGGACGCTAAAAACGGAAAGGGCATCTACAACGAAAGCTGGACGGAACGGCAGGCAAAGGCGGCTGCAGCCGCCGGGAACGGCGGGAGCAGTATCACTGCCTCGGGCGGCACAGGCGGCGGAAAAAGCAAAAAATCTACCGCCAAAGCGGCTGCTGACACCAAAAAGCTGGCGGATACCGTCACCGAAACGTCGAAGCAGATCCTTGCCGGAACGGGCAACATCGTGGGCAACATCCAGCGCGTGGTGGAGACTGCCGACAATACCTACAACGTCTACGACGGCACCACCAAAAAGCTCAAGGGCACCACAAAGGAGACCGTGGAGACCATCACGGACTCTTGGAAAGAAGTGGTGGACGGCACGGAGAAGACTATCAAATCGGTCACAAAGAAAGTGACCGATGCGGCCGGAAAAGTGACCACGACCACGCAAAAGAGCTGTGACGATGTGGTTTTGTCCGTGACGGAGCTGCAAAGCCGCATTGACCAGAACCTCAGCAATGCGCAGAAGCAGTGGTCGAACGGCATCTTTGGCCGCCTGCAAAACGCGTTCACCGACCTGAAAAACCGCAACTGGGCCGGGTTGGCTACAGACGTGGCAAATCTCATCTGGGGCGAGGTATCGCAGGATCAGCGGGAGCTTATCTCCAAGTGGGCGGCGGATGCGTTGAGTGTCATCAATAACGCGTACAGTGGGGGCGGCGTAAAAGCGGCCTTCGCTACCATCAAATCGCTCTTTACGGACAGCATTGCTGCCAGCGCAACAGAAGCGGGGACAGCGGTGCAAAGCTTTGGCTCCATCCTGTCCAGCTTGAGCGCATCCGGTGGGGCAGGTGCCCAGCTGGCCAACGTCGCCAGCGGGGTGTCCAGCATGGCCACCTCTATCATGGGCAGTCTGGGCAATATCATCTCGCTTGTGGCATCCAACCCTGTGCTGGCTGCTATCCTGGGCGTGGCTGCTGTGGCGGGCGGTATCGGTCTGGCCGCATGGCTGGGCAGCAAGAACGGCGAAAAGGAAAGCACTGACAGCAAGAGCACGACGCTTTCCTACAAGGACATCCAGGACGCTTACTGGTATGGAAATATGCGCTCCATGGCGGGGTACGATTTCCGCACCGATGGCTATGCGTTCGGCGAAAGCCCGGCAAACGGGCGGCTTTCGTCCTACCAGCAGAAAATGCAGCAGTCCGTGGACGCACTGTACAACGTGGTGCAGCAGTACCTTCCCCAGACGGCAAACACTGTCATTAAGCTGGATGATGGCACGCTGGTGGGCGCACTGGCACCTTCTATTGATGCACAGCTGGGCCATCTGGCCACGCTGGCAGAAAGGGGAAATTAAAATTTGTACAAAATTTTTGCATATCCCTTTGGCAACCCCAACGACAAGCGCCTGATCTACGCTCCCAATAACCGCAATGCCCTTGTGCTGTCTCCCAAGCTGACCCGAGAGGTCAGCAAGGGCGGCAGCCTTTCTTTTACCATGACGCGCGACCATGAGCAGTATGAGAGCCTGCAAAAGATGTCCACCTGCATCACCGTTGAACAGGACGATAAAGAGATCTGGCGCGGGCGTGTCCTGAGCCATGAGGCAGACTGGTACAACCGGCGCGTCATATACTGCGAGGGCGCTTTGTCTTACTTCAATGACAGCGCAATCACCCCTTTTAACTACGAGGGAAAGCTGGCGCAGTTTTTGCAGCACCTCATCGATGCCCACAACCAGCAGTGCGGCAACATGATAATGAAACGCTTCGAGCTGGGCACTGTCACCGCGGCACTGGGCGATCTTGTTGTGCACTATGGAGACCGGGACAGCTACGGTGTGGGCGAAGACTACGGCAGCACCTGGGACATCATCGACAAGATGGTGCTCAAGGTGTACGGCGGATATGCCTACTGTACCTACAACCCCGCCACGGGTAATAACGTCTTAAATTATTGCGATCAGTCTTTCGAAGCCGACCGTTTGGTCAACCAAACCATTGAGTATGGCGTAAACCTGCTGGATTTCACCGAGAAGACCGATACCAACAGTCTTTTTACCCGTGTGTATCCCATGGGAAGCAAGCACACGGTCGAGGAGACAAAGTGGAAGTGGAAATTTTTGTGGTGGGGTGAAAAGTACACAGAAAGCCATGAAGAGCGCTATGGCATTTCTGGAACGGACGCGGCGACCGTCAATAAGTATCTGCCAAAAGGGTATTCGTACCGGCTGGACAGCAGTGACGGCGACTGCGGATGGATCCAGAATGATGCAGCGGCCCAGAAGTTTGGCATCGTGTCAGCCCTGGGCGAGTATGACACCGACAGCGACAACGACACCTTTGCTGCAGGCGTGCAAGATCTTCAGAAAAACAGCTTGATGGTGACGAGCTACACCGTCAAGGCTGTGGATCTGCGAGATGCGGGCTATGACAAGGACAGGCTGACTTTTGCCGGCTATGCCCACATTATCAGCAAGCCCCACAGCATCGATGTCATCATGCTGTGCACAAAGCTGGTGGAACCGCTGGATCAGCCGGACAAAAAGGAGTATACCTTCGGCATGACCCGGCAGACTTTGACCGACCGACAAGTGGCCAACCTGGGCCGCACCAACCTGCTGGATGAGGATACGGCATCCGCTGAAAAATATCAGCAGAGCACTCTTAACCAGCTTTTCAAGTACCAGAAGTCTAACGACAAAAGAGTGGACGAGGTGGACAAAAAAGCTGGCGAAGCGGCCAAAACGGCCACAAATTTTCTGGAGTTTACCCCGGAAAACGGCCTTATCGTCCGGCATGACCAGCTGCCCAACAAAAGGGTGCAGATCACCAACGACGGCATAAAAGTGCTTTCCGGTTCCAGCATGGTCAACATCAAGTCGGATAGCATTTCCATCACAGACGGCAACGGCAGCTGCACTATCGACTCCGGAAAGATTACCTTCTACGGCATCCGAAACGCCCGTATCTGGGACTTTGGGGACAACAGCTCTTTTGGAGCACAGACAATCCCGCTGGACCTGTCCGATTTTTCTGCTGTGTATCTGACCTATACCAGCAAGAAAGGATCCACATGGTGGGCCAGCGGCGGCACTGCCGGATGTGTGACCATGGTCATCCCGGTCAATGGCGTGGAATACGCCATGACTTACCCGTGGAACACCACTCACATGCGGACGGTGCGGGTCAACTCAGGGGGCATCACTTTCGGACCCGGTCGTGAGCGCACATCGAACTATGTCACGGGCAACAACTACACCCCAGCAGTAGTGCCGACGAATTTCAGCATCGACCTGGAAAGCCCCGGCTCTGACGGGTGGACACAAAATGACTCCCTCTGTATGCCACGAGAACTATACGGTTTTATGTGAGGTGAAGGACAGATGAAAGTACCCGGCTGTAAATTTATGTGCAAAGTGTGCTCCGATGGTCGCATTTACAGCGGCGGATGGGGCGTTGAAGAAGTGATCCCGAACCCTCTCCCAGACAACTGCATGGTCTTCGATGAGTTCCCGGAGGACTGGGAGGATGGCGGCTCGCACTATGTGTGGGACGGAGAAAAGTTGGTATACAGCCCTCTGACCCCGGAGCAGCTGGCCGTGATCCAGAGCGGAGGTGAGCTCAAATGCTGATGGGTGCACAGATCGGAAGTGTCCATACCCTCAAAGACCTTGGCCTTTATCTGAAGGTGGGCAGCCCTATGATATCCGGTGCAGAGCCAGAGACGATGCTTGTCAATGTCCCGGGCTCTGACTTTATCCTAGACCTGTCCAGGGCTTTGGATGGGGAAGTGCACTACAAGCAGCGCACCATCAAGCTGGAGCTTATCTGTAAGTCTCCGAAAAAGCAGTGGATGACCATCCAAAGCGCCCTTGAAAATGCCTTACAGGGCAAGTGGCTTCGGTGCGTTTTTGATGAGGACAGTGCCTGGTACTGGCAGGGCCTTTGGCGGGTAGACCCCAGTGAGAAAAACCGACATGATATGGCCTTTACCATAGAGGGCACTTGCAATCCGTACAAAAGAAATATCACCGCGGATGCGGGTGCGGATTGGCTCTGGGATACCTTTGATTTTGAAACCGATACCATCTATGATGTACCTACGGGAGTGATCAGCTTATGACAAAGACTTTTCCGGAAGTCATCTCGGGCATCCGTACCGCAAAAAAAGGTGTGGAAGTCCGGGAAGACATCGCCCAGATGGGCGAGTATGTGGAGCAGTTCGCTGCCACAGCCACCCAGAAAGCAGAAGCGGCGGCGGCCAGCGAGAAAAAAGCATCCGATGCTGTGGCAAACATCGACCAGCAGAAAGCGGACTCTGTGGCCGCTGTCCAGCAAGCCCAGACTACGGCCACCACGGCCATCACCCAGACAAAAGACACTGCACTGACTGACATCGACAACGCTAAGACCGGCGCTTTGCAGGAGGTGGCAAGCTCCACCGAGGCGGCTCAGACCGCTGCTACCAAAGCAAAAGCATCTGAACAGGCCGCAGAAAAGAGCAAAGAGGCGGCTGCTACTTCTGCATCCACCGCTACCACTAAGGCTAGTGAAGCATCCACCAGTGCGGGAGCAGCATCCACTAGCCGTCAGGCAGCCGAAAAGGCTCAGAAAGCCGCAGAGGATGCTGCAGAGCTGGCGGGCACGCGGGCAGGTACCGACAAAACCCTGAGCATCGAAAACGCTCCTGCGGACGCAAAGGCCACCGGTGACGCGCTGGTGGGCAAAGCCGATAAATCCATCGTGCAGGATGAAAACGGCAATGCGATTTTTTACAGTAAGGCTGAGGTGGAAGCTAAAATCAAAAAAATTCTCGCCGCCCAGCGAGAAGAAGACCTCGCCAGAATCAAATTCTGGGCCAGCAACGACCCCACATCCCCGGCAAGCTTTATCGGCGGCACATGGGAGCGGATTGAAGATTGCACCATCTGGGGTGCAAGCGACACACATCCGGCTGGGACAAAGCTGGAGGCAGGGCTGCCGAACATAACGGGTTATGCTTATACAAGGGGAGTTGATTCCGATTCTTCCACTAAGCAAAGCGTTATTTTTGATGATGGCGCAGGTGGTGCCTTTTCGGTGCTTAACGACGTAAGCGAATACACGTCGTTTTACGATATCTTGACCAAGAATGGAAAAAATAACAGTGCAAAACTTAGCTTTAACGCATCCACTTCCAACCCGATTTACGGCGCATCCGATACCGTCCAACCCCCGGCATACTGTATGTACATCTGGCGCAGAGTGGCATAACCGAAAGGAGCACACATGAAAATCATCGACAGCAACGGCAACCCCATCGAAACCCCCGACTTGGCGAAAGGCTACCTCAAGCAGGAGACCCAGACCATCCACCACGATTCTGTGGCGGGCGTGGAAGAGGTCAGCCACTACGAGACCATCCGTGAATATCCAAATGGGGGAAAAGACGTAAAGAAAGTCGTGGATGTCAAAGCCGTTCCGGCTCGGGAAGCCTATGACGAAGAGGTGGAAGTGCAGCGGTATGTGCTGTACACCGCCGAAGAGCTGGCCGCACAGGAAAAGGCCCGCAAGGAAGCAGAGGAAAAGGCACAGCTGCCCACCGCAGAAGAGCGCCTTGCTGCTCTGGAAGCGGCTATGCTCGACCTGCTGGCCGCACAGTAAGGAGGATGTTATGGTTTTGTTCTATGTGACCCAAATCAAGCTGCACCGCTTTGACGGCGCTTTTACCATCGACAACGTTCCTGACCGGTACAAGGATGCCGTGATGAAAAAGCTGACGGAGGAGGGATTTTATGAGGTGGAAAGTAATGCTTGACTTCCTGCGGGATATCTTTTCGGCGCTCTCCCGCGCTGCCGGTGACAGCGCCGACAAGGAAGAGCCTGCCCCTGCACCGGACGTGTCCACAGTGGACACCGTGACCGGGTGGGCAGGAGAGCCGCCTTACCGGTACATTGACGTGAGCCGTTGGCAAGGAAAAATCAAAATGGAGGGCTGGGCGCAGGTAAAAGCGGCAGGCTACAAAGGCGTGATGCTGCGGGCCGTAGGGAACCGCAACGGTGTGCCCTACATCGACCCCACCTTCGAGGACAATTATGCCAACGCAAAAGCGGCAGGGCTGGACGTGGGCGTGTACTACTACACCAACGCCTCCTGCGAGAAGCTGGCAGACCGGGAGCTTGCCGTGCTGCGGAAGGCCCTGGTCGGGAAAGAGATGACCATGCCGGTGGCAGTGGATCTGGAATCGCCGAGTCTTGCCGGGATGCCCTATGGAGACCTGTCAAATCTGGCGGCCTATCATCTGGAACAGATTGAGAAGATGGGGTTCTACGCCCAGCTCTACACCTACACGAGCTACGCCAACGTCCATCTGGACATGGCAAGGCTTGCAGGGCGGTGGGACGTATGGCTGGCGGACTACACCGGCAAGACCCCGAAGGTGGACTTCAAGTACAATGCCCACCAGCACACCAGCAAGGGCCGCGTGCCGGGCATCTCCGGCAATGTTGACCTCAACGTGACCACCCTCAACTACCCGAAAATCATCCGCAAGAAGGGTCTGACCCGTCTTCGGGAGGGCGCATGAGCGACGCGATCATCGTAGCACTCATCACTGGCGGCCTGAGCCTGATCGGCGTGCTTATCTCTAACAGCAGGGCCGCTCAAAACATGGACGCAAAGCTGGAAAAACAGCAGGCCATTACTGACACTAAGCTGGACGAGCTGACCCGGGAAGTCCGGACACACAACAATTTCGCCCAGCGCATCCCGGTGCTTGAAGAACAGATGAAGGTGGCAAACCACCGCATTGCAGACCTCGAAAAAGAGAGAGGAGAGTAATACATGGCAACAATCAATAACATTTTGAGCGTCATACCCACCCCTGTGGCCCTCGTGCTCATGCTGGGCGGCTTTGTGTTTTACGCACTGGGCTGCATCCGGCTGGGCTATGGTGCCGCTGTCAAGGGCACTGTGCTTGACCTGATAGAGCAGGCAGAGCACGAGATCCAGGGCACAAAGCGCGGCGCAGAGCGCAAGGCGTGGGTGGCGCAGATGCTCCGCATGGCCCTCAACGCCAGCAAGTGGGGCAGACTTATCAGCTGGGCCATCACCGATGAAACAATCGGCACCGTGATTCAGTTTTTCTTTGACCGCATGAAAGCGGCCTTGCAAAATCAGTGAGGTTTTGACTATGAGTAGCATTACGCACGCACGACATTGGTTAAAACAGGCCATTTTTACGAATGAAGTCCGCCTTGACGGCGAAGCGGTGACAAAATGTCACCGTTTCGCCAGCATTGGCAATATGGTGCGCAACGCTGGACAGTTGCCGCAGCCTTTTTGGCTCGGTGCTGCCTGTGGCGGCGGCTCGTGTAGTGCTGCCCCCTGCGCTGCAAGGGCTTGACCGACAGCAGATGACCGCCGCTATCAAAAGCGCACCGCTTGGGAGGGTAGACCGTAAGATAGCCTTACTGCGGTACGTTGAGCGGCTATGTTGTGCGGACATTGCAGCGCAGACGCATTACAGCCGGACGGCGATAGGCTACCGGCTGAAAGGCATTGAAAAAATGCTGAGTGCGTGATATAATAACTTTGTCTAGGGATTAGTTTTGAGCTTTTGCTCTGGCGATTCAAAAAAGCGGCAGGTTTTCAGGTCTGCCGCTTTTCTTTTTGCACGGATTGTGGTATAATTATCTCAACAAATCCACCCGGCCTCTCGAAGAAGCGCATTAGGGTGGATATCTGAACCCACTAAGCCTCTCAACGATGCGTATCATGGTGGGTCTTTTAAGATGATACAGTCTCCCGCCCGCTTACTTACAGTGCGTACCATGCGGGAGACGCCTTTAGACTTGAAAGGCTACGGCCTTTGTAGAGAGCGGCATTGCCTGTGGGCGGTTCCGCTCTTGATTTTAGATTTTGCCGTTTTGGCGGCATAAAAGATCCCCTGCTTTGCCGAAGCCCTGCGTGCCACGCGGGGTACTTTGTAGGCAAAGCGGGGGATTTTTTGCAAGTAAAACGTTCAAACTTTCTATTTTGCATCATTTTATATAAGTATATTTGTATCTTTAAGCGTTCATGCGGATTTTTCTGTGTGGGCGCTTTTCTTTTTTGTCCTTCGTTGTACCTTCGTTGTCTCTTCCAGCGGTTTAAAAAAGTACACTGGGCGCAAAGGGAGGGGGTGCCATGTGGCACAGGTTTAACCCAAACCCGCGCGGGAGCAGCGTCGGGGACTGCGTAGTGCGGGCGGTAGCTGCGGCCACCGGTCAAAGCTGGGAGCAGGCGTATATTGCGCTGGCGCTCACCGGCTACGCCCTCGGCGATATGCCCAGCGCCAACCGCACATGGGGCGCGTACCTTCAAAAGCGCGGGTTCAAGCGCCGCATGGTGGAAGCGGATTGCGCCACCTGTTACACCGTGGCAGATTTTGCCCGGGAGTACCCGCGCGGCGTGTATGTACTGGGCTGCTCCGGGCACGTCCTGACCGTGATCGACGGCGTGTGGTGGGACAGCTGGGACAGCGGCGCAGAATGCCCGATCTACTACTGGTACAAGGAGGAAAACGATGCCGATCTATAACGGATACCCGCAAGTGTTTTACCCGCAACAGCCGCAGGGGCAGCTTGAACAGCTCAGGGCAGCACAGTACCAGCCCCAGCCCGTCATGATACCGACAATGCAGGGGCAGGCCGCACCGACTGACAGCGGCTTTATCTGGGTGCAAGGCGAAGCAGCGGCCCGGGGCTATCTGGTCGCCAACGGGAGCCGGGTGCTTTTACTGGATGCTGATTCCGATACCTTCTACATCAAAGAAGTGGGGCAGGACGGCAGGCCGTTCCCTCTTCGCATTTACGATTACAAAGAGCGCACCAGCGGCCCCAAAGCGTCGATTGCAGCCACGCAAGCCGCAGGCGTGGAGTATGTCACCCGCAAGGAGTTCGACGAGTTGGCGGCAAAGCTGGCGGCGTTGGAAAAGCAAGAAGCACCAGAGCCGGAAAAGGAGGGCTAAACGATGGGCAGCAGCTTGTTTAATTCGATGGGCCGACAGGCTCAGAACCCTATTGGCGGGCAGTTCCAGCAGTTTATGGGCCAGATGCAGGGAAAGAACCCGCAGGAGATGATAAACCAGATGCTCACCTCCGGCCAGCTCTCACAGCAGCAGCTCAACGCCATTCAGCAGCGGGCGCAGCAGATCGCGCCGATGCTCAACGGCATGAAAAATATGTTTGGATTCTAAAATGCGGCCGCATTTAGAATAAATTTCAAAATCTAACGTAAAGGAGTAAAACTATGTCTCTTTCTTCTGATAGCACGGTTCTGACCATGCCGGTACAGCCCGCCAACGGCTACAGCAACGGCTTCAACGGCTGGGGCGGCGACTGGATGGGCTGGATCGTCCTCTTCCTGATTTTCGGCATGTTCGGCTGGGGCGGCATGGGCGGCTTTGGCTGGGGCGGCGGCATGGGCGGCGCTTCGCCTTATATGACCAGCGCCGTAACACAGGCGGACCTGCAGCGCGGCTTCGACAACCAGAGCGTCATGAACAAGCTGAACGGGCTGGAAAGCGGCCTGTGTGACGGCTTCTATGCCATGAACACCGGGATGCTTCAGGGCTTCAACGGCGTGCAGCAGGGCCTGAACGGTGTCACCAACGCCATGCAGCAGGGCTTCAACGGCACCAACGTTGCGCTGATGCAGGGTCAGAATGCTCTGGCTACACAGCTGGCAGACTGCTGCTGCAAGACCCAGACCGCGATCCAGGGCGTTAACTACAATCTGGCCACTCAGGAGTGCGACACCCGGAACCAGATGCAGCAGGGCTTCTGCGCAACGCAGAACGCCATGAACAACAACACCCGGGACATCATCGAGAATCAGAACAGCAACACCCGCGCGGTGCTCGACTTCCTGACCAACGATAAGATCGCCACCCTGCAGAGCGAGAACAACGAGCTGCGCCGGGCTGCTTCTCAGGATCGCCAGAGCGCGTTCCTGACCACCGCGATGAACGCGCAGACCAACCAGATCATCGGGACTCTGCAGCAGAAAGCTCCCGTGCCTGCCTATCAGGTGCCCAACCCCAACGCCATTTACTATGGCTGTGGGACCGGCTGCGGCAACTGCGCATAACCGAATCACGGCAACTTTTTCCAAAATGGAAAATGTTCAGCCCCTGAGCTGATTTTGCAAACCAGAGCGCCGGGGCAAAAGTCCCGGCGTTTTTCTATGAAAGGAGTATTTGAATGACCGTAGCAGAGCTGAAACAGCAGTTTGTAGATTATCTGTACAGCATGGATAAGAACAAAATGAGCATGATGGAATTGAACACTTATGTTTTCATTTTGAAAACCCTGCTTGATACGGAAAAAGCAGATCCATCCAATTCTTGGATGGATATCTTAAAAACCGTTTATGCGGTAAATGCGCCTGTTTGTGCAGAAAAGGAGGTTTCGGATAATGGCTGAATTTAGCAACTCCAACACCGTCATCGTGGCGGCGGGTGAAAACCTTCCCCTGACTGAGACCGCGGTGAAAGCCCCTGCCTGCATCATGCACCGTGAGGGCAGCGGCCTTGTGACCCTGCGGGGTCTGACCAATCAATGCAAAGCGCGCTTCAAGGTAAGCTTTGGCGGCAATATCGCCATTCCCACCGGCGGCACTGTTGGACCCATTTCCGTGGCGCTGGCTGTCGGCGGTGAGTCGCTGACCAGTGCGACAGCCATTGTCACCCCGGCGGCAGTCGAAAATTTCTTCAACGTTTTCGTGGCCGCGTTCATCGAGGTGCCACGCGGCTGCTGCGTGACCGTGGCGGTTAAGAACACCAGTACGCAGGCAGTCAGCATTGCAAACAGCAATTTGATTGTTGAGCGGGTAGCATAAGAAAGGAGATAAAGTCATGCTGGATAAACTGAATCATCTGAAGGATGAGATGTGCGAAGAGCTCATGGAGCTGACCGACAAAAAGAACCGCTCCCCGGGCGATGTTGAGATGATCGGCGAGATCGTGGACATCATTCTGGACATCCACCGCATCGAGGATTACTGCGAGGGCGGCGAGTACAGCCGTGCGGGCGAGTGGGAAGCTGACATGCGCGGGACTTTCGGCCATGATGCCGGAAACGGTTACAACCGGGGCAACAGCTATGCCAACCGAGGCCGTCACTATGTGCGCGGGCACTACTCCCGCACGGATGGCCGTGAGCGTATGATCTCTGACATCGAGGACATGATGCAGGACGCAACCGGCGCCGAGCGTGACGCATACAAGCGCGCTTTGGACATTCTGAACAATATGTGATAAGGGGGCGGCAGGCATGGACATCGTGGAGATAAACGAGCACATCCGCAAACTGAAATGCGAAGAAACGAACTGGCAGAGCGTGGAAAAGCTTGCCGCCCTCTGCACTGTGCGAAATGAGTTGAGCGAAGCGGAAAGCCGGGAAAACAGCCCCGCTCCAAAGCCTGAACCAGTCATGCAGATGGAGTATTCCACAAGACCGCAAGAACCGCAGAGCGAATTTGTAGAGGCTGCAAGCGCTGTGCCGTTCAGCGGGTTGATGGAGGTACTGGACAGACACATGAACGCAATAAAGCTGGTGTATCCGAAAGAGTATGAGCTAGTAATGCGGAAGATTGTCTCTTTGTCTGAGTGACCACCGCCGGCATCACCACCGTGGCCGCACTGGCTGCGTGGTGGAAAAACAACGGCCTCACTCCTGTAGCCCTTCAGGCAGACCAGACCTACGACAAGCTGAAGGCATAGGGAAAGTAAGCCGCCCTGCCCAAAACGGCCATACATAGCACCAGCCCCGGGGAGCCTGACGGTTTCTCGGGGCTGTTTTTGCGTTTATGAAGCTGTTTTTCAGCGGTGTGTTACCAAAAATGTTACCATGATAAAGAAAAGAACGTCATTTCTCAGCGAAATGACGTTCTTTCTTCATGGTGGAGGCGATGGGAGTCGAAC